>WNFA01000235.1_pt1 | contig 43265 bp, 47 predicted proteins | sample 5400481 | NCBI WGS metagenome assembly WNFA01 (sample SAMN13153340, study PRJNA577476) | soil metagenome | isolation source: 120 cm saprolite under Douglas fir tree site 2 hole 1 replicate 2 | place: USA:California | collected 2015-04-18 | reverse complement strand
CGAATGTGCGAGCAGAATTCGCACCTAAGATTCTCGCGGCACGCCGGAGCAAAAAGGAGAGAGGCGCTCGGTAGTCTCAAAGCGCCTCCTCTACTGCGTCAACGTAAACCGTACCTCACTGGATCACCTCCTTCTCGGCGGGGACGCCGATGTCGACCAGATGTCGAATAATCCGAGTATAACGCGGGATCGGAGAGATGTCAGAAGACTGGAGTCTCAACCTCAACCTGCAATGAGCCGGAGCGATGCTACATTAGGTTTATGAGAACTGTCAGAGGGGTGAAGCTTGAGGATGCGGACGCGATCTGGCGGATCTTAGAACCAATGGTGCGGGCAGGAGAAACCTACCCTCTGCCACGGGAAATGAACAAAGACGAAGGGCTGGCCTATTGGATGGGAACCGACCATGAGGTGTTTGTCGCGGAAGAGGATGGAGACATTGTCGGCACGTATTTTCTGAAGGCGAATCAGAAGGGCGGCGGAGCGCACGTGGCGAATTGCGGCTATGTGACGGCCGCAGCGGCTCAGGGACGAGGACTCGCGCGGATGATGTGTCACCATTCGATAGAACGCGCGAAAGAACGCGCGTTTCGCGCGATGCAGTTCAATTTTGTGGTGGCGACAAACGCGAATGCGGTGCGGCTGTGGCAAAGCTGCGGCTTTCAGGTTGTGGGGCGGTTGCCGGATGCATTTTTGCATCCAAGGCTGGGATACGTGGATGCGTTGGTGATGTATCGCGCGCTGAAAGAGGCAGCGTAGCAATAGAGCCGAGCTTCTCGATCTTGTCCACGATCTTGCGGTTATGACGGCCTACTTCGGCAGCCTCCACTTGTACGAGTACCGCGTTATCAGGCATCTGGTGCGCGATTGACACTGGATTCGACATGCAAACCGGCGGTTCCGTTGACGTACCCATTTATGGGAACCTAAGATGGTGGCACTATGGCGGACTCCGACGCACTCATCGGCCAGGTCGTCTCCCACTATCACATCCTCGAAAAACTCGGCGGCGGTGGTATGGGTGTCGTTTACAAAGCCGAGGACACACGCCCTTCGCCGTTTCGTCGCCCTAAAATTCCTGCCGGAGGAGGTGTCCAAAGACTCTCATGCTTTGGCTCGTTTCCAACGCGAGGCGCAGGCTGCTTCTGCCTTGAACCACCCCAACATTTGCACCATCCACGAGATTGACGAGCAGAACGGCACGGCCTTCATCGCCATGGAGTTTCTGGAAGGCCAAACCCTGAAACACCGCATCGCAGGCAAGCCCCTTCCTCTGGAACAGGTGCTCGATTTGGGAATCGAGATTACCGACGCGCTCGACTCGGCTCATGGCAAGGGAATCGTTCATCGGGACATCAAGCCCGCAAATATTTTCGTCACAAATTCTGGTCGTGGGAAGGTTCTGGACTTCGGCTTGGCCAAACTGGCACCTGCCGCACGTCCTGTCGCTGACAAAGCCGGAGTTTCCGAACTGGGGACCACAATAACGGATGAAGAGCATTTGACTAGTCCGGGGACAGCGCTTGGGACGGTCGCATACATGTCACCGGAGCAGGCATTGGGAAAGGAAGTGGACGCGCGGACAGACCTATTTTCATTCGGGAATGTGTTGTACGAAATGGCGACGGGGTTACCGCCCTTCCGGGACGACACGACTGCAGCGATATTCGATAAGATCCTCCACGGAAAACCAACCGCACCCGTGCGGCTGAATCCGGTGCTGCCAATGGATTTGGAGAGGATCATCGAAAAATGTCTTGAGAAGGACCGAGAGTTACGCTATCAGCATGCTGGCGACATCCGCAGCGATTTGAAGCGCCTGAAGCGGGATACCAATTCTGGCCGAACCGTACTGCCATTCAATGCGGCCGTCATCCCAAGCGGCACTCCTCCCACGTCCGAATCTCCTCTGGCGCTGCCCAACGCCTGGGTGGCAGCATGGAAGAGGAGCACGCGAAATTTATCGGTAGTTGTACTCACACTTGCTAGTATGTGCGCTCTAGTTGTTGCTGGGCTCTATTGGCTCAGGTTTCCGCTCCCGCCGCCTCGAGTGCTGAGCTACAAACAGCTGACGAAGGACCATAGGAAAAAGGGGACGAATCCTTGCGGTTGGGACTCCCGCTTGGTAACGGATGGCCCGCGAGTTTTCTTTGCCGAACCAAGCTTTTCGTTGGTGCAAGTCTCTTCAGCCGGTGGCGACACCTTGGCCATCTCTACGCCCTTTAAATGTTTCCGCATGTTCGATATTTCTCCGGACAAAACACAGTTAATAGGAGCTGAGCAGACAACTGGATTCGCGGCAGATCAGCCACTGTGGATCTTATCCATCGCGGGTGGACTCGTGCACCGCGTTGGTAATCTGAATGGGCATGACGGAGGTTGGTCACCGGACGGTCAGAGAATCGCTTACGCCACAGGTAATTCTCCTGAGGCCAACGATTTGTACATCGCGACAAAGGACGGGAGTGACGCCCGAAAACTAATTGGATTTGAAAAGGGGTTTGTTTCGTTTATCCGCTGGTCGCCAGATGGGAAAGTCTTGCGCATGATGGTTGGGAAAGAATTGTGGGAGGTATCTGCCGATGGAACCAATCTGCACCCTGTTGTACTTTTTCCCGGGGAGAATCGTCCATTAGGCTGGATGAACTGGACCGCAGACGGAAGGTATTTCGTGTTTGGAGTAGGCGGGGCCGACTCAAGCGGAAACCATATTTGGGCTATCCGCCAAACAAAGCAGCTTATTCACGGGAGCGCTCCCAGACCCTTCCAGCTCACGACGGGTGCGACAAGCTTTTGGAATCTAGCACCCAGTCCGGATGGCAAGCTACTCTTCGCCGCTGGCGGTCAAGTGCGAGGGGAGTTAGTCCGTTACGACCCGAAGTCACGGACACTTGAGCCCTTTCTCTCTGGGATTTCCGCTGAGCAACTGGATTTCTCTAAAGACGGACAATGGGTCACGTACGTGACGTTTCCCGAAGGCATCCTTTGGCGAAGTAGAGTTGACGGAAGCGAGCGCATGCAACTGACCGCGTCTGCCCTGCATGCGGGCTTGCCTCGCTGGGCCCCCGACGGTGCACGCATCGCCTTCGCCGGATTTACACCCGGGGGACCCTGGAACATTTACCTCGTTTCCGCGATGGGTGGCAAACCGGAAGTGGTTTTAGAAAGCAATAACCACGTCGACCCTACGTGGACTCCGGATGGTAACTCTGTGATTTTTGGCGATCCTTTTAACGCCTCTCAACCGAGAATATTCTCCGTGGACCTACGAACGCGTCGTGTGTCAGCTATCCCAGGCTCAGAGGGGATGTTCTCGCCGAGGTTGTCCCCTGACGGTCGATTCATCATCGCCATGGATGCGCCAGGCCAACACAAATTGCTACTCTTCGACCGGCAAAAACAGAAATGGTCCAAACTTCTCGACAACGCATTTGGGGGCTTCGGATGGCCGTCATGGTCAAGCGATAGTAAATTTGTGTATTTCAGAGACGCAGCGGACGAGCACGCACCGGTTGTCTATCGCGTTCGAGTTCCGGATGGAAAACTCGAGCGCGTTGTAAGCATAGAGGTCCCGGACGGATTAACGGGATATTGGAATGGTTGGACAGGTGTTGCCCCCGATAGCTCGCCCATCCTGTTGCGCGATCTCAGCATCCAAGAAATCTATGCCCTCGAGGTCGACCTGCCGTAGATCCTCGCAAGTTTTCGTAGCCCGATAAGCACGTGTTACCGGATATCAAGTGGGTATCAGTACTGTGGCTGCTTCGCTCCCAAACGCAGTCGCCCTTAGTTTCGGTTTTGGAGAGGTCTGAACGAGTCCGCGTACCGTTGCAGTGAGAACTCGTTCGTTCCAATGGCGTCCGCCCCGCTGAAATGGAAAAGCCGCCCAACTTCGGACGGCCCTGTTTCTTTTACTTTTTCGGTGCCGCGTTGCAATCCTTACGCGCTTTCAATGCTTCATCTAAACCGGGAGCCTGTGCAGGCTCGCCAGTCGATTCGAAGCGAGATTTACGCGCAGCGTCCAGACATTTCTGTCCATGTGCCTCGCGTTTTGTGTCTTGTTCGCTCATGCAAAATGTGCGGCGGCGTTGAGGTTCACCATCGCACCTTCGCGCAGTTGATCTACGCAAACTTTTACGCTCTGCTTCCGCTGGCGGCTGTTGGCTGCTAGCGGCGAAGAAAAGACTGAACCTGCTCCACGCTGGGTTTGGCAGGCACGGTTGGTTGTTGCGGCGCGGGCGGTGTTGGGGGTTGTGGCTCCTCCGCCTGTTGTGGCTTCACTTGTGGTTCCTTCACTTGTGGTAGAGGAACGCGACAGGGGTAATCTGTTGTCATGGCAGCTAGCGAATCGGGCCTCTGTCAGGCTTCGCGTTGACTGCGTCCACGATTCCCTGCTTGGCTTTTTCAGCCGCACGGATTATCGACGGAACATCGTCGGACATGTGGGCTTGTTGAAGCACTCGCAACGTAAGCACGGCATCATATTTTCCGTTGCGGTGAATCTTGATACCGCGAAGGGCTGCGCGTCCTGAGTCGGATTTCGAGTGGTCTATCCTTCCGGGTCCCGCATTCACACTGAAGTTATGGACGAGATGGTCTATTTGCGCTTGCGCGGTTGCTTGGTGTTTTGCCTCTTCTTCCGCTGCCTTCGCTTCCGCAACCTTCGTGGAGTGAGTGAACGGTATTAAATTTTCGAGGCGTTCGGCTTCTATGCGCTTCAATTCGCGTGCAGCAAATTCGGCTGCAAGTTCTTCCTGACTCTTCTGTTTCGGTTCTGGAACAAGGTCCAGTTGCGATGCTAAAGCATTCGCGGCCTCGGTCAGGTACCCTTGGGTGAATCGAACTGGATTCTTGCTGCTTCATCGGCTCGGTTGGTTTCTCGCGTAGGTTCCGCTTCGCGTGGCGTCGGCTTGCGCGGCGGGATGGTGTACTCGCCTACGTGGACGGACAACCACGGCGGAGCGGAGCCGTCGTATGCGAATTTAGGTGCAATGAAGGTGAGCAGACGTGCGCCTGCGAATGTGCTGTGCGTGGCGTCGTGGCGGATTAAAATGTGGGAAGCGAACGGAGTAATCACGCCACACCGCCTGATTTCTCACGAGCGATATACTCGCGAAGGTCGGCGGGGTCTACGAGGAAACGGCGACCGATTTTGATGAATGGGATTTTTCCATCCCAGAGCAACGAACGGATAGCCCACGGGGTAGCACTCAACGCACGAGCGGCACCGTGGATATCAAGCAGAAGAGGTTCAGGAATTACAACGGGGACGGGTGGTTGTTTCTTCGGCGAAGCCATAGACACCAACTCTTTTGAGTTGTGCCATTGGCACCGAAGTTCCCCGTTTGGTTTGTGCTACGGGCTTCTTGTGGAACGCCAGCCGTAAAGTTTCTGGATTTCTGTCAGGCGACTTTTCCCACGACTTTCGCATTGCGCGACGGCGACCGTGGCTTTCCTGACGAACCCTACGTTAGACGGGAGTCCAACGCAATCCGAGAAGCCTAGCACGGCAGGACTAGTACTGTCAACTATTATTTTCGTTAACCTAACGCCGTCAAACTCTCACTAAGTAATCTTGCGCACTCTCACTCAGAAGTGCTAGGCTCCCGGCATGGTCAAACGTGAGCGAGGCGAAGGCGGCTTGTTCCGAATGAAGGGCAGCCGCAACTGGTACGGCCAGTGGTATCAGCACGGCAAGCAAATCCGGGTGTCTTTGAAGACCGATGTTAAGGAAGAGGCTAAACGGGAATTGCGCCGAAAGATGGGCGACGCCGAGCGCGGGGCGGCACCAGAGAACGAAACTCGCAAACTCCGTTACGGCAACTTGCGTCAGGCATTGCTGGACGATTACACCCGTCGAGGCAACAAGTCGCTGCAAACGCTAGCAGACGGCACAGAGACGATCTGGGGATTGCCCGCGCTAGACAAGTTCTTCGGCTACAGTTCCACGAATCAAGGCTCGCTGGTCGCTACTATCACCGTGGACAAGATTCGGGAATTCGTGCGCAAACGGCAGGGAGAGAAAACGGGCAATGCGGCAATCAATCGCTCGTTGGCATTGCTGCGTCGGATGTTCAATATCGCTCGGATGGACGGCAAAATTCAGTACATGCCGCCTGTCCAGCTACTGAAAGAGCCGCCTGCTCGCAAAGGCTTCCTCGCTCGTGCCCAGTTTGAGAATTTGCTCTCCAAATTGCCCGCTCATCTGCGCCCACTCGTGACATTCTTGTATTATTGTGGCGTTCGCGTTGGCGAAGCGACCCAGATAGAATGGAGTCAAGTTGACTTGCAAGGGGCGTTGATTCGGCTAGAGGGTGAGCAAACGAAAACATCCGAGGCTCGCATCGTGCCTCTGCCAGATGTTTTGGTTCAGGTTTTGAAGAGGGTCAAAAAGAAAGAGGGCTTGGTGTTCAGCGACACGAATCTTCGGGAAGAGTGGACAGTGGCAACGAAGGCAGCGGAGATGCCGGGATTGCTCGTTCATGACCTACGTCGCTCCGCGATTCGGAACCTTATTGCAGCGGGTGTGCCGGAAAAAGTCGCGATGAGCATCAGCGGACACAAGACGCGTGCAGTCTTCGATAGATACCACATCGTTGACACGGCAGACGTTGTGAACGCGATGAGCAAACTTCAAAATAAACAGTTGACGGAGAGCAAGAACGGTGAGAGTTTGGTGAGAGGTCTCCTAACGGAGACTCGTAAGTTGTTGTAAACACATGTGCGGGAGTGGCGGAACTGGCAGACGCGCAAGACTTAGGATCTTGTGGCCTAAAAACCGTGGAGGTTCAAGTCCTCTCTCCCGCACCAACCTCTGGTGGTGGCCTTTTCCACTTTGCAAAACTTCGCTTTTCACGCTTAAATTGCGCAGAGAAACCATAACATTACATTTGTAGCCGCTCGCAAGAAGGCAAAAGGAGTGTCCATGGAGCGCAGCGTTGAATCACTGCTGAACCTGTATCGCCCAGAAAATCCTTTGGAGAAGGCCTCGACGATTCCGTCGCCCTGGTATTTCGACGCCAGGATTGCGCGGCTGGAAAATGAACAAGTCTTTGCGCACGCCTGGCAGGTGGCCGGACGGGTAGATCAAGTGCAAGAAAAGGGGCAATTTTTCACTGCGGAGCTTGGCGACGAACCGATCGTGGTCGCGCGCGGCGAAGATGGCTTGCTGCGCGCGTTTTACAATGTGTGCCGCCACCATGCAGCCGCGGTAGTGACCGAAGCGCAAGGTTGCGCCAAGCAGTTTCGCTGCCCATATCACGGATGGACCTATGGAAATGACGGCGCCCTAAAGGGCATGGTCGAATTCGAAGGCGTATGCGATTTCGATCGCGCGAAAAATGGCTTGGTTCGCGTTGCCGTGGACACCTGGGAAAATTTTGTATTCGTAAATCTGGACGGGGCAGCGGGATCGATGCAGAATTTTCTGGCGAAAGTTCCGGAATTGGTAGCGCCGCGGCGCCTGACAGAGAAATTGCGATTTTTCGACCGCCACATCTACACCTTGAATTGCAACTGGAAAGTGTACGTGGACAATTATCTGGACGGCGGTTACCACGTGCCGCACGCGCATAAAGGACTCAGCAGCGTAATCGAATACACCAGCTACACCATTGAGAATTTCGAGCGCGCATGTTTGCAGTCAAGCCCACTCAGTTCCAGCGCAAAATCTGAAAAGGGTGTCGCAGCCAGCCGTCAGGGCCGGGCGTTTTATTTGTGGCTGTATCCGAATTTCATGATCAATGCCTACGAAGGTGTGATGGACACCAATCTTGTTTTGCCCCTGAGGGTGGACAAGTGCGCCGTGGTCTTTGACTACTATTTCAGCGACATCGGCAAGAAATCTCTAAAACGCAATCAAGCCAGTATCAAGGTCAGCGAAAAAGTCCAGGATGAGGATGTGGCGATTTGCGACGCGGTACAGAAGGGCCTGGCGTCGCGTGCCTATTTAGCGGGGCGGCTCTCCGTGCGGCGTGAAGCGGGTGAACATCTGTTTCATCGATTGTTGCACGCGGATTTGACTCGGGGAATCGCGCGCCAGAAAAACTCAGCGGCGGACTGAGAAGAAGATGGCCACCTGAAAGCGGCCGCTACACTCTTGAATCGCCCGCCTCAGCAAAAAAACATTTATTCGAAGATGACCGTTTTGTTGACTTAGAGCAGCAGCGATGCGAGGAACGAATGTTTTTTCTTTCTAAGCCTAGCGAAAATGTTGTTCAGCATTTCCTTGCGGCACAGGAGTCCTCGCGATTCTCATACTCCGATGTAGGCGAATCAAAAGGCGGTGCAGGCCCCGCCGGACATGCGATTGATCATAGCCGAGTTCAACTGGGCCTTGGAATCGAGACATTTGAGCGTGCGAAAATTGCCATCGGCCAGTGGAAGATGTTCGCAATACCCTGGGTGCAGTTGTGTTGGTCAGATGCGCCGATCCGAGCAGGCACAAATGTCGCAATTTTGATTTCGCATTGCGGGTTTTGGTCGCTCAACGCCGCGAGGATTGTCTATCTCGTCGATGATTCTGGCCCATGCGAAAGATACGGATTCGCATACGGCACGTTACTGGAACACGGCGAGCGGGGAGAAGAAAGATTCACGGTTGAATTTCACACTCATGACGGAACTGTTTGGTATGACTTGTTCGCATTCTCTCGCCCCGGCATAGCTGCTCGTATCGCATATCCATTGGCAAGATCTTTGCAGAAGCGGTTCAGTGTAGATTCGCAACGCGCTATGCGAGATGCCGTCAAAACCAGTTGAGCTGTATCCAACCTATGCCATCCGCCCGCCATCCACCACCAGCGTATGCCCCGTCAAAAATTCTGCCGCAGCCAAATAAATCACTGCATCCGCAATATCCGAAGGCTTCCCCGTTTTCCGCAGCGGCGCCAGCTTCACAAATTCCTGCTCCCACTCTGGCGGATCACCCGGCATCGAAATCGTCCCCGGCGCAATCGCATTCACGCGTACATCAGGAGCCAGGGCCTTCGCCAAACATTTGGTCAGCATCACCACTCCCGCCTTCGACACCGAATGGGACACAAATCCCGGCCAGCCCAACAATCCACCCGTGTCGGCAAAATTCACAATCGAACCTTTCGAACGCCGCAGCATCGGCGCCGCCGCCTGCGCGCAAAAAAACGGCGCCTTCACATTCGTATCCAGCGAAGCATCCCAAATTTCTTCAGTAGTAGAAATTACGCTACCCGGCAAAAAATTCGCCGCGCTGTTCACCAGCAAATCCAGTCGCCCCAACTCATTCCCCGTCTCCAAAAATAATTTTCGAATCTCATCAACACTCCGCAGATCTGCGCGAATCGCGACCGCCCTCTGCCCCAACTCTTCAATCCGCCCTACAACTTCGGCGGCGTCCCTCGCCGAATCGTGGTAATGCACCGCCACGTCCGCGCCCTCTTCCGCCAACCGCAGCGCCACCGCTCGCCCCAACCGCTTCCCCGCGCCAGTCACCAGCGCCACTGTGCCCGCCAATTTCTTGCTCTCACTCATATTCGCACTTTGCTTCTTGGCTCGGTCATCCTCACATTTCCCCGCGCAAACTTAACACATCCCCTGCTAGAATTTCTCGACTCGGCTCGGAGCCGGTTTTTCCGAACGTAGTGCCGGGCTTTAGCCCGGCTTCTTTTTGTCGTGCTCAGTTTCCAACAGCGTGCCAATAAATCCCTGCAATTCTGGAGCCTTCATGACCCTCGACCTTCTCGCCATCGCCGCCCATCCCGACGATGTCGAACTCACCTGTGGCGGCACGCTCCTGAAAGCCCACGCGCAAGGCCATAAAACCGGCATCCTCGACCTCACAGCCGGCGAAATGGGCACCCGCGGCACTCCAGAAATTCGCGCCAAAGAAGCCGCCCTCGCTGCAAAAACCCTGAAAGTCTCCTGGCGCGGCACCATTAACGTTCCCGATTCCGACGTGCAACCCTCCCGCCAGCACAAACTGGCTCTCGCGAAAAAAATCCGCGAACTCCGACCGCGCACCGTCATCATTCCTTACTGGGAAGCTCGCCATCCTGACCACTATCACGCCTCGGCTCTTGCCTACGAGGGTTGCTTCCTGGCTGGACTAAAACAGCTCCCCCTCGAAGGTGAACCTTATCGCCCCTTCAAAATTCTCTACTGCACCTCATTCGAAGGCATGCCACCAACTTTCATCGTCGACATCACCAAACAATACGAAACCCGCCGCCGCGCCATCCTCGCCTATCGCTCGCAATTCCGTCCCGCCAAGAGCGAGCGCAAGCAACGCGTGTTTCTCGCCATCGACGAACTGGATTCCAGAATGGCTCTGCTCGCCCGTCATTACGGCGCCTTGATCGGGGTCAAGTACGGCGAACCCTTCCTGCAAAAAGAGCCCATGCAAATCGAAGATGTGGTCAAGCTTCCCGTCCGCTCAATCTGATTTCCGAGCGCCCTCTAATTTCCGAGTGCCTCTCTAATTTAAATGGGCTCTCTAATTTCAACGGGCCCGAAAGCCGTCATTCCCAGCGTAGCGAGGAATTCTCTCCGTCTCTCTTTCTTTCTCTCTTTCTTTCTCTCTTTCCTTCTTTCTTTCGGAGCCACTGACTGCGAACGCCTCACTTCACCACGCATATCCGTTCGCTGCCTTCATGAACGCAAAAAAACGGAGCAATTTCGCCCCACAAAAAAAATGCCACTTGTAGCTTATACTCTTATACTTTTGCACTTCTTCTCCTCAGATCCTCTCATCCTCCTGCGCCGGAGAAAACCCCACCAATGTCTGTCCTTCCGCCGTCCGCTCCACCTTCACCCGCACCAGCGCTTCAGTCTCCGAACCCGATTTCCGCAGCGTCACCATCGTACTCAACGCCTCCGAATACACTCGCGTCACCAGATAAGTATCGGCAGTCCCATCCTTCTTCCACAGCTGGCCAATCTGTATTTTCGATACGCTCTTTGTCATCTTCTCGACTCTATTGTCCCCATCCACCAGTGTCAACCGTTCGCCACGCTCGGCGTTGTGACAAGCCAACTTCACGACAATACGCCACATCAATACCGTCGCCGTGCACCCGCAATTTGCCGGTGCGTCAGTCCCCGGTAATCCGACTTGCAAGGAGTTTGCCTTGAGCTTGGAGCGCAGCTTTTAAATTTATACGCTTTGAGCCTATACTGCGGAGATCGGGATTGGTTCTACGCCAGCGTTAGCGCGAGGTTGTGAGCGACGGAATGTTGAAACCTCCGGTGCAATCCATCAACAAGACCCTGGGCTGTGACGAAACCTTTACAACTGTCCTGTTATTGTGCGACAGGTAGCGGCGTCCAACCGTTTGTACGTCGAATCGAGGATAATTTGTTGCGTCACTCTTATGTTTTAGCGCTCTTACTGCTGCTGAGCCCAGTTGTCAATTTTGCTCGGGAAACGCCCGGCGTCCAATCTCCGGCCTTCACAACCGTACCAGAGCTTAGCGCTGGATTCGATCTCCTTTACCGGCAGAGATTCGCCGAAGCACGTGAAGCTTTCGCCAGCTGGGAATCCCGCAATCCGCAAGAGCCTTTTGGTCAGGTGGCCATCGCCGCCGCCTATCTCTTTGAGGAGCTATCCCGCCAAGGCGTACTGACTAGCGACTTTTTCCTGAACGAAAAGAAATTCCTGCACGGGATTGAAGGCAGCCCGGACTCGGAGCGGATGAGCCATTTTCGCGATGCTATAGCTCGCGCCTGCGAACTCGCCAGGGAACGCCAGAAAACAAATCCTAAGGATGGAGAAGCGCTTCTTGCGCTGACGCTGGCCGCTGGAATGGAGTCGGACGCAGAATCGATTCTACAGAAAAGGCATCTCGCCGGCTTGAAGAGCATGAAAAAAGCTAATGGATATGCGAAGGAATTGCTAGCGCAGTATCCGGACGCGACAGACGCCTACGTCGCCACTGGTATCGCAAATTACGTTATCGGATCACAAAGCGGCAGCACGCGCTTCGCGCTCTGGTTTGGTGGAATTCACGGTGACAAGAAGCTCGGTATGGAGCAGGTCGCCAGAACCGTTGAAGACGGGCGCTATCTCCGGCCATTCGCCAAAATTATCCTTGCCCTAGCCGCACGCCGTGAAAAGCAGGATACCCTGGCGCAAAGATTGTTCGGCGAATTGACCAAGCAATATCCGGATAACGAGCAATTCGCTTCAGAGTATGCCAAAGCCATGTCCGTGCCTTCTGGTGACTGATTGCGGGAAGCCCCTGGGAGACCTACTCGATTCAACTTAACGCTAACCGGAATCTAGCCCGTTACCCGGAATTTCTGCGAATTGACGGCACGCTGCACGTCCTGTAATTTGAATGAACTGCGCGGCTTCCGCATCCAGGCAGGCCCTTACGTAATCGGGTTTCAGGGTTTCTGGGCCTGTACTTACAGGCCCTGAGGTGAAAAAGGCTTGTACTTACAGTCCCTGAACTAACAAGGAGATCGTAGTTATGGGTTTTGCCACCAATGCCATCCACGTCGGGCAGGAGCCCGATTCCGCCACCGGCGCTATCGTCCTCCCCATCTACCAGACTTCTACCTACGTTCAACAAGAACTCGGAAAAGACAAGGGCTTCGACTACGCCCGCACCAATCACCCCAATCGCAAGGCTCTGGAAAAAACTCTAGCCAAACTGGAAGGCGGCCACGCGGCCTACGTTTTTACCTCTGGCATGGCTGCTATCGACTCGGTATTCCGCCTTCTCCGCCCGGGCGATCACGTCGTTCTCTCAGAAGCCGTCTACGGCGGCGTCTATCGCATCGCAACACAACTTCTCGTCCATTTCGGCCTCGAATTCAGCTTCGTTGATACTTCATCCCCCGATCTAGTCCTCGCCGCCATGCGCGCCAACACCCGCATGCTGTACATCGAAACTCCCACGAATCCCACTCTTCGTATCACGGACATTGCCGCCATGGCCAAGCTCGCCACTGAGCGCAACGCCATACTCGTCGTCGACAATACTTTTCTGACTCCCTATCTGCAGAGCCCCATCGCTCTGGGCGCCCACATTGTTGTCCACTCCATGACCAAATACCTCAACGGCCACAGCGACTGCACCGGCGGCTGCGTAGTCGTCACGCGCCAGGAAGAAGCCGAAAAAATCTATTTCATTCAGCGTTCCGCCGGCGCCGGCCTTTCTCCGATGGATTGTTTTCTGGTTTCTCGCGGACTCAAAACCCTCGCCGTGCGCATGCTCCAGCACAACGCCAACGGCATCGCGGTAGCGCGTCATCTCGACGCCCACGCCAAAATCCGCAAAGTCTACTACCCGGGCCTCGCGTCTCACCCGCAACACGACATCGCCCGCAAACAACAGCGCGGCCCCGGCGCTATGCTCAGCTTCGATCTCGGCAACCTCGAAGCCGCTCGCCGCTTTCTCAATCAAGTAAAAATCTGCGCCCTGGCAGAAAGCCTCGGCGGCGTAGAATCCCTAATCTCCTTGCCCGCCCTGATGACCCACGCTTCCATGCCCAAAGAAGTGCAAGAGCGCATAGGCATCACCGAAGGCCTGGTCCGCCTCTCCGTAGGCATCGAAGACCTCGAAGACATCATCGCCGACCTGGACCAGGCCCTCCTCTACGTCTAATTGTTTGCGTTGCTGCCGCTAGAATGCGTTTTCGTTCCACTCTTGAAAATGAATATTCCAGCGAAGCAACCTGTCGAGACTCCGAGCAGTAGCAGTCCGACATTACCTACCATGACGCTGCTCCCGATCCATTTATGCGTTGGGCCGCCACAATTAAAAGTACAGCACCAAGTCCGCTGGCAGCGAAGCAGGTCCAATACATCTCTCGATCGAATGTTTTGGGAACTCCCTTTCTCGCCAAAGTCGCAATCAGCACCGCGGCACAAATCATGAATGCGAACACCAAACCATAAAAGATCTCCTACATGAGCGTTGTCATCCTCACACCCTTTTCGGCGCCTAACCCTAGGCGTTAGAAAAACAGCTCGGGCGAAACACGGAACCGCTCAGCCAGTCGCCGGATGTGATCCTTGTTTAGCTCTCGCTTGCTGCTCAATATCAGACACTATGCTCGGTGTTGCAAATATATCGGTAAGATCCTTGTGCAGCAGGCCGTGCTGGTCCATCAGAAAGCGCAGTACATCAAGAGGCTTTGAGCGCGGCAATTGATAGCGCTTCTCCTCAAAGTCTTCAATCAGCAGCGTCAATAGTCGGCTAGATCCTTTTCCACCTGCGACAAGCTCTTACTGCACCGGTCAAGATCATAAAGAATTTCGGTATATGCATCGTTCTCTTTTTCAGTCCGAATTACTTTTGGCGGAACCTTCCTGAGCAGGGCGCGGTAGTCCGGACTCACGGTCAGCGTGCTCATAGTTTCCAGCCTCCTTTGCTGTAATCAGCGTGAGTCAGTACTTGCCGATTGAAGATTTTCCCAGTTTTGTAATTAATCTCAGTAATCAGCCGTATGCGTTGCCCTTGATGTTGAAAGCCGTGAATTCCCAACCGGATCTGCTGTCGGAAACAGTTGCCGTACCTCCATCAAATTTTTCCATGTGGCGCTTTTTGCGAGCCGGTACCACACATCAAGGGGCACGCCGAGATCGCCGTGATCTTGCGTCGCCTCGAGCAACCTCTTACGGCTGATAATGTGCACTCGCCCTCGGAACCATTAGATTCGCATAATGCGAACTTGCCAAGTCGTTAGTTCGCGTTTTGCGAACTAGTCTCGGCTAACTGCTTCCGCCAGCCATTCTAGATAGCTCCGCGAACCCGAATCCACTCGTAGCACCAAAAACTCCGGCGCCTCATAACTGTGCGTCCGCGCGATCTCTTTCTCCAACTCCTTTAGCCGGCGCGCCATAGTTTTGATCACCAACAAGAATTCCTTGGCACTTTCGACTTTCCCCTTCCATCGATAAATCGATTCCGCCGGCGCGGAAACAATATTCACGCAGGCCGCCAACCGCTTCGTCACCGCGGCCCGAGCAATCTTCCGGCCCTCCGCCAAGCTCCCGCACGTCACCAACACGATTCTCGCGCTCGTACCTTTTGCCATTTTCTCCGCGTCCCCCCCTTTGCACATCACTCCGCCGGGTCTACACTAACTTCGGGTTTCAGGGTTTCAGGTGGCTGTACTTAGAGCCCCTGAGGTAAGAAGTCGTACTTACAAACCCTGAGGTGAAAAATATGAGCGCTTCTCCGAGCATCTCCGCTTCCCCAATCAAATTCGGTACCTCCGGCTGGCGCGGACTCATCGCCGACGACTTCACTTTCGCCGCCGTCCGTCTTGCCGTCACCGCCATCGCCGAACACGCCAAATCGAAAACCGCCAAGCCCACCATCCTCGTGGCCTACGACACCCGCTTCTACTCCGAAGAATTTTCCGCCCTCGCAGTCGACATTTTCCAGCAGCGCGGCGTCCGCGCGATTCTCTGCGACACTTTCACTCCCACTCCCGCCGTTGCCTACGAAATTCTGCGCAGCAAACTCGATGGCGCCGTTAACTTCACCGCCAGTCACAACCCTGCACAATACCACGGCCTGAAATTTTCTTCCGCCGATGCCGGCCCCGCCCTCCCCGAAGTCACCAAAGACATCGAATCCCGCGCTGCCAAACTCTTCGCCAGCGGCGGCGTTCCCCCGCTAAAAACTCACTCCGCGCCCGCAGAAACAACCAACCTCCGCGCGAATTACCTGAACCGCCTCGAGCAACTCGTAAGATTCGACATCCTCGCCAATTCCAAAAAGAAATTCGCCGTTGACGCTCTCCACGGCTGCGGCGCAGGCTACCTCAATAAAATTCTCGCCGACCACGGCGTCGCCGTAGAAACCATCCGTGCCGATCGCGATGTGCTCTTCGACGGCACCGGCCCCGACGTCAGCGAAGAAAATCTCGCTCCACTCCGCAATCTCGTTCTCTCCTCAAAAGCAGCCGCAGGCCTGGCCACCGACGGCGACGCCGACCGCTTCGGCATCGTAGATTCCGATGGCGCATGGATTCAGCCCAACCTAATCCTCGCGCTCGTCTATGACTATCTGGTCGAATCTCGCGGATGGAAAATGCCGGCCGCCCGCAGCGTGGCCACCTCCGAACTCGTTGACGCCGCCGCAAAATTTCACGGCCAAAGAGTCCACCAGACTCCGGTCGGCTTCAAATACATCGGCCAACTGATCCGCGAAGATAAAATCGCGCTCGGCGGTGAAGAAAGCGCCGGCCTCACCATTCGCGGCCACATTCCGGAAAAAGACGGCATCCTAGCCTGCCTCCTCGTAGCCGAAATGCTCGCCGCCCGCAACGCCTCCATCAGCGAACAAATCCAGCGGCTCTTCCGAAAAGTCGGCCGCTCCTTCGCTCCCACCCGCGAAAATCTTCATCTCACCGACGAACAAAAATCCCTCGCCATTCAGAAATCCAAAGCCGACGCCTCTACTCTCCTCGGCCGCAAAATAAAATCCATCGACCGCACCGACGGCGCAAAATTCGCGTTCGAAGACGGCTCCTGGATACTGCTCCGCCTCTCCGGCACTGAACCTCTCCTCCGCCTCTACGTCGAAGCCGAAACCCCCGCCGCCTCCGCTAAACTAGTCCGCGAAGCCACCAACTGGATTCTCTCTTCGTAGCACAGTCATTCCTGTTTACCCTGAGCACGAACGGGCTGTACAGCAATGTAAATGGCAGCACTATCTCCACTGCTAATCCGAAACCTTGCACAGATGGCACTTGACTCCGTCCAGAATTTTTCTTTAACTTCAAATACCAATCGCATGCCCGAGCAAACAAAATTCGCCGCGATCTGGACCCAATACGGACGCTCCATTCTCGTCCTCTGCGTCTTCGCTCTTTTCCTGCATGACATCTTCGGCACTCACGGCTACCTCGCCATGCGCCGCACCAAATTGGATATCGAACGCTTGCGGTCCGACATCAACCGCCTCGCCAAAGAAAACGCCGAACTCTCCGACGAAGTTAAATCCCTCAAAACCGATCCCCACAAAATCGAATCCATCGCCCGCGACGAACTTGGCCTGGCTAAGCCCAACGAAGTCATCATCAAAATCCCCCAATCCCGGCAATCAAAGCCGTAAAGCTTTTGTAGTGACCGATCGGAATTTATCCCGACTCGGTCGGGAGGTCGGTTCTTTTCTCTTTTCTCTCGTTTTTTTTTGCTCCCACTCTTTTCTCTGCGCGCCTCAGCGTACTCAGCGGCTCTGCGTTATCTTTTTTCCTAATCTTTTTCCGACTCCGCTCTCTATCCCACCAACTCTCTCCGCAAACTCCAACGCGTCCGCGCAACCGACAATCCCAACATCGCCACAAATATCAGGCACAACCCGGCCGTAGCCGCCGCAATCCCGCATCTCCCCTTCGGCAAAATCGACAATCTCCCATAAACAAATTCAATATGCACCCAATACACCAGCAACGAAGTCCTCCCCAACTGCTGCACAGGACTGAATCCCACCTGGCCAAGTCCCCATCGGCACCACACATAAACAAAACTCAAAATCACTACAATCACTCCGCACCGCGCCAGAAAAAAATTCGGACTCGTATGCCAATAGTCGTACACCGCATACACCGCCGGTCCCCAGCGATCCAACGCCAACGCCGCACAAAACGCCGCCACTCCCGCCAACACCAACACCAAGAATCCCGACTCCTCCCGTCGCTTGACAAAATCCGTAAACAACCAAAACCCTACCGCCAATCCCAAAAACGCGAACGCCGCCCACGGAAATATCGGAAACAGCCACACCTGCGGCTCATCAAAAATGTGCACGCCATTCACATACGACTCCACTTGCCACGGCAAAAATCGCGGCCGCCACGTAGTCCACAACGTAGGAGTCACGATCGACACCACCGCAGCCGCCGCCAACGCCAGAACTAAGTTTCGAGCCCGCACCATCGCGGCAACAACCGCATCACCACCCCCGGCCACCCAACACAAAACTCCCAGCAGAATCATCGACAGCCCAAGTATGTTCAGCACATCCACCCGCAACAAATCCGTCCACGGCGAAATCGGTATCCCCAAAATAAATTCCTGTACCCGAAACAATATCCCCAGCCCAAAAACTTCCGCCCCGCGCCACATCACTTGTTTTGCGATCGTGCCTCGTGCAACTCCTTTCCCACGCAGCTTCTCCGTCACCAGTGCCACCGATACTCCCGCCAAAAATATAAACAGCGGCGCTGGCAACGTTCCGCCCATCTGCGAATATCGGAAAAATTCCGTTTTCTTCGCATCCGCGCTCAGCCAAGAGTCATAGCAGTGCGTCTCGAACATCAACACGCAAGCCAACCCGCGCATCCAATCTATGTAGGCCAGCCTCTTCACTTCTGTTTACCTTCGAATGAATAAAAAATCACAGGCGAAGCGCCGTCAGCAGCCACGAGGATCCAACCCCGATAGGTGCGGCACACGTTAGCCAGCCCGTAAGAGCTGGGTCAACCAACACCCGCCAACAAGCGCCGTAGGCGCGGCACAAGCACTCCCCTGCGCCCGCGCTACAATACTCATCTTGCCCGCCGCGCGCCAACTCGGCCTCTTCCCGACATTGGCCCTCTGGTCCGCACTCGTCGCCATCTTCATTCTCTTCGCAGTCTTCACCATGCACGGCTCCGCACACGGCCGCGCATTTGTAGCCACCATCCTCGCTTTCTCTTTTCTTCTAGCTGCAATGTTGCTCTTCGCAGCGCGTGGCATTCCCGACCGCATCGCCACCATCGCCGGACCAGCCTCCGGCTGGCTCCTGGCCGTCATTCTCTTTTTTATTTTCCTGGTTTACGGCCTGGGTACCGGCACCGCATCCTTCGCGCGACTAGGCGCCGTAGCCGCATTCATCTTTCTTCCCCTAGCGCTTCTCTCCGGAGCACCATCCGCCGCACCTGGCTCCTGGCAAGACCTCTTCATCCTCGTCGCCATCTGGGTGATCGTAAAGTTCGGCCCCTCGCACTGGCTCTGGCCCTACCCCGGCGGCCGCCTCGCCTACATCTTCACCGTCATGCTCGCCGTCAACATCGCCATCGCCGGATTCATTCTCCTCCGCCATACGAAAAACATCGGCTACACAATCGGCTGGGGCTCCAACTGGTCTCTCTACATCCTCGGCGCGCTCATTCTCATCGCCTGCATCGTTATTCCGCTAGGCCTAAAACTTCATTTCCTCAGCTATTCCCCGCATCTCTCGCAATGGAAATCTTTCCTTCCACTTTCCGTCGCCATTCTTTTCTTCACCGCCTGGCCAGAAGAACTCCTGTTCCGCGGCCTCCTTCAAAATTTTCTCTCTCGCACCTCCAACAACAACACCGCCGGCTGGATCACCGCTTCCATCCTCTTCGGCTTCTCGCACATCACCAACATGCATTTCCCCAACTGGCGCTACGTCCTGCTAGCCACCATCGCAGGACTCTTCTACGGCTGGACCTGGCGCAAAACCGGTTCTATCTTCGCCTCCGCCATCGTCCACGCCTGCGTAGACCTCCTCTGGCACTTCCTTTTCCTCACTCCATAATTTCTCTCCGAGTTTTCTTCAAAGCGTTCCGTTATTCTTTTCCGAATGTAGCAGCGGCCCGCTCGCCGCAGGCAAACTTTACGCCGCTGCTCTTTCTTTTTCTTTCTTGTAGCCGTCATTCCGAACCTGCCTGCGCAGGCAGGGAATCTCTCTTCTCTTCCTTGTCGTAGGGCACCCTCTTCCACCGATGACCACACTTGTACTTTTAAGCTTTTGTACTCTTATACGTTGTACCCTTTAATTTCGTCGCGTCTTATGGCACTCTACTGAACATGGGAAATCGAGACGCACGCGGCCGCGAAAAGAAAAAACCAAAAAAACAAGCCCCGAAAGTAATCCAGGCTCCGCCCAGGCGCGAAACTCACCAGGTCACTACCCCTCCATCCACTCCACTCCCCCGCCCCTCAGAAAATCAGTAGCGCCCCCAACCCGAATTTTCCCGTGGGGGCACGGCATGGCGCGTGGTCCTGCAGTCGCGTTTTCCCTTCTTTTATTTCCTTCTTTCCTTTTCTTCTTTTCCCTTCTACTCCTAAACTTCCAACGGTGCCCCAGGTGTCGCATTGACTCCTGGGTCTTCTCTCCTACAACTGCCGCCCAATCTCCCAATGATGGCCGAACGGATCCACCACTCTCCCAACTCTCCACCCATGCATTTCACTCACCTCATGCACCGCTTTCGCGCCAGCCGTTACCGCTCGCGCAAACACCGCATCCGGATCCCCCACCGTCAAGACCATCCGCACCGATCCTCCACCAATCGTCTCCGGACTAAAATTCTGATGCTCGGGCGATTCATCTCCCACCCAAAATTCCGCCCCATCCACCGATAGCCGCGCCACTACGCCACCATCAGGACTTTCGATCCGGAACGCCTCCGTCGCTCCAAACGCCGCTTTATAAAACTCCACCGCCTTACCGCTCCGCCGCACCGATAACCACGGCGCAATTGTGCAGTTCATCATTGCTTTTTCTCCTGCAGAAGTTCCCATGTCCCATCCTCCACTCATGCATCCCAAGCATTTCTATAAGCACTTCGCAGCGATCCGAAGTTCTTTCCCGTAGGGGCACGGCATGCCGTGCCCGCTCTTTTCTCAACCAAACTACTGGCTGGTTTTAACACCAGCTTCGGCTCTTTTTCTAGCTGTTGCACTAGCCGCCTGCCTACCGCATACCGGGCCCTCCAATCGGTTCTTTTGACTCCCGCGTTTGACACCTGGCCCTAACCCGTTTGCAGCTTCCGCGCCACCTCCCCAATGTACGGCTCAGCAATGAACCGCAATCCCGCCGCCTCGACAAGATTGCGCGCCAGCGTCAGCTCCTCGTCCGCCACCCAACAGCCTCTCGGATCTTTTCCTCCAGTAGCATTCACTCCCGATTGACTCCAAATCGTCTTCGCACCCAGCTCTTTCGCGGTCGCGATGATTCCCGGCAGTTCACTAAGCGGGCGATACGAGTAAATCAAATCCGCACGCTCCGGCGGACAACCCGTCAGGCGCTCCATGACTTCGCCGTTGTTCACTTCACCGTTGTTTATTTGATAGACCGAATAACCCTCTGGCTCCGGTCCGCCCCGCACCACCACACGCAGTCGCGCACGTGCCAGCGATTCCGGCACTTCCTTGCTCGGCCAGTCGATCACCAACACTGTCTCAACAGCCCTTAAGATCTCGATCGGGATCACTTGTCCTCCGCGGTCCATACTTCCTTTCTCGAACTCGCAATTTCGTTTTCTAGTGCCACGTCGTCACGTCTTCCAATCGCGTACCCCAGGCCGTCGAGTTTACACGCAGGCGGGTGCCCCAGGTGGCGGGCCTACTCCTGGGTATTCACCGCCCCCAACCTAATCTCCTGCACCTCATCGCCTGCACCGGATGCGTAATCAGCTCCCCCACCAATCCCCAAAACCTCTTCATGTGCGGCAACTCCGCATGTGCATCAAACGCCGCCTCCTCCATCCATTGAGAATGTATGATGAAATCCTTTCCGCCACGCAGACATTCATACAAATGAATCCCAACGCACCCCGCCTCCGCCGGCGTAGGCTCCAATATCCGCATCAACTCCTCACGCAGCTCCACACGCTTCCCGGTACGCGCCGCAAACCCCACCCAAAACATCAACCGCCACATCGACCTCCCTTGACCCAGCTGTCCCTGCTTGACTCCATTTCGGAGTAGAATTCACCCCGATGATTCCCTACCCGAATTCTAAATAACAAGGAGATTCACCATGGTTGACATGACCCCCGAACAAGGACACTTCCTGCTCCACAACTTCTTTCTCGGCTCGCTTAAAAACGAAAGCCGCACCACTAAAAAAATTCTCGACGCCGTCCCGGAAGACAAAGTGAACTACCAACCTGACGCTTGCGCCAAAACCGCCAACGAACTTCTTCGCCACATCGCCGTCGCCGACAACATGTTTCTCGTAACCGTCATCAACGGCGTCTTTAACCCCAGCGCCGTAGCGATTCCAGAAAACGTGAAAACATCGCTCGAAGTCGCCGCTTGGTACGAACAGACTTACGCCAAAAACTTCGACGCCTTGACCAAACTTACTGGCGAACAACTGGTCAAAATCGTGGACTTTCGCGGCTTGATCCAGCAGCCCGCCGTGCTCTTTCTCCAGTTCGGCCTCGTCCACACCATCCACCATCGCGGCCAGCTCTCCACCTATCTCCGCCCCATGGGCAGTAAAGTCCCCGCCATCTACGGCGAAAGCTACGACTCCGCCCTGGCCAAAAAGGCCGCCCAAGCCCAGGCGTAAAGCGTCCACCGCTGGCATTCACCTTCTGATTAAACAGAGAGGAGGCGCGCATTGAAATTAAAATCATCACTGGCCATCACCATCCTCCTCTCTTGTCTCATTGTTGCTTCGGCGTCCGCGCAAACGCCAACTCCCTTGCCCGCTTCAATCCCAGGCTCGTTTCTCGATGTCGAAAACGGAAAAATCTACTACGAAGAGTGCGGCTCGGGCTCGCAAACTGTCGTCCTGGTCCACGATGGCGTACTCGATTCCGCCGTGTGGCGTGACGTTTGGCCGGAGTTCTGCCGGCGCTTTCACACCATCCGCTACGATCGTCGCGGCTATGGACGCTCCCCGGCGGCCACTGAAGGACATTCTGCGACGGACGATCTGGCCGCCCTGCTACGTCACCTGAAAGTGAGTCATGCCGCGATTGTCGGAAGTTCTCATGGCGGCGAAATATCCATCAATTTTGCCCTCGACCACCCGGAGACCGTCCAGCAACTTGTGTTGGTAGGTGCCGTCGTAGGCGGTATGCCTTATTCGCAGCACTTCCTCGATCGTGGCAGCGTTTTAGGCAAGCCTTTGGAAAAAGGCGACGTGCAGGGTGCAATTGCAGCAGCCGTAAAAGACAAATATTTGATCGCCCCAGGCCACGATGCCGCCAAGAAGCGCATGGCCGACTTGCTGGCAGCAAGTCCTCAAGATTTAACGCATGCGGACTTTGAACTCCCAGTCAAGCCGGCTCTCCCGCGCCTGCAAGAAATTCGTGTTCCGACGCTCTTACTCGTCGGTGACGCCGACATTCCCGACGTGCATGCCCACGCCGGAGCCATCGAAGCCGGCGTCCCCCGCTCGCGCAGAATTGTTCTCAACAACGCAGGCCATCTTCTCTATCTGGAATGGCCCGACGAATTCTCAAAAATCGTGATCGGATTTATTCAGGCCAACGACTCGCCTGTTGCGCCGCACTAGGGATTTTTCAAATGAGTCTTCGAGAAAACAAGCATTTGTCACGATCAATCAAGCGCGCTTCACAGCCGTAATTCCGAGGAGCGCAGGGTCGAGAGAGACTTTTCCCCGGCCGTCATTCCGAGCGGAGCGAGGAATCTCTCTTCCTCTTCGATGTATGCATGGCGACGACTTTTCGCCGCGCACGCGATTGACCAATCTAAACGAAACATCCGTGGCTCAGCGCACCACGCCAGCGAGAGGAGAAGAAGCAGAAGCGTAAAGTTTTTTCGGCATGCGCCCGGCGAGAAATGCCTTGCGGCCCGCGATCGTCGCATCGCGCATTGCTTCCGCCATCAGCACCGAATCTGCAGCTTCCGCAATCGCCGTATTCATCAGGATTCCGTCGGCGCCAAGTTCCATCGCCACCGCCGCATCGGATGCGGTTCCAACGCCCGCATCCACGATCATCGGAACTTCGGTAATCCGTTCGCGCAAAATTCGCAGCGCCGCCGGATTCTGAATGCCCAGTCCCGATCCGATTGGCGCAGCCAACGGCATCACCGCGGATGCACCAGCATCAATCAGTTTTCGCGCCGCGATCAAATCGTCATTGGTATAAGGAAGAACAACAAATCCTTCCTTTACCAGAACGCGCGTCGCTTCAATCAGTTGTTCGGTATCAGGATAAAGCGTTTGCTGGTCGCCAATCACTTCGAGTTTTACCCAGTTGGAAAGACCGCATTCCCGCCCCAGCCGCGCAGTGCGAATCGCTTCTTCCGCGGTGTAACACGCGGCGGTATTCGGCAGGATAAACATTTTGTCGCGCGGAATAAAATCCAGCAGTGATTCTTTCGATTTGTCGGTCAGGTTTACTCGGCGCACCGCAACCGTAACCATGTCCGCGCCGGAGGCGACATGCGCGCGCGCCATTTCCTGAAAGCTCCGGTATTTTCCGGTGCCTACAATCAGCCGCGAAGAAAACGCGCGGCCCGCAATCACCAACTGGTCAGACATTTTGACCTCGATCAGATTCTCTCAAGCGCGGCAGAGTCTTCTCTACAAACTACTCACAACTCACTATTCGCTACTCACAACTCAGTCCTGAATCACCGGCCTCGGCTCGGCCACATCAGCGTACAGCGATTCGATCACGTCGTGGTACTGCTCTTCCACCACGCGGCGTTTCAATTTCATGGTGAAAGTCAGCGCGCCGTTATCGAAAGTAAAATCGCTGGGCAGCAACGCGAACCGTTTGATGGTTTCGTATTGCGCAAGATTCGCCGTGAGCCGCTGAATTTCCGCGTGAACCAGAGTTCGAGTAAATGGATGCTCGGCAACTTCCTCACTGCAGGAAATCGTTACGCCGCTTTCCGCGGCTTTGGCGGAAATCAATTTGCAGTTGGGGACCACCAGCGCCACGATAAATTTTCTGCGATCGCCGACCACCATCGCGTTCAGAATGTACGGACTGTTCTTGAGAGAATTTTCAATGGGCTGCGGCGCAACGTATTTTCCCGCGGAGGTTTTCAACAAGTCTTTCATGCGGTCGGTGATAAATAAATAATTGTCTTTGTCCAGATAGCCGATATCGCCGGTATGAAACCAGCCCTCTTCATCAATCACTTCGCGCGTGGCTTCCGGACGTTTGTAATAGCCCTGCATGATCATCGGGCCACGCACCAGAATTTCGCCATCGTCCGCGGCTTTCACTTCGCAATTGGGAATCGGCAATCCGGAACTGCCCACGCGATTGCGCGGAAAATTACTGGAAACGATGGGCGAAGTTTCCGTCAATCCATAGCCCTGATAAATCGGAATGCCCACACTCCAGAAAAATTCCGCGAGCGATTTCGAAAGCGGCGCTCCGCCGGAGGAAACAATGCGCAATCGTCCGCCAGTGCCTTCGCGAATTTTCGCAAAGACCAGTTTGTCAGCCAGCTTCCATTGCAATTTCAGCAGCGGGCCTGCAGTGGAATCCCCGCAGCGCCACGCGGCCGCGCGTTCGGAAATACGCATGGCCCATGAAAATATGTGTTCCTTGAATCCAGCGGCCGCACTGCCCTGCTCCATTAATTTGGCGTAGATTTTTTCGAACACCCGCGGCACTGCTGCCATCACTGTCGGTTTAATTTCCTTCAGCGCCTGTGCCACGTTTTCCACGGCTTCCACGTACGCGACGGGAATTCCTTGAAATAAATAAATGTAATCGAGAGTGCGCCCGTACACATGCGCCAGCGGGAGAAATGAAATCGCGACGTCTTCACTGGGACGCAAAGCGAAGTCGCAACCCACGTCGGTGACATTGGAGCAGAAGTTGGTGTGCGTCAGCATCACGCCCTTCGGCTCGCCGGTGGTTCCGGACGTGTAGATGATGGAAGCCAGCTGTCCCGGCAAAACTTGCGAAGCGTGCATACGGTATGCAGCAACTTCCGCGCCGCCCGCCAACGCAATCAGTGTTTCGTAACGAAGACAATCGGGGGGCAGCTGATCGCCGGCATCGGCAACAATGATGTGTTCGAGTAGCGGAAGTTCGCTGCGAATCGCCAGCAGCGAAATCAGCTGGTCGCTTCCCGCAACGAAAACTACTTTGGCTTCGGAATGTTTCAGGATGTAGGCAACGCGTTCCGGAGACTCCTTGAAATAGACGGGGACAGTGACGCCGCCATTTCCCGTGATGGCCAAGTCGGCTGTGTGCCACTCCGGGCGGTTGCCGGCGAAGAGTCCGACGCGGTCGCCAGGTTTTACACCGAGTTCGAACAGGGCTTGGGATAATCCCGCGGTGCGGCGCAACAATTCGTCACTGGAAATATTCTGCCAAGTTGTGGAGCCGCTTCGAAACATCTGAGCGCGTGGAGTGGGCCACGTATCGAGCGCGTGCAGGAACTTGGAGGGAAGCGTTCCGTAGTTCATTGGCGGAGGCGAAGTCGTTCCAAATGAAACTGTAACGTATAAGCGCCACCGCCGCAATGGAACGTGAAATAGATTAGTTACGATCGCGACGAGAACTCGCGGTTCATCCCCTTCGGCGCCCGATGGCCGCGCACTCTGCTATCGGACGGCCTTGCTGATAGACGCTTCAAGTGCGAACGACCCCAGTTACACATCATTTGCACCACTGGGCCGAGAGTCCTTCCGTACGAGGAGAGAGAGTAGTAAACGCAGGGCGGAATCGTTTTCTTATCGTCTCTTTTGACGATGCCATCGGCAACAAGTTCCTGAAGATGTCGGATCAGCATGCGCTCCGTGATCCCTGGAATGGAACGCTTGAGTTCGCTGGTGCGCCGCGGTCCATCCTGCAGACGCCACAGAATCGTGCCCTTCCAACGGCCGTCCATCACGCGCATCATCGCGTCCACCGGACACTCGGAGACTTCCTTTTTGGAGACTGGCATTTTAGCTCCTATACTGACAAATATGATAGTACCTTGACATATGACAGTATACATCACAGACTCGGAGTCATGGAGGATTATATGAGCAACAAGCGTCTGCCACGACTGTTCGCGCAAGCGTTGAACGAGAAACGCGTCGAACTCTTCGGTGAGTTCATCCACCCCGAGTACAACAATCACAACCCGCAGGTACAGCCGGGACCAGCGGGCGTCAAAGCTTTCTTTCGGCACTACCTGGACGCATTTCCCGATACCAAAGTTGTGATGGAGGACGTGATCGAAGAGGGCGACCGCATCAGCGCCCGCTTCACCTACAACGGAACCTTTACGAAACCATTCATGGGCTATCGGCCGAACAGTGCACCGGTTCAGTTGCGAAGCATCGATATCTGGCGCGTTAAGGATGGAAAGTTAGTAGAACACTGGGACGAACTCAACCTGCTGGAAGTGTTCCAACGGATCGGGGCGGCGACGGTAAGAAAGGCGGACGCGCAATGAACCATCTGATAGGGCCAGCGTCTCTAGCTGGCCTCGTAAGCACCGCTGTGATCTTTGGCACCGACATGTTCTTCTTGACCGTGGGCCGTCCCGCTCTCAGATCAGCTGCGGAATCAGCTGCGACGGAGGTTATGGGCTTTATCCATCTATTCGGAGACAGGCGGATGCCTATCTGGGGCGTTTCGGCAATCTCGTCGAATTTGCTACTTGTGCTGTTCAGTGGGAATAGACATCGGGCGCTCTATCTGTTGTGGCTCTCGATGCTGATCCCGTTCGTGGTTATATACAACCGCTTCTCAAAACCAATCAATCGGCTGCAAACAGCAGCGGCGAAAACGGGAGGCTGGCTGGATGGTGCTCGGGTGTTGCAGGCGTCTTGGGACCGCTCGCTGACGATGCGCGTTCCGCTGCTGGCAGTATCCATGCTCGCCCAGTGCGTTGCATTGCTAGCCACTATGTAGGCCTAGTGCCATGCGACATTCAGCGCGCTTTGAGCGGCGTAAGACGGATATGCCACAGCAGGGCTCCGGCGTCGTCGACGGCAGTATCGACGAGAGCGCACGCACCTTCGTTCACAAGCTGCTCCGCCAGCTTATCGAGGCTCGTCAGATTGTGAGGACGACCCTTCCGAAGGGGCGACCCGCAATCAGGTAACGCAGAGCATCAGCGGCTTCGTTCAGCGGAAAGGTCTTGGCCACAATCGGTTTGATCGCCCCGGATCGAAGCAGACCGACGATAGTGTTCCAAGCGTCAGCCCAGGCCGCTTGCGGTTGAGCGAACAGCACGAAGCTCTTGATGTTGGCCCGCTTCCAGATCAGATCCGTGACGTCAATGGTTGCCTTGCGGCCCGCCGAATACCCCAGTGTTGTAAGGCTTCCGTGCAAAGCAAGCGCTCCGAGCGCCTCGCTCAAAACTTCACCACCGACCCCGTCGATCACAATGTCTGCGCCGTAACCGCCTGTAATACGCCGCACGCCGTCACCCAGCTTCTCGACGGAGGTATCAATGACCTCATTGAATCCCAGCGCCTTCGCCTGCTCGGATTTCGTGTGATTGGTCGTGCTGGAGATAACGTGTTTTGCGCCCATGGCCCGCGCCAATTGTGTCACCGCGTTGCCGACTGATCCTCCGATCGCCGGCGCCAGCACGGTTTTGCCTGCCTGAAAACCGGCGAGGGTAAGAGCGATCTGCGCGGTGAGATATGCGACCGGAATACCTGCGGCACTCACGTCGTCGACACCCTCAGGTATCAGGCAAAGGTTCTCCTTCCGTACGGCAATCCATTCACTGTACGCTCCATCCTCAGAAACGCCATACGCTCCCGTGAACATCACACGCGAACCGATAGGAAAGTCCGTTCCGCCTCCCTCCTCCACTACGCCCGCTCCTTCGTTGCCTAGAACTAGCGGCGCCTTCGCGCGGGGATACTGACCGGAGAGAATCGTATGGTCAAGCGGTGTGACGCCGGCTGCAGTCACGCGCAGCAGTACTTTTCCGTCCGAGACGGCTGGTTTTGAAAGGTCTACAAGCTTCAACCCTTCATAACCACTGAATTTTTCCGCTCTCATTGCACGCATCTTATTTCTCTCGTTTCGGATTCACTTAAGCGACTCTGTCGTTTGTAACCAGCACCACGCGGAACCGTGCTTTGCCCTGCATCATGCGATTGTAAGCCTCAGCAGCCTGTTCAAGAGGAAGTGTCTCGATCATGGGGCGGATATTCTCCAGGACGCTGAAAGCAAGCGCGTCCTCGGTATCGATCGCTGTGCCGGCCAGTGAGCCATAAATCGAGCGGCCTCCAAAGACCAGCGGGAACGCACTTAATTGCATCGGGTCCAACGGTACACCGACTACGATGAGCTTCCCGCGGGCAGCAAGACCGGACACCAGTGGCCCCATAGCATCGCCACTGGGAGCTGTTGCGAGAATGGCTCTGGCTCCGCCCATACGCCGCAGCGCAGCTGCAGCATCGTCGACGGCAGTATCGATGTAGACGTGCGCGCCCAAATCCTTCGCAAGCTTTTCCTTTTCGCCTCCACGTCCGATTGCGGCCGTACGGAATCCCATGTGCCGGGCAAACTGGATACCAAGGTGCCCGAGGCCACCAATGCCCTGCACAGCTACCAAATCTCCGCCGCGCAAGCCGGCGTTGCGAAGAGCGTTGTAGGTGGTGATTCCTGCGCAGAGTAGCGGGGCGGCTTCGACCGACGTGAGCTCATCAGGAACGGACGCGATGCCGCGCGCTTCAGCGATCATCACTTCCGCATATCCGCCATCCACGGTTACGCCCGGTATCACGGCGTTCTGACAATTCACAATGTCGCCGCGTCTGCACGATTCGCAAACTCCGTCTTCACCACCGAAGAATCCGACGCCAACCCGTTCACCGATCTTCCATCTGGCTACTCCGCCGCCCAAGGCTTCAATGCGGCCGACAACTTCATGCCCTGGGACGCGCGGCAATTTCAAACCCGGGTACATGCCCGTGACCGTGGCGGCATCGGTGTGACAGATTCCGCATGCTTCCACCCGAATTCGAACCTGACCCGATCCCGGCTCAGCCACTGGCCGTTCCACTATTCGAAGCACGCCGGGTGCGGAGACTTCCACTGCTTTGTATGTGGTTTTCATTTGTGTGTGTCTCTCATCTTCATTCTGGATTATGATTATAATCCGTTCTCTGGTTTCGATTCATGTGATCAGGATTCGGTTACAGTGTTTTTGGTGGGATTAATGGATTTGATTCACGTGATCGCGACTTGGCTATGGTTTTCTTAGGAGGGCCAATGGGCCATTCCAAAGCTGAAAAGGTGAAAACTCACAAGCGTATCGTTGCTATCGCATCGAAGAGGTTCCGCGAAGAGGGGCTTGCAGGGGTCGGAATCGCGGAGCTAATGAAGCAAGCCGGTCTTACCGTGGGCGGCTTCTACAAGCACTTTGCATCGCGTGACGACTTAGTGGCCGAAGCGCTTGTCTCTGCGCTAGAAATGTGGAAGCGTCAGATAAATGCGGCTGCCTCGGGCGGCGGGCCGCCCGTCACGTACAAGTCGCTGGTCGGTGATTACTTGAGCGAAGCGCATCGCAATCATCCCGGCACGGGCTGCCCGGTCAGCGCCTTGGCAGGAGATATCGCGCGCAGCGACAAGCAAACTCGCGCTCTGGTTACGGGGAAAATTCGAGACAACATTGAGTTGATCGCAAATCTGGTTCGAGATACCAGCCAGCCGGACAAGCGCGCGAAAGGCAAACGACAAACGGACAAGGGCGTCATAAGAGCGCACGCAATTCTGACCTATTGCGCGCTCGTGGGCGGCATTAGCGTGGCTCGCGCGGTATCGGACGAGCAGCTTTCGCAGGAAATCCTGAAGAACGTGGCACAACTTCTGAAGAACCCCGCTGCGTAAAGTTACCCCGCGACATCACAGACTCAACTTTACCAAGCTAGCTAATGTAAAGGCTTGCTAGGACGTTTCTGTTGGCAATTCCAGCCCGGCTTCGTCCGCTGCTTCTTCGGCTCCAACACATTCAGGATGTCCGCAGGGACAGGGACTAGAAATTGCATCTTTCGCGTTGGCGCATGCTGTACTGCAAAACTGGTCCTCGACTTCGACCAGGCACCGGCAAAACGCATGAGCGCACTTGATAAGGTTTTCCGACTGCATCTGATTCCTCGGCCGCAGGCGCTGGTTGCCAATGATTAGTGGCTGATATTCTCAAGTTTCGATATCGGCCTGCCCCAGCGCAATCATCGGGGCGAAGGTAGGCAGAGTCCATACCGCAGCAGCTGTAGCGCTCGTCGAGCCACGGCCCATGCTAGAATCATTTCGCGCTCGGAACCCCGGCCTCCGGCAAGGGGTGGACTCATGAGCCCGTCTGAAGCCTTCTCGACTTCCATCTTCTTCAACAGTACGTCGAGACAATACGCGGCCGCGCTTGGGGCGACGTTATTTGCATTGCTGATTGCGGCTGCAATGATGCCGGTTGCCGGCGGCTATACGGTTTACCTTGTTCTTCCTGCGGCTGTGGCATTCTCGGCTGTGTACTGCGGACTCGGTCCGTCGGTCGTTGCGATTGCTGTCGCGCTATTTGGCGTGCGCTACTGGTTCATTAACCCTTCCCATTCCCTCAGCATCCCTGACGGCCCACAATCAATTGGCATCCTCGCGTTTGTGGTCGTGTCGGGAGTCGTCGTGGCCATTGGAGAAAAAAACCGCCGCAACCTGGAAACGCTGAGCCAATCTCAGGAAGACCTGGAAGAGCGGCTCGGCGAGCGCACCGCGGAACTCGATATAGCTAACCAGGGACTCGGCGACCTCACCGCCAGGCTTTTGCAATTGCAAGATGAGGAGCGCCGTCGAATCGCTCGCGAGTTGCACGACAGCGCTGGGCAGTCGCTCATGGCTCTGGCCCTGAATCTGTCTAATCTGGGAACGGAAATCGAGCGACTCACGAAGTCGGCCAAGACGGTATCGGACAGCGTCGTCCTGGTGAACGACATGTCCAGGGACATTCGCACCATTTCCTACCTGCTCTATCCACCACTTCTTGATGAAGCCGGGCTGGCATCGGCCCTTCGCTGGTACATCCAAGGATTCACGGAGCGCAGCGGAATAAAGGTGGACTTGGAACTGCCGGAGGATTTTGACCGTCTGCCGCGAGATATGGAGACAGCGACCTTTCGGCTGGTGCAGGAATGTCTCACAAACATCCATCGTCATTCGGAAAGCCCAAGCGCGACCATCGGCATTATTCACGCGAACGGCGAGGTTCGAATTGAAGTACAGGATCACGGTAAAGGCATACCGCCCGACAAAAAACTGGAACTCTTGTCGGCGGGTACGCCGGGAGTGGGAATCCGCGGGATGCGGGAAAGACTTCGCCAACTTGGTGGCACGTTGGAAATCAATTCGGATGGGTACGGCCGCGGGACCCTAGTCGTAGTGCGATTGCCAATTGCCAACGCCTCGAATGTGGCGGTCGCAGGGGGCGCGGCTTCTACGCATTGATGCCGGTTTTGTTTCGTCTTGAAAACCAATCGAAAGCTGATTTTGATCCCCGTCGGGCTCGTCTCCTCGTCACTCTTACCATTCAACGTTTACCCTTCGTAAGGCTGAATAACTTTTTCCGGTTCGCTTGGACGGAAAGATTCACCTCACAAAGCGCGGCGGATTGCCGGGATTTTTCTGCAACCTGATAAGATGGCGTTGGAGAAATGGCGATGAGTATGGTGAAAACAGTGGCGGAAACTAGATTGAGCAAAGGGCCATTTCGCGCGGCGCGCGGGACGGAAATTTCCTGCAAGGGTTGGCAGCAGGAAGCGGCGCTTCGAATGTTGATGAACAATCTGGATCCGGAGGTTGCGGAAAAACCGGAAGAGCTGGTGGTGTACGGTGGAACCGGAAAAGCGGCGCGCAACTGGGAATGTTTTCACGCGATTGTGAAGTCGCTGCGCGGGCTGGCGAATGACGAAACGCTTTTGGTGCAATCGGGAAAACCGGTCGGGATTTTTCGCACGCATGAATATGCGCCGCGGGTTTTGCTTTGCAATTCAAATCTGGTGGGACATTGGAATAATTGGGACAAGTTCCATGAGTTTGATCGTGCAGGATTGATGATGTACGGGCAGATGACCGCGGGCAGCTGGATTTACATTGGGACGCAGGGAATTTTGCAGGGAACGTACGAGACGTTTGCGGCGGCGGCGAAAAAACATTTTGGCGGAGATTTGAAAGGAAAACTGGTGGTTAGCGGCGGGATTGGCGGGATGGGGGGAGCACAACCGCTTGCAGCGACAATGAACGGCGCGGCGTTTTTGGGGATTGATGTTGATCCGCAGCGAATCAAGAAGCGGCTGAAGACGGGCTACATCGATGTGATGGTGACGAGTCTGGACGAGGCGCTGCGGATTTTGAAGAATGCAGTGCGCAAGCGCGAAGCTACTTCGGTGGGACTGGTTGGAAATTGCGCCGATTTAATTCCTGAACTGGCGAAGCGCGGCGTGGTGCCGGATTTATTGACGGATCAGACCAGCGCGCATGATCCGATTGGCGGATACGTGCCGAACAAGATGACGCTGGCGGCGGCGCTGGAGCTGCGGGCGCGCGATCCTGAGGAATATAAGAAACATTCCATGCAGGCGATGGCGGAGCACGTTCAAGGAATGCTCGATTTGCGGAACCTGGGCGCGGTGACTTTTGACTATGGAAATAATATCCGGACGTTTGCGTTTCAGCAGGGCGTGAAAGGCGCTTACAACTTTCCGGGATTTGTGCCGGAGTATATTCGCCCGCTGTTTTGCGAAGGCAAAGGACCGTTCCGCTGGGCGGCGCTTTCTGGCGAGGCTTCGGATATTGCGCGGACGGACCGGCTGGTGCTGGAAATGTTTCCGGAGAACGAACATTTGAAGCGATGGATTACTTTGGCGCAGAAGCGGGTGAAGTTTCAAGGATTGCCGTCGCGGATTTGCTGGCTGGGTTATGGAGAACGGGACAAGTTCGGATTGGCGCTGAATGATTTGGTTGCGACGGGCGAGTTGAAGGCGCCAATTGTGATTGGGCGCGATCATTTGGATTGCGGGAGCGTGGCTTCGCCGTATCGCGAGACGGAATCGATGCTGGATGGATCGGATGCGATTGCGGATTGGCCGCTGCTGAATGCGCTGGTGAATACGGCGAGCGGGGCTTCGTGGGTATCGATTCATAATGGCGGAGGAGTGGGGATTGGGTATTCGCAACATTCTGGGCAGGTGACGGTGGCGGATGGAACGAAAGAAATGGCGGCGCGAATTGAGCGGGTGTTAACGAACGATCCAGGGATGGGCGTGATTCGTCATGTGGATGCCGGGTATGCGGAAGCGATTGAGTTTGCGAAGAAGAAGGATGTGAAGGTGCCGATGTTCGAGTGAAGAGTAGAAAGTATAAGAGTGCAAAAGTATAAAGGGTAGCGGAAGTGCAGTTACCCGAGACCGAGGCGAAAAGAGATGCCGAATTGGTGGGAACGGAGAGCACAACGGGAACGAGAGTCAGCCGAGGGCGTTGATGCTGATCTGGTGTCGGCCAATCGGAAGAGATGGACGCTCGGGTCGAAATTGTTTGTGATTGGAGCTTTGCTTCTAGCAATTGAGTGGCCGTGGAGGCTTCCGCGCTGGGTGCATCTCGTTGTCGCGTCCATCGCTTTCGTGCTGATCGTGACAGCGAGCATTAGGTGGAAATGGGCACAAGCTGAACAGGCTTTTCTGGGGAAGCCAGAGCGTAAAGCGCCTCCAATCCTTTTTAAACCGGATTGATGCAGTCTATAGTGGGAGCGATATTGCCACCGCGTTTTGATTGGGTGTGGGCGACACCGCGCACAGCCAACAGCGGAGCGCAGGCGGCCCGCTGCCGCGTGTCAAGAAAGAGCAGCGGCATAAAGCTCGGGACAGGAAACTTCTTGGGGGAGACGACATGTACGTAGTGCTTGGAGCGACGGGAAATACGGGATCGGTTTTGGCGAAGAGTCTGTTGAAGCCGGGCGAGAAAGTGCGCGTTGTGGGGCGGGATGCGGGCAAGTTGGCGCAGCTCACCCAACTCGGAGCGGAAAGTGTTACTGCGGATGCGGCTGATGTCACAGCGCTGACTAAAGCGTTTGCCGGCGCTACCGCAGCGTATGTCCTGTTGCCGCCGCGGGCGAAGGATCCGGAGTTACTGGCGTCGGGAGACAAGATGAGTACGGCGATTATCGAGGCGATTCGGGCTTCGGAGATTTCGCATGTAGTGCTGTTGAGCAGCATTGGAGCGCAACACCCGAACAAAACCGGGCCGATTCAGGCTTTGCATACTTTTGAGAAAAAGCTGAAGCAAGTGCCGAACCTAAATGCACTTTTTTTGCGGCCGGGACCGTTCATGGAAAATTTTCTGCTGTTGATTCCGCTGGTGCATTCGATGGGATTTCTTGCGGGAGGAATTGACGGCGACCTGACGATGCCGCTGATTGCCACGCGGGATATTGGGGTGGCTGCGGCGGAGGCGCTGCAAAAGCGGGACTTTTCTGGATTTTCGACGCGGGAATTGCATGGACAGCGAGATATTTCGCATGACGAAGCCGCCAAGGCGATTGGTGCGGCGATTGGAAAACCGAAATTGTCTTACAAACATTTTCCGAACTTTCTGATTGAGCAAGGGATGAAGCAAATGGGGATACCGGGGAAGACGGCTTCGTTGATGAGTGAGATGAATGAAGCCGCGAATGATGGGCGGCTGAAGCCGTTGGAGGAGAGGTCGGAGAAGAATACGACGGGGACCGCGATTGAAGATTGGGCGCGGGAGGTGTTTGCGCCAGCGTACAACACGAAGGCCGCGGGGGCCTAGAGCTGTCACATGGGCGTGTGGGGCACGAGCATTTTCTCCGACGACACGGCGAGCGACGTGCGCGGGGACTATCGCGACCTGGTGGGTAATGGTTTAGCGGGCCATGAGGCTACCGACAAAATCCTTCGCGAATATTACAGTCAGGAAGAAAGCGAGATGGGAGTGGTCTGGCTGGCCTTGGCTGCTACGCAGTGGAATTGCGGACGGCTTGAAGAACGGGTGAAGGCAAAAGCTCTGGAAATCATAGAATCTGGATCGGACTTGAAGCGGTGGACCGACAAAGCACTTGAGCGAAAGCGCGGGGCGACGCTCTCGAAGTTTCGAGAACAGCTTTTATCTCCTCAGCCTGCGGCAAAACGAATTCCGAAACCATTTCGGAGCACTTGCGATTGGGAACTCGGCGAATTAATCGCGTACAGACTGATTTCTGGAAAATGGATTGTTCTTAGAGTTACAGATTTCTCTGAAGATAAAGGCGGCGTGTACCCGCAGTGTGAAATTCTGGACTGGATTGGGGATGCCGTTCCGGCGGGGGGCCAACTGGACGGTTTGTCCATTCGAATAGGCAGCGGGCACATCAAGCACGGACAAGTTTCGCTTGGCTGCGCTTCCAGCAGAGAATTTCCGGCGCAACGTCTGGCCAAGTTGAATGCGAAGTTAGAGCCTTCGGAGACTTCCAAAATCAAAATACGGCATCCTGGTGGTCCGATTGCCTTCAAAGGCGGAGGACTACCGTTCGCGTTGTGGAGAACGTTTGACCAGCACCTTGAGACCTATTACGGTCTCAGGTAGGCTTCGGTCTTGAACTCAGCTCATCGTGCGTACACTACTTCAAAAGCAACGCAAACCCACCGTTGATTAGTTCCCTCCTTATTTGCGGGGCTGCGGAAGTTGTAACGGTGCGTGGGCGCGGGGCGCGGCGTGGCGCGGCTGTTTCCAGCATTGGCGTGATTCGCGATGGAGCGATACTGGTTCGCGATGGGTTGATTGTGGCGGTTGGTCCTTCCTCCAAAATTGAGAGACTTACAGAGAGTAAAAAGGCAGAGAAAGTGGATGTGGGCGGGCGCGTGGTGCTACCCGGGTTTGTGGACGCGCACACGCATTTAATTCATGCGGCTAGCCGGGCGGAAGAATATGAATTGAAGATTCGTGGCGCGAGTTATGAGGAGATTGCGCGCAAGGGCGGCGGGATTCTGAATTCGGTAAGAAAGCTACGGGCGGCTACCGCGGAGGAGTTGAAGAATCGGGCGCGCGGGTTCCTGGGGCAGTTTGCGGAGAATGGAACGACGACGATCGAGGCCAAGAGCGGGTATGGACTAGATGTAACCAGCGAATTGCGAATCTTGTCGTTGCACAAGGAACTGAATGCAGAGCAGCCGCTGGAGATTGTTTCTACTTTTCTGGGCGCGCATGTGGTGCCGGAGGAATTTCGCGGAAAGTCCGGTGGAACGCGGCAATACCTGCAATTGCTTACGGAAGAACTGATTCCGGAAGTGGCGGAGAACGAGCTGGCGGAGTTTTGCGATGTGTTTTGCGAACGTGGGGCGTTTTCGGTTGCTGATTCGCGGCGAGTGCTGGCGGCGGGGAAGGCGCGTGGACTGGTGGCGCGGGTTCATGCGGAGCAGCTTTCGCATAGCGGCGCAACACGGATGGGGATGGAGATGAACGCGGCCAGTTGCGATCATCTGGAATATTTGCAGGCCGCCGATATTCGTGCACTGGGAAAATCGCGGACGGTGGCGACTTTGCTGCCGGGATGCGATTTTCATCTAGGGCTGGACCGGTATGCTCCGGCACGGGAGTTGATCGATGCCGGGGCGATTGTGGCGCTGGCGACGGATTTTAATCCGGGGACCAGTCCGACGTTGAACATGGCTATGATTTTGTCTTTGGCTTGTTCACTGTTGCGGATGACGCCGGCGGAGGCGATTGCGGCGGCAACGATCAACGCGGCGTATTCGTTAGGACGGGAGAAGAGGATTGGTTCGATTGAGGTTGGCAAACAAGCGGATTTGGCGGTGTTCGAAGTGGCGGACTATCGGGAAATTCCCTACTATTTTGGAGTGAATACTTGTTGGATGACGATGAAGCGTGGGGAGATTGTGTATTTGAGGGATTGAGCCGGGGAGAAAGGCAAATCAAGACAAAGAGGCACAGAGGAACTTAAGAAACAAAAGGAAAAGATAACGCGGAGAGGCAGAGGAAAAGAGCTGGGCTAAAGTCCGGCACTACGAAGGCAATCCAAGGGCAAGAGCAAGAAACCACCGAGCAGAGCAGCGAGGATATGAACGGAGATATGAGACGACTGATTGAGTGTGTGCCGAATTTTAGCGAGGGGCGCGATAAGGCGAAGGTGGATGCGCTGATCCAGACGATGAGCGGCGTGCCTGGAGTGTGGGTGCTGGATCACGAAATGGACGCGGACCACAACCGCTGCGTGGTTACTTTGGCGGGAGAGCCGGACGCCGTGGCGGAGGCGGCGATTCTGGGCGCGGGCAAGGCGATGGAATTGATCGACATGAATTTTCATCAGGGTGCGCATCCGAGGGTGGGAGCGACGGATGTGATTCCGTTTATTCCGGTAGCAGGGGTGACGCTGGATGATTGCGTGTCGCTGGCGCGGAATGTGGGAAATGAACTGTGGAGGCGCTACCGGATTCCGGTTTTCTTTTACGAAGCGGCGGCGACCAAGCCTGAACGCGTGAACCTGGAAAATGTGCGGCGCGGACAATTCGAAGGGATGAAGGAAGAGCTGAAGAAAAATCACGAGCGGCAGCCGGACGTGGGCGAACCGAAGATGCATCCTACAGCGGGCGTGACGGTGGTGGGGGCGCGGAAATTTCTGGTGGCATACAACGTGAATTTGAATACGCCGGATGTCAGCATTGCGAACAAGATTGCGAAGGCCATACGGTTTTCCAGCGGCGGGCTGCGCTACGTGAAATCGATGGGAGTGGAATTGAAGGCGCGCAACCTGGCACAAGTTTCCATCAATTTGACGGATTACGAACAGACGCCGATGCATCGCGTGTACGAAATGGTGAAACGCGAGGCGGAGCGGTACGGGGCGGCTCCGGTGGGCAGCGAGATTGTGGGGCTGGTGCCTAAGAAGGCCATGGAAATGGCGGCGGACTATTTTCTGCAGCTGGAAAACTTTTCCCCATCGCAGGTTTTTGAGAATAAGTTGGCGGCGGCACTTTCTGGCGCGTCACTGACAGAAAAGAAGGAAGGAAAGCTGACGGCTTTGGCGAGGCCGTTTGTGGAAGCGGTGGCGGAGCCAACGGCGACTCCAGGAGGCGGAAGCGTTGCGGCCCTGGCGGCAGCGCTGGCGGCGGCATTGGGACAAATGGTGGCAGGGCTTTCACGCAAGAAAAAATCGCAGGCGCAACACGTGGACAAACTTTCCGAGCACCTGGACGCGTTGCGGCGGGAAGCAGATGCGCTGACGCAGGCGATTGACAGCGACGCCGCGTCTTACGACGCAGTGATGGCGGCGTTCAAAATGCCGCAGGGGAACGCGACAGAAATTGGGGCGCGGGAAGCGACGATTCAATCGACAAGCAAAGGCGCGGCGGATGTACCGATGAAGGTGGCCGAACGGGCAGTTGCACTCTTTGAACGTTTGGGACAACTGGAGGCTATCGCGGCGGCATCCATGAAGTCAGACTTACAAGTGGCGAGATTGATGGCTGAGGCGGGCGCGCGCGGTGCAATCGCCAACGTGGAAATCAATCTGGACGGAATTGCGGATGAGAAGTACGTGACGGCGAAGCGGCACGCAGTTACGAGGCTGCGCGACAAGTTGAGTGCGACGGCGATGGCGTGAGTCGCGAGCCTAGCGGCTAAAGTCGGGTTCCCTTGGCAGTCTGTATGGCACGAGTGAAGTCGTGCCTTCCCTAAGAACGAATGAAACGCTTTAAACAGAAAGCAAGGAGCAAGAAATGAGAATGAACTTTGGGCGGCTGGCTGGCGGTATCGCAGTGGCTGCCGCGATGTTGTGCACTACGCAGATTTCGAGCGCGCAAAGCCTGGGTGCGGATACGATTTCACTGTTTCCGAAGAATGTCGGCGAGTTTGCGTATGCCAACCTGAAGCAGGCGCGTTCGCAGAAATGGTTTCCGCAATTGCAGGAACAGATGCTGCCGGAACGGTTCAAACAATTCGAAAAGTTTCTGGCGTCGGCGGGCGTGGATCCGAATTCACAGGTGGAAGAACTAGCGTGGGGATTGGTGGCGGAAGGCGTGACCGACAACACCTCGGGGACCGGATCGGCGGCCGTGCCGACGGGCGAAGAAGTGGTGGGCGTGGCGCTGGGGAGCTACAATCCGCAGTCAACGGAAGCATATTTCAAAGCGCAAAAGTTGCCGACTTTCAAGTCGCACGGATTTACGATGTACGCGTTTGGCAGCGGATCTGGCGCGAACGATCTGTTCTTTCTATTTTTGGATTCCAGTACCGCCGCGTTTGGGCATCGCAGCGAGCTGGAGAAAATGCTGGATGTGCGTTACGGAGGCGCGGAAGGTTTGCTTCGTAACGAAAAAATGTATTCGCTGATCAACGATGCCAACGGGACGGGCGTGGTGTGGGCGGTATTGAACCCGGCGTACACGCGGTTGGCGATGCAACAACTGGCGCCGCAGATTCAGCAATTTCCGGAAGCGGCAAAACTGGTAACGCGGATGCAGAATTTGATTGTAGGCATTCAAGCCAGCGGCGGGATCGATGGAAAGTTTCAAGCCGTTTGCGGATCGGTGGACGACGCCAATACGCTGGCGCAATTGATGACGCTGGCGTTTGCTTATCAGCAATATCAGGCCAAGCAGCAGAATCCGGATCTGGCAGATTTGTTGGGACGCGCGCAGGTGAATCCCGCGGGCGACCGGGTGGTGCTGCGGCTGGCGTTGACCGACGATCAAATCACGTCGTTGATCAAGAAAAATACATTTGCGTTAAAGATGTAAGGCAATCTGGTTTTCTAGATCCCACCTGCCGCAACGTTCTTTCGCTCTGCCATCTTGCTTTGCCACTGGTGGCCGACATGTTGCTGACAATGTGACCCGGCTTCTTTTTTCTTCCTGCTACACTACCGTTCGAATGACGACATTCACCAATCCAGCTTGCGTCAAACGCGCGCGCATCGAATCCGTGGACTTGCTTCGTGGCGTCATCATGATTCTGATGGCGCTCGATCATACCCGCGATTTTTTCGGCACAACCGGCGTCAATCCCACCGACCCGGCACAGACTACGGTGGCTTTATTTTTTACGCGCTGGGTAACGCATTTCTGCGCGCCCGTGTTTTTTCTCCTGACCGGCACCGGCTCGTATCTCTCGCTGCGCAAGCGATCGATACATGAACTCGCGCGCTTTCTGTTCACGCGCGGGCTTTGGCTGATTTTTCTGGAACTTACTGTCTTCCGCTGCCTGGGCTTCCAGTTTAATTTTGACTATCAGTTCTCGTTGTTGAATGTTTTGTGGGCGCTGGGCTGGGCCATGATCGTGCTTTCCGCGCTAGTCTATCTTCCGCCATCCGTGGTCACAGCTTTTGGCGCGGCACTGATCACATTTCACAACCTTTTGGATTCGGTGCAGTCAACCAACCCAGTCTGGGCCATCCTGCATTCACCGAACTTTATTTTTACGACGCCGCGCCGCTCGGTATTCGTTATTTACACATTGATTCCCTGGGTGGGTGTCACCGCGGTCGGCTACGGCCTCGGGCAAGTCTACGCATGGAAGCCAAATCGCCGGAGACGTTTTCTCTTGCGCGCTGGACTCGCCGTCATAGCCGCGTTCGTCGCGATTCGCGCAATTAATTTTTATGGCGACCCCATTCGCTGGAGCACGCGGAAATCTCCGGTTTTCACTGCTCTTTCATTTTTGAACACCAACAAATATCCGCCATCGCTGCTGTTCCTGCTGATGACGATTGGACCGGCGCTGCTGTTCCTTTGTGTCGTGGACTCAACCACTCCGCGTTTCCTGCGGCCGGCGCTGATCTTCGGCAAAGTACCGATGTTTTATTTTCTCCTGCACATCCCATTCATTCATCTGCTGGCAGTCATCGTGTGTTACGCGCGTTACGGGCAGGCTCACTGGATGTTTGAATCCCCAGACATTGCAAACTTTCCCTTCACTCAACCGCCCGGCTGGGGGTTTCCTCTGCCCGTGGTTTATCTGATCTGGGTGCTCGTGGTGGTCGCGCTTTATCCTGCCTGCCGCTGGTTTGCGGACGTCAAGCGGCGGCGCGGCGATCCTTGGCTCAGTTACCTGTAAGCGCGCGACGTCGAGGAAATACCGAGGTCGATCTCGCAGCCGCCGTTGCCGATTACCAAACAGCGCCTTCTACAATTGAGCCGGCGCTATTCGGTGTCATGCAAAATTACCTGTGACCCTTTCTGAACATTCGGGCTGCAGCGAGCGAATTGACGGCGTGGATTTGCTTCGCGGGCTGGCTATCTTTTTCGTGTTGATGAATCACGTCAACGTGCGCCTGCTCATCGCCAAAATTCCCTATATGGTAGGTCTGCCCCGCCAACTGGTTGGAGCGCTGGTGTGGAACGGTCAGCCCGGGGTGCAGATATTTTTTGCCATCTCCGGCTTCCTGATCACGACCACCGCGCTGCGGCGCTTTGGAAAGCCTTGGCAAGTCAGCTTGCGCGGGTTTTACCTGATGCGTCTTGCCCGCATCGCGCCGCTACTGTTTCTGCTGCTGGCGATTCTCAGCGCTCTTCATTTCGCAGGGCTGTCCGATTTCGTGGTTACGGCAAAAACGGGCGGGCTCTCGCGGGCGCTTTTTGCCATACTTACATTCCACGTCAACTTACTCGAGGCAAAACGTGGATACCTTCCGGGCAATTGGGACATTCTGTGGTCGCTTTCCGTCGAGGAGATGTTTTATTTTTTCTTTCCTTTGCTCAGCAGGCTGTTCGGCCGCGTTACATTGTTCGTTCCGTTCCTCGCTACTTTTGTCCTGCTTGGCCCTTGCGCTCGAACCTTCCTGGCGCATGGCAACCAGCTTTGGAAAGAATATTCCTACCTGGGAGGCATGGATGCCATAGCTCTCGGCTGTCTTACCGCTCTCGCTTCGGCGCAATTTCCACTATCACGCGGAGCTCTTCGCGGAATTGCGGCTATTGGCGCTGCTCTGGCTATTTTTATTCTTTGTTTCCCCGCGCAGCCTGCCAACCTGGCGCTCGAGCGCGCCGGGCTCGATATGACCGTTCTCGCTCTCGGAACCTGCGTGCTCATCGTAGCCGCAGCGCAAACCAATTGGAAAAGTCCTCGCGTTCTACGTCCTCTTCTGCTGCTCGGCCAGTATAGTTACGAGGTTTATCTCACGCACATGTTCGTGGTCTTCGCGCTGTTTCATCTTTTCCTTCGCTCCGGAGGGCACATGGCCGCAGTCCCGGTTCTTTTTGTTTCGGTGATCGTGGCATCCGGACTCCTCGGCGGATTCGTTGCCCGCACTTTTTCAGAACCTGTCAACCAGTTCATCCGAATCCGTTGGCGAAGTCCGCAGCTAGCCCATCGCCTTGCGGAGCGGGCCTGATGCGATTAAACGAATTCCTTCCCGTAAATGGCCGCGGCCGGCAATCCACCAGCAGCGAATTTATTTGTACAAGAATGTGTTCAGGTTAGTATCAGCGTTGCGTCCTGGCACTGGCACTTCGCAAAGGATTGTGTGCGGACATGAAATCAACAGCACTGGTTACCGGGGCCAATTCCGGAATCGGCAAAACCATCGTGTCCCGGCTGGCGCGCTGTGGATACGACGTGGCGATCAATTATCGGGAGGATGCAAACTTTGCCGAGCATCTCGCCGAAGAATTGCAGAAGCATGGCAA
>WNFA01000233.1_pt1 | contig 43383 bp, 45 predicted proteins | sample 5400481 | NCBI WGS metagenome assembly WNFA01 (sample SAMN13153340, study PRJNA577476) | soil metagenome | isolation source: 120 cm saprolite under Douglas fir tree site 2 hole 1 replicate 2 | place: USA:California | collected 2015-04-18 | reverse complement strand
GGCCACGGAGATCTTTGAACACATGACGATGGAGAAGTAAAAATAATTCAATCTAGCTTCTTCGTCCCCTTTCCAGAGGCCAATTCACGACTGAGGCCAAACCATAATCCGGGGGACCGCATATCGGTCCCCCGGGTGGATACATCTCTTACGCCGTCTCAACTGTCGGGCCGCCAGACGGGGCGGCCTGACTGCTGGCTGCGGGCGCCTCATCCGCAAAATCACCCTCCTGCGCGGGGCGCTTGAAAATGTAATAGGCTGAATTCGCGGTCAGCGGCTGGATACCTACCAGCTCCCAATTCTCTTTACCCAGGCTATTTAGATAGCGCCGTGCAAACGTACTGCGCCGCTCGTTGCTGATCAGCGTCTCAAGCCCTTCGGAAGAGATACGCCCGCGATAATCAATATACACGACCTTGTAGGCAAACTGCTGTGCCATAGTGCAAGCTCCTTATGGTTGTCCAGAACAAACGAGTTATTCCTGGGGTAGCGCCCTGACACCATATCCGATAGCGTCCCTGGGGAGAACAACCTGCATTAACCCGCCTCGCACGCGGATGAAGAGCATCTCGTCCAGACGACGGTGCCGCGCCGGGTTCCACAATCAACGCGACAATCCCTCGTGGGTGCTACCCCAGAATATTCCTCTACACACCAGAAGTATAACCTCAATTCCTGCGCCGCACACCGCTATTTTCAACGGTTTTTCGCACAGACAAAATAAACGGGTTATCACCTGTCTATTTCTACAGGCTAACCTTCTCTACCCCACTGGCAGATCAAACGAAAACATCGTTCCCTGCTCCGCCTCGCTCCCCTCAGCACGCGGTTCAAGGCGTAATGAACCACCATGCGCCTCTACGATACATTTCGTAATATAGAGACCCAGGCCTGATCCCTCCTGTTTATTCGCCGTCTGCAGGCGCCCATACGGCTGGAAGAGCTGGCCTATATCGGCCAAAGAAATATTCGCTCCCTGGTTATGCACGCTCATATGCGCAACATTTCCCGCCTGCCAGGCCAGTACGGTAATAGTAGTACCATCGCCAGAATACTTGATAGCATTATCTAACAGATTCCCCAGCGCTTGTTGCAGGCGTCCGGCATCCCAACGGCCGACTAGAGGAGTATCTGGAAGATCCACCACAAAATTATGGTACGGAGCAAGTGGACGCAACTGCTCCACAACCTCCCTTGCCAGTGCCACCAGGTCGCATTTCTTGCGCACCAGCGCAAACTGGCCGGAGGATAAGCGTGAAGCGTCAAGCAAATCGCTCACCAGGCGTGCGAGGCGTCGAGCCTGGCTGATGATAATACTCGTTCCTCGCTGGATCTTCTCCAGGCGCTGCTGCGGACGAGCTATCATTTGCGCATAACTAATGATCGGAGCTAGTGGACCACGTAACTCGTGAGCGATCATAGCAGTGAACTGCTCTTTGTTTGCCAGCTCCTCTTGCAGCAGCGCGTTAGCCGCCGTCAGTTCGTCCACCTGGCGTTGGAGTACCTGGATAATCTCATCCTGTGAGCGCTCGTTTTGAACCTGCATACCTTGTATTCCTCTCCCTGGAGGCCTGCGGTTGTGTAATTAGTATACTTCACAACCTTTCTACCAGCCTGCCTTGTAGGAATATTAGGTAACTTTCAGCTCCAAATAAATGTACAGGCGACCCCTGCAGACGCCCTGCTTGGTCCAGGAGACAAGGACCTACCTGGGGAGCAGGTAATACCAAGTCCAGGTAAACAATGATCAATCCGCTCCTTGTCTTCCTCTCTGCTGACGACCTGGAAGAATTTCCTCTTGAAGAGCTTGCTAAAGAGAGGAAAGACCGCTGTGCCCAAGTACGTGACGAAGGCCCCTAGCTTTAGCTATAGGGTACCTGACAGCTTGGTATACGAGACTTTACTCCCAACCCCTCCATATGATAGAGTAGACTTGTGTAATACACAATCCACGAGGGAGGAAAGAGCCTGCATGCCCGACATACCTGAACATACACTGGCGTCCGACATACAACTGCGCGTGGGTCTCATCGGTAACCCGGTGGCACACTCTTACTCCCCTCGTTTCCAGCAGGCCGCCCTGGACACGCTGGGTACCTCTGCACGCTACGAGTTGTGGCAGACCGCGCCGGACGAACTACCAGCGCGTGTCGCCTCCCTGCTCGACAAGCACTGCCTGGGCGCAAATGTAACCATCCCCTACAAAGAGGCGGTGCTGCCCCTGCTGGACACGGTCGACCCGCTGGCAATGTGTATCGGGGCAGTAAACACTATTGTCCATCAAGATGGATATTTGCACGGCTATAATACAGACGCGCCTGGCCTGCTGTATGCATTGGCCGAACAGAGCATAGGGGAATTGCAGGCCGGTGGCATAACCGGTCAATTGAAAGAATCCCCGCTCCTTTCTCTATCAGGCTACACCGTCGTCTTGCTTGGTGCAGGTGGGGCGGCGCGCAGCGCCGCCTTCGCGTTGGCTGGCGCAGAGGTAACGCGACTGATCATTGTCAATCGTCACCTGGAGCGGGCGCAGCAGCTGGCCGAAGAGGTGCAGCAAAGCAACAGTTGCCAGGTGTTTAGCCTGAGCGACCCCGACTTTTTAATTCCCCATCCCAGGTCGATCATCATCAACGCGACTCCGGTAGGCATGCATATTGCTTTTAAGCAAGCAGAAGCGAAAGTTGAAGAGCAAGAAGAGGCCAGCCCGCTGCCGGTAGAAGTCCTCGCACGCTTCGCCCCTGACACATTTGTACTGGATATGGTTTATAATCCAATACAGACGCACCTCCTTTGCCAGGCGCGCATGCTCGGATTGCGCGCTGTGAATGGTCTGCCTATGCTCCTGCACCAGGGGTCCCTGGCATTTACGCTCTGGACTGGCTGGCCAGCTCCGCTCGAGGTGATGCGCGCGACGCTTATGCAAGCTATTTAAGGAGACCCCCTATGAGACTTGCTACATTTGCTACCGATCTTATTCCACAACCAGGGTTAGGACTCGTTCAAGACGACGAGATCCTGGATGTCGACCTGGCAGCGCGAGCGCTCAATTTGATTCCACCCGACTCTATGCTCGATCTGCTCGATCACCAGCAGCGGGGAATGGTCGAGCTGCGCGAGATTCTGGACAAGGCCGCAGGCCGCCCCTTCAGCGAGGTGAAGACGTTTACGGAGATTGGTGCGGCCCATAAGCTATCCGGGGTGCAACTCCTGGCCCCGGTCCTGCGCCCACGTAAAAATATCATGTGCCTGGGCTGGAACTATGCCGAACACGAGAAAGAATCGGCCGAGGCACGGGGGCGGGCGCCATCAATACCTGAATACCCCGTTCTGTTCACAAAGGCCCCAACCACTGTCAATGGCCCTTATGGAAATATCATCATCGATCCTGCCGTCTCCGAACAGGTGGACTGGGAAGTTGAACTGGGCGTGATTATCGGCAAAACAGGCAAGAATATCCGCGCGGAGGATGCCTTGTCATACGTCTTCGGCTACACGGTCATCAATGACGTAACCGCCCGCGATATCCAAAACCGGCACAAGCAGTTTTTCAAAGGAAAGAGCATCGATGGCTACTGCCCCATAGGGCCATGGATCGTCACCGCTGATGAAATTACCGACCCGCAAGCGCTCGCCTTGCATTTGAAGGTGAATGGCATTACAAAGCAGCAGGCACGTACAAGCTCGATGATCTTCTCAGTCCGCCAGATCATCGCCGTCCTCTCGCTAGGCATGACCCTGGAACCAGGCGACATCATCGCCACCGGCACACCCAGTGGCGTCGGTTTTGCGCGCAACCCACCAGAATTCCTCAAAGCAGGCGACCTGGTCGAAACCACGGTTGAACACATCGGAACCTTAAGAAATCCCGTCACCGGCGTTCAGTAATTAACCCCGCCCCTCTTCATTCGTCCAAGGCGGCATGACACCCCAGAGGTTGAGCGCCGTGGGACGGGCATGCCACAGGCGCGGCGGAGTTGTCGAATCGCGGTCGTAATATTGCTGGAGTTCGGTGGACAATTCGACCTGTACACCCTCGCTATCGGCAAAGCGTAGGAAGAGATCGTTACCGGCTCCATGCCGGCCCGGGCCCCAGAGAAGCGGTGTCTGCTGGCGACCCAGGTAATCGGCCCACAGCAACACTTCCGGCGCAGCGGAGATGCTGTAGCCGATATGATCGATATCCTGCTTGCCCTTGATAAGCATGATCGTGTGGTGATCATGGTTGCAGCGCAGCCACACACAATCACGCAGGAGCCAGTCCGATATATCAAAGCCGAGCGCGTCCGTGTAAAACTCGACCATCGCTTCGAGACGCGGGGTTTGCAGCGCAATATGCTGCAAAGCGCGCGGGCGTAACTGCGCTTGTCGTTCTCCGCTGTTGGCAGGGGTCAGGGTATTGTCAGGGGCTACGGATATCTCGATACGATTGCCATCGGGATCACTGAACCATAGTGTATCGCCTGCCTCGGGATTGCCATCGCGCTGTCCAAGGGTCAGTTCGATATCGGATTGCTTGAGACGAGCAGCCAGCGCGGCAAGATCAGCATCGGTGTCAAGTTCGAAAGCCATGTGGTGGAGGCGCGTTCTTTGCGTTGTGGCGTGCGGGCTGGTGGTAGCGGATCGTGCCTCGCTAAACAGGCCCAGGCAGTGGTGTTCACCACCTAGCGCCAGGAATACGTTCGCATCTTCGAGTTCGAGCCCGGCGCGGCCGGGTTCGACAACGCGCATGTCGAATCCCATGACCTGCCGGTAGAAGCGTACCTGGGAAGCGACGTCTGTCGTCCACAGTCCTACATGTGCCAGGCGCTTTACTCTGACCTTCTGAATCTGCTGTTCGCTCATATAGTTCCTTTCTGGATACCCGTCCCATTCATGGGACCGGGAGGAAAGAAAGGTGCCCGCAGGCCGGGTCCCTTGCGGGGGAGCGTTTTTGGCAGGAACGCTCAAACCTGTTGGAAGCGAACACATCGCTTCCCTCTCTTGCGAGAGTAAGGTGCTCTTCGCCAATGTTCAAAAGGCTTGTTCGGCTTTGCAACACGGTTCCTACCCATCAGAACGTTTAATCACAAAGCGATAGAGCTACAAACTAGAGCAGGTATTCGTAGGTATCGTGACCTTCCGAACGGAGTGCTTCGTCAGCACCAAGGCTAGTCAGGTAGTGGCTTGCAACAGCCTGAGCGAACATGCTCAACAGTGTACAAGCCCATCCCCTTCAAGGGGATTGGGTCCCTGACCCCAACCAGTAATGTTTTAGGCTCTATCATACACAGCAACATATCCCAGGTCAACGAAATTACCCGAAGGTCATGTGATATCCATGAAATGCTCCACGTCGGTCTGTGAGAGGTCAACGGTCTCTAATACGCGCACGAGCGGTGTAGTGGGTACTGGCGTATCCGGAAAACGCGGCATTTCTGACATGCTGGACGCATACTCCCAGAAAGTGCCTTTACTGTGAAGAAGATAGCGCTGGCCGGCAGATGGACTATGCTTATACCTTTTGTATGCCTGGTACAATGAGAGAAATGCAATCAGGATTACGAGAATGATAGCAAGAATCAACGCGGTATACCAGGGATATACTCCTATGTCAGCCGCCACCGTGTCCAGTATGAGCAAAAAAAAGATGATCAATGTAAGAAAGAGATGTACGCGGGAGACATCTGGCAGAACTGTGCGCCACTCCCCACCTGCGTATACACTTCTGCGTCTTGCAGGTGAACGAGACCTGGTGTAGGTAGGCCACAGCGCTCTACTTACTCTGCTTGCATGCTGCACAAGAATTTGCAGCTTCTCACTATTTCCCATAGCACAATGCACTCTCTGCACGGATAAGAAAAAGTAAACCTATCGCGACACCGAAGTGCCGGCACTACGTTGGCCGCACTCCAGTTCCAGGCGCGGAACATACACCTCACCTCGTCCTCGACACGATCCACCCACTGTACACATCCGCACCACACCACCGTACGGCTTAACCACCGCAACATCCTCCACAACAGTTACCCGCAGATCAGCCTTTTTCACTGTCTGCGCTATAGGCCGCCAGGGATACCACCAGGCACCACACCGCTACCTCCCCTGCACAACATATCACGCAAACCCGCACCACTGCCACACCACCAATTCAGATGATCTGCACGTTCCTAATCGCGCTGGACGCTCACATCCTCACATTCCCCCACTGATACGGCAAGTACACAGTTGCCAATGCCACCCCGCACATTCCCCCCTGTATGAACATACCGCTTGGCACACAGCATGGCACACAGGTGTCCGCACACCGGCACTTCACTATCGCGATAGGAGCTTACTTTTCGCAGCCGTCCCGAAGCATTGCGTTGCCACCTCCTGTAGAAACACTCACCTACTTAACCCGACCTTTGCAACTCTATGTGGTCATATCTCTATCTTACCACTACACTATCCACCCGCGGTTATGATTGCGTGGAGGTTTAGTTAAGAAAAGAGCTTTCTTATTATCAGCTTCTTAACCTTTTATAGATACATTTGTTTGTACTTTTAACTATAGTGATTATTGTAAATATATAGATCAAGATAGAGGGAGGAGATACTGGGGATGTGGGATAAAAATGCTCGGTTACTTCTGACCTGGAGAACTGCGCCACCTCAAAACCACGCCACCCGGGGGCGGTCCCTCGATACATCGGGCTCCCTCGATAAATCGGGGAGCTACAATGCCCCTACCCGGGCGTTTCTTCGCGTTCGATCTCGACCTGGACTTTGCCACGCAGCACATTCGCGGCAGTGGTATGGGCGGGTGGATCCCACTCAAAGCTTACTTTTTGTCGCTTAATCGGTACATCTGCCTGTAGCTTGTCCAGGTGATTCTCGCGGGCCAGGCTGATCTGCACGTGCTGTTCGTCTATTTCCAGGCGACGTGAGATAACGGTGAGCAAGTCCACCTTGATCAGTTCTAGCAATTCCGGGTTGACCTTGACGCGATCTTGCACCAGGGCAACCTTCAGCCGCTGCTTGGCCAGCTCCCCCGGAGTGGGCTTCTTGCGGCCGGACATAAACTCGAAAACACCCATAGTTGTTGCCTCCTTTTTCAGGATGGCTAAGAACGTATACGCTTCTCAGCCAGCGCTGGACCAAACCCAACCAATTTCCGCAGCCGCTCCATCAGCGTTGGCGCCTCTGCTACCTCGTCCAGGGGAATCTCATCGCCCAAAATGCGCAGTGCAGCGTTCACAAAAGCTCGACCCGACCGCGAGCGCTTATCATACACGACGGGTTCACCCTTGTTGGTAGCCACAATGATCATTTCATCTTCGGGGACGATACCCAGCAGGTCTACACCCAGTACTTCTAACACGTCCGCTACATCCATCATATCACCCCGCCGCACCATCTCAGGACGCAGGCGGTTGATGATCAGGCGCGGTTCTGGCTTACCCGCGGCTTCTACCAGGCCAATGATGCGGTCCGCGTCACGCACGGATGCCATTTCGGGGTTCGCCACGATAATGATTTCATCGGCACCGACGATAGCGTTGCGGAACCCTTGTTCAATACCGGCGGGAGAATCGATGACCACAAACTCAAATTCCTGGCGCAGTTGCTGGCAGAGTTGCTCCATCTGCACACTGTTGATGGCATTCTTGTCTCGCGTCTGGGCAGCAGGGAGCAGGTAGAGTTCCGGCAGGCGCTTATCTTTGATCAAGGCCTGCCGCAGGCGGCACTGTCCTTCGACCACATCGACGAGATCGTAGACGATGCGATTCTCCAGGCCTAAAACGGCATCAAGATTCCGCAGGCCGATATCGGAGTCAACAACGGCAACCTTCTTGCCCTGCATTGCCAGGGCAGTCCCTACATTTGCCGTAGTCGTGGTTTTACCAACGCCGCCCTTCCCTGAAGTAATGGTGATTACCCGGCTGTCCATACACTCGCTCTCCATGCAAACAACTGTTTAGACCTGTGTACTGTAGAAGAAAGTGTTGCCCTCGACCGTTACGGTCATCTATACTAACACGAATCAACGCTGTGGCAGGACTACTTCTGCGCCTGTCTACCTGCGCGACCCGCGGCCATTGACCCAGGTCTCAACAACGATCTGCCCCTGCCGGATAGATGCAACCTCTGGGCGTGGCTGCACTTCGAGTCCCTCCGGTGGCCGTGAGAGTAGGTGGGCGATACGCAGTTGGACGGGGGCCAGGTGTAGCGAGCACACCAGGGCCTGCTCGTTGTCGGGATAGCCCGCGTGGACCATACCACGCAAAACTCCCCATACGATGATGTCTCCACCGGCAACAATCTCTGCTCCAGGATTGACGTCACCCAGTACGACGACATTGCTGGCGTGATGGATGGCCTGGCCAGAACGCACTGTTCGCCGTAAGAAAAGGGTATCATCCGACTCTCGCGGGTCGCGTTGATTCTGCACGCTTTCATTAGCCATAGCCGGTACGCTGGAAAGCGGGGAACTGCCTCCCCGCTCTTTCTCCTGAAGTGCTGCTAGTTGTTCCAGCGGCATGACTGACACGTGATAATCTGCCAGTAGATCTTCGAGTTGTGTACGCTCACTCGTATGCAGGGCGCGGCGACTGGTATCAACCGCCAGTGAAGCGCCATGGAAGAAGTTGGGAGCTTCAGCAAGCCTTTCGGAAAGCGCCTTCAATAATTCCCCAAACGGAGTTTCTGGTTCTAGAGTTAAAAGCAGGCCATTACGTGTGCCCTTGATTGCAACGTTCCCTTGCACTTTCAATCTCAGATGAGAAGCCGCTCCACGTGCGACCTCGATTGCAACGTTCTCTTGCACAGGCTGCTTCTCCTCCTTTTCTGCTTTGCTTTGGGCTCCCATCGCGCCCCGGTCTGAAATATCCTCCATACCTGTGGTTACCATTTCGCACTGGAAGTGGGGTTCCGAAACGTTCTTCCGCCGATGCCGGCGCCCTTCACGCAACGTAACAACATTAAGTATAAGCATCTAGAGATCAAAAGGCAATAGGCTTAGGTATTTTGTGGGTGCAATTTATTCCTCGCGTCTATGTACGCCGCCAACCAACGTTGTAGTATTAAAGATAGATACAAGGTTGCCGGGATAACAACTATAGAATGGACGGATATAAACAATGGCAGACTTTATGCAATTTCCTACTTCGCGTGAGCGTGTGCTTACCAGCGGCAGCACAACCGTGGGAGTGATCCCCGACATCTGCCTGATCTCGCATTTCCAGGTCGGCCCCTGGCAGGTGCTCTACCGGCCAGAGGAAACGGGCAATGTGAAACGTTGGGGCTTGCCGCTGATGATTCCCAACTTCTCCCGCCTCAAGGACGGCGTCTTCAAAGACAAGGGCACGACGCTGCCAGTCCACGGCTTCGGCCGCAATCTCCCGTGGAAGGTCACCAATCAGGATGCTGCGTACCTGTCCTTGCAGTTGAGCAGCAGCGATGCGACCCGCCCCAACTATCCCTATGAGTTCACTTTCACTGCAAATATCGCCGTGGAAGAAGAAGAGCTGACGTATACCTTGACGATGGAGAATCGCGGCGACGAGGATATGCCTATCGCCCCCGGTTTTCATCCCTATGTCGCTATGGCCCAACAGGATAAAGCCTCGCTCGTCACTGACGGCCCAGAAGGGTTTGCAGCCAGCACTTTCGACTGGGAGCAGAACCCGCCCGATCATCCCTACCCATTTCCACACCGGGTCACAATCCAGGTTCCTCAACGCGGTACCTTGACGATCGCTGAATTGCCTCAGGAGGGATTGTACAGGCTGGCAGTGATGCAGGTCTGGTCGGAGCCAGCCGCCAGGCCCGATCATGCTTTCGTCTGCTTCGAGCCAGCAGTTGGCAGCGAGGACGCGCTCAACCGACCTGCTGACCGCCTGCTGATCGCCCCTCACAGCTCACAGCGCATTGTGTTGCAATTGATGGCTAAACTGTTGTAGTAAACTGGAGTCATTACAACGAAATTCCAGATATATCGTAGTAATCTATAGCGAACCAGAAAACGTAGGTTAAGCAGGCATTGCTATCCAGCAGGTAAGCCGTGAAATGTAGGGGCGATGCTTGCCATCGCCCTGCCAGCTAACCGCGCCTTCTTTGCGGAACTATAGCTGCTCGTAAACGTGCATTTCAAACATGTGTGAGATATAATAAGAACATGATGGCCCATCGTCTTTTCGTTGCCAGGAAACGTGCGCACAGGGGCTCTCAGAAAGCAGGTACATATACCTATGAATGAACAGCCGACAAACATACACTTGCTACAAAACAATAATGTACCTCAGCGGCAGCAAAACCAGCTTCGCCCTGGTGGAAGTGGTCGCTCCAATGGTAATGGACAGACACCACAGAGAGGTCCCTCGCTTGTCAACCGCTGGCTGCTGATCATCGTCGGCGTAATGCTGGCCATCTATGTCTATATGTGGTTCAACACGAATGCCAACTCTGCCAATGCCCCGCAGCGCGACGAACTTTCCTACAGCGCTTTCTATGATCAGATCAATGCAGACAATATCAAAAGTGCCACGTTTATCGGGACAACCGATATCCAGGGAAATTTTCTCCATTCTGTAAACGGATTTACACAGTATCACGTGGTCCAGCTTCCGAACGGGGACCCCAATGTTGTCCCTTTGCTCATCAAACAAAATGCTACAGTTATCAATCAACCTCCGGCAGATAATAGTTTCTGGCTGAATCTGCTACTCACACTCTTACCCTGGGTGTTCTTAATAGGCCTTTTCATCTTCTTTAGCCGCCGCGCCACTCAAGGGCAGCAGGGCATTTTCAGCTTTGGTAAAAGTCGCGCGAAACTGATTCTCGAAGATCGACCCAGCACCACGTTTGCAGATGTCGCGGGTGTCGACGAGTCAAAGTATGAACTGCAGGAGGTCGTTGAGTTTTTGAAGACGCCCACAAAGTATCAGCGCCTGGGTGGAAAGATCCCTCGTGGCGTGCTGCTGGTCGGCCCGCCAGGAACCGGTAAGACGCTGTTGGCGCGAGCAGTGGCCGGTGAAGCAGGTGTGCCCTTCTACTCAATGTCCGGTTCTGAGTTCGTCGAGGTGCTGGTCGGCGTCGGAGCCAGCCGCGTGCGCGATTTATTCGATCAGGCCAAGAAAGCCGCGCCCAGCATCATCTTTATCGATGAAATCGATGCCGTGGGGCGACAGCGTGGTGTGAGCATCAATAGTAACGATGAACGCGAACAGACCCTGAATCAGCTCCTGGTGGAGATGGACGGTTTCGATTCGCACCAGGCAGTTGTAGTAATCGGCGCTACCAATCGCCCCGATGGCCTTGACATAGCGCTGCTGCGCCCGGGTCGCTTCGACCGGCGCGTCACCGTCGATCGCCCGGACTGGAACGGGCGCCTGGCAATCCTTAAAATCCATTCACACAACGTGCCGCTGGCAAGTGATGTGGACCTGACTTCCATCGCCCGCTCCACGCCGGGCATGGTCGGTGCCGACCTGGCGAACCTGGTGAATGAGGCGGCACTATTAGGCGCTCGCCGCAACCTCGAGTCGGTCAACCAGAAATGTTTTGAAGAAGCCTTAGACAAAATTCTGCTTGGGGCCGAGCGCCCACTGGTACTGAGCGAAGAAGACCTGAACGTAATCGCTTACCATGAGAGCGGCCACGCGCTGACGGGATTGCTTTCAGAGTACGCCGATCCCGTGCAGAAAGTGACGATTGTAGCGCGCGGGCAGGCGCTAGGTGTGACCATGTCCGTACCATTAGATGACCGCTATAACTATTCCAAGGAATACCTGCTGACGCAACTGGTGACGCTGCTGGGAGGACGTGCATCCGAGCAGGTGGCAATAGGGCGCATTACGACAGGGGCGGAGAATGACCTGCAGCGGGTGACTGCCATTGCGCGCCAGATGGTCACGCGCTGGGGGATGAGCGAACGCCTGGGCACCATTTCATTCAGCGAACGCACGAGCCCATTTATGAGTGGTGGGTCGACTGGCGCCCCGCAGGATTATAGCGAGACGACCGCCGAGGCGATTGATGAAGAGGTCGAACGCATCGTAGGCATGTGCCATAATCGTGCCATTGAGCTATTGCAGGCCCATCGCCCGACGCTTGACCGCATGGCGCAGGAACTGCGCAAGCACGAGACGATCAACGCCAGCCAGCTCCGGCAAATTATGGAAGAGACGGGAGCCGAGATTGTAGCGCCGCAAACTCCTTCGCAGGCGCTCCCTAAAGGCGTGCTCCCCTTTCCTCCCGATGCGAACGGGTATGGCGCCGCTGGCCTAGCATGAGTTCCCAAAGAATTTACGTGACTCTGGGTACTGTTTCACTATCATATCCACGGTCTCTGGTAGGAGCAGCATAAACGTACCTTGTGCCTCTGCATACACGACGCTCTCATCGTTGGCCAGTGTCAGTGTGCCGGAAGCCTGGTGCATACGGCCCCGTTCTGCGCCTAACGATGCGCGTACGCGCAAAAGTGGCCCATATGGCACAAAGTGCCGGTAGCGTAGCTCCAGGCGCCCGGTCATGGTCCATTCTGGATGACTTCCCAGCATTGCTGTGCGTCCTAAAGCCTCATCCAGTACGGCCGCGACGATACCGCCATGAATGACTCCTGGAAATCCCTGGTGTTCCTCTCGTGGCTGGAAATCGGCTACAATCGTATCGTCCTCGATGCGGAAAACCAGGTGTAGGCCAAAGGGGTTGCGTTGCCCGCAGACGAAGCAGCGCTGGTAGTCGGTCGTGTCGTTGAGTTCCATATACCGTGATTCTCTTTTCTCTATGTGCCGGGAAGACTCGGCAAATAAATATGCTGGCATTTTACCAGGGGCGGCCTGGCATTGCAAGGTACCTACCTGGCAGGAGCTATTGACACCAGCATCCGTTTTTGCGACAATTCCTGGTATCATACCAGGCCGCCGTTATTTCACACTCGCCCAGGCCGAGTATTGAGACGAAATGTATGAGCGGTTCGTGTATGTAACACACCTATCTTTTATCGTAGTTCACAGTAATATAGCACAGCAACCGAGGAGCGAAGTCATGACAGAAGCATCAGGTAATGGGGTAGCCACGTTGGATACCCAGGAGACAAAGAAGCAGCGCAAGAAGCAGGCCAAGCGAGAAGCAAAGGCGATGCTGAAGCTGGAACGGTCCAGGGAAGACGTACAGAAGGCTGAGCAAAAGGTTGCCAAGGCACAGGCGCGCCTTGAAGCTGCGAGAACGCGACTACGCAGCACAGAGGCAAAAGTGGAGCAAATGGAGCAGGCCTCACAAATCGAGGTACATACACCGCAGCAAGAGTCCGAGGCCACCGCCGCCCCTGCAAACCTTGATGGCCAGGAAGAGCATCACCAGCCAGAGGCCAGTTCCTCCAACGCCGGTGAATCGAGCAGCAATACCGGGACTTCTACTCCCGACACCGGCGCTCCAACTGATGAAACAAGCGCTCAGCCTTCAGGAGAAGCACAGGCGGACCCGTTTTTCATTAGCGAGGAAGACGAGACCAGCGCGGGTCAGGAGGAAGAGACTGCTGCCGAACAAATGAACCGGCGTGCTTCCACCAGGCGACGACCTTCTGCTAGAAAGAAGCCCCGCTCTACCTCATCGGAGTCATAATTGTAAACCTGGCGAGCGTGACTCTCTATGATGCAGTTTTCCGAACGTTTCTGCCTTTTGGGGCAGGGGAGCCGCTCCTCCCCTGCCTGATTTGTTGCGCGAGAACATATCGGTTCGCAAGCTCACCCCCTTCCAGGGGTGGAGTTCGTGACCTTATCTCACCGCCTTTGCCCGCTCAATCACCATCTCATATGTAGGAATGCCTGTAACGCCTGCGTACTCAATAGAAAGAGATGCGGTACAGTTTGCGAAATCAACAGCCTGCCGTGGATCGCCAAATTTGTGCAGGTGTGAGAGAAAGGCAGCGGCAAATACATCGCCTGCGCCAGTCGGATCTACTTCCTCCGCAGCATACGCGGGAAACTCTTCGAGCACGCCGTGCTGGAATAGCGTTGCTCCCTGTCGCCCATCGGTGGCGACCAGTAAAGGCACAAAAGTACTCCAGTACGCCAATATGGCATCGGCCTCTACACGGTTGCCATCGGCAAAAGGGAGCAGGTCGTCATGACTCAGAATGAGCACATCGAGTCCTGGCAACACTCGCTCGGCATCATTCCAGGGTGTCGGCCAGACACGCCCGTCATCATCCCAACGCCGCAACCACCCCTGTGGAGTTGCCGCAACAATAGCTCCCGGGTGGCGCAGGAAAAGCGGGATAAAATCGGCCGTCAATTCCTGGGCAAGTGGTCCCAGCAGCACTACAGGAGCGCCAAGCCAGCGCTCCGGCACATCCTCGACCTGCTGCTCCTCCGCACGTGCTCGCAAGTACTGCGTGCGAAAGCCTCTCGAATACCGGTTCTCGAACGTCGTCGTTGCCTCCGATTGGCGTACGGCTAACCCTATTCCCGGCAGATGAGCAGGTAATTCCGCGATCAGATTCCCATCAGCACACGTAACTACCGCTGCCGCTAATCCTAAGTGATAGGCCGTCAAGGCAGCAAAAGTCACCGTGCCTCCAAGTGTAAAAGAGCCATCGGCATGCACGTCGCGTGTCACATGCCCAATCGCGAGAAAATCTGGTATTCTCCCACCCGGGGCAGGCTGCAAAATTGAAGACATGGGCACCTTCCATCCATAGGCCGTTGACGCATACTAGCGCCCAGGGCGTTTCAGGGAGATCACCACCCGCCGTGCTTCGCCCTCTCCCATGCTTTCCGTGCTGATATCCTTGCTATCTGCCAGGGCGATATGAACGATACGACGCTCGTGTGGGGGCATTGCCTCGAGTGCGATAGAGCGACGATAGTTGCGTACCTGCTGTGCCACTCGCAGTGCAAGCGAGCGCAAGTTCTCCTCGCGACGCTCGCGGTAGTTTTCCGCGTCCACAATGATGCGCATGCGATGCTTGGTCCGGTGGCCTACGATCAAGCTGACGAGGAGCTGTAGCGCCGCCAGCGTCTCGCCCCGCCGTCCAATCAACAGCCCCAGATTTTCGTTGATCCCCTGGATGTTGAGTGTGAGTGGATTCGTGGAACGTACCTGGACTGCTGCGCGAATATTCATGTAGTGCAAAATATGCTGTAAGACATCAACGGTAATCTCAACATCCTCGCGCGATGGCGTCTCGACCTCCTGCATTTCGCCTTCGACTGCGCCAACATCGGCCAGGTCTTCGCCCGTAGGGGCACGATCTATCGTGCCCACCTGCCCTGCAGGTGTAAGGAATTGAACCTCTTCTTCCAGCTCGTCTTCATCGAATTCATCTTCATCTTCATCCTCGAACTCGCCCTCGTCTTCCTCACCATAGGCTTCCTCTTCGGCAAAGGCGCCGTCCGGGCCAAGAATGGCATCGGCCATTTCAGGAGTGATGACGGCGCTGCTGGGACGTACCGCGACCCGTACGCGGGCCTCCCTGCTGCCCAGGCCAAATGCGCCCCGAGCTGGTTCCTGTAGAACCGTAATCTCTACTTCATCACGCCGTCTCCCCAGACGTGCCAGGGCCTGTTGTACAGCCTCATCAACACTTTTGCCGCTGGCCTCTATGCTTTCCACTGCTTTACTTTCTCCCTTGAACTATGTTTTGTGATGTCCCAGCTAGCCGCGTGACCTGTTTGAAGTGTTGCCACGTCGACGTGCCGATGCGCTACCGCCGCGCTGGCGGCGTCGCCCCGACGAGGAGCCATTCATGTGTGAAGATGTACGCATGTTGCGTGCCACCGGCCCACTGCCCGAGACGATTTGTGCTTCGGGCTCATCGGCCTTACCTAAAATCTGGCTTTCTTTACGCTGATCACCGGTATAACTCTTGCTCCCACTGTTCTTGCTGGACTTGTTCCCGCTAGAGCTACCTCCTAATAAGCCACTTAAGAACGGTATAGGAGCCAGCAGCGAACCCCAGCCCGTGACGAAGAACTGCTGGACGATGCTAAAGAGCGATGTAGTAGTCCAGTAGAGCGCCAGGCCGGCGGCAAAGCCCCACGCAATAAAAGCGGTGAAAACGGGCATGATGAATTGCATCAACTGCTGCTGCTGGGACATCATATCTTTGGAGCCAGCAGTCGACCTGGGCTGTGACATGCGCAACTGTATAAAAGTCGCCAGGCCTGCCAGGATCGGCAAGATGTGTGTGGGGTCTGGCTGCCCTAGCGAGATGTGCCAGGCCGGATTGAGGAAGGTAAACCATCTCAGGCTGGTATCCGGCAATTGTTGGAAGTGGGGCAGGAACGGGTAGATGAGGTCGTTGATGCCCGTATGCATAGCGTTATGCAGTGTGGGATTCTTCAGAACGCCGTTCAGCGCATAGAAGAGGCCATAAAGTACCGGCAGCTGGACCAGGAGAGGCAGACATCCCGCCATCGGGTTCACGCCGGTCTCTTTATAGAGCGCCATCAGCGCCTCCTGCTTCGCCCGCGGATCCTTCTCATACTTTTTGTTTAATTCCTGTACCTGCGGCTGGATTGCCTGTGTCGACTTCATTGATCGCAGTTGTGCCAGTGTCAGTGGGAACAGCACCAGGCGAATGATCACAGTCATGACAATGATGGACAGCCCGAAATCACCGAAGACGTGATAGAGCAGCATCAAAACGTTAAAGATGGGGTAGGTAAAGATATGATTAAAAAGGTCACCTATTGGACCCAGTATCTGACCCACGGGGTTTCTCCTGTCTTCCCATTGATCTAGTCACCCAGGCGCTCCGGGACCGGATCGTAGAGATTGCCGTGATAAAATGGATGGCACCGGCCGATGCGCCTGATAGTCATCCATCCTCCACGTATAAAGCCAAAACGTTGAATCGCCTCATATCCATACTGCGAGCATGAGGGGGTGAATCGACACGATGAAGGCAGGACAACCGACAGCGTGTTTTGATAAAGACGAATAAGAGAAAGGGCGATGTATTTCACTATCGTTGTCCTTTATGTAACTCTATGTCCCCTCACTTCTGGATGCAGGTCGGCCGCCCCCATTCTTGTCTGGAGGCGATGTGAGCAACCGGGCCCTGCTCAACAGTTTAGTAATATCCTGTTCAAACATATATACGTCAGCACTGCTAGCTAGGTTCCGTGCACTGATCACAATATCCCATCCGCCCGAAATCCCAGGTAAAACAGGTCGTATCGCTTCGCTGAGTAAACGCTTTATATGATTACGTTCTACGGCATACTTTGAGATGCGCTTGCTCACTACAAAACCAATGCGCAATCTTGCTAATTCGTTAGGCATCCATGCCAGGATAAGCAGCCGGGACGAAATAGCCTGTCCCCGCTGCCTTATTTGCTGAAATTCTCTACTTTTTCGTAGGCGTAGCTCGCGCTTTAGTGCCACAGTGGTGTCAAATAGTCAGCTTCCAGCGCCCTTTGGCGCGGCGAGACCGCAAAACGCGCCGGCCATTGCGGGTTGCCATGCGCTTCATAAAGCCATGTTCTCGCTTGCGCGGTATGCGTTTGGGTTGCCAGGTACGTTTCATTACGTAGTTCCTTCTTTCTCCTCCACTCGGGTTTCCAGTAGATTATAGCGGGTATGGCTAGACATTGTCAATTGTGTTCATGAGCGTCCGACATGCCGCGCTCCAGGAGCAGGCCAGTGGACAAATATGATACTATGCTTCACATGAACGACTATGACTTGATAGCGCCATTCTATGACATCGAACATGCGCAGTTTGACGAAGATTTGACCTTGTACCAGGACTTTGCAGCATTATGTATGGGTCCGCTGCTCGAACTGGCCTGTGGCAGCGGCCGCCTGCTGCTCCCGCTAGCACGCGAAGGTTACGAATTGACCGGCGTGGACACCTCCACTGCTATGTTGAACCTTGCCCGCCAGCGTTTGCAAGACGAGGGCCTCGCCTCTCGCTGCAAGCTTGTACAGCAAGACATATGCACAATGCGCCTGGAACAGCAGTTCCGCATGGCTTTCATCGCCCTGGGCTCATTCGCGCACATCACCAGGCGCAAACAACAACAGCAGGCTCTGGCTTCCGCGCGAGCACATCTGGCCGCCGGTGCCATGTTCATTCTAGATATCGCCAATGCTGATGCGCGCTATATGGAGAACTTGAACGGGCAATTGCTGCACCAGGGTACCTGGCAGCACAGCGACGGTACACATCTGACCCATTTGATTAGCCCGGTGTCCTCCACAACCGGGCACTTTCTGGAATTGACCCACTTTTATGATCGTTATACACAGGGAGAACAGGTACAGCGTACCGTAATGAAGACCCAGCTCTACTTATTCGAGCGCAACGAAATGGAACTCCTGCTCGAACAGGCTGGCTTTGTGGTCAAGGATGTCTACGGGGACTACGACCTTGGCTCTTTCGAGCTTGACAGCCCCCGCATGATCTTTAGAGCGGAAGCAGGATAATATGCTAAAAACACCATTACACGATTGGAACCTCAAACCTGATGCCGCCATCGCCTTGCAGCGCCAACTCGCGCAGCGTATCATCCGCGAAGATCAACTAGGAGAGGTACATCACATAGCCGGTGTGGATATGGCCATCAACGAGGAGAACGGCATGGCCCGGGCTGCTGTTGTTCTCCTCTCCTACCCGGCCCTCGAGATCCAGGAGCGGCATATCTACGAGGAACCCGTGCGCATGCCCTACATTCCAGGACTGCTCTCGTTTCGTGAAGCCCCCTGCGTGCTGGGTGCCTTCGCCCGCTTGCAGCAGCAGCCGGACCTGGTAATGGTCGATGGACAGGGCATTGCCCATCCCCGTCGCCTCGGCATCGCCTCACACCTCGGCCTCTGGCTCGAGCTGCCGACCATCGGTTGTGGCAAATCCATCCTCACAGGTCATCATCGTACACTCGGTGAAGAGGCAGGTAGCTGGGTACCGCTCGTTGACAATGATGAAACGATCGGGGCAGTAGTACGCACCCGTACACACGTCAAGCCCATGATCATCTCGCTCGGACACCGCATCTCTCTAGAAACCAGTTTGCGTTACGTCCTCGCCTGCTCCAGGGGCTATCGCCTGCCCGAGCCAACTCGCCAGGCCGACAAACTCTCCAAAGACAACGCCTGGCAGGAACCACAACAAGAACAACAACCCACTTTATGGGAACAAAGCTAACCTTCTCTATACCTTGGCACAGTGAAATAGAATGTTGACCCCTTGCCGGGGGTGCTATCAAAATCAATGCTGCCTTCGTGCTGCTCAACGATCAACTTCGCAATAGGTAGTCCCAGGCCGTAGCCACCCATCTTCGATTGTTGGCTGTGATTCGACTGGTAGAAGCGTTCAAAGACATGTCCCTGGTCCTCTGCAACGATACCATAGCCCGTGTCGGAGACCGAGAACATCACAAAACGCTCATCATATGGATGGACCTGGATGGTCACCGTCCCACCGGGCGGCGTGAATTTGATCCCATTCGTTACCAGATTGTTAAGTACTTGCTTCATGCGCTGCGGATCGGCAAACAGTTGTGGCGTAGAAGAGGGCACCTCGTAATGTAGAGCTACCTCCGCTTTACGTGCCTGAATCTGCAGACTGCTCATCACCTGTCTCACCAGCGTCAGCGAATTCACCTCTTGCTGCTTAATCTCAAACTGTCCCGAGTCCGAGCGCGTCATGAATAAGATATCTTCAACGATCGAGATCAGTTGCTGGACTCCTTCCTGGGCATAACTGAGATATTTATGTTGCTCCGGCGCCAATTCACCCATGTGTCCTTGTAATAGCAGGTCGATAAACCCGTGTACGGAGTTCAATGGCGTTCGCAATTCATGCGAGACCATGGATACAAAATTGGCGCGTACCTGTTTTACCATCTTCAGCCTAGTCAGGTCGCGCGCCGTAAAGAAAACGCGAGGATGATTGCCAACATCGACGGGAGTGACACTGGCAGAAACCTCGCAGGAGCGACCTGGCTCCCATCCGATAATCAACTCTTCGTTTGGCAATGGTTCCTTTTGCTTTAATACGCGTGTTAGTGGGCAACCCGAAGTTCCACACAACACAGTGTTGTTCAAATTGCGACACTTAAGCACTTCTGTACAGTGCCGCCCAATGGCATCTTCCTGCTTCCAGGCGAGAGCGGTCGTCACCGCCTGGTTGATATCAAGTATCTGAAAAGCCTCGTTGAGCACTATCATCGCATCTGGGGTGGTAGCGACCAGCCCCTGCAGGAGCTGGTCAGGTGATTTCTCCTCCGGAGTGGAGGCTGTTTGCTCTAACATCTTTGTGTTGGCAACCTTTTCAACTGCGTCCAAATGTTCGCGGTTATCGGTGCGCTTCTCCACATCTTCCCCCTATTTGCCGACAAACTTGTAACCTATACCGCGCACAGAGACGATAAACTGCGGATCGTTTGCACGCTCCTCCAGTTTCGTACGCAGGCGGCGGATATAGACATCTACAATATTGCTATTAGTTCCATCATCGTTCCAGACCTCGGAGAGTATTTGTTCGCGCTTTACAGCCTGCCCTCGTGATGTCATGAGCACCCGTAGTACCTGCATTTCGGTGGGAGTAAGCGGGATGTCCGCGCCGTCCGGCATTACCACCTTCAATTCCCCAGGCTGTAGTTCGATCTGCTGTACGCGAATGCTCTGGTTATTCAGGTTGCCATTCTTCTTAACGCGGCGCATTACCGCCTGCACTCGTGCCACCATCTCCGGATAGTCGAAGGGTTTGCAAATATAGTCATCCGCGCCGATAGTAAAGCCCTGGAGCTTCGCCTCCAGCGTATTCTGCGCTGTCATAAAAATAATAGGGATTTCATACCCGGCTGCGAGTAATTCCTTGGAGAACTCAAAGCCATTCTGGTAGGGTATTCCCACGTCGAGGATCAACAGGTCGGGCTCCTGTTTTTTTATCACTTGCATCGCTCCACGGGGGTTATCCATCGTTTCCACTTTATAGCCTTCCTTGTTGAGGGCAAACTGCACCATAGCGCAGGTGAGCTGGTCATCATCAACCACGAGAATGTACATGGTTCCTTCCCCCTCTTTAGAGACGACCTGGCGGCCGCTCCCTGGTGAGTCGCTGTGGGCGACTTGTCTGAATCACGTATTCTTTAAGGAGTCCCGCACGATAAAACGGCGGGCTACAAAAGAATAAATATCAATGGACACTCGCTGTGCGCAGTTTCTCCAGGTAGACCATCAAGATCGCAACGTCCGCCGGAGTAACCCCTTCCACGCGTGATGCCTGCCCAACAGTTTGAGGACGGATCTGCGACAACTTTTGCCGTGCCTGCGTGCGCATATGCTGTATCACCTGGTAATCAATCGCATCGGGAATGCGCTGCTCCTCTAAGCGCTGTGTGCGGTGAACTAGCTGTTCCTGCTTGCGTACGTACCCTTCGTACTTCACCTGCAGCTCAACCTCTTCCGCGACAGAGCCTGCCAGCGCTGGAAGCACCTGGTCCTCGGTGCCTTCAATGTTAGCTAGAGAACGCAGCCCGGACTGCTCTGCCACGCGTTGCGCCAGTTGCGCTACCTGGTGATAACGTACCGCTGGTCGTCGCAAGAGTTCCCGGGCCGAGAGCATTTGCCCGAGGACGGGTATACCGACCTCCTGTGCATATGTCTCTACTATGCGCGATGAAGTAAACACAACCTCGTCGATGCGTGAGAGGGCGCGTTCAATCCCTTCGCGTTTCTGCACCACCTGTGCATAGCGCTCATCATCAATCAAGCCGAAACGGTAGGCATAGTCACTCAAGCGCAAGTCGGCACTCTCCGGCCTCAGCAAGAGGCGGTATTCGGCGCGCGAGGTATGCAGGCGATATGGCTCGCTCATCGGCCGCGTCACCAGGTCATCGATCAGCACGCCAATATAGGCCTCGTGGCGTTTCAGCACGAATCCGGGCTCTCCATATGCATGCAGGGCCCCGTTAATGCCCGCCATAATCCCCTGGGCCGCCGCCTCCTCGTAGCCAGAAGTACCATTGATCTGTCCAGCCAGGAAAAGGCCCGAGACCAGCTTCGTCTCCATCGTTGGAAACAACTGCTCTGGCGGCACGTAGTCGTACTCGACGGCATACCCTACGCGCATCATCTCGACATGCTCCAGAGCGGGGATACTGCGCAGCATCGCCAGCTGTACATCCTCCGGCAGGCTCGTGTTCATCCCCTGTACGTACACCTCGCTTGTGCGCCAGCCCTCCGGCTCCAGGAAGACCTGGTGCGAACTCTTATCGGCGAAGCGCACGATCTTATCCTCGATTGAAGGACAATAACGCGGGCCGATCCCTTTAATGACACCCGTGTAGAGCGGAGAGCGATGCAGGTTATCGCGAATGACCTGGTGGGTACGCGCGGTCGTGCGTATGAGATAGCATGGCAGTTGCGGCCGCCACCCGTGCAGGTCTTCGCCGGTCACCGGATAAATAGGGTTGGGCCGACTGCCAGGAAGCTGCACATCCTCCCGTGCATGCTCGTCTTGCGAGAAATACAGTGGCACGCGACTGCCCGGCTGCGGCTCCGTCTTGCTACAATCGATGGTACGGGCATCGATGCGCGGCGGCGTGCCGGTCTTAAAGCGCCGTATCTCCAGTCCCAGTGCCCGCAGCGAATCAGAGATACCTAGCGCCGGTGCCTCGCCCGCGCGACCGCCAGGCTGCGTCTTCTCGCCCACCACCAGCCGGCCATTGATAAATGTGCCTGTCGTCAGGATCACTGCTCCCGCCTCGTACTGCCAGCCGTTCGACGTCACCGCACCCGAAATCACAGGCCGTCCATCCTCCCCTACGTGGCTCAGCAGCCGTGCAATGGTGGCCTGCTTCAACTCCAGGTTTGCCTGGCCCTCCAGGGCAAACTTCATCGCCAGTCGATAGGCCTGCTTATCGCACTGCGCTCGCAGCGCCTGCACTGCTGGACCCTTACTGGTGTTCAGCAATCGAATCTGGATAAACGTGCGGTCGGTATTGCGCCCGGCCTCACCTCCCAGCGCATCGATTTCCTTGAGCAAATGTCCCTTGGCGGGACCTCCCATCGAAGGATTGCAGGGCATTAACGCAACGCTGTCAAGATTCATCGTCAACAATAGCGTCTTGCGCCCCATACGCGCGCTTGCCAGTGCCGCCTCGCAGCCCGCGTGCCCCGCCCCCACGACAATCACATCATACCTCCCCCGCACAATCTCCTCCGCTGGAATCGCCCTATCTTCTGTTTCGTTGTTCATCTGAGCCATGATCCTGCCGGTTCCTTAAATAGTGGGTGTCCCCAACTCTTCCCTCTCTTTACCAATCCGCCAGGAGCAAATAAAAGCACTCTTCAAAAACTCTTGACGGAGATTGCCGCATAAAAAGTATTATGCATCAAGCGCATGTACACGTCAATATAAGCAAAATCCGCCCAGAATGGTTGACGAATGGGAGGCGCCGTGCTAATATCGTCTCAGCCGCAATAAGAGAGAATTACTATCGTGGGGCGGTGATGAAACGGTAGACATTGAAGACTTAAAATCTTCTGAGCGAAAGCTCGTGTGGGTTCGACTCCCACCCGCCCTACCCCGGCTCACGGCAATTAGACAAACCGGTATCTAGTAAGTTATAATCAGCATCAAGTACACAAACCACTTCTAGTTCGCGTCGACCAAAGAAACAGCAGGGAAAAAATGAGGGGTTTACTCTGGACATCACGGGACCTGGAAATGATGCCGGATGATGGCAAACGGTATGAGATTGTAGATGGAGAGTTGTACGTGTCGAAACAGCCACATTATCATCACCAGCATCTTTGCCTGCGTTTAGGCGGCTTGCTTGATACCTGGTGTCTTCAAACGGGTGCAGGAGAAGTCAATACTGCACCGGGGTTGATCTTTGGTGAGAATGACGATGTGGCTCCAGATCTGGTTTGGTACAGCCGGGAACGCCTGGCTACCGCGCTGCGAGAGGATGGCAAATTGCATGCTGCGCCAGAATTGGCAGTGGAAGTTCTTTCACCCGGTGTAACAAATGAACATCGAGATCGTGAGATCAAGCTTAAACTCTACTCACAACGTGGCGTTTTAGAATACTGGATAGTGAGTTGGCAGCAAAAACGCATTGAAATCTACCGGCGTATCGAAACTGTACTGACGCTTGTAAGTACGCTGTATGAAACAGACACGCTGCAATCACCCCTGCTTCCGGGCTTCGCGTGCCCTGTAAATAAACTTTTTATGGGTATTCGATAGCTTTTTCTTTGTACAACTTAAACCAGGGAACCGTTGAGAAGTTTCTAACCTCAACGGTTCCTTCTATTCTTCTGATCTCCACTCCTATCACCTGAAAAATTTTGTGGGCGTAACGCGAATCGCCTGCGAATAGTCCTGAGCCATTGACTCCCCCGACCAACCATAAAGCGCCAATCGCTGCTTGTACTTCTCTGCATACGCGGGCAGCGATGCTGACACCCCGGGATCATTGAGCAACTCCGCCTTTCCCTCGATCATCACGACATCGTCACCCTGCCCCGCCGTGTCCAGCGCGACCACGACATTGGGATTGTGCTGCAAGTTGTGTAACTTCTGCTGGTTGGGTTGGCTGAATATCAGGATGGTCTCGCCGTCCCAGAGGAACCACACTGGTACAAGGTGCGGGCGTCCATCCGGCCGTACCGTGCTCAGCCACATCATCAGTTCCGCGCGCAGGCGCTTGTCAATATGAGCATCTTTTTCCTTCGTCAGATCAAGCATATCTTTCTCCATTGGATGGTATCTGAGAAATAGTAATCACTAAACTAGTATACACACGAGAGGCCCTGGCTATTCCCGCGTGCGGGACCGCGGGAAACTTGTACGTTTATGAAAATGCCATCATACAAATATGAATTTTCCTAATAATTTGTGAAGAGATTTTCATGGGAAAGACCTCCTGCTTGAGACCGGATAACGGCCAAAATGCAGGGGCGAGGATACCTATCCCCCGGATAGGATGCCCTGCCTGGGGGGCAGGTAATGCCCTCGCCCTGCTAACCAGCACCCCAAGGTACTTCCCACTTGCGACTTGCCCTTTGGCATGTTACACTGCCTGCAAGGGATTACAACTTTTTAAGTTACCGCTCGTATTTTTCTACGAAGAGACATACTACTAACCCGTTTCATGGTAGTGTAATGAAATAGACATTTTATGCTATCATACTAACATCGAATCGGTATTAGCATATGAACAGACAAAAAGATAGTGAGCGGTGATGCATTATGGAATCAACACTGGGCGCTTCAGGTATGCTGGGAGCCATTGGATCGCTGGCGCAGTCAGCACCGGCGCAGAAAACGCGTCGCGGCCGTGGTGCCGGGGGATCAGTGGCCTCGCGGAGTATTTCTGGCCTGAGCCGGTCTAGTAGTCGTCACGTAGAGGTAGGAGAACAGAGTACATCCGCAGTGTATCCGCAAGGGGCTGTTGTGGAGTCCATGAGCGACGTGGAGCTCGTCGAGTTAGTGCTCGCTGGCGATCAAAACGCTTTCGCAGTGCTCGTCGAGCGATATAAGGATGCCGTGCAGAATCTTTCGTACCGCATGTTGAGTAATACAACGGAAGCGGAAGATATAACGCAAGAGACATTCGTGCGAGCTTATACCCAGCTTGCTACGTATAAACCTGTACACAAATTCAGTACCTGGTTGCTCTCAATCGCATCCCACCTGGCTATTGATCAACTGCGGCGACGTCGATTTCTGACTATGCCGCTCGAAGACGTGCCATTCCTGGAATGGATGGCCGACCTGGGCGCAGGTCCCGAACAAACAGCTCTGGAAAGTGAGCAACAGGACGAAATCCAGACCTACCTGCAACGCCTACCGAGCAAGTATCGTGCAGTCATCGTACTACGCTACTGGCACGACTTCTCCTATGAGGAGATTGGAGCTGCGCTCAACCTTACCCCCGCTCTGGTTAAGGCTCGCTTGCACCGCGCTCGCGAATTACTTGCTCGTTACATGAAAGAGAATGCACAGAAGGAGGAAGAGCAGATCGATGCGCTGCCAAGACGCTAAACTTGCCCTGGCTGCTCAGCATGATGGCGATCTGGCACAGTCGGATGTCTTGGAGCTTCAGGAGCACCTGAAGTATTGTCCAGCCTGCCGCGCATACAAGCAGCATCAAGGCTACCTGGACTCTCTGGTTCACACATCTCCCTCGTATGCGCGCTCTGGTATATCTACTGAGCGTATCATGATGGCCATACAGCAGCAGAAAAGGATCACGCAACAGCTTGAGGACATACGCTTGCAGCAGCGCTCGCGTGAAGCGCGCCTGCGCATCATAGGTCCTTTATTAGTAGTAGTTGTTATATCGATCCTCGGCGGTATGCCGCTATTGCTGCTCGCTGCAGCTATCTTCCAACCAGACCTGATGGTAAAGACGCTGACATGGTTAAGTGATGCTGTCGGTATGCTCATCATGCTTGCCCAGTACATTCAGGCGGGGCTATTGCTCGTTACACGCAATAACCTGCTCCTGTCGGGTCTAGCTTTTGTCTTAGTAGTCATGATGGCCATGTGGCTTCGCTTGATGCGCCATCCGCAAGAGGTCTAGGTTAAGTGGTAGAGGTTACGTCATGGTCAGGTGACCATGACGGGGAGTTCTAGTATGTTAACCGGGCACATACGATGGTTTACCTTGCTTTTGCTGCTTCCAGTGCTGCTGCTGGGCATGGGGGGAGAAGCTCTTCCCTGGGTCACGCCCTCTGCCCTGGCTGCCGGCAAACACCTGGAGAATACCTCAGGTGATTGTAAGGGTGAGCATCATCAACCATCCTTTGGAGGAACCATCGTTGTAGATACTGGTGAAGTCGTGTGTGGCGATCTGACCTCTTTTGGAGGCACGGTTGCAATTAACGGCGAAGTCCGGGGAGACGTAGTTTCCTTCGGTGGAGAGGTGGTTATTGCAGGGACAGTTGACGGAAACGTCGATATCTATGGTGGTACGGTTACTTTACAAAGTGGCTCCGATGTGCGTGGGGATCTTAACCTTTATGCTGGAGGCTGGGCCAGGGGCGACGGCTCGCAGCTCAATGGCGCGCTTATCGATCATACCAGGCATATAGAACTGTTATTTTTTAGTAGCAGCGATTTTCGCTTTCCATTTTGGCCTATCTTGACCTGGGTAGTCCTGGGCCTCTTGCTCACCCGGTTGCTCCCCGAACATGTCATGTTCGTGCGCACAACGGCAGCCAGCAGGCCGAGGCGCAGTTTCCTCATCGGGCTGCTGAGCGCCTTGCTCGCCTTGCCAGTCGTGGTTGTCCTGATTGCGCTTATTCTTACTATCCCGGTGGCAATTATAGTAGCATTAGGGCTTATCACAGCCTGGGCCTTTGGAACAGTGGCGATCGGGTGGCTGGTTGGCGAACATGTACTACGCATGATAGCCCCGCACCGTAACACGCGCCCCTTTCAGGTGGTAGTAGGTCTGACAGTTTTGGTGCTGGCAGGGTCACTCCCCTACATTGGGAATTGGATTAGTATTGGAGCCGGCTTATTGGGATTGGGTGCTGTCTTCTTGAGCCGCTTCGGAACGCGACTCTATAGTCAGCCCAAACAACCGCTTACGTTATAAGCTTGCTTTAATTAAAAAGGTATATAAGGTCTAGTCGTAGGTGAACATGAGCATTGATGTTGAACTCACAGATCTCGCCTATGGGGGCGATGCCGTAGGGCGATATGAAGGTCGCGTACTCTTTGTACCTGGCGGTATTCCGGGAGAGCGGGTGCGCGTAGAAATCATCGAAGAACGCCGTGGGCATGCGCGCGCTAATCTCCTGGAAATTCTCCGCCCAGCGCCCGAGCGGGTTGAAGTCCGCTATCCCTTGCTCATAGATTGCGGCTGCCAGTGGCAGCACATTGCTTACCCAGCGCAGCTTACCTGGAAGGCGCATATTGTTCGTCAGCTCCTGGTACGCATTGGCAAACAACCCGATGCGCTCGTACACCCTACCCTCGGCATGCCTGCCGGTACCTCGCCCTGGCACTACCGCAATATCGCTCAATTTGCGGTCGGCCCTGCCGGTGAAGTGGGTCTGAGGCATACGGAGAGCCACGATGTAGAAGACCTTGAGGATTTCGCTTTATTTCATCCTGCTCTAGACATGGTGTACCAGCGCGTACGCGGCAAGTTGCTCGAAACCTTCGGCGATTCCATCGGCGAGATGATCCAGGGCTTCACTATCCGTGGCGCCATTGGAGCAGTCGCCGCCAATGGCGCCATCGCGCCTGAAGCAGTAAAAGCCGTTCCTGCGCTGATCACCTTGCAAGCCCGTCCTGGCTCGATCATAGAAGCTCCACAGCAACTTGCACAAGAACTCGTTACCGTCGCTCCGGGTATCGTAGGTATAGTGATCGAGCGTGTTGGGGGACGCTATGGCCGTGTAGTAGCGGGCCAGGAATTCCTGACAGATGTTGTATTGGGCCGCCGTTTTCGTGTCTCGACAGACTCGTTTTTCCAGGTCAACATTGTGCAGACCATGCTTCTCGTGGAGCGCGCTCTGACCATGCTGGAGCCGCAGCGTACCGATGTTGTCCTGGATGGCTATAGCGGTGTAGGGCTGTTCTCCGCTTTCCTGGCACCTCGCGCTGCACGCGTCATCGCTGTCGAATCACAACCGAGTGCCGTGATGGATGCTCGTGCTAATGCAACCCTGAACAACCAGAGTAACATCACAACACTGGAAGGCACACTCGAACGGCTTCTCGGTCAGCTCCACTACCGGCGTGAACGTATTGACCTGGCGCTGGTTGACCCGCCTCGCGCGGGCTGCCACCCCAAAGCGCTGCAAGCATTGCAGGCGCTTGGTCCGCGCGCTATTTGCTACGTTTCGTGCGATCCCAGCACCCTGGCGCGCGACGTAGCGGCGCTTTGCTCTGGTGGCCGCTATCGCCTGGTCGCAGCCCAACCCATCGATATGACCCCGCAAACCTACCATATCGAGTGTATTGCTCTGCTTACACGCATAGGCGCCCGCTAAAAAATGTAAGGGCGACCGCGTGCTCGATCAATCGGCACTCTACGCGGTCGCCCTCTTCTTATCTCCGGCTCAGTAACACCTGGATCTCACCGCCATTACCCATCAATGTGCCGGGCGGGGGACTCTGCTGGGTCACTACCCCAGGAGCGTGGCCTGAGTTCACCGCTTCCTCACCTATCACCACCACACGCAGTCCAAACTCACTCGCTATGTCCACCGCTGACCAGAAATCCAGGTTCTGCAAGTTTGGCACTCCTACGTTCTGCACTTTTTCTTCCAGGGCGGTCACAACGGTACTGAACCACTTGTTGAGCTCTTTCCTGGATTTATTCTCCTTTTCAACTTCATCTGCCTTGCCCTTGATCGTCATGATTTCCTGCAGCTTGTCCTGAATCACAAACGGGTGATCGATATTGGAGAAAACGATATTGGGCGTGCTTCCCGGCGTCTCAATATTTAAGTCGCCGATATCCAACAGTCGTTGGATTATGTTGGCAACCTTTACCCTGGTGTCGCGGACGTTCTTGTACTCCGTCTCCGTGCGTGCTTCATAGAAGATGATCAGGCGACGCTCTATGTCGATGATGCGTCTGTTGCTCAAAATGAAAACGTCGTCCGCGTAATTGGTATAAATCAGCCCCATCAATATTAGCAACACCAGTGCAAATATACTCATCAGCGGCAGCAATGCAGGAGTGGAGAATCCTGCGATGAGTATAATCAAGAGCAGAAGCACTGGCAGGGCCAGGGTGCGATAGAGGACGTAACGGGACCTCTGGAGGTACATGACCGTATATTCGCCCGAAGAGTAATGCACTTCGCAAGGAATGCGCAAAATCCCACCAAAGGTGCGCCTGGGCCGCCGGATCTCGCCAGGTGGAAGCGGCGGATAGTGTGCATCTGCATCTGGCAGCGTCGGCACATCCTTCTTCTTGGCTAGCGTATCAAGCATCGTTGCCAGTTTCGGATCCTCTGGTACAGGAGGTTCCTCCTCGCGTGGCTTCTTCGCCTTGATTTCATCGCTAACACCCTGAATAGCATCCTTGACTTTCCTGGGATTTGGCACGTCCTTCAGTAAGAAGTCTCCACCTACCAGGTAGACATGCACTGTACCAAATGAGAGAATAATGCCCAGTGGCTCAATATGCACTCCCACCTGGATGACTTTCTCGATGGGCGTTTCCTGGCGCGTTGGCTGCAGTAGTCCGCGCGATTCGATAATGCGCTTGTTGGTGATAATGTAGGTCTCGAGCCACCAGACTACGAGGTCCTTGTAGGCAAACCAGGCAAAAGCAATGAGCACCAGAATGCTCGCCACTATCTCCAGGCCTATTAAGAGCGGGTGGAAGGCACGCAGGGAAGCATCAGCCAACAACGCAGTGGCGACCAGGAGGAATGCAATCGACCCTAGTGCTGGCAGCGCTGCCTTCAGCAGGAACAACGGGTGCTTTCGCACCACCATCTTGACCGTTTCATCCGGCTGTTGACCCGAAAAATGCCACCGCCTATCCCGTCCACGGCGAAAGTTCTGTATCCCCCAGCGCGAACGTCCCGAGCGCCACGGATCATCCGGCAGGGTAGCTGCTGTGTTCTTTCTTCTGGGTAGCCTGAAGTTCAGTCTGGGGGCTCGGATGCTCATCATGTCACCTCGGTTCGTACATCATGCCACTACTTCTTCTCCCCTCCCCCACCCTTAGCCGCTTCACCACCACCCTTTTTCCTTGTCGCCATAAGCCCGATGACCACCACCACCACCGCGATCACAAAGATCAGCAACACTGTGAGATTACCGAGGAAATTCAGGTTCATCTGTATCGTACCGGTTGTGATCACACTCTTCCCACTGCTCGGGAGGAGAAAGTAGGTCAGCTCGGCGCCAATAACCGCGCCTGTGATGAAGCCAGGAATGAGGCCCAGCGTGCGCGCTTGACCGTCTTTCGCTTTAGGACTCCTGCTGCCAATAATGTACCCTAAAGCAATAATCACTACCAGGCTGCCAATAGTAACAACTGGCAAGACATTGGGATGGCTACGCAGCAAATTCGCGTCGGAAATAGACTTGCCCTCGAGGAATTGATAGAGGAGCCTTGACAGGTAATTGCCGCCACTCAGGTTCAAAAACACTATGCCCACTATAATGAATAGCAGTGAAACAGTCTCACGCTGCCAGCCACGCCGATAGCCGATTATGCCGAAGATAATTATGGAAAGTAAGAAGAGAGCGTCTTGCACAGTAAACTGCCAAATCATACGATCATAACTCCCTCCAATGCACCACAGAGCATATGTTACATGCATACGCAACTATGGAACCAGTGTCAATCTCTCCCGCTAAAATGAAATCCTGCCCTTGCTGCTCTCACTTTAATCATACCACAGGTCCTATATAAAACCTAGTGGGGCGAAGCCGAATTTGCCTGGGTATGTTACATAGTGAGATACATTGACATATACCGGCAGGGGCATGGCAGGGGCAAGCCCTGGTCCCTCGATAAATCGGGGACCTACTACTATGAAACGCCTGTGGGAGACAAGCAAGCGTCTCATGGTAGTGGCACCCCTTGCGGGTGCCATGCCCCTGTCAGGCCTATAACCGCGATTTATGGTAGACCTATAGGTAATTCGTTCTTGCCCACGTAGCCAGATTGTGCTATACTGAGTACGGTGAAGTAAAATGTTCCAAGCCCCCCACTTGGTTATGCATTTCAATCTATTAACACTTCGAGACTCTACCTGGCTTTTTTGGTGAGGAATCTTCTATGGAACTTGGCAATATTAAACAGGTCAGCATTGTTGAGCAAATGACGGGCGCCTACCTCGATTATTCTATGAGCGTTATCGTCAGCCGGGCGCTCCCCGATGTTCGCGATGGCCTCAAGCCCGTGCATCGTCGCGTACTCTATGCTATGGACCAGATGGGCCTGCAGTCAACAAAAATCTTTCGCAAGAGCGCAGGTACTGTTGGCGAGGTCTTGAAGCTTTATCACCCCCACGGCGAAGCCGCGGTGTACGACTCGTTAGTGCGCATGGCCCAACCCTGGTCGATGCGTTACCCGCTCATCCTGGGACAGGGAAATTTTGGCTCCCAGGATGATGATCCTCCGGCCGCCATGCGCTACACCGAAGCCAAAATGGCCGCTATTGCCGACGAGTTGCTGCGCGATATCGACAAAGACACAGTCGATTTCGCTCCCAACTACGATAACCAGGCCAAAGAACCGGTTGTAATGCCCGCTCGTCTCCCCAACCTGCTGCTCAACGGGTCTACCGGCATTGCCGTAGGTATGGCAACCAATATTCCACCGCATAATCTGGTAGAAGTTTGCAACGCTATCATCCATTTGATCGATAACCCCGAGGCGACCACCGAAGACCTCTCGCGCATCGTGCGCGGCCCGGACTTTCCCACCGGCGGCATCATTCACGGGCGTGAAGGCATTCGCAACACCTACGCCAACGGGCGCGGCAGGATCGTCGTTCGCGCTCGCACACATATCGAAGAAGCTGAACATAGCCGCGTAAGCATCATCGTTACCGAACTGCCTTACCAGGTCAACAAAGCCGACCTGGTCAAAAAGATCGCGGAGATGGCGCGTGACAAAAAAATCGACGGCATCTCCGAAGTGCGTGACGAGTCCGACCGCCAGGGTATGCGTATGTTCATCGAGCTGAAGCGCGACGCCAGCCCCGAGAGCGTCCTCAACTCCCTGTACAAATATACCGCTATGCAGAGCGCGTTCAATACAAATATGCTCGCCCTGGTTGACCAGCAGCCGCGCATCCTGACGCTCAAAGCCTTTTTACAGCATTACATCAATCACCGGGAAATAGTTATCACCCGCCGCACACGCTTTGAACTCGCCAAAGCCGAGGCCCGCAAGCATATCCTGGAAGGCTTGAGGATCGCGCTGGACCATCTGGACGCCGTCATCACCACTATTCGCCAGTCCCAGACGGCGGAAGCCGCCCTGCTCACTTTGCAGCAGAGCTTCGGCGTCTCGGAAGAACAGGGCAAAGCCATCCTGGCTCTCACCCTGTCCCGGCTCGTCGCCCTGGAACGCAACAAAATTGAAGAAGAACTCAAGGATGTGTTAAAGCACATCGATTACTACCACCTGCTCCTGTCGGATATCAACGAGGTGCGCAAACTGATCAAAGAAGACCTTAACGAGTTAAAGGAGAAATATGGCGACTCCCGGCGTACCGATATCGAGGAGACAGAGGCGGGCGAGTTCAGAGAAGAAGACCTGGTTCCCAATGAGGAAGTTGTTGTAACCCTCACAGAAAAAGGCTACATCAAACGCCTACCTTCTAACACCTACCGCGCGCAGCATAGAGGTGGACGAGGCGTGACGGGTATGCAAACGCGCGAGGACGATACCGTGCGTCATCTGCTCATCGCCCATTCCCACGACGCTCTCCTCTTCTTCACCGACCGTGGGCGTGTCTTCCAGCTCCGCGTCTACGAGTTACCAGACGTGAGCCGCACGGCCAAGGGCGAACATATCATTAACCTGATCGCCATCGAGCAGCGCGAGCGCGTCACCGCCATTGTCTATGTTCCCAAGGGAGTCAGCCGCGATTACATGATCGTCGCCACCAAAAAGGGCGAGGTCAAGAAAACCACGATGGACGAATTTGAGGTTGTGCGCCGCCAGGGTCTGATCGCCATGGACCTCGAAGAGGACGATGAGCTGATCGGCGCAAAGCTGGCCCACTCCAATGATGATGTGCTCATGATTACCGCCCTGGGCAAAGCCAATCGCTTCACTGTGGCAGAGTTGCGTTCTGCCTCGCGCATGAGTGGTGGCGTGCGTGGCATTCGCCTGGGCAAAGGTGATAGAGTCGTTTCGCTCAACCTGGCCCCGCAAGATAGCGAATTGCTGGTTGTCACTGAGCATGGCTACGGTAAGCGCACCCCTATCGAAGACTATCCCTTGCATAGCCGTGGTGGAGGAGGCGTCATCACTGCCAGCATCACCGGGAAGAATGGTCCCATCGCCGCCGCACGCGTCATTACCGAAAAGGATAGCGACCTGATGATTATCACGGCTGGAGGCATGGTTATCCGCACCGATGTGAGCAAGCTTCACGTCAGGGGACGCGCCACGCAGGGAGTGCAACTGATGCATCTCGCCGGGGGCGATACCGTCGTGGCAGTGGCAACCACCAACGGTAAAAAGTTAGAAGAGCCAGAAGATAATGGCAATGGTGAGCAGCTAGAGGAGCAGGATAGTAGTGATAACGGTGACCAGGCAGAGGGGGAAGCAGAGTAACTGGCGCATACATTTCTTCTCCTGTCGTGACCCCCATCTTGAGCAAAAACGGCTGGACGAGTTGGAAGGCCATCATGCAATTCTGATACATGGTTTCGTGTGCCGCCGCCCCAGATGAGCTCTCATCACTGACCCTGTGCAGCACACATCCTCTTTCATGTTAATGAGATACCATATCATTGACAGCGCGGTTTCCCTTATGCTATAGTTGAGAACGTAGTAGTTGATACAGTGTCTCTTTATGGGGAGGATCGACTTATGTCTCGTCTCAGCAGAGCATTATTTCTGCTTACCTGTGGGCTGTTGTTCGCTCTCTTGCTGACTGCATGTTCTGCTAGCTCTACACCCACATCGTCTTCGACTTCGACCGTTCTTAATGTCGTTGCTGGTCAAAACTTCTGGGGCAGCATTGCCACCCAGCTGGGAGGCACACGTGTCGCTGTGACCAGCATTGTCAGCGACCCCAACGCCGATCCCCATCAGTATGAAAGCAACACGGCCGACGCACGGGCCTTCGCGCAGGCAAAGTATGTGATCCTCAACGGCGCAGGGTATGATGCGTGGGGGCAGAAGTTGCTGGATGCCAACCCGGTAAGCGGGCGCAAGGTGTTCACCGTCGCAGACCTGTTGGGCAAACACGAGGGCGACAATCCCCACTTCTGGTATAACCCTACCTATGTTGAGCAAGTGTCAGACCAGATCACCAAAGACTACCAGGCGCTTGATCCCGCCGATACTGCCTATTTCACCCAGCAGCGCGCTGCCTTCGAGACGGCGTTGAGCTCCTACCACATGCGCATCAACGAAATCAAAACCAAGTTCGCCGGGCAGAAGGTCGGCGCGACGGAGAATATCTTTGTCTATCTGGCGAACGCGCTGGGGCTGAATCTGATCACGCCGCCGGCGTTCATGGGGGCCGTGGCTGAGGGCAACGATCCACCCGCGAGCAGCGTGGTGACGTTCGAGCAGCAAGTGCGGCAGAAGCAGATCACAGTGCTGGTCTATAATGTGCAGACCGTCACCGATGTCACCAACACGATCAAGCAGCTCGCAGTCCAGCAGAACATTCCGATTGTGGGCGTGTCGGAGACCATCCAGCCCCCCGATGCCAGCTTCCAGGACTGGCAGACGGCACAACTGCTGGTGCTGCAGAACGCGTTGAACGCCAATGCGCTCGGCAAGTAACGTCATTTGAGGGCGCCTGGAGCCACCCTATCAGGAGAATGCTATGCAGTACGAATGCGAGATGAGCAAGAGGTCCGTATTCCCTTCGACTGTGTTGCCCGCTCCCCTGCAAGCCGGCATTGGCGACGGTCTGCAGGGGAGCGGACAGCACGCGGACATCGTGGCCTTTAAGGACGCGGCGGTCCAGCTGGGGCAGCGCACGGTCTGGCGTCAGGCGACGTTCCAGATCGAGCCAGGAGAGTTCGTGGCGATCCTGGGTCCCAATGGCGCCGGCAAGTCCACCCTGCTGCGCCTGTTGCTCGGACTCCTGCGCCCCAGCGAGGGCAGCGTGTCTGTGCTGGGACGCGCTCCGTGGCGAGGCAATGCCGCGATCGGCTATGTGCCGCAGCGACGTCTTCTCGACGCGGACCTACCCGTGCGAGGGCGTGATCTGGTGATGCTGGGGCTGAATGGACTGCACTGGGGCTTCTCGCTTCCGGGACCAGCCCGGCGGCAACAGCATGCCCGCGTCGAGCGTTGCCTCGACGCGGTGGAAGCGACGGCGTATGCCGACCGGCCCATTGGGCAGTTGTCGGGGGGTGAGCAGCAACGTTTGTTCCTGGCGCAGGCCCTGGTTGGGCAGCCGCGCCTGCTGCTGCTCGACGAGCCACTCGCCAGCCTTGATCTGCGCAGTCAGCTGGGCATCTCCCACCTCGTCGCGCAGCTCGCACGCGAACGAGGCTTCACAGTGATGCTGGTGACCCACGACGTGAACCCCGTCCTGCCCGTCGTCGACCGCGTGTTGTATCTCGCGCGAGGACATGTAGCGATCGGTGCGGTTGACGAGATCATTACGACGCAGAAACTGAGCAGCCTGTATGGGGCGCCGGTCGAAGTGTTGCACGACAGCCAGGGTCGGGTCTTCGTAGTGGGCCTCGAAGAGGTGGAGGGACACCAGGTATGAGTGGAGCATGGCCTATTGGGCTCGTCTTTCTCTTCCCTTTCAGACTGTTGCAGCACATGACCACGCGGGTCGCCCTGCTTGGGTCGCCCACTTTCTCCTGGAACCTGGTGGCAGACTGGCAGGATATCTTCCAGTACGACTTCATGCGCCACGCCTTCCTGGCAGGCACGATCATCGCCGTGATGGCGGGGGTGGTCGGCTATTTCGTCGTGCTGCGCGGCCTCACCTTTGCCAGCCACACGCTCGCCAACATCGGCTTCGCCGGGGCCGCCGGAGCAGTACTCGTTGGCCTCGACCCGGTCTTCGGACTGCTGGCATTCACCCTGGTTGGCGCACTTGGCATGGGCGGCTTCGGTAGGCGCCTCTCCCAACGCGATATCGCGGTCGGCATTATCCTGTCAGTCGCCCTCGGCCTGGGCATCCTCTTCATCTCCCTCTACCAGGGGTACAGCACGGCTGCCTACGCCGTGCTGTTCGGCGAGGTGCTGGGCATCAGCCAGCAGGATGTGGTGGTCACGTTCGTGGTGGGGGTCTTTACGCTGCTGGTGCTTGGAGTGATGTATCGCCCGCTCCTCTTTGCCTCGCTGGATGAGGAGGTCGCAGAGGCGAAGGGCGTACACGTGCAGTTCATCAGTTTTGCGTTCCTCCTCCTTCTCGCCCTCGCCGTCGCCGAAGCGGTCCAGATCGTGGGAGTCCTGCTGGTCTTCGCGCTGCTCGTGACCCCGGCAGCCATTGCCGAGCGGCTCGCGGTGCGCCCGGCCAGCGTGCTGCTGCTTTCGGTGCTCCTGGCGCTGCTCTTCACCTGGGGGGGGCTCGTCATCGCGTACTATCTCCCCTACCCGCTGGGTTTTTTCATCACGACCCTGGCGTTCGGAACCTATCTCGCGCTGCGACTCGTCAAGGACGGGCCGTGGGTATCGAAGCAGAGATCCTTGACCGCGCAGAACATGTCGGAAGGAGGCGCGTCATGAAAGGATTGGCATACAGCATGCTGCTCGCATCCACGCAGCCGTTTTCCCTGAACCTGGTGGCGGATGTCCAGCAGATGCTGGCGGTTGATTTCATGCGCACCTCGTTCCTGGCTGGCTCGCTCATCGCGGTGAGCTGCGGACTGGTGGGTTACTATGTGCTGCTCCGTCATCTGACTTTTGCTAGCGATGCGCTCTCGCATGTGGGCTTCGCCGGGGCGATGGCCGCTGCTTTCTTGGGATTGAACCCCTATGTGGGACTCTTTGGCAGCTCCATCATCGTTGGGGTGGGCATGGGACAGCTTGGGAGGGCCAGCGCCCGCTCGCGCGATGTGGCGATTGGAACAGTGTTGGCCTGGATACTCGGGCTAGGGGCCTTGTTCCTGGGCCTCTACCTCTCCCATCCTGTCGCCAATACCAACATTGCCATCGGCGTCGGCGTGCTCTTCGGCTCGATCTTTGGCGTCGACGCGCAAACCGCGCTGGTCATCAGCGTGGTGGGCGCGGTAACCAGTATCGCTCTGCTCGCGATAGCGCGTCCGCTGCTCTTTGCCTCGCTTGACCCCGAAGTGGCGAGGGCGCGCGGCCTCCCGGTTCGCGCGCTGGACGCCCTGTTTCTGACGCTGCTGGCAGTAACGGTGGCTGAAGCGGTCCCGGCGGTGGGAGCGCTGCTGGTGTTCGCGCTGCTCGTCACCCCTGCCGCGAGCGTCCGCAGGGTGGTAACACGCCCCTACGCCGCCCTTTTTCTCTCTGCCGCGCTAGCGCTGGTGATTACGTGGGCAGGATTGACGATGGCTTTCTATCTGTCCTATCCGGTGAGTTTCGACATCAGCGCGTTGGGCTTCGTGGTCTACCTGGTCGCTCTGGCTTACAGACGGGTGCGAGCAGTGACGCATCGTCGCACGGATCTTTCCGCAAGAGGCGTCGATGGGTGAGAGCGTGAGCGCGGCGGCTGCTAAATTTGTCGAATGAGCGTCAAACATGGTACACTGGGGAGAGGAGACAGCCTTTATCGGCACACTCAATGCCGAGTGATGACCAGGAAAGATGATCAATCATGACAAACCTGGACATTGCGCACCAGCGACTTCACAATCAACTTATCACCCAGCGAATGTTTGAAAAGCCCGGCGACGTGGTGCAATGGCTGGGCGCTGTCCAGTCCCAGGATTACGCGGCTGCAAAATGGGCGCTCGGCCTGCGCTTGCAAGGCGCCATCGATGAGAGCATTGAGCAAGCATTTGCCGGCGGCACCATCCTTCGTACGCATGTGATGCGGCCCACCTGGCATTTTGTCGCCCCTGCCGACATTCGTTGGATGTTAATGCTCACTGCGCTTCGCGTCAATGCCTTGAATGCCTATTATTATCGTCAGCTTGAATTAGATGACGCCGTATTTCTGCATAGTAACGTTGTACTGGCAAAAGCATTGCAGGGAGGCAAACAGCTTACGCGCGCGGAACTCGTGACCGTGCTCAAGCTCGCCGGCATTGCGTCAGATAATTTACTACGGTTCACCCATATCATGATGCGTGCTGAATTGGACGGGATTGTCTGTAGTGGCGCGAGACGGGGCAAGCAATTCACCTATGCCCTGCTTGATGAGCGGGCACCGCAAGCCAGGATGTTAGATCGTGATGAAGCACTGGCTGAACTCACCATGCGCTACTTTACGAGTCACGGCCCTGCGACCGTGCAAGATTTTGTGTGGTGGTCAGGACTGACGGTCATCGATGCGAAAGCTGGCCTTGAAATGGTGAAGCCTCAGCTCGTACATGAGGTTGTAGACGGTCAGACGTATTGGTTCTCACCACCTACGCCACGCGTGCAGGGGCTCTCTCAGGCGGCCTACCTGTTACCAAATTACGATGAATACACCGTTGGCTATACAGACCGCAGCGCCATTTTTGACGCCTTGCACACAAACAAGCTGGACCCGCGCGGTGGTTTGCTGGCGAACACGATGGTGCTGGATGGTCAGGTCATCGGTACCTGGAAGCGCACGTTCAAGAAAAACACCGTTGTCATCGAAGTCAACCCCTTCGTTCCCTTGAGCACCACTGAGACTCGCGCCTTCGCTGCCTCGGCGAACCGCTATGGCGCGTTTCTTACTATGTCTGTGAGTTCCACCTGGAAGATAGAATAGCTTTGCATTTCTTCTTTCTTCATTCCGCCACAGCAACAAGGTGGTAGTCTGACCATGTTCAATTGGTAGGTTGGACCTGGCACCCGCAAGGGGTGCCACTACATGTCTCTTTTCACATCAAGGCGGTCAGTCTAGTAGTCATCGCCACGATGGGGCCCTATAATATTGAAGAGTAACGCGAACTACATCCGGCGAATACAAAGAGATGAGTGAAATCCTGATGGTAAAGAGATGCGCCTGGGCCTTAGCCAGTCAACAATACATCGATTATCATGATCAAGAATGGGGTGTGCCCGTCCACGATGATCGCAAGCTTTTTGAAATGATGATCCTCGAGGGGGTGCAGGCAGGCCTGAGCTGGTCATTGATCCTGAAAAAGCGAGCCGGATATCGCCGGGCGTTTGATGACTTTGACGCGCACAAAATTGCTCGCTATGATGACCGGAAAATCCAGGAGTTACTGGCGAATCCTGAGATCGTGAGAAACAGGTTGAAGATCCAGGCGACCATTCAGAACGCACGCGCCTTTCTCGCGGTCCAATCCCACTCTGGCAGTTTCGATGCGTTTCTCTGGCAGTTTGTCGATGGGCAACCTCGTCAAGACGCCTGGCAAAGCCTGCAGGAGGTTCCCGCAAGTACCAGGGAATCCGACGCGATGAGCAAGGAGTTGAAGCGTAACGGTTTCACCTTTGTCGGGACTACCATTTGTTATGCCTTCATGCAGGCGGTAGGGATGGTCAACGATCACATCGTGGAGTGTTTCCGCTGGCAAGAAGTACAACTCCCTGTTCGATAGCCAACAGCGCAAAAATCTAATGAGGAATGACGAAGGAGCAAACCTATTGCTAGTTAGTGAAAGGATGTATAGCATATGCCACGCAGAAAAAGAATGAATGAAGATACTAGTATTCCACTGGAAGGAAAAACCTTACCAGAACTGATAACTTTGCTTTCACAGTCTGGATACTTTTATTGTACCAATGGCCCTAGATACTTCAGTCTAAATAGGTACAACTCAAGGCGTTTTTATGGAACTGTTAAATATGCAGGAGAAGGAAGTGACGCTTTTAGCCTTACAGAAGAAGAATTGCTAAATGAGTTAAAGTTATGGAGATATCAGAAACTATGAAAATGCATAATTAGCAAGCAGGCTAATTATTGCTTTCCTCAAATAAATCCGTAACCTTGATATTGAGAGCTGTAACTATTCTTTCCAAAACAATCAAGGTAGGTGAGTACCTATCATCATTGCATATCCTGGCTATCAAGCAAGTAAAAACGCTGTATCTTTGGCTGTTGGAATGTAGTGACAGTTACTTGACCAAGCTATTTACGTTTTACGCTATAGATCGTGATGAAGCCGAACAGGTCGTGAGTGTTGCGCTTTCAAAACAGCCTGAACTTGTTCGCCTTGCGCTTAATTCACATCCAGAGGGGTTTGCTTTTATGAGGTTTAGGCGTCCTGGTCACATACTTGTATATAAGGGCTAACGAACATGCAGCAACAGCCACTGTATCCACCTTATCAATCTTCAGCTATGCCTAAACAAAAACTTACATTGAGAGGGTGGATTGTGGTGGTAATTCTTGGGACTATCAGTCTGACATTATTGGTGGTTCTATGGCCGCTCTTTGTGGATTTAGTGACGTTGGCAGGGACTATAGCTGGAATTGGAGTTCTGGTGTGGTTGTTGGTCTTGCTTATACGGGCGATAGGTAAATCAAATAAGACGCAACCAATTAGTTCTTATCAAGGGGTTGTGCCAATGATGCCATATGACGAGATGCAAGAGTCACCTCCAAATATTACCTATAATACCTATAACGCCTATAATAACTGTATCATTCAGCAGAATTTTTACTATGTATCACCAGAGCTAGTTCCAACCTACGTTGAGGAGGAATATGAGGAGGATAATAATTATTAGAAGGTACCTACATTATTGACGTTTAGACTAAAAGAACCTAGCCGAACCCTGCTGCGAACACCAGCGAAGTTCGGAATGGACGAACAATGCTAGCAGTTTCGAGACCATCAAGCCCGTTTGCGACGCTTTTTCGGCCCCGGTTTGGACTGGTAGACCACCGGATAGCGTGGCGCGGGTTGGATCACCGTTCCTTTTGGCCGTCCGCGCGATTTTCCGCGTGGTTTGGGAGGTCGAGCAGGTGTGCCCAACTGCGCCACAATTTTGGCCATCGCCCGGCGCACTTGTTGTGGACTCGCTTCCCGCTGGCTGGTCTCCCAGGGACGCAGCGAGGCCTGCACCTGTGGACGCGCCAGCACCAAGTGATTGTGCACAATGGCGACGACCTGGCTCCAGCGTTCAAATTGCGCGGGAGTGCGCAGCCTGGGCTGTGCCCACAACAAGGCTTGCTTCTCGAAGCGATAGCCATGTTCGTGAGAGTAGCGCCGCCGGTAGCCCAAGGCCACTTCTGGCACGCAGGCATCCGAGGGTCCGTCCCACAGAAACCACCTCTCGCGCGGGTCGCGGGGCCGATCGCTGGCTCGATGACGCAGGACGCGCATGACCGTCACCTCAAGGTGTCGTGCCTTAGGCAGATGCAGCCCCGTCCACCAGGTCACCTCAACGGGACGTCCGTTGGCATCGGTACCAGGCCCTCTGCCATCGGCCTGCCCATAGGTGCTGGGATTGCCACATTGAAAGCGCTCGCCATCTTTGCGCGGCGCCCCACGTTTACCCGTGGGTGCGGGAGCCGCACGGTACAACACCCGCTTGCGTTTGAGACGCAGCAATTTGTCCAAAGGCAGTCCTTCCGTCGCCAGCAAAAAGGGCGCGCAACTGTACCAACGATCCGTTGCCACGATGGGACGACAGCCAAGCACAGGAGCCAGTTGACGCAGTTGGGCTGCTGCCACCTCGATGCTGGTATGGTCCGAGCGGATGCGCTGCTGATCCAGCACTGCCGTCCAACTGCTGGGCTGTGCGGGCAGCAGCACGACCGTCGAGAACTGCCAGCCATAGCTGATCGGACGGCTCGACTCCGGCAGATTCGGCTTGTAAACCACAGTGCGATCTGGCGAGGTCTTCGACTGCGGTCGCTCGATACTGGTGGCATCGATGCCCAACCACACCCGTTCCCCCTGGACCGGCCGCAGCAGATACCGCACAAAGACCTGGCGCAGCCGCTGCTGGTCAATCTGTCCGTCTTCAAAGGCTTCATACAGACTACACCAGCGCCGTTCGAACCACGGCGAGAGCGACAATTCCGGAAACGAGTGCGCGTTCGTCTCGGTCAAGAGGGCATCCACCGTATTGAACAAGGCGTCAGCCGCTCGCTCAAAACAGCTGTAGATCTCGTGACGAAAGTCGTTCAATGTGTTAAGGTTCATCCGAGTAATGCTCCTGGTTTTGATGTACCGGAACAGTACTCCTTTGGGCAAGCCTTTGCAAATAGGCTTGCCCATTTGTCTACGTTAGTCTAAACGTCAATCAAGTAGAAGTGCTGACATGTTATCTATATAGGCTTGTAACGCTTCCTCGCGTTGTCTGTCAGATGCAATCTCACGTTCGGTTCTGCCAGTCGTGTAATTGAACAGGTAGCCACCAACGGCAAGCACTGCCGGAATAATAAGTAGTTGCAGCCAGTCATACAACGTTCTTCCGTGAATGTCGGTCCAAGGCCAGTTGAAGATGTAGCCTAAGATAATCAGCACAAGCAAAACGAGCAAGATCACAAGTGAGCTAATGATAACGGCATCCAGTGTTTTGCTTGTCTTCTGCCACCATGAGCGAAGTTTTGATACCATCGCACTTACTCCAATACAGTATTGACATGCCTATTGCTTCAGTTATGCGGCTCCTGACTATCCTTATTCATTGTATTGAGTATCCGCGACCGCGCAAGACGTTGCTTACCTCCTTCTGTTTGGTCTAACACATTCTGTTCTGCAGCTTCACGCGTCTTTCGTTCTTG
>WNFA01000506.1_pt1 | contig 43491 bp, 35 predicted proteins | sample 5400481 | NCBI WGS metagenome assembly WNFA01 (sample SAMN13153340, study PRJNA577476) | soil metagenome | isolation source: 120 cm saprolite under Douglas fir tree site 2 hole 1 replicate 2 | place: USA:California | collected 2015-04-18 | reverse complement strand
GCCCGACAGGGTCTTTGATCACGGTATAAGAAAAAAATGGAACCGCCTGGGTGGTCAGGAGGGGAAACTGATAAGGCAGGGGCTGCACATCGAACATCCCGATCCCCCCGCGGACTGCGGTTTTTCCGTTCTTCAAGGGATCCCATGCAAAACCGACGCGCGGTTCGAAATCCCTCAATGTGGGGTTGCCGAAAAAGGGATTGCCCAGATGAGCCGCAGCAGGAGGATCGGAAATATTCCTCAAATTCGCAAGCTTGCCTTTTGTCTCCGAAATCACGGTTGTCATCTCGTAGCGCAAGCCGAGATTTAGCGTTAGGTTCGACCGCGCGTGCCAGTCGTCCTGCAAGTAGACCCCGAAGAGAGTCTGCCGCAGATTGCGTGGCGAAAGCGTGCTGGCAATTCCACCTTGGAATCTCGTAGGCTGGTTAGTAAGAAATCCCGCTAGATTGTCGAAGTTCCAGATTCCATTCGGATCGGTGTCGGCCACCACATTGAGCAGCATACGTTCGGCAGCGACTCCGAAGCGGATCGAATGCGTGCCTTTATTGAAGAAGGCATCATCATAGAGCTGGACCGAATTCCAATGGTAAAAATAGGTCGGGCTGCCGCCCACCCCACCCGTAAAGTCCGAGACTCCACCGCCGATCAGAACCTGGCTTGCGGCCCGGCCTGCAAACGCAGAGCCCCCGACGCCGAGATCGATCCTGTTGGCGTCCGGATTGATCGCTTTTTGGCTCTGATTGTTGGCTACCGCTTCGTGGTTGCCGCCAATTCGGAAAGAGTTCGCGAAGCGCGGCGAGAAGATATGAGTTTCCTCTATCGACGCGAACTGCCTCGATGTCAGTGTGTCGAACTCAACATTATTCAGCCCGTCGGGAGCCGAGTAGGGTGTCCTGTCGTACATGTACGAGCCGAACAAACTATCCTTGTCGGAAAACCTGTGGTCGACACGAGCGGTAAGAAAGTTTTCGTTGACCACCTGCTGGCCTGCGAACGTGAAAAGACCAAGGTCTCCGTTGCCCCCGGGAAGCGGTTTCTGCGGCACAGGATAGAAGGTCAAATAAGCCGCCGCGTTCGGATCTACGGTCACATCCCCGCCGGCAAGAATCCCATTGCGCGCATTCTGCGACGGCACGGTTGTAACCGTTGAAATGCCCTTGTTCGACCTGTTTGCTTCGTAGTCGGCAAAAAAGAATGTTCGATTCTTCAGGATCGGCCCGCCGACCGCTCCCCCAAACTGGTTGCGCTTGTAGGGTGGGATGGGCTGAGTGGGATCATCGAAAAAGTTTCTGGCGTCCAACGCACTATTCCGGACGAACTCGTAAGCGCTGCCGTGAATCTGATTTGTTCCCGAGCGCGTAATGGCATTGACCACGCCGCCGGAAGTCTTCCCATACTCTGCCGAGTAGTTGCTCGTCAGCACTGAGAATTCCTGAATTGCGTCGACGCCCAGACTCCCTCCCAAAACGCTGCCGGGCGCTCCGTTGGCGTAATCGTTGAGACTAACGCCGTCCAAACGATAGTTATTCTGCTGCGGCCGGGCGCCGGAGATGGTCAACTGCTGTCCGAACCCGCGGTTTCCACGATCCGTGCCCGCGGCAAAGTCCGGCTGCGTCTCGATCCTATTTACTCCGGGCTGCAGCGTTGCCAGGTCCGTCCAACTGCGCCCGTTCAGCGGCAGCTCACGTACTGTGGTCGCATTCACCACGGCGCTGATATCCGAGGTGGCAAGCTGCACGTCGGGCGCTTCGGTCTGCACCTGAATCGTCTCCTTTGCGCCGCCGACCTGCATCGTCATATTCGAAGTCACGGTCGCGCCTACGGTCAGTTCGATGCCGGTCCTCACATCGGTCTTGAATCCCGGAGCAGTAAACGTCAGCTCGTAGCTCGCCGGCAGGAGGTTCGGCGCGATGTACAGCCCATCCTCGTTGGTCGTCACCGTGCGGTTGATGCCCGTCGCAACGTTAGTGATGGAGACGTTAGCATTCGGAATGACTCTGCCGCTGCTATCGACGACCGTTCCTGTAATCGTTCCGCCGGCGACCTGGGCTTGAACGTCAATGTGCATCGCGACGCTGTGGATGAGCAACAGCGCAAGAAAACTTGCTGCGAACGTTTTCAACTTTGATGAACACAACGAGAAACACATCTTCGAGGAACACATCATGGGGCCCCCTTTTTTTTGTGCGCACCGAGCTTAACTCAGCCGTCACGAGTTGAAGCACATTAATTTCCATTCATGCATTAACTTCTATTCATGCATCAACTTCCATTCATCTGTACTCGTGAATCAGGGGGAGATTTGAGGAGTCGGAATCGCTGTCACTTTGCCCGTCTCACTCTGGCTGTCTTTCGTCTGTCGTAGCTACAATGACGCGATGGTCGTCTTGCTGACGGAGTTCACAAGGCTATTAATATCCCAGGAATGAGGCGCTTCCGGACGACGGCCAGCACACTGTGGCCAATGGCTCTGTGCCGTCTGACTCAATTGCGTTGATCTTGACAACGATCGATTGACAACGTTCAATGCCGCAACAGATTCGGCATACCACACTTGGCGGCGATCTTGCGGAGGATCTTCACCCCCGCCATTTTGGTCGCATCCACGGATCGTTCCGCCTTTTCTTCGACGAGTTGGGAATCGGACACGGCGGTTATGGCGAGGATTCGTCCGGCTTGATCTAACTTCACGTCCACGGCCAGTCCCGGCTTGGGAGGTATTTCAGACTTCCAGACGCCTTCGAGGCAAAACCAGTACTGCCGGCCCTCGATCATCAGCAGACCGGGACCCGCCGTGCGGGGATCACGCAAGACTTTGCCTCGTTTCTTCATGCCTCTTTCCGGCAAATCGGGAAAAACGAAAGCAGTTGTACGAGTGCGCTCCAGGTGCTAGGCCTTCCCGCATTGGAAGCCACGCTTTTGCCCTACCCTCCTCCCGCTCGCTTTCTGTGCTTTCATCTCGCATTGCGCGAAGGGTAAGGAAAAACCGTCATGCCGCTACGAAATTCTCTGCGCGCACCCGAGTTCGGACCGAGAGTCGGGCAGAGAGAAAGAGAAATGGATCAGACCGCGCAGGAACGGCAAGCTCTCGACCAACTCTTCAGCCTGGCCTACGAGGAGTTGCGCCGGCTGGCTTCGAGCGTCAAGCGCGGAGATCCTAGCAACACGCTTAGTGCCACGGCTCTGGTCAACGAGGCGTGGCTGAAACTGGCGAAGCAGCCCGGTATCGCGGCGACCTCGCGTCTGCACTTCAAGCGCATCGCAGCCCGCGCTATGCGCCAATTGCTGGTCGAGGCCGCGCGACGCCGCAACGCACATGAACGGGGCGGTGACGGGGAAGCCATTTTCGTTTCTTTCGACGATTCTCTCGACGGCGCCGTGACTCCGCAAGAAAACATGCTGGCGCTCGACACGGCCTTAAGCGAACTTGCACGCCTGGAACCCCGCCAAGCCCTGATCGTGGAGAGCCGGTTTTTCGGAGGGCTTGAAGTGAGCGAAATTTCAAGCTTGATTGGCGTCTCGGAGGCCACGATCTTGCGCGACTGGCGCGCGGCCAAGGCCTGGCTGGGGCAATCGCTTCGCCGGGCCGGATGACTTTGTATTTGTGAACGCAAGACTGCATGCTCCGTCATGCAGTCTTGCGTCGTTGAGCATCGTCGCTTTCTAGCCAAGCCACTGCGGGTTGGCGACGGTGCCGTCAAACTGGTGACTAGTTTTATAAAGTTCGAACTGGCCTCCTTCCGCAGCCTTAGCCGTTTTTTCCAGAAGAGCTGCAACTTGGGAAGCGCCCATCGGCTGAAAATTGTGTGCGGCGCGGAGAGCTTGCTGAAGGATCGGGAGCGAATCGCAGCCAGTGATGACGACACTGGTGGGAAGACTCATTGCATATTGCAGACACTCGACCGCTGTAACAGTCTTGCTTCCGAGAATGACCTTATCGCCCATCGGTTTCATGCCGAGAACTCCGACTCCGTCCTTGGTCAACACCGGCAAGACTCTCTTTTCGAAACTGTTGAAGTGGGAGTCCATTACGTTGAGAGGCATCTGAACCGCATCGAACGTGAAGCCGTGCTTTGAGGCGGTGGCCAGCATCTTTAAATGAATATCTGGACTCTTGTGGCCGGTGAAGCCGATAAAACGGATCTTGCCCGCCTTTCGGGCTTCTACGGCGGCCTCCATTCCTCCGCCTTCGGCAAAAATGCGCTCCGGATCGGAATCGCGAATCACTTCATGAAACTGGAGTAAGTCAATCCGATCCGTCTGCAACCGCCGCAACGATTCATTAAGTTGGGTTGCCGCAGCAGTTTTGTTTCGGCCATCGATCTTGGTCATCAAAAAGGCCTTCTGCCGATAGCCATCGCCCAGCGCTTTGCCCATTCGAATTTCGCTCTCTCCGCCGTTGTAGTCCCAGCAGTTATCGAGGAAATTGATTCCCTCATCGATTCCCGTGCGAATAATGCGAATGCTCTCTTCGGGATCGCTCTGATTTCCCAGGTGATAACCACCGAGCCCGATCACTGACACCTTTTCACCCGTGCGGCCGAGCGTTCGATAAGGCATTCCGTTCCTGGTATCCGGTCTGGTATCCGCTTTTGCGGCTCCACTCAGGCTACCGGCCATCAATAAAGATGCGGCAGTCATGCCGAGAAACTCTCTTCTGCTCACGGCTGGGTCGTGATTCGCGGGCATCGTGTCTTGTAATGTGTCTTGCAATGGCGACCGTCTTCGCTTCACCATCTCGGTCTCCTTTCCTCGTTCAGACAAGCATTCTACAAGCCACGTTGTACGGAAGCCATTGGGGAGCAAGACCCACCGCGCCTTCAGTTTCGATCTGCTGAAAGCAACAATCTCTTTTCCCGAGTGTCCGCAATTCGACTACCCGTGTCGAAGGATTGAACAGACCCGTCCAACGAGAGCGGGCAATGAAATTAGAAGAAGGCATACTGCGAGCCCGAATACGCTCCAGTCCAGCGCAAACGCGGCAGTCTCTCGGAGAGCCACGGCCTCGCAGGGTGGCAAGGAACTTGCTTCTCTTTAGGTCGACCGGGTTAAATTAAGTCGGTTGGACGAAAATGGAGTGCCAGGAACCGGCTCTTCTTTCGACAACTGTATTGCATTCGTGTCGTAAGCAATCAGCAACGATCGCTGGAGGTGAGTGTTGAAACTCGGTGTCCGCTTGTATTTTCTTACCGCGGCAGCATGTGCGATCACATCGATCTTCCCGTCTTCGAGGCTGGCGGCCCAGGATGCGCACTTTCACAACGCGCCTACGTCCAGCGTTCAGCTAAAGAACCCCTACGCCGGGCAGCCCGCAGCCATCGCAACCGGCTCAAAACTGTACACGATGAACTGCGGCTCCTGTCATGGAATCCGTGGACGCGGAACCGGAAACATCCCTGCCCTATCCCAAGGACCCACGCAAACAGTGCCAGATGGGGAGGTCTTCTGGTTCATCACAACCGGATCTGTCAATAACGGCATGCCCTCCTGGGCCAGCCTGCCTGAGCAGAAACGATGGCAGATTATCACTTATTTGAAGTCACTCAAGAATTCCCGGAGCGCCAAAAAAACCGCTTCTGCATCTCCTGAGGCAATGCCTGCGAATGTAAAGCCAGTTAAAACCAGTGCCCCGCCGCCGCAACCACCATTTACAGATTTTCGCTTTGAGCAACCGGGAGAAATCCGCAAGATCACAGCGCAAGATCTTCCAGCGCCGTACGCCACCGAGTCAGCGAACAAAGGACCTCAGTTGGTTGCCCGTCCGCACGATGCATGGCCGAAAGCTCCGGCCGGATTCACGGTGCAGCAATATGCAACCGGCCTCGATAATCCGAGATTGATCCGGACTGCTCCCAACGGCGATTTTTTCCTGGCAGAGAGCAGCAGCGGTGAAATCAAAGTTTTCCGCGGAATCACCAGTGCTGGTAAACCCGAACTGGCAGGCACTTTCGCCACCGGACTTAGCCGGCCCTACGGCATCGCCTTCTTTCCTCCCGGAGACAAGCCTGAATGGGTGTACGTAGGAAACACCGACTCAGTCGTCCGGTTTGCATATCAAAATGGGGACTTGAAAGCGAGCGGGCCGGCGCAGCACATCGTCGACCTGCCTGCTGGCTCTGGGCACTGGACCCGCGACGTGCGGTTCACGGCCGACGGAAAGAAGATGTTCGTCGCAGTCGGCTCGAGGTCGAATGTTGACGACCCCGACACCACGCCGGATGAAAAGAATCGCGCCGACATCCTGGAGTTCAATCCCGACGGCTCAGGGATGCAAGTCTACGCGTATGGAATCCGCAATGCCGGAGGCGGGCTGGCGATCAATCCGAAGACGGGTGAGTTGTGGTGCTCGGTCAACGAACGTGATGGCTTGGGAGACAACCTTGCGCCCGACTACATCACTCATGTCGAAGCAGGCGGGTTTTATGGCTGGCCATGGTGGTACATCGGCAACCATCAGGATCCGCGCCATGAAGGCAAGCATCCGGAGTTGAGAGATAAGGCCATTATCCCCGACGTGTTGCTGCAGCCTCACAACGCTTCTCTTGAGATGACGTTCTACGAAGGCACGCAATTCCCCGCGGAATATCAGGGAGACATTTTCGCATCCGAGCACGGTTCATGGAACAAATCGGTGCGTGCCGGGTATGAAGTGATCCGCGTACCTCTGCACCAGACCGCCCGGGCCAGCGGCGAGTATGAAGATTTTTTGACCGGATTTGTAGTCGACAACCGATACGTGTGGGGGAGGCCGGTCGGCATCACCGTGGCTCATGACGGATCTTTGCTGGTAACCGATGACGGCTCGAACTCCATTTGGCGCATCAGCTACACGGGCACTACCAACAAAAGCGCGAGTGAACGAAACCATGCCAGCCACAGTTCTGCAAGCCAAAGTGCTGCAAGCCACGAAGCGCGCATCTGAGTAGAAGGCGTGTGATTAAGGTACTGAGCGCGATCGCGACTTTGGGATTGTGTGCTTTCCAATTCGGAGACCAGAATGGCTTGAATAGTATGCCTTTCGAGCAGGTGCAACCCCTGGTCTCCGATCTGGCAAAGGCGCGGAGTTTGGCGAAGCAAGGGAACATCGATCTGCTCGTGGGACAGACGGTTCCGGGAAAGGCTGTGAGTCTTCGAGGTGAAATCACCGATGCGAATTGTTACCTCGGCAGCCACGCGCACGGTTACGACCATGCCTTCTGCGCGAAGCTGTGCGCGGCGGCCGGTAGTCCTCTGCTATTTGTTTCCGACCAGGGCGGAGAGATTTACCTGGTGCTCAGCGAACGCAACGGCATACGGTTTCCTGAGGACGTTCTCGATCGCATAGGTGTTCCCGGGATCGCGGTCAAAGGTAAAGTGCTAGACGCCGGCGGAATGCGCGCTTTGGCGGTTGAGGGGTTGGCGCATTGAGCGCCAGCGTGACACAAAGTTTGAATTAATACTGTTGGAGGTCAATATGAACAAGAAAGAAGTCTCGGCAAGTTTGGCTGGGAATATCTCGCTGGGCGGTGAAATTTCTGTCCATCGCCTCGGCTTCGGGGCAATGCGCCTTACGGGCGATGGCATCTGGGGCCCGCCAAAAGATCGGAAGGGCGCGCTGGCGGTTCTTCGCCGTGCCGTGGAACTCGATGTCAATTTCATCGACACCGCAGATTCCTACGGGCCGCACGTAAACGAGGAACTGATTGCCGAAGCCTTGTTTCCCTACCCGCCCGGCCTGGTGATTGCGACCAAGGGAGGCTGGAACCGTCCCGGCCCGAATCAGTGGACTCACGATGCAACTCCTTCTCACCTTCGCGAAGCGGTTGAAGGCAGTCTCAAGAGACTGCGCCTGGACCGCATCGACGTTTACCAACTGCACATTCCAGACCCCATCGTGTCCTTCGACGCGTCGGTGGAAACTCTTGCGGAACTGCGAAATGAAGGAAAGATTCGCCTGGTTGCATTGTCCAACGTGACGCAAGAGCACATCGAGCGAGCTCGCAAAATTGTCCCCATCGTCTCTGTGCAGAATCGCTATAGCTTTGCCGACCGTGAATGGGACTACGTGGTGAGTTACTGTCAGCGCAGCGGAATTGCTTTTATCCCCTGGTTCCCTCTCGGAGCAGGCAAGGTTGCCGGGCAAGTGCTTAACCGAATCGCGCAGGCGCACAGTGCGAGCCCCATCCAGATAGCGCTGGCCTGGCTCTTGCGACGATCTCCCATCATGCTGCCCATCCCAGGGACATCTTCGATCGAGCATCTCGAGCAGAATGTCGCGGCCGCCTCACTGCGCTTGGCTGAAGAAGAATACGAGGAGCTTTCCGGCGTCCGCGAACTTGTGGGATCGCGGTGAAAGAATTTGGCCTTTTACAGGCACGAGCTTCGACCATTCAGGAAATAACGGAGGAAATAACGGAGACTTTATGAAACGTCTTACTACAAATCAGGTGAAACTCGGATTCATTGGAATGGGTAACATGGGAAGCCGGATCGCACAGCGCTTGCTTAATCACGGATACGAACTCTCCATTTACGATATGGATCCAGCTAAGACGCAGGTCATCGCAGCACAGGGCGCCGCTGTTGCTGAGAACATTCGTGAACTGGCAAGCACTGCCGACGTGGTTCTCTCGTGTTTGACCAACGATGAAGCAGTTCGGAGCGTTTATACGGAGCCTGAGGGAATTTTCGCAGGGGCACGGTCGGGAACCTTCGTGTTGGAGATGAGCACGATCTCTCCAGAAAGCTCACGCGAACTGCACAAGCTCGGCGCCAGAAGAGGCATTGAGGTAATGGATGTTGCTATCTCGGGCAGCACTCCTGCCGCCGAGCAAGGCATCCTGACGCTACTGGTAGGCGGCAACCGGGAACTATTCCGCGCCGCCGAGCCAATCTTCCATGCGGTCGCAAAACAATACTTTCTTCTTGGCGGTCCTGGCTCGGGGACTGCGATGAAGTTGGTCGTCAACACACTGTTGGGTGTTGGCATGCAAGCGATCGCTGAAGCTGTGGTCCTTGGGGAGAAAGCTGGTCTCGATCGCGAGCGGTTGCTCGAAGTCCTATCGCAGACAGCTGTGATCGCTCCGGCTCATGTGGGAAAGCTGGCGAAGGCGGCGCTCAACGATTATAGTCCGCAATTTCCGCTGCGCCTGATGAACAAAGACTTTCAATTGATTCTGACTGCGGCGGCACAAGAGCATGTTCACATGCCTGCGACAGAAGCGGCGTTTTACGTCAATGCCGATGAGCTGGCAAATCATGAGCTGGCGCAAAATCATGAACAGGACTTCTCGGCTGTCCTGCGGCGAATGGAAGACCTTGCAGATATCTCACCTGTTCACTCGGTCCCGATGACGTAGGCGAGTATCGGTCTTCCTGCACGCGAGTGCACTCTTCGACTCCGCCGTCAGCGTCCAGATTCGAAACGGTAGCCGACTCCGCGCAGCGTTTTCAAATAGCGGGGATGCCGTGGATCGCGTTCGATTTTTTCCCGCAGACGCCGCACAAATACATCAATGGAACGTGGCGTCACGAAGGAGCCTTCTTTCCACACCGCGTCAAGCAACTGGTCGCGGGTAAAGACGCGTCCCCGGTGCCGGGCCAGATATTCAAGGAGCCGGAACTCGCGAACCGTAGTGAGGACTGTCCTGCCCTGTACGCGCACGGTCATCGAAGCGATATCAATTTCCAAATCTCCCAACTGAATAATCTCGTGCGTGGGGGCATCCGGCTGAACGCGAAGGACGTTGCGGACTCGCGCAATCAACTCGCGTGGACTGAAAGGTTTGGTAATGTATCCGTCTCCGCCCGCGTCGAAGGCCTGAAGGCGGTCGGGCTCCTGAGTTCTGGCGGAAAGAAAGATGATTGGCGTCTTCCCCAGTCGTTCGTGCTGGCGGATTTGGCGGCAGAGATCGAAGCCGCTCATCCCGGGAAGCATGATATCGAGAAGAAACAGCGCTGGGTGGGCCAGGGCTGCCATTGGAACCACCGGCGCCCCGGAGAAGAATGTGGAGACCTCGTATCCGGCGGTTCGCAGGTTGTGTTCGATCAGGCGAGACACATCCGGATCGTCTTCCACGACGTAGATCAGATCCTGGTAGCGCGGTTTGTCTGTCGCCTCCAAACGATCCATGGCCAAAAGGAGAGCCCTCACGCGCTCTCACAGAACCCACTTAGATAGCCCCAAACTGACACTAGTGGGACTCTGTTGCAGCAGTGTTGCGCCAGTGTTAAAGGAGAGTTAATTTGATCGAGGCCTGGTTTTATCCGCACACCTGATCAGGAACTCTAATGCTGTAGCTGTCCGACAACGACCGCCGGGTGTCCGTTCAGCAGTGACGTGTCGATGTAAAAAAACTTCGATTGATTGGTCACCATGTACGTATTGCCGCCCCAGGTACCGGAGCCGTCGGCGCTCCAGGTGTATTTGAAAAGATCGAACTGCTGAAGTGAGAATAGGCCAGTGAAATCGCTCGAATCCAGGTATGAAAGGCCGCCGCTGAATATACCGTTGGGCACTGGAAACTCCTGGCCCGCAATCACCGTGGATTGCGGATCTAACATTTCTTCGGTTGCCAGCCCGTACGCGTAAGAGCTGCCAGCGAACGGTGGAAATTGGTATCCCGGAGGATACGAGCTTGTCTGGAACTCCATCGTGCCGGAGGCTGCTGACGCGCCCGTGCCTACAAGATATCCGGTGATGCCGCTGGCGGATGGAACGGCGTATCCGACCACCGGAACGCCGGTTCCTGCGAAGCTGAAGCGGCCGGTAGCGGGATCGATCGCATATTGCGCCGAAACGGTCGTGGCGTTCGCGGTTCCACCGCTGCGCTCGTAGGTGGTTCCGCTCACGGCGGCTGCGCCATCAAAGTGCAGCGCACCGACTCCGACGTCGGGGCTGCCGGGAACATAGCCTCCGAAGCGGTAAATGTGACTGTTGCTCAGCGTCGCCTGCGAGAAAGGACCGGCGCTGGCGGTGGCTTCTCCGGCAATTAACGGGTGCCCGATCGCCGGGACCTGCGCCGAATTGAAGATCAAATGATTGGCGTCTACGACGTAGTAGATCAAATCGTAGCTTGTGGCTCCTGCACTGAGAGTAGCGGTGCCCCGGCCGTTCGAGTCCACGGCGCCGATTGTGCCGCCGCCAGTTAATGGGCCGGAAAACGAACCGCCATCGTTCACGTCCGCCGACACTGAGGTGAACGATCCGGCCTGCGCGGTTGCCGTTCCCGCCATCGCGAAATGGTTTGTGCTCGCATCCCAACCAGAGAATCGAAAGGCAAATGGGCCGGCCAGGGGCATCGCGAATACTGTGCTGTCCTGAACGCGGAACGAACCAGCGCCCCGCGTTCCAGTCCCAGTTGTGTCGTCGAACTCGAGGATGCGGCCGTCCGTGAAAGAAACGGTAGAAGCGTTGGGTATCGCCGTAGTAGGGGCGACGCTAAAGTGGGTGGTTGAACTCGAAGTGTTAAGGGTCAAGCAGCCGCGATAGGTTTGGACGTCCCCGGAATTGTTTGTGACATCAAACAAGATCGAGCTTCCGGAGGCGAGCGGTTGTGCCAGCTGCGCTCCGCTGGAGCGGATGATGTCTTCAACGCCACTAAGATTGCCGCTGGCGTCCGCCGTGAAACTGCCGGCAAAAGTGACCGGGCCATCCGCGTCAAAGCCGGAGAATACGAACGCATAAGGGGTGTTGGCCTGCAAAGAATAGCTGGTTCCGCCCTGGCACTGGTAGTCGGCCGGCAAGTTCAGACCAGTCTGGAACTGAATGAGATCGCTATTGGAGGGCGGAGAGGACAACGGAGCGGGATAGATTCCCTGTGCGGGAACTGGTGTCTGGCTGTCCGTTACTTGCACCGCGAAGCTATACCCCCCAGAAGGAAAATTTGCCGGTGGATTTGCGGAGATCACTCCGCTGGGACTTAGACTCGCCCATTGCGGTAAGGGAGGGCTGCCGGGCGCCAGACTCCAGTTGTAAGGTGGAATTCCACCGCTCGCCTGGAGCTGGATCGGTGCATAAGGCTGGCCTGGGAGTACGTTCATCACCGTGGGGGTAGGAATTTTCAGTTGATTGGGTGCCACGCTGATGTTCAATGACAAGGTTGCTGCGTTGCCCGTAGCGTCTGTGGCGGTGAGGGTGAAAGGGTAGAGGCCGGTTGCGGTCGGTGTCCCTATGATTTCGGTCGAGGACGAGGCGCCGGGCGGGGGCGTTTGCGCGGGTGCCAGCTCCAGTCCAAGCGGCAGCAAGCTGTCGCCTAGGGACCAGATGTAAGGACCAACCCCTCCCGCTACGCTCGCCAAGCACGTAATCTGTTGGACAAAGCTGCTAATCGGCTGCTGAATGCACATGTAATTCGTATTCAGAAAAGCGGTGGTCAGGTCCGAAGAAGTTGTGATGGCGACGAACGGCGGATAGATGGCGATGGGAATCGTCGCCGAGCGGGTGGTGTCGGTCACGGAAGTTGCGGTGACCGTCACGTGTACGGGCGAGGTGACACCTGTGGGCGGCGTAAACGTCACCGACAAAGCTTGCTGACCGGATAGGATTCCGGTCGGGCCACCCTTGATGGCGGGCGCTAGCGTCCAGGTGACTCCGGCATTCGAGGAATCGTGTGTGACGCTCTTGCTGCCGCCGCCACAGCCGAGAAGAAAAATAAGAATGATGAGACCGAAGCTTGGATATTTCACGAAATCTTTTTTCTCCATACTAGAAGCTCAGTGCTAGAAGCTCAGTTTCAAGGCGAACTGCATAGTGCGCGGACGATGAGCATTGACGGGATGCAGAAACGCGTTACCGGTCAGGCAATCGGTTTGCCCGTCGCCGGCTGCGTTGAATGCTTGAACACCGTAACAACTGACCGTGTTGTTGGCGCGGTTTCCGAAGTTCGGGCTGGGATCGTAAACTCGGAACTGAGTGTGGTTGAAGACGTTGAAAACCTCCGAGCGGAACTCAAGGCTGGTGCCTTCCTTTACCTTGAAAACCTTCATCAGGGTCATATCGAAATTCCAGCGCGCGGGGTTGTTCAGCAGGTTGCGCCCGGCATCGCCGAAGGTCAGTCCGCGCGGCGCTGCAAACGCCGCGGGATTCCCCAGCGTCGGCCCAAAGCTCTTCGGATTGTTTGCTCCGACCGGTGCCGCGTCGTGAATATTGCCGACCACATCCGGGAATGAAGCGACGGAAGAGATTCCGCCGGCGGCCCCAGCATTGTCGGGAACTGAAATTCCGAGGGCGCCGTAGCCGCTATTGATCACCGTAAACGGGGTTCCACTCTGAACTGTGGTCACGCCTGATAGCGCCCAGCCTGCCAGCAAGCTGGTAGCCGCGCGGTCGAAGAAGCCAGCCGAAGCTGGCGCTTCCGGCTCCGGCTCATCTTTTGCCCAGGCGCGCACCCGGTTCGAATCGAACTTGAGATTCGGAAGCGTCCAGGTGTAGTTGATATTCAGCAAGTGGCGCTGATCGAAGTTCGAGCTGGCCTTGTTGGCGGAAGGTACCAGTGTATTGACGATCGTGGTGTCGTTCCGATCGGACGAGTCGTCGATCGAGTGACTGTAGGTGTAGGACACATCCACCGTAAGCGGGCCGCGCGTTTTGCGCAGAGTGGTCTGGAAAGCGTGGTAGTTCGAATCGGCCACATTTTGCAGAGAGAAAATCTTCTGCAGGCCGCGATATGGCCGGTACGCGTTAATCGGCGGGAGACCCTGCGCGTTTACATACTCGCAAGCCGCAAGCAGATTGATATAGGCGGGTTGCGACTTATTGATGGCAACGCCGTTGACAACGAAGACCGGGTTATTGACGTTGTTCGAAGGATTCGCACAATCGCTAGCCCCGAAAAGTTGCTGGTTATTGAGGATCGGCTGATTCGGACCGTAGGGATTGCCATTGAGCAGAATGCCATTGTCAACCTGCGCTGTGACGGGCGAAAACGAATTCGGTTGCTCTACCGCGGTCAGGTGTGTTCCCTTACTGCCAACGTAGGCTACTCCCAGCACCAGGCTGTGAGAGAGTTCGCGCTGCACTCCGAAACTCCATTGCTGCACGTAAGGCCAAATCGCTTTGCGAGGAATCGAGGTCACGTCAATCGGATAGGCGCCCGGTCCCGATGGACATGTGACGGACGAGTTCCCGATGCCGCCGATGCATGGATAGGCCGAAACAGCGCCGCCCGCTGAGGGCGCCAACTGCGTCATCGTAAAATTAAGGGGAGCGCTGCCCACCAGCGAACCGGTGTTGGCCTCGCTTCCCGTGCCATGCTCAAAAAATATGCCATAGCCGCCGCGAATCGAAGTGCGGCCATCTCCGCGAGGATCGAACGCAAATCCTATTCTTGGCGCCGGATTGAACCGGTGCGGCTTCATGCAGGTCGAGGGCACCCCGGAAGCGAAAGTTCCACATTCGACTAGTCCATTGACAAGGAACGGGCTGACATCGCCGGGGCCGGTTGGAACCGGAATTATCTTGCTCTTGTACTTCAGGCGCCCGTCCTGCGTAAACTTTAGAAATTTGTCGGGCGTTACGAACTTGGTGGGATCCAAATTCCACACCTCTTCGTTATTCTCGTGGTAATTGCCGAACAAGCTGAACCTTATGCCCATGTTAATCGTCAGGCGCGAGCTCACCTTCCAGTCGTCCTGGACATAAGGCTCATAGATTTCGTAACGGTTGTGATACTTGAGCTGCGCGCTGTCTTGCTGGAACGAGCTGATGGCGCCGGTCAAAAGATTGCTATATTCGTTTCCGGTAAAAAAATTGGCGTTGCCGAAGTTGCTAAAGCTCAGGAGGCCCTGCACGTCGCCGGTGTTGGGGCCATTCGTTGCGTTGATCTCATTTCTTTGGCCGAGGATCGCCTGGATGCCCATCTGGACCGTATGCCGGCGAATGACTTTGCTGACATCATCCTTCGCGCTCCAGGTCGGATTCGCCAGTTGCCAGGGAGCATAGCCTGGGTCCACCGAGAAACCTCCTCCGTAGGCCAGGTTGCCCGGCGGGAGAGTAACTCCTGACAGCTTGCCTGTGCCGGCCTCGCACTTGCCGGCCCCCTGCTTCACACCTCCAAAGCAGTTGTAGAAAAGATATCCTTGGAGTCCGTTGATCGCGGCAGGACGGTCGATGCTTACACCCGGCGCTGGACGCGTCGCCAGACTGATGTGCGACGCCGTATAACTAACCACTACCTCATTCAGCAGCGAACTGGATACGGTCTGCGTCAGGTGAGCCACCGAACTTGTACCCGGTCCAAACAAACGACCCTGCACGGTCGGAAAACTGTTTCGCACATAACCCCAGATCGGTCGAGCCTCGGTCGTGTCCCACGAGTCGTGGATGTAGCGGAATGTGGCTCGCAGTTTTCCCGGCTTGATGTCATGGTCAATGCGGAATAACTCCTCACGCCAGTAAGTAGGCTGCGCGAATGCGAAGTCGTAACAAGAGCCTATGGTTGAGTTACATCCTACCGAGGAGTTAGGGAGAGGAATCATCCCCGAGGCTTGGAATTTGTTGCCAGTCGTAGGGTCAGTAATCATTCCCGAGCCGGCGAGGGCGGCTCCGACCAGGTCGATCGCGGGATTGCCCAAGTGAGTGCTGTCGTTATAGCCGACAATGTTAAACGGCAACGTCGTGCCGGCATGGATATGAGGGCAGTCGGGGAACTGCACCGGGTTGAAGGAGATCGGGTTCCCCCCGACCCCCGGGACCCAAGGCTTGGCGCTGGCTTCGTCTCAAGGTTCGACCAGCATCTCCGCTTCGCTGGGAACAGTCAGCAGTCCGAACTCCTCGCTGGTGGTTTCGAGTGCACATCTGGCCTCACTCGCTGTCACGCCGGCAAACCCGACCGTCCAGCTCGCCACTTCGCAGCCACTGGTCGCGACCGGCACGTTTGACGACGGAACCACTCAGGATCTGAGCCGCGATGTGGCTTGGACGACAGCGAACAATCATTCGCGTGTGGCCAAGGTTTCCGCAACAGGAATGGTCACGGGTCTCGGCTTGGGAAGTGAGACCATCACCGCGACCGCGCCCTCCTCCGGAATCAGCGCCAGCACTGGCATCACGGTAGATGAAAGCTCGGTGGCGGCAATAAGTGTGATTCCGGTAGGCATGGCGATGTTTCCCCAGGCGCAGTCTCCAGTACCAGTGATGGCGAATGGGACCGCGCAGCAGATGCGTGCCATCGCGACCTTTAAGGACGGCAGCACACTGGAGGTTACTGGCATTCAGGGAATCGCCTGGAGTTCCACGGATACGGCGGCGGCGACTATCGCGCCCGATACCGGCCTGATGACGACTACGGGCCCTGGATCTACCAGCGTCATAGCAGCCCTGGGAAGTCAGCAGGGAAGCACCTCCGTGAATGTTTTGACCGCAACGCTCCAATCGCTCGTAGTGGCACCGACTAACGCTCAAGTCGCGCAGGGCGGTATTCAGAATGTTGTTGCCCTGGCTACTTTCCTGGCGCCGGACAACCTTACATTGTTCCAGCAGGACGTTAGTAACGCGGCAGCATGGAGCAGCGACGCAGATGCAACCGTGGGCTATGTGAACGGACTCCAGGAATTAGCCACAGGAGTCGTAACCGGCACAGCGAATATCTCGGCCAACCTTACCGTTCCAAACGGCAGTGCGGCGGGAGGAACCGCCACTTTGAATGTCAGCAGCGCTCAGTTGGGCACCATCAGTCTGATACCAGGAAGTGCGGGCGCTTCCGCTGGACGGAGGCCACCAGTTCCGCGCGACCGGCAACTACACCGATGGCTCGCAAGTGGACTTGAGTCTGCTCGCGACTTGGGGATCGTCGGATGACGCGATCACCACTGTGAGTCCGTTCGGATTTACCAGCGCCAGCGGGCCTGGCCAAACCAACATCAGCGCCAGCTTCCTCAACCCCGTAACCGGGACACCCGTTGCGGGTACGGGCTCAGTGGTCGTGAACCCGGCGGCGCTCGCGAGAATCGATATCTGCGCCGCAACAGTCAGCAACCCGATTGCGAATTGTCCCCCGCTTGATCCTGTTTCTCCCCCGCCGGGAATTAGTTTCGCGAACCAGACGCAATTCGGGCTGGTGGCAATCGGCACCTTCTCCGATGGGAGTCGGCAGGACTTGACCGACGCCGTCCGTTGGAGTTCCGCCAACCCCAACGCTGCCAGCGTCAGTAATGATCCAGGTATCCCCGGAATCACAACCGGAGTCGGCGGCCGCGGAGTCTTGACCGGAGGAGTTCAGGGAGGAACAGCTAACATAACCGCCACGGCCGGTGGCGTCAGCGGCAGCACGACCGTGAGCGCAACAGCGGCAACGCCGCAGTCATTGGCAATCACGCCCGCGAACGGCGTTGTAGCGCTCGGTATTCCGCAGCAGCTCAAGGTTACGGGATCTTTCAGCGATGGCTCGAAGCAAGATGTGACCGCGTCGGTGCTGTGGAGCAGCCTGAATCCAGATATTGCCATCGTGTACCCCGGCGGTGTCGCTTATACGACGGGCAGGGGGACGGCGGCAGTCTCGCAGGATCCCTTAAGTTTGGTGATTGCTCAGGGATTAGTCACGGTGACCATGGTGAATCCCTCGACCACCAGTGTGTTCCCGTGGCCGATTGGATCCATTTTTCAGCTTCACGGACTTACCGTGAGTTCAGGCGACGTCTCGTTGCTGAACGATACGCCGTTCACCATCCTCACCGAAAGCGACCCAGCCAACAGCCTGCAACCCTGTAAACCCGGACTGGAATGCCTGATTAAGTTCGCTCCAGCAGTGCCCCAGCCCGCGACCGGAACCTACACCGTGACGGGCGGAACCGGCCAGGCCTCAGCGCTGATCACAGCCACGATGAACGTCATTGTGAATTCGGTATTGACCCAGGTTTCAGGATCCACGACACTGACCGTGCAGTAGCGCCGCGGTCCTGCCGTTTTAGTTTCCTGTGAACTTACTCCGTACTTTCCTCCGCTCCTCTTAAACCCTCAACGTCCTGGTCCGCCGAGTATCGCTGTCGGGCTCCCGGTCAAAGCATTGACATTGGCCTTGTCACAGGAAACGGCAAGAAGACATCATATGCGCGTTAGACTTGAAGCCAATCAGCGGACCCACTTCGGCGCTCACCGTCATTCCCTAGGCCGCCATACGCTCAAAATCAGCCTGCATCAGACTTTCGCGCCTGCATAGCCAATTGACAACCGGCACGGCCTTGTCGCTGGTCGCGATCCGAAACAGTAAGCTGTTTTTCGGCTTTCGCGTGAACAGGTGATAGGAACCCCGCGACAAAAGATAGACGTGAAAGTGGGAGGCAATTTTCCGCAGAGAATCCGCGCTGTAGAACGAGATATGCTGCCCACCCTTCACAGCGTAGTACCACCAGTTCGGCGGCACGGGCGCCGGCTCGGGCAACAACTCGGTCGTAACCAGAACGTTATCGGCAAGATCCAACATGCGCGCGATGTCTTCCAGCGGATTTGGCAGATGCTCCAAAACCTCTGACGCCGTCAGGAGGTCGTATCGGGAGCCCGGAACATGTTCGAATCCGCGCGCATGAAGGTTCTTCACGTAACGGTCGGACCAGTAGAAATCGAAGCCCCGATCGCGCATCAGCCGGACCAGCGTGCCATACCCACCAGCGTAATCCAGGAAGCGGGTGCCGTCGGGAAAGAGCAGCGATATCAATGCCGCAGTCACGGCGGCATTGTGAAGATTACGCCACATCACGCCGGTGTCCAACGATCCGAGCCCTTCCGAATATGCTTCTTCCAGCCAATGCGGAGTCTCGGTCTGAATGAATCGGCAGGTTCCGCACCGAAAGTATTGGACCGGGTACTTAGACAGCACAATCGCAGATCCAAAACCTTCCGAAACGTCACCGCAGACATGGCATTGCATGGCAAGCATTCTAGTGGAAGCAGCGGTTGCGCCGGTCTGCCGTTTTACTTACTGTCAGCTAGAGCACTCTGCACTGTGGCAGGACGCCTCGCGAGCCGGAGCCAATCCTCACTGCATAAGCTTCCGAGAGAGCCAATCGTCATGCGCTCTCCGGTCTCGACGTTGATCACCGGTAGGGAGGAGATCAGTGTTTGCCGTGCGCTTCCTTCCGCAAAGGTGAGATTGTTCGATGTGTCGCGCGATTCTCGAAGCTTGGACGGTGAAGCAGCCACGTTGGCGATAACCGTGCTACCAAATCGCGAAGCGTAGTCGTTGCGGATGAAAAAGGCATTATTACCGGCCGAATTCGAACCAAGACACGTGTACCCTTTGCGCTTTGCCAGTAATTCCAGGGCCACGATTGAAGCACCACCGTACAGATTGTGATAATTGGGCCGTGCGTGAGTGAATGCTGGATCATAAGGAACGACGACGGGATACAAGTCTCCCAGAACAGCGTTGTATTCACAGATCGTGATGACCGGGTCTACAGATTCAATTGCTTCCCAGACCCAGTAATCGTTGCCGTCAATGTCAATGCTCAACAGTCCAATTTCACCCGAGACTCCGCAGTCATCGAAGATCCGGTTGATGTTTTCCCTGGTAATGAAGGCACTCTTGGCCTTCAGAGCATGTCGCCACGCCAGAGGACTATTGCGAATCGTCGTTTCGAGCTGCGAGTTTGCATCGATGATCAGACCGCGCCAATTGCGATTTTCCAGAAGGAATCGCGTATTCGCTTCGTCATACAATTCCACCCCGAACTCGATGAAACTGTGCAAGTGATCGGGAATCTGCGAACGTTCGATCATCCAGTCTATGATTCCATCCTCACCGAATTGAGACAAAACCTTAAATTCCACGTCCCGCAGAGACGCGATTGTGTCTTTTGAGCGCACGAGCCAGCTGGCGATTCGCCCCTGGAGCAGCAACGCATCTTTGGACTCTTTCTGAATTTGCCCGAGGGTCCGCGCTCTAAGCTCGGCAGCCAATCGCCTAAGCATCGTGTCTGACCTCCACGCCAAGAATTCTAGCGGACGGCGGCGGTTGCAGTGATTGTATTTTCCGGGATATAAACGGTACTTCCATTGCAGAGTTCCATTACAGAGATAGATATTGCGATTCCGGCTCGGGTCCAACCAATCAATGCGGGTACTGCAACTCAATATTGACTACTCGGGAACAGGCGCGGACCGGTGCGCCCGAGAGCTCTACGAAGAGTTGCCCAAACTAGGCGTGGAAACCGCCATGTGGGTCAGCGGCCGCAACCCAGGAACTCCTCCCGAGGTGCGTGAAATCCAATTTCGCTGGGAAAAGTATTTGACGCCGCTGGAAGCATTTCCCGACCTCACCGATTGGCGGCATCGCGGCTCCATCGCCGCCTTGCGATCCATTTCCTCAAAACAATTTGATCTTGTACATATCCACAACGTTCACAGCGGCTGGATGTCCATCCGTGCTCTTCGAGAACTCACGGAACGATTCCCCTGCGTTTGGACACTCCACGACGAGTGGGCCCCCACGCGAGGACTCACTTACGATCTGACCGGAAAAATGTCGCCTTCGGATGTGAAACGCCTTTCGCATGGACCCATCCGCTACATCCCGTACCATCGCTATCACGAAAACTACAAGTGGCGCAGAACCCGCCACTTCCTCGACCGCTACATGCCGCAGCCCAAAGTTGTCATCTGCCCTAGCGAGTATATGGCCGATCTAGCTCGATCATCCGGCGTGTTCCCGCGCTCGGAAATTGTCCACATCCCAAATGGAACCCGGATGCTTGACCTGCCGCAGTCGACAATGGATCGCACCGAAGCGAAGGCTGCTCTTGGGCTCACGACTGATCATCCCACGACGGACCGCCCCACGCTCCTCATGATATCTGCCGATCTTGCGCAAGCTCACAAAGGAATTGGTTTGGGAATCGCAGCGATAAAAGAAGCGGGAAGCCACCGCGATATTCAGGTAATACTCCTGGGCAATTCCGCCCAGACCATCAAGGAGCTAATTCGGCCGATCCCAGCCGTCTGTTTGCAGGCAAGAGACGACGCCACTCTGGCGCGCGCTTATCGGGCCGCAGACATAACTCTGCTCCCTTCCCTGGGCGAAAACTTACCCTACGTCGCCCTTGAATCCTTGGCCTGTGGTACGCCCCTCATCTGTTTCGCTATCGGAGGGATGCCGGAAATCATCGGTCAAAACGAGCGTGGGATCTTGTGCCGCAATATCGATCCATTGGAAATGTCCAGCCACTTGGAATTTCTGCTCTCGCACCCGGAAATCAGAGGAACGATGGCTGGTGAAGGCGTCAAGTGGGTTCGAGACAACTGTGGGATGACGGACTACTTGCAAGCGATTACTGCTGTCTACCGGCGAGTACTGGCCAACTGAGCTTGGGACGTTCTACGCTTGGCAACGAGCCTGGCCTTGCATCCGTAGTAAGGAGAGCACCTGTAATTCATGCCGAAAGTTTCGATCCTCGTACCAAACTACAACTACGCGCGCTTTCTGGATCAACGTCTGGGAACCATTGAAAGGCAGACGTACAGGGATTTCGAAGTGATCCTGCTCGACGATGCTTCGACCGACGACAGCGTGCAGATGCTGAAACGATTTGCCCGAGAGCATCATTGCCAGCTTGTGTGCAACGAGCACAATTCCGGCAGCGCTTTCAAGCAATGGAACAAGGGACTGAAGCTGGCGACTGGGCAATACGTGTGGATCGCAGAGGCAGATGACTATGCCGACGAGCGTTTTCTCGAAACCCTCGTCGGTCGCCTGGAGCAGAATCCGGAATGCGGACTTGCATACTGCAATTCGTCAGCGGTCGACGCCAGCGGCCACATCATAGAGTTGGTCCGGCCGACCATGTACGACGTAGACCTAACGCGGTGGCAGCGCGACTTTGTGGGCAGTGGCCGCGAGGAGTGCGTCCGTTACTTGATTCGGGAAAACACCATCCAAAATGCCAGCGCGGTGGTGTTCAAACGTGAGCTGTGCGATGTTGTCGGGGGCGCGGACGAGAGTCTCAAACTGGCAGCCGACTGGAAATTCTGGGCTTCTCTGCTGTGCGTATCCGATCTTGCTTTCGTCGCAGCGCCGCTGAATTACTTCCGCACGCACGCATCCTCGGTTCGTTCACAAACCCGCACCTGGATGCATATCACTGAAGCATTGCAGGTGATGAAGTACATCGTGGATAAGCTGGATGTACCGCGGGATGCACTTGAGGACCTCCATGCGAGACTGGCCGTTGTCCTTCTGCACGCATACATAACACAGCGCCCCAGCGCGGCCGACCTCGCCCGGGTACGCGAACTAGCCGGAAGTCTTCAGTTTGGTTTTTCTCTGCGCGCAGCCAGTGGGTTCACGAAACAAATCCTGCAAGCAATGACCCAGCGTTTGCATGGAGCGCGCGTGAAGTAACTGCAGCACCCCTTCGTCGCGAATGAAAAAAGTGCCCGTGTTCTTCATCCCTCCACCCAACGTTTGAGTCTCGGAAAGATAGGCCAGATGTAGCGCCAGAGGTGGGCGAGGCAGACATATGGAGTCCCGAAGTTTTGTCGCACCACGTTGTATTGTTCGCGGTATGTGGCCATATTCCCTGAAACACCTACGCTGACCTGTTCCGCGACCACCGTGTTAGAGAGTCTGACCGATTTCCCAGCTTTCGCCATTCGCTGGTTGAGGTCGAAGTCGCCATAAATCCGGTACTGGGTGTCGTATCCCAGATGGCTTCCGCGTTGATAGAACGTACCCTGGTGGTGCCAGGGATTGGCGAATCGCAGAATGAATCCGCCTCTGGGGCGATGGATTCCAAAGCCCTCCATTTCCACAGCAAAACTGGCGATGTCGATATTGTCCGCCAGCGATTGTTCGAGTTCCTGCCGAGGAATGAAGCGGAGGCGGTCTCCGGCATTGAGGTGCAGGACGAATTTGCCGGTTGCAGCCGCAATGCCTTTGTTCATCGCATCGTAGATACCTTGATCAGGTTCGCTGATCCAGTAATCGATGGAATCATCGAAATGGCGCAGAATGTCGATGCTTCCGTCATCTGAGCCACCGTCAATCACGATCAACTCAGTGTGGTCGTCGCGTAGTGCTACGATGCTTTCGAGCAGTGAAGGTAGCTCCTGCCGTGCACGGAAGACAACACTTATGATCGAGACGAGCGGGGGAGTTGCGCGCGCGGCGCCGCGCAAGCGCCGGCCACCTGCGATGCGCGTTGTAACCAGATCACTCAAGCTAGCATTATGCGGCGTGATTCAGTGGAGAACAAGGTTTGGCTTCACAGTCCAGCCGGTTCTCGAGTGTCTCTTCGTTGGCTCAAGAGTTGCCGGCTTGGTGTAGCATCATCGAAGCCGGAGGCGCCGTGCAGGAGAACCGTGTCGAGATCGTGATTTTCGGGGCGGGTGGTTTTGCCCGCGAAGTGGAGTGGCTCATAGCTGAAAAAAATGCGCACTCTCCCACGGCCACAGTCTGCTTTGTCGGTAGGGGCGATGAAGTGGGTCGTGAAATACACGGCATTCCTGTGCTTTCAGCTCCAGAGGCGCACAGGCGATTCCCGAATGCTTACGTGATATGCACGTCAGGCAGCGGAGCGATTCGCGAAGCGATGGCACAGGAAGCGGCAACCGCGGGATTCATGAATTACGCGACACTGATCGATCCAGGGGTTCGTTTCCACCATGACCACATCGCGATAGGGGCAGGTACGGTCATTTGCGCTGGAACGATCCTGACGACCGATATTCGCCTCGGGAACCACGTGCAGATCAATCTCGATTGCACAGTTGGACACGATACGGAGATGGAAGACTATGTCACCCTTGCGCCCGGAGTTCACATATCCGGCCGGGTCAAGATCTGCAGGGGTGCCTACATCGGGACTGGTGCGAGTGTGATTCCGGGCGTCACGATCGGGGCCAAAGCAACCATTGGCGCGGGAGCGGTTGTGGTGCGCGACGTGCCAGACGGCGAGACTCACGTAGGCATCCCCGCCAAGGTCATCAATCGGGACAAGGCCGCTCGTAATTCAGGATCATAATCCTTCGCTCCCGGCCTACCGCCTACCCTATTGCCTAGCGACGTCCGCTGCGGATCACAGTTGCGATGCGCTCCTGATCGGCCTCGGTCAACGCACTGAAGGTAGGCAGGTTCATACCCGTCACACTCAGCCCGTCCGTTACCGGCAGCTCTTCTTTGCGTCGTCGCGATTCCTCGCGGAATGGCGGCAACCGGTGCAGGGCCCGGAAGAACGGACGTGTTTCCACTTTATTCTCGCTAAGCATCGCCATCAGTTCATCGCGCGAGCGCCCGTAAGCGTCCTCATCCACTGTAATCGCATACAGCCACGGAGCTGGTTTGGCCCAATCCGCCACCGGCTGCAAGCCGATGCCCGGCGTTCCCTGCAACAGCGCATTGTAGCGGGCAAAGATTGCATTACGGCGAGCCAGGATTTCCTCGCATCTCTCCAGTTGGGCGCACAGCAGGGCGCACGCAATATTTGTAATGCGAAAGTTGTGTCCGGTGACCGGGAAGTAGTAGCGTCGCTGCGGATCAACCCCCTGGCCGCGTAGCGTGCGCAGCCGTAATTCAAGCTGCGGGTCGTTGACCGTCAGCGCCCCACCCTCGCCCGAAGTGAAAATCTTGTTCCCGTAGAACGAAAAGGTCCCAATCTGTGACAGCCCGCCCACCACTCGCCCTTTATAGCGCGCCATATGGGCTTCGGCTGCATCCTCCACCACCCACAATCCGTGCACTGCAGCCAAGCGGTTGATGGCATCCATGTCCGCCGGGTGCCCGTAAAGATGAACCGCGATAATGCCCTTCGTGCGCCGCGTGATGCTAGCTTCGAGCAACTTCGGATCGATGCACCACGTCGCAGGATCCACATCCACGAACACCGGCTCAGCGCCCACATAGCGCACCGCATTTGCCGTCGCAATGTAGGTGAGCGATGGCACCAATACTTCATCGCCGGGGCGAACGTCGAGCCCAAGCAGTGCCAGGTGAAGTGCCACCGTGCCGTTGCAGACGCCCAGCGAGGTACGGGTTCCGCACAGCTTCGCAAACTCGCTCTCAAAACGTTGTACGAACGGTCCGGTCGAAGATATCCACGAACTGCGGATCGCTTCGACGACGTAGGCTTCCTCGTTGCCCCCCAGATCCGGCGCGGCCACCGGAATAGCAGCCCGAGAAGTCGCAGCAGCCACGCCCTGGCCGCCTCTGCTCGAATTGATCTTCAGTGACATGGACGGCTTATGCCTGACCCCGGCTCTTGAAGCGAGGGAAAACGTGTGGTTTACGCTGAATGGTACCATCGAACAACGCTCCGCCCGCCAGTTACCAGAGTCATGCCGCGCTCCTGCACCAGTCGTGACACGTGCATGCGACCGGGATCAAAGTACAATGCAACTTCGCAGTTTTGTCCCCATGAGGGTCGTCCCACGATGCCGCAACCAACCCGGCCCAGGATCGCATTTCTCGCGGCAGGCTTTATTCAGTGGACGGGCGGCCTCGACTTCCTGCGTCTCTGCGTCGGAGGCATCGATTCCGTGCTGCCTGACACCGCCTGGCCCGTCCTCGTGCCGGACGATACCGCCAGCCAGCGCGCCCTAGCCTTTGCCGTAGCCGCCAAGCGTCGCCTCTTCTCGCTGGCTGGTGTGCAACCACCGGAGACGCCTCCGGTCTCCAACGACCACATGCGCGATGCCTTGGCCAGCGCCAATTACAATATTGACATCCAGAGCTATTATGGCTCGCCTCGTGGCCTCAGCCGGGCCATGGGCACCCTCGATGCCCAGGTCGTGCTGCCCTCGATGATGAGTCTCGGGCCGCATTTTCCCCATCCCTGGATCGGATACATCGGCGACGTGCAGCACAAGCGACTGCCGGGAAACTTCAGCCGCCGCGAGTCCCGGGAAAGAGACAGGAGCTTCAATGCGCTTCTTGTCGACGCTCCCGCGATCATCGTCAATTCCAGGAGTGTGGTGCGCGACATCGAGGAGTTCTATCCCCATCCCAGGGCAGCCCTGTTTTCTCTTCCCTTCTGCCCGCCCGCAAATCCAGCCCTGCTGAACGATATCGATGTCGGAGAGGACGTGCTGCGCCCTTACGCGTTGCCGGAAAAGTTCTTCATCATTTCCAATCAGTTCTGGATGCATAAATCGCACCAGACTGCCTTTGACGCGCTGCGCCTGATAAGAGACGCCGGATTCGCCGACGTTCACATCCTGTGTACCGGCAACCTGCACGACTATCGTGCTCCGCGCTATGTGGATGGACTCAAAGATGGCATCGCCCGTAGTGGCCTCACGGATCGAATTCATTTCCTCGGGATCATTCCCAAACGGCATCAGCTCGCGGTGATGCGCCGCTCAGTGGCCGTGGTGCAGCCTACACTGTTTGAAGGCGGACCGGGCGGCGGCGCGCTCTACGATGCGGTCTCCACCGCCACCCCGGTGATCCTCTCCGATATTGACGTGAACCGTGAAGCGGACCTCGGCATGATCGAGTTCTTCCGCGCCGGTTCAGCCGAAGATCTCGCGCAAAAAATGATTGCAGCAATCACGAATCCCCCTCAACGGCTGAGCGCTGAAGCTACACTCGGAATGCTGAAGCAGCGTCAGAGGCAAATGGGGCAGACGCTTTTGGAGATAATTTCGTTGGTCATGAAGCGATGAATCCGGCTGCCGCGCAGCCACGTCGCTAGGGCCAGGATTGTTTCTTACGATAGTTTCTTGGGATGGTTTCATGCTAGGTCGCATTAAGCGAGCAATGCTGGCGGCAGCGCGAGGCGCTGGCTATGAAATTGTGGCCATCGATCCGCTATATCCGGCGTCAAACCGTCGCCTGACCATGATGGCTCACCATGGCGTCAACACCGTTATAGACGTTGGGGCAAATACGGGCCAGTACTCGTCCGCGCTAAGACAAGCCGGCTATAAGGAGGAAATTCTGTCATTTGAACCTCTTAGCGAGGCTTTCGAGGAACTCGAAAAGAAATCGCGTCTTGATCCGAAGTGGCGTGTGTTTCACAGCGCGATCGGCGATGAAAACGGCGAAGCTGAGATCAATATTGCAGGGAACAGTGAGTCGAGTTCTCTCCTGCCCATGCTCGACGCGCACATTCGCAGCGCGCCGGAATCGCAATATCGGGCAACGGAACGCGTCAAACTTAGTACCCTGGACAGCATACTTGAGCCCCTGCTGTCGAAGGAAAGCCGCGTACTCCTTAAGATCGACACTCAAGGCTACGAGCACCACGTCATTAAAGGAGCCAAGTCACTGTTACAGCAGGTCTGTCTTATCGAATGCGAGTTGTCTCTGACGCCATTGTATGAAGGCCAGTACTTGTTTCACGATATGCTGGACCTCCTTGATGGAATCGGTTTTAAGCCGGTTCATTTTGACTCAGTGTTCTCTGATATAAAAACTGGGCATTGCCTTCAGGTAGACGGGACATTCGTCCGGTCCGTCTGAGTACCGTGCCCTGTGGTGGCGGGGCTGTGCCCCGCGGGGATAAGCGAACGCTCGCCGCTATTTTTGGAAAAGCTTGCACACTCCATCAAAACTTGTGAGGCAATGAAGATCGGGCAGAGGATCGGGCAGAAGATCGGCGAATTACGGAACGATCTCGGATCGTTAGATTCTCATCAGGACGCCAGCCAGCGTGGTGCGAGACGCAACCGCGGCGCGGCGATCACCGGCGGCACGGCGGTCCTGGCTCGCGCCGTGCAGGTCTCAACCTCGCTCATCACCATTCCGCTCACCGTTCATTACCTCGGCAATGAGCGCTTCGGCCTCTGGATGACCATCAGCTCCGTGTTTGCCATGGCTAACTTCGCCGATTTCGGCATCGGCAACGGAGTGCTCAACACCGTCGCCGATGCCTTCGGCAAGAATGACTTCGACCGTATCCGCGCTGCCATCTCCAGCGGTTTCGCCGTCCTCGGTGCGGTTGGCCTTCTGTTGCTGGGGCTCTTCGCCTCCACCTTCGCCTGGGTCTCCTGGGCTGACGTCTTTCGCGTCACCTCGGCTCAGGCGCGCGCCGAGACGGCTCCGGCGCTCATGGTCTTCGCCTGCTGTTTCGCGCTCAACATTCCGCTCGACCTCGTACAGCGCGCCCAACTGGGATTGCAGCAGGGCTTTCGCATGAATCTCTGGCAGGTAGGCGGCAGTCTCGCCGGGCTCGCCGGCGTCATTGCCGGAATCCGCATGCACTCCACTCTTCCACTTCTCGTTGCCGCCCTTGCCGGAGCTCCAGTCGCGGCCGCGGCCTTCAACACGTTTCACTTTTTTGTCATGAGCCGGCCCGATCTGCGGCCCCGCCGTCGCTTCGTCTCGCGTGAGGCCATCTCTCGCATCGTCACTTTCGGAACCCTGTTCTTTGTCCTCCAACTGGTGGCGGCCGTCGCATTTTCCGCCGACAACATCATCATCGCCCGCACCCTGGGAGCCTCCAGCGTTCCCGATTACTCCATCCCGCAACGCATGTTCTCTCTGATTTCCCTGATGGTCGCCATGCTCGTCACGCCGCTCTGGCCCGCCTATGGAGAAGCCATCTCGCGCGGCGATATCCCATGGGTCCGCCGAACTCTCAAGCGTTCGTTTGTCTTGGCGTTCGGCTTCGCCGCGGTCGCGTCGACGACGATGCTGCTCATCGCCCATCGCCTTCTGGCCTGGTGGATCGGCCCGCGCATCTCGCCGCCTTTCGTTCTGCTTCTCGGCCTCGCCCTCTGGACGATCGTGGAATGTTGCGGAACCACCATCGCGATGTTTCTCAGTGGCGCCAGCATCATGCGCTTCCAGATCGTCGTGGCCTCCATTTTCGGAGTCACGTGCCTCGCTGCCAAGGTCTACCTCACCAGCCGTTATGGCATTGTTGCTGTTCCGTGGGCAACCCTGATCGCCTATCTCTCGATCGTCATGCTTCCCTGCGCGATCTACGTCCCCCGTGCCCTGAAACATCTGCACGACACGCCCAATCGGGTCACCATCGCCACTCCGGTTGTCGAGGATTGACCGGAAGAGAATTGACAGAAAGAGGATTAACGGGAAGCAGACTGGCGACGGCGCGAATTCCACAATCAGATTTTGCTCTTAACAGGCGTCCCACAGCGCTCGTACCATTCGATCGTTTGTCGTAGTCCGTCCGCCAGCGAAGTCTTGGCTAGAAAACCGAACTCGCGCTCGGCACCAGTGATATCGAGGCGTCGTCGTGGTTGGCCATCAGGCCGCGTTCGGTCCCAGACGAGTTCGCCTTCAAACCCCGTCAATTTACATAGCAACGCCGCTAAATCCCGAATGGTGATCTCATGTCCTGATCCGATGTTCACTGGGTCCGGCTTATCGTAACGTTCCGCGGCCAGTAAAATAGCCTCCGCCGCATCTTCCACATAGAGGAATTCGCGCGAAGCCGACCCTGTTCCCCAACACGTAACCGTGCGTTCTCCGCGTGCCTTCGCCTCCAGCATCTTCCTTATCAACGCTGGAATCACGTGCGACGTTTGCGGATCGAAGTTGTCCTTGGGGCCATAAAGATTAACGGGCAACAGATAAATGCAATTGAACCCGTACTCCTGCCGGTACGCCTGCGACTGGACCAGCAACATCTTCTTCGCCAGTCCATAGGGTGCGTTCGTCTCTTCCGGGTAGCCATTCCACAGATCTTCTTCGCGAAACGGCAGGGGAGCAAACTTCGGGTAAGCGCAAATCGTTCCCAGGCACACAAACTTGCCGACATTCAGGCGTCTCGCCTGTTCGATGAGTTCTATCCCCATGATGGCATTGTCGTAAAAGAACTCAGCGGGATGCGACTGGTTAGCCCCGATACCGCCTACCGACGCCGCCAAGTGGATGACTAAGTCTGGCTTCGCACTCTTGAGGAGACCGACTATTTGTTCGCGTTCCAGCAAGTCGTAGTCGCTCCTGCGCGGCGCGATCACTTTTTTGCAGCCAGCGGCATTCAGCTTTGCGACAACATGTTGCCCGAGAAACCCACCGCCTCCGGTCACCAGAACCGTTTTGTCTCGCCAAAAAACAATTTCATTACCCAAGCACAGCTCCCGCAGCCGCCTTCAGGTTATCGGAGACGCTGTTATTCCACTGATGCCATGCGCCACACTTTTCGCGCAAAATTCCTGCGCCTTCACCAGGAGAGGTAAGTCCCAGAGACTCCATGTCTCCATCCACCATGATGCGCACCAACTCGCGAAAACTGATTTTAGGTTTCCACCCCAGGTCACGCTCCGCCTTCTTCGAGTCGGCGCGCAAAGAGTCGACTTCGGCAGGCCGCTTGTAGCGATCATCAATCGAAACGTGTTTTCGCCAGTCCAGGCCGGCATACTCAAACGCTTCAGTAACAAACTCGCGAATGGTGTGCGACTCGCCGGTGCCGAGAGCATAGTCGTCGGGACGTTCGCTCTGCAGAATTTTCCACATGCTCTCCACATATTCTGGGGCGTAACCCCAGTCGCGTTTCGCTTCCAGATTTCCTAAATACAGTTTGTCCTGCTTGCCGGCCAGAATATGCGCAACCGCGCGCGTAATTTTTCGAGTGACGAATGTCGGCCCCCGCCGTGGGCTTTCGTGATTGAACAACACTCCATTGCTGCAGAACATCCCATACGCCTCACGGTAATTGATGGCCACCCAATACGCGTAAACCTTCGCCGCGCCATACGGGCTGCGGGGATGGAACGGCGTTTGTTCGTTCTGGGGGGGCGGCGCCGCGCCGAACATCTCCGAGGAACTTGCCTGGTAGAAACGGGTGGCCACGCCACTCCGGCGGATGGCATCAAGAAGCCGGGTTGTCCCCAACGCCGTGATGTCGCCCGTGTATTCCGGATTTTCAAAGCTGACCATGACATGGCTTTGAGCGCCTAAGTGGTACACCTCGTCCGGACGGATGCTGTAGATGAGATCGATCAGCCGGCCGCCGGTCGAGAGATCGCCGTAATGCAGGAACATGTGAACGTTGGGAAGGTGCGGGTCCACATAAATATGGTCTATGCGGCCAGTGTTGAATGTGCTGGCACGACGAATGACTCCGTGCACTTCATAGCCTTTGGACAAAAGCAGTTCAGCAAGATAGGAACCGTCCTGCCCGGTGATTCCCGTGATCAGAGCACGTTGCAAAGGGCACCTCATCTCCCCGAAGGACTCGAACACCTTCGTAGAACCGCGCAGTTCACATTTTTCGATCCCCGGCGCTCCAGTCGTGCACAGTTATCTGAGTATAGTTGATGATAGTTCGTTGTTGTTCGCTAGTGCCTGGGTGGGGAACCTTATCGCCCTCTACTGCCGTCTCGGCTCACAGTCAGGTGTTTGCAAGGAAGGAAAAAAACTCAGGCAGGTCGCTGACTTGTCCGTCGTAGAGGGCTTGACGTTAGTCGCTATTTTGTTATAGTTACCCTCACATTTTGCGCGTCACGGTTGTTGATGGACCCGGGGATCGCGTAGGAGGAAACCATGACCGGTGCGCTTATGGCACGGAGTGCGACCGCAGAGGCGACGGCAGAGCAGCCTGAGGTCGGACTTCGGGAGCGGAAGAAAGCTCGCTTACGGCAGCAGATCATCGACACTTCAATCAGGATGTTTCGCAAGCGCGGGTACGAGGCCACGCGAATCGACGACATTGTGCAGACGCTCGAAATCAGCCAACCCACGTTTTTTCGTTACTTTCCAACCAAGGATGCGGTGCTGCGCGAGGTGGGAGAACGCGGGTATGCCTGTATCTGTGAGAGGCTGCGTTCGGAGCTTTCCAGCAAGGCGGGGACGGGCGAGCGTTTGCAGCGGTTGTACGTAACCATGGCTCGCGAGGTGGAGGCCGACCGGAAACTTTGGCATGCGGTGGTGCTGTCGGGCGCCATGGATCCAGTGCGATCCGCGGAACTGCGGGGGCACGAGGAGGCTGCTGTCAGCTTGCTGCAGGAAATTCTGGCGCAGGGGCAGAAACGGGGCGAGGTTACGCGCGCCTTTCCCGTCGTGCATCTTGCGGAATTCATGGAAGGGCTCTACAACACGGTGGTCCGGCAGTGGGCGGTGGATCTCACCGGACCGCACAAGCTCACGGATCGTGTGCGGAGCGCGCTGGACTTTTTCTTGCGCGGCATTCGGCCCTAGCATTTCTGTATCGCGCCGGCGCTTCTTGGTTCGTGAGACATACCTGTTAGAAAGGAAAAGGCGATGAAAGCCGCCGTTCTGCACTCGTTCAAGACACCGTTATCGCTGGAAGAGGTTGCTCGGCCGGAAGCTGGCGCGGACGAGGTCTTGATCGAGGTGGAGGTTTGTGGTGTGTGTCATTCCGACCTGCACCTGGCCGACGGCGACTGGACGCAATTTGCCGGCATTCTAAAGAAACCGCTGATCCTGGGACACGAGATCGTGGGCCGGGTGGTGGAGCGCAGTGGGGCCGTCTCGAGTATCGAAGGAAGCATCCAGGTGGGAGACCGCGTCGGGGTGCCGTGGGTGCAGTGGACATGCGGGCAGTGTGAGCTTTGCCGAGATGGCAACGAGAATCTGTGTGCGCGGCAGCGCATCACGGGCGTCATGGTGGATGGCGGATATGCGGAATATGCGAAGGCTCCCGCCAGCCACGTAGTCAAGATTCCTGAAACGCTTCGCTCGGAGTTGGCAGCGCCGCTGCTTTGTGCGGGAGTCACGGTTCATCGGGCTCTCAAGCAATCGAAGATTCGCGCCGGGCAGCGGCTGGCAATTTTCGGTGTGGGCGGGCTCGGCCACCGTGCCGTCCAGATCGGCCGTGCGGCGGGAGCTGAGGTGACTGCGATCGATGTTTCCGAAGAAAAACTCGCGCTGGCAAAATCACTGGGCGCGGCCCGGACGCTCAACGCCGCGACGAGCGACGTGGTGAAGGAAGTGCGCCGCTCCGGCGGCGTGCACGTTGCCCTCGTCACTTCGGCGGCCAAGTCCGCATACGATATGGCGTTCCCTTGTGTACGACCGACGGGGACGCTGCTGGCGGTGGGATTGCCTGCACAGGACATCGCGTTTTCCCCGATCATGATGGCGGCTGGCGAGATTCACATCAAGGCATCCGCCGTGGGTACGCGGGAAGACCTCGGCGAGGTTTTGGCGATGGGGGCAGCCGGGACCGTTCATTGCCAGGTGACGACGCGCCCGCTCGGCGCGGTACAGGAAGTACTGGGAGAACTGAGGCGTGGCGAAATCTCGGGGCGGGTGGTGCTTCGCATGTAGAAGTGGAGGGACGGGGGCGTGTTTGTTGACGTTAGCGACTTTAATATGATATTAACTGTCATTTTTGCGCTGCGGCACTTCTTCGCGGAAAGGTTCTTCGCAGAGTGAAATGTCAAACAGCTCTTCGATTTAACCGGTCGCGTCGCCATTGTTTCGGGCGGCTCGATGGGGCTGGGTCTGCAAATGGCCGAGGGCCTGGCGGAGATGGGGGCGAATCTGGTTCTCTGCGCCCGCAAGAAGGAGCGCTGCGAGGAAGCGGCGAATGCGTTGCGCAGCCGTGGAGTGGAGGCGCTGGCGTTGGCTTGCGATGTCAAAGACAAGGCAGCGATTCAGCAAGTCGTGGAGGAGGCGCTCGCGAAGTTTGGCCGAATCGACATTCTTGTCAACAACGCCGGCATTTCGTGGGGAGCGCCGGTGGAGGAAATGACGCTGGAGCAGTGGGACAAGGTGCTCTCCACCAACTTGACCGGAACATTTCTTTTTTGTCAGGCGGTGGGCAAAGCCATGGCCGCCCAAGGTTCGGGCAAGATCATCAACATCGCATCGGTGGCCGGTTTGGGCGGAGCGTCGGCGGAATTGCAGGCGATCGGCTACCATGCAAGCAAAGGCGGCGTGATCGCGTTCACCAAGGATCTGGCGTGCAAGTGGGCACCGCACAACATCCAGGTGAATGCCATCGCCCCGGGCTGGTTTCCGACCCACATGTCGGAGTGGATCATCGAGCACCGTAAAGACTCCCTGCTGGCGAAGATTCCGCTGGGCCGCTTTGGCGGTGATCACGATCTGAAGGGCGCGGCAGTGTTCCTGGCATCGGACGCTTCGTCGTACGTGACCGGGCACGTGCTGGTCGTCGATGGAGGCCAGACGGCCTGGTAGATGGCCTGGTAAGACACTTCCATGAATCTTCCTCTGACTCCGATCCGCTTCCTTCGTTACTCGGAAGAGCAGTTTCCCCGCAAGACAGCGGTGGTGTGTCAGGATCTGCGATTTACCTATGCCGAATTTGGCAATCGCGTGGCGCGCCTTGCGGGAGCGTTGCGCAGCGCCGGCGTGAAGGCGGGCGATCGCGTGGCGTTTCTCAGCTTGAACTGCCATCGGCTGCTGGAAGCCTACTTCGGAGTTCTTGAGGCGGGCTGCATTTTGCTTCCGCTCAATATTCGCCTGGCAGCGCCGGAGCTTACCTACATTCTGAACGATTCGGGAGCGACGTTGCTGTTCCTGGAACAAGAGTTTGTTGGTCTCGTGGATTCGTTCCGGCGCGACTTGCACACGGTGCGCTCATTTCACCAACTTGATGGAACGCCGCAAGCGGCATGGCTCTCTGACCAAACCTACGAGCAGATGCTGGCTTCCGCGACGCCCTACCGCGGAGACCTGACGGAGTTTGACGAAAACTCCGTGGCAGAGATTTTTTATACCAGCGGGACCAGCGCCAGCCCGAAGGGCGTGATGCTCACGCATCGGAACGTGTACCTGCACGCGATGAACCTCGCTGTGTACCATCACACCCGTTATGAAAATGTGTTGATGCACACGATTCCCTTGTTTCATGCCAATGGCTGGGGCGCGGCCCATACGATTACCGCCGTGGGCGGCACGCACGTCATGCTTCCGCGCTTTTTGCCTGAAGAGGTTTTCCGGCTGGTAGAGCGAGAGCGAGTGAGCGCATTGAGCCTGGTGCCGATTATGGCCACCGTACTGGTGAACTCGCCGGCGCGCTCCAAGTACGATCTCGGCAGTGTGGAGTGGTCGGTGATCGGCGGTGCGGCATCTTCTCCGACGTTGATCCGCGAGGTCCAGGAAATATTGGGCTTCAAATGCTTTTCGGGATACGGACTAACCGAATGCTCGCCCTCGCTGTCCACCGCTGAAATGAAACCAGACATGCAATGCACAGACGAGGAGCGGAACGTCCTGCAGGCCATGACCGGCTACGCCTATCCGGGACATGAGCTACGAGTGGTCGACGCGGAGGACAAGGACGTGCCGCGCGACGGCGTGACCATGGGAGAAATCATCGCTCGCAGTGACGGAGTGATGGCGGGTTACTGGCAACAACCGGAAGCCACGGCCGAAGCTATGCGGGGCGGATGGTTTCACACCGGCGATATGGCCGTGATCGCGGAGAATGGATACATCCTGATCGTGGATCGCAAGAAGGACATTATTGTGAGTGGCGGAGAAAATATCTCATCGCTCGACGTCGAAAAAGTCCTGTTGGCGCACCCCGGTGTCTTCGAAGCTGCGGTGATCCCGGTGGGCGACCAGAAATGGGGTGAGGTGCCGAAGGCGGTGGTGGTGGCAAAGCCGGGATGCGAACTCAGCGAAGTGGAGTTGATTGAGTTTTGCCGCGCCCGTCTGGCCCATTACAAGTGTCCGCAATCGATTGAGTTTTGCGAGAGCTTACCCAAGACCGCGACGGGAAAAGTTTTGAAAAGGGAGATGCGCAAAAAATACCAGGGTGGACCGGCAACGGTGCGTTTGGATGGTTGAACGCTCAAGAGATGCGCGCTGTGCTCCCAGGAAATGTAGGAGTGTGAGGGAATGACCAACCTTGTAAGCATCAGCAAAGATAATGATGTCGCGGTCATCACCATCGACAACCCGCCGGTCAATGCTCTCAGTCCCGGCGTGCCCGAGGGAATCTCGACGGCGATCGATGCGGTGAATAGCGACCCTGCAGTCAAAGCCGCGGTCGTAATCGGCGCCGGGCGCACGTTTGTCGCGGGCGCTGACATCAAGGAATTCGGCAAGATGACGTCCGGCGGACCTCGCAGAAGCCTCCTTCCGCTGCTGCTTCACATTGAGGACAGTGGCAAGCCGGTGGTGATGGCGATTCACGGGACAGCGTTTGGAGGCGGACTGGAACTGGCCATGGCCGGCCACTACAGGGTCGCGTCGCCCACCGCGCAGGTAGGTCAGCCGGAAGTAAAGCTGGGCATTATTCCCGGGGCCGGTGGAACGCAGCGCCTGCCGCGCTTGATTGGCGTGGCTAAGGCTGTCGAGATGTGCTCAGAGGGCAAGCCGGTTTCCGCGCGCGAGGCGGCCGCGCTTGGACTGATTGACCGCTTGATCGACGGAGATCTGCTGGCCGGGGCAGTGACTTTCGCGCGCGAAGGGGCGGGCAAGCCTGCGCCTAAAACGCGGGAGCGAACGGAGAAGCTGGGAACGGCTGTCGAAAACGCGACGATTTTTGCGGCGGCGCGCGACGTGGCCGGCAAGAAGCAGCGAGGGATGAAGGCTCCTTTGGCGGCGATCGACGCGGTGGAGGCAGCAACGAGACTTTCGTTCGAGGAAGGCTGCCAGCTCGAGGCGAAACTTTTCACCGAATGCCTTTTCTCCGATCAGTCGAAGGCGCTCATCCATGTTTTCTTTGGCGAGCGCGAAGTGGCGAAGATTCCCGACATTCCCAAAGAAACTCCGGTGATCCCGGTGAACCGCGTGGCGGTCGTCGGCTCCGGAACGATGGGCGGAGGAATCGCGATGGTGTTTGCCAACGCTGGAATTCCAGTGCTGCTCAAGGACGTCGATGAGGCGGCGCTCAATCTGGGCATGGGAAAGATCAGGAAGAACTACGCCAGTTCGGTGCAGCGCGGGCGTTTCACGCAGGCATTTGTGGACGAACGCCTGCGACTGATCACGCCGGTACTCAGCTACGATGCGTTCGCCGGTGTGGATATGGTCGTGGAGGCGGTCTTCGAAGGCATGGCGCTGAAGAAGACCGTGTTTGCGGACTTGGACCGCGCCTGCCGGCGAGCAGCGATTCTGGCGAGCAACACTTCGACGCTCAATATCGATGAAATCGCCGGGGCCACCTCGCGGCCGGAGGCGGTGATCGGAACGCACTTCTTCAGTCCGGCCAACGTAATGCGGCTGCTCGAGATTGTGCGCGGCAAGAAGTCGAGCAAAGAAGTGATTGCCACATGCATGCAATTGTCGAAGAAGCTGGGGAAGATCGGAGTGCTGGTCGGGAACTGCCGTGGCTTCGTGGGCAACCGCATGTTTGGGCCGTATCGGCGGGAAGCGCAGTTCCTGATCGAAGAAGGGGCGGAGGTGGAAGCGGTAGACCAGGCGCTCGTCGAATTCGGCAACGCGATGGGCCCGTTGGCGACGGGCGACCTGGCGGGTCTCGACGTGGGCTGGCGCATTCGCAAGGAGTATCGCCACTTGGAAAAACGCGGAATCCGCCAACCGTTTGCCGAGGACCGTCTTTGTGAAATGGGGCGGTATGGCCAGAAAACAGTGAGGGGATGGTACCGCTACGACGAAAACCGGCGTGCCAGCGTGGATCCCGAACTGAGCGCGCTGTTGCGAAAGTGGAGCACGGACGCAGGAATCCCGCAGCGGCAAATCTCCGATGCGGAGATCGTCGATCGCTGCATCTATGCGCTGGTAAACGAGGGAGCGCGGATTCTCGAAGAAGGATATGCGTTGCGTGCAGTCGACATTGACATCATCTATCTCAACGGCTATGGATTTCCAGGCTACCGGGGCGGGCCGATGTGGTATGCCGACACGGTGGGGTTGAAGAAGGTCTACCAGCGCATTTGCGAATTCCATCAGCAACACGGAGAACTCTGGGAACCGGCTCCTCCTTTGCAGCGCCTGGCGGAAGCGGGTAAGACATTTGCGGAGCTCGACAAAGAACAGGTTGCGGCGGCCTAGGGCCTGACCTGTGGGTGACAAGGAATTTGGGGACTTCATGAGAGAAGCAGTCATCGTGGCCAGTTCGCGCACGGCGCTGGCCAAGTCATTTCGCGGATCGTTCAACATCACGCGTCCCGATGAACTGGCGGCGCACTGCATCCAGGACGTTCTGCGCAAGACGCCCAATCTCGACCCGCGCGAGGTCGAGGACGTGATCCTCGGCTGCGGGCAGCCCCATGGCCCGCAGGGTCACAACATCGCTAGGGTTTCCGCTCTGCTTGCCGGTTTGCCTACCTCGGTCGGCGGAGTCACTCTCAACCGGTTTTGCTCATCTGGTCTTCAGTCGATCGCTCTGGCCGCCTATCAGATCGTGAACGGCGGCAGCGACGCGGCGATCGGCGGCGGCGTGGAGAGCATCAGCATGACGCCCCGCAACCACGATCCGAATCCAAAGCTGCTTGAGCAGATGCCCGGCGTTTATATGGCGATGGGAGACACGGCCGAGGTCGTGGCCAAGCGCTACAAGATCGGCCGGCAAGCGCAGGATGAGTACGCGCTCCTGAGCCAGCAGCGCACAGCTCGCGCGCAGCGGGAAGGCTTTTTCCAGGAAGAAATCGCTCCCATGCGAGCGGTGCGCGCGACGCTGGATAAGAAGACCAACGAAGTGATCGCGAAGGAAGAAGTATGCGCCGACAAGGATGAATGCAACCGTGCGGACACGACGCTCGAAGGCCTGCTGGCGCTGAAGCCGCACTTTGACCCGAACAGTGGCCAGGGCACGGTCACTGCGGGAAACTCTTCGCAGCTTTCCGACGGCGCTTCGGCGACCCTTGTGATGTCGCGGCAGCGTGCCGACCAACTCGGCATTCCCTACAAGCTAATTTTTCGAGGTTTCCAGGTGACCGGTTGCGATCCCGACGAAATGGGTATTGGACCGGTCTTCGCAGTGCCGAAGTTGTTGCAGCGTGCTGGGGTGAAATTCAGCGACATCGATCTCTGGGAACTCAATGAAGCGTTCGCCGTCCAGGTGGTTTACTGCCGCGATCGTCTGGAAATCGATCCCGAGAAGTTGAACGTGAACGGTGGTTCGATCTCGATTGGGCACCCCTTCGGCATGACGGGGTCGCGGATGGTGGGAACGCTGGCGAACGAAATGGCGCGACGCAATAGCAAAGCTCGTTATGGAGTAGTCACGATGTGCGTAGGCGGCGGGCAGGGTGCGGCCGGACTGTTCGAGCGCGCGAACTGAGAGAGCGAAGCGCATGAGCCACATCATCCTGGTGCGCCATGGGCAAGCATCTTTTCTGGAGCGGGACTATGACAAGCTCTGTGCCAACGGTGAGACGCAGGCCAGTTTGCTGGGCGAGTATTGGTCGAGGCGAGACATGATTTTTGGCGGCGCCTACTCCGGGCCGCGTGTCCGGCAGCGGGAGACGGCTCGCATTGTGGCTGAGACGTATCGCAGCGCCGGACTCGGTTTTCCCGAGACAGTGGTCATGAGCGAATTCGACGAATATCAAGCCGAGGCGGTGCTGCGGGAATGCCTTCCGCAACTACTGCAGGTGAATGCCGAGATCAAAGAATTGCGCCGCGCGTATGAAGAGTCCAGCGAATCCGACACGTCCCCGCACTCCGACGCCCGGCGCCAGACGTTTCAGAAGTTGTTCGAAGCCGTAATTACCAAATGGGTGGCGGGAGAGGTTACGGCAGAAGGCATTGAATCGTGGCAGGAATTCTGTTTGCGGGTAGAGCGAGGACTGGCGCAAGCAGTGCGCGATACTCCTCCGGCGGCAAGCGCGGTGATCTTCACGTCGGCCGGAACGATTGCCGCGGCGATGTGCCGGGCCCTGCATTTGTCTGCCGAGGCCACGCTGCGGATGACCTGGATGTCACGGAACGCTTCATTCAGCAGCTTTCTGGCCTCGGGCGAGCGATTCACATTAAGCACGTTCAATGCGCACCCGCATCTCGACGGGGACGGGTTGCTGACATACCGATAGCCAATACAGGAATTGCGAGCATGGCGGCGCTTTGCGATCAAGCGGGAACAGTGAGAGCAGGCGAAGAACTCGATCTTGCCCGGCTGCAGCCCTTTCTGCTCGAGCACTTCGACCACAGCGGACCGCTGTCCGTTGAACAATTTCCGAGCGGCCACTCTAATTTGACGTACCTGGTGCGGCTGGGCAGCCGTGAAGTCGTGCTGCGACGCCCGCCCTTCGGCAGCAAGGTGCGGTCCGCTCATGACATGGCGCGCGAGTATCGCGTGCTGTCGAAACTGCACGCCGCCTTTCCCGCCGCGCCGAAGGCGCTCCTGTACTGCGAAGATCTTTCAATTCTCGGCGCGCCGTTCTACCTGATGGAGCCTATTCGGGGAACGATCGTGCGCTGCGAACCCCCTCCCGGTGTGCCGTTTCCGCCGCAGACGGCGCGGCGGTTAAGCGAAGCCTTCCTCGACAATCTCGCGCGCCTGCACCGCCTGGATTACGCCGCAATCGGACTAGCTGATTTGGGCAAACCGTTAGGCTATCTCGAACGCCAGGTCAAGGGCTGGATCGAGCGCTATCACAATTCGAAAACGCATGACCTGCCAGAGGTCGAACGCATTTCCGCATGGCTTACCACGCGAATGCCGGTCAGCTATGAGACGGCGCTGATCCACAACGACTACAAGTATGACAATGTGGTGCTCGATCCCAGCGACGTGACCAAGATCGTCGGCGTTCTGGATTGGGAGATGTGCACACTGGGGGATCCACTCACGGACCTGGGGACGGCGCTTGCGTACTGGACCGATCCGCAAGATCCGGAAGAGCTCCAGGAAATTCGTAGCGCGCCGACGACACTGCCGGGCACGCTGACACGCGCGCAATTGGTTGAACGTTACGCGGTCGCGACCGGCCGCGATCCCGGCGACATGACTTTCTATCTGACGTTTGCTCGCTTCAAGGTCGCCGTCATCATCCAGCAGATCTACTACCGGTACGCGCAGGGATTGACGCACGACGAGCGCTTTGCCGCCATGCCGAAGAGAATCCATGCATTGCTGCGCGCCTCATGGCATTGCGCGGAAAGCGGCAGGATATGAGTGTGCATCTACGGAACAACTCACTGCGAGTAATAGCGCACCAGCCACTCGGCAACACAACAGGGCTTGCTGGAAGTCTGACTCTCAACGCTCCGGCTTTCGACATGGATGAGGAAGGTTGCGTCCACGAACTCAAGCGATTCCTTCGTGCCCAGCAGAGTGACGCGAGCACGAACCCGCGAATCGGCGTGAACGGGAGAAGGAAAACGAACTTTGTTCAGGCCGTAGTTGACGGCCATGGCGACGCCCGAGCGGATATGGATGGCCTGTTTCAACCAGTAGCTCAGCAGCGAAAGAGTGAGAAAGCCGTGGGCAATAGCGCCGCCGAAGGGCGATTCGCGCCGCGCGCGGTCCGGGTCCAGGTGAATCCACTGATGGTCCTCTGTGGCGTCGGCAAATTTCTGGATACGATCCTGCGTGACGACAAGCCAGTCTGTCGCGGGCAATTCGCGACCTTCCCACTGTTTCAAAGAATTCAGGTGGTCGATTTCAAGAGGTGGCATAGGAGTATTTCATGACGACATTAACAGACACCCCGCGCAAGACTACAAGGGGAACGGCTTTTCTGATCGAAGAGTCGACACCGCAAGACGTTTTCACTCCCGAGGATCTGAGCGAGGAGCATCTCGCCGTCGGTCGTATGGTGGACGAATTCTGGGCCAACGAAGTGGAGCCGAATCTGCCGGCGATCCGTGAAAAGAAGCCGGGCGTGGCGATGGCAGTGCTGCGGAAATCGGTGGAACTGGGCCTGACCGCGATGACGATCCCGGAAGAATATGGCGGCATGGCAATGGACCTGCCGTCCCTGATGGTGACGGCCGAACGCATGGGAAGGGACGGTTCATACGGCGGCTGGCATTCGGCACACACTGGAATCGGCACGCTTCCTATCGTCTACTTTGGCAACGAGCAGCAGAAGCGAAAATATCTACCAAAGCTGGCCAAGGTTGAGATGCTCGCGGCTTATGCGCTTACCGAACCTCTGGCGGGATCGGATGCTTTGGCGGCGCGGACACGAGCCGACCTCGCTCCCGATGGAAAACACTACATCCTGAATGGCCAGAAGATGTGGATCACCAACGGGGGCGCGGCCGACCTGTTCACGGTGTTTGCCAAGGTCGGGGGAGAGAAGTTCACCGCATTTCTGGTCGAGCGGAATTTTCCCGGCGTGAGCAGCGGGGCGGAAGAACACAAGATGGGCATCACCGGCAGCTCCACTACGGCGGTGTACTTTGACAATGTTCCGGTGCCGGTGGAAAACGTTTTGGGAGAAATCGGGCGCGGGCACGTGATCGCGTTCAACATCCTGAACATGGGGCGGCTGAAACTAGGTCCGGCCATGGTCGGGGCCGCGAAAAACGTGCTCGCGACTTGCCTGAAGTACGCCAGGCAGCGCAAGGCGTTCGGCTCCACGATTTCCGAGTTCGGCGCGATTCAACACAAGCTGGCAGAAATGGCGATCCGAATGTTCGTGACGGAATCGATGGCTTGGCGTGTCGTCGGACTGATTGAAGGTCAAATGCACGGCGCGTCGCCAGAATCCGGCGAGAGTTCCACACCAGAGCTGAAGGCCATCGAAGAGTTTGCCGCGGAGTGCTCGATGGTCAAGGTCTACGCCGCCGAGATGCTCGACTACGTGGTCGATGAAGGAGTTCAGATCCACGGCGGCTATGGATACCACCAGGACTACATGGTGGAGCGCGCCTATCGCGATTCGCGGATTAACCGTCTGTTTGAGGGGACCAGCGAAATCAACCGGCTGGTGATCACGGGCATGCCCCTGAAGCGCGCAGCCCGTGGACAATTACCCTTGTTCGAAGCCGCCCGCGCCGTCTTGCAGGAGACGGAATCGCCAGCGGCGGCCGGCAAGTCCGACGATGCGGAGCTGAGCCTCGTCCACAACGCGAAGAAGATCGCACTGCTGACGCTGGGAGTGGCGCACGAGAAGTATGGCGCGCAACTCGAGCAACAGCAGGAGATCATCATGAACTTGTCAGACATCATCATGGAGGTGTTTGCGATGGAGTCGGCCCTGCTGCGCAGCCGGAAACTCGCTGCGGCCGGCCGCGGAGTCAATGCGGCGGATGCCTGCGCCGTGTACTTGCGTGACGCCATGGCCAAGGTCGAACTCTCGTCGAGGACGGTGCTGAGCGCCTGCGCCCAGGGCGAGGAAATGCGTCGGTATCTTTCCCGCTTGCGCGGGTACGCCAGTCACGATCCAGTGAACGCGATCGCACTGCGTCGCCAGATTGCCGGGCGCCTCGTGGCGAGCGAGCGGTATACGGTCTGAGTGACGCGAGTCGCAACCAAGGAGGCAGCATGGCACTCACCAATCGCAAGTTTCTGCTGGCGGCGCGTCCGGTAGGAATGCCAAAACGCAGCGACTGGACCTACACGGAGGAACCCGCCGGGGAACCGAAGGAAGGCGAACTGCTGGTCCAGGTTCTGTATATCTCGCTCGATCCGGCGATGCGCATGTGGATCAATGAGGTGCGTTCGTATATGCCGCCGGTAGGCATCGGAGAGCTGATGCGGGCGCTGGGGGTGGGTATCGTGACGGCGTCGCGTAACCCGCGCTTCGCGGTGGGCGATCACGTTTCCGGATTATTCGGGGTGCAAGAGTACGCACTAACCGACGGCAAGGGAGTAACGAAG
>WNFA01000256.1_pt1 | contig 43635 bp, 42 predicted proteins | sample 5400481 | NCBI WGS metagenome assembly WNFA01 (sample SAMN13153340, study PRJNA577476) | soil metagenome | isolation source: 120 cm saprolite under Douglas fir tree site 2 hole 1 replicate 2 | place: USA:California | collected 2015-04-18 | reverse complement strand
CCTTGGCGTGCAGCCGCAGGCCGTGGTGCCGCGCTGGTCGGGCGTGATCGTGGAGTCGCGTGTCGACAAGGTGCTGGAGCGGCATGCGCTCTCGCCATCCGATTTCGACGGCCCTCTTGGAAGTTTAGAGGCCGAAATCGCGAGATCAGATCTCCCGCCCGAAGTCGCCACGGCCTTCACGGACCTGCGCCGCGAGGTGGAGTCACGGTACGCCGAGATTGGCGGCGCCGTGCAGCGCATCGACCCCACACTGGAGCGCACGGTGCAGTCGGCGCGCAACGCGGCGCTTGCGGGCGCGCAGGAAATCGAGAAGAAACTCGTGGCGAGTCTCAAGCGCACGCAGGGGACGCTGGTGAGCCAGCTCGCGCGGGCGCGCGCAGCACTCGCGCCCAACGGCAAGCCGCAGGAGCGGGTCCTGACCGTCGCATCGTTTCTCGCGCGCTACGGCTTCAGTTTGCTGGACGCCATCGATGCCGAGGTGGCGCGGTGGGCCGGCTCTTCATAGAATCCGACCATGTGGATGCTCGCCATCATTCTCGTCGTCGCGTTGCTGATCCCGATCGCCGCCATTCTGGTCGATTCGCCGCTCGGGAAATCAGTCGCGCGCCGGATGGACGGGCGAGTGGATGGGCCCGCGCCCGAGTTGCGCGACATGCAGCGCAAGGTCGAGCTGCTCGAGACTGAGCTCGAGGACTTGAACCGCTCGGTGTCAGGGATGCGGGAAGAGCTGCAATTCATGCAGCGCCTGCTGGAAGATCCTCGCCGGAAGAAGCCCAACACCTAAGAGTGGCCAGTGGAGGCGGTCGACACGCCGCCCGTGTAGCGGCCGGGATCCTGGTCACTCGCGTGCTGGGGTACGTACGCGAGCGTGTGTTCGCCCATTACTTCGGCAACGGGGCGGCCGCGGACGCGTTTCGGGCCGCGCTGCGCATCCCCAACGCCCTCCGCAATCTCTTGGGCGAAGGCACGCTGTCGGCTTCGTTCATACCGGTGTATGCAGGACTCAACGAACAGAATAAGGACGCGGCTCGTGCCTTAGCGGGTGCCATCCTGGGGTTGTTGCTGCTCGCCAGCGGAATTCTCGCCGTCATCGGTATTGTGTTTGCGCCCGCGATCACCGCGATCGTAGCGCAGGGGTTCGACGGCCCGCGCCGCGCGCTCACCACCGTGCTGGTCCGGATTCTGTTTCCGATGACCGGGCTCATGGTCGTGTCGGCGTGGTGCCTGGGCATCCTCAATACTCACCGCCGCTTTTTTCTCCCATACGCCGCGCCGGCCTTGTGGAACATCGCGGGCATCGCGGCCATGCTGGGAGCCGCCGCGTGGCTGAAAGGCGAGGGGCTCTACGGACTCTCGCTCGCGCTTGCCTGGGGCACCGTCGCGGGCAGTGTGCTCCAGATCGCCATCCAGCTGCCCACGTGTTGGCGGTTGCTGCGAGGCATTCCGCTCCGCGTGAGTCTCGCACCGGAAGGTGTAAGACAGGTGATCGTGGCGTGGTTGCCGTTGGTGGTTGGTGCAGGCGTCGCGCAGCTCTCTGGCCTCGTCGACACTTTTCTTGGCTCATTCACGGGTGAAGGCGGGCTGGCCAGCCTTGGCTATGCACAGCTCGTGCAGGTACTCCCGATCAGTCTCTTCGGCGTCGCCGTGGCGGCGGTGTCGTTGCCCGATCTCGCTCGCGATGCAGTGGCAGCTCAACCCAACGACCAACTGCGTACGCGCATCGCTGTTGGATTTCGCCGTATCTCATTTTTCGTAATCCCCTCCGCGTTTGCGTTCGCCGCGCTCGGCCCCACGATCATCGGCGCGCTGTTTCAGACGGGACGATTCGACGCCGATGATACGGTCCTCGTGGGGGGTGTGCTGGCCGCCTACGGCATCGGCCTGTTGGGCCAATCGACCGTGAAGCTGTTTGCGTCCGGGTTCTATGCCATGCGGGACACGCGCACGCCGGTCCGGATCGCGATGTGGTTCTTCATGCGGCGCTTCGGCCCGGCGGGCATCGCGCTCGGCTCGTCGATCGGCGGCACGCTCAATACCGTCCTGCACCTCTATGACCTCGACCGGCGCATCGGCACGATCCTGCAGCGGTCCGACTGGCAGATCGTCGGGCGCGTGGTGGCCGCGGCGCTGATCGCCGCCCTGCTCGGCATCGGCATGGCGCAGCTGGCCGCCGGATGGCGTCCTATCCCTCGTGGCATTGCCGTGCTGGGTATCTTTGGGGTTGCTTACGGGGCGCTCACTTTGGCGTTCCGCCACCCCGACGCGATACGCGCATGGCAATCTCTGACCGGCTCGCCCGCCAACTAGCGGCACTTCCCGCTCGCCCCGGCGTCTACATGTGGAAAGACGCCGCCGGGGAGATCGTGTATGTGGGCAAGGCAGCGAACCTGCGCACGCGCGTTCCCAACTATTTCGCCGAAGAACAGGGCAGCGTCGAGCGCGAGGTACTACGCGAGCAGATCGCCGACCTCGAGACGATCATCGTCCCGAACGAAGCACAGGCGTTGCTGCTTGAGAACACGCTGATCAAAGAGCATCAGCCGAAGTTCAACATCCGGCTGCGCGACGACAAGAGCTATCCGCAGATCGCCGTGACCCTGGCCGAGCCGTTTCCGCGGGTGCTGGTCGTCCGGAGGGTCACGATCCCGGGCGCGCGTTACTTCGGCCCGTACACCGACGTCGCGACGCTGCGCCAGACGCTCAAGATCGTGCGTCGCATCTTCACGGTGCGATCCTGTTCCTGGCATCTGCCGGAAGAGGCACCGGACCGGCCGTGCCTCGATTTTCACATCGAGCGCTGTAAGGCGCCGTGCGTCGGCTATCAAAGCGCCGAGGACTACCGGCGGATGATCGACGACGTGCTGCTCTTTCTCTCCGGAAAGACGCTCGACGTCCGGGCGCGGCTGCGGGAACGGATGCAGGAGGCCAGCAACGCGCAGGACTACGAGCGCGCGGCACAGCTGCGCGACGCGCTCAAGTGGCTGGATCAGCTCGAGCAGCCGCAAACGGTCGAGGTCGTGGGCGGCGGTGATGCCGACGCGATCGGATTGGCGCGCGACGGCGATGACGCGGCCGGCGTCATCCTGCGGATCCGCGACGGCAAGCTGGTGGCGCGCGAGCATCGCTTCCTGGAACACGTGGAGCACGCGGCCGAAGGCGAAGTCTTGCGCACATTCATCGTCGGCTACTACCTGCCGCTCGAGCAACGTGCCCAACGTGTCGTGCTCCCCTTCGCACCCGCTGACTTCGATGCCTTGCGAGAGCTTGCCCCAGGCGTGGAGTTCGCCGTGCCGCAACGCGGCTCGGCGGCGAAGCTCGTCGAGCTCGCCGACCAGAACGCCCGACATCTGTTGGATAGCTTCAAGATCGAGTCGTTCGACATCGACGAGCGCGCGGCGGATCCCGTATTCTCACTCGGTCGCGACCTCGGCTTACCGGTCGTGCCGCGGGCGATGGTGTGTATCGATATCTCTACGAATCAGGGCCGGGATACCGTGGGCTCGCTGGTGTGGTTCGAGGGAGGCCGCCCGCAGAAATCGGAGTATCGACGGTATCGTATCAAAGGAGTCGAGGGCATCGATGACTTCGCGGCCATGAAGGAAGTGGTAAGCCGATTCCTGACCAGGCGCATTGCGGAGAACAAACAAATCCCCGATCTCATCGTGATAGACGGCGGCAAGGGACAGCTCGCCGCCGCCGTCGACGCCGCACACGGTGCCGGACAGAACCGGCTCCCGATTGTGAGCCTGGCGAAGCGGGAAGAAGAGGTCTATTTGCCGGGTTACGCCGACCCGCTGCGGCTCTCCCGTCGCAGTCCGTCGCTCAAGCTGTTGCAGCGAGCCAGAGACGAGGCCCACCGCTTTGCGGTGACGTACAGCCGTAAGCGGCGCGCGCAGCGCATCATCACGTCGGAACTGCTGCGCATTCCGGGGATCGGGCCGGCCCGCCGCCGCCTGCTGCTCGAGCGCTTCGGGTCGCTCGCCGGCGTCCGCACCGCGACGCCCGCCGAGATCTCAGCGTTGCCGGGATTCTCCACGAAGCTCGCCGACCGGATCCTCGACCGGCTGCACCAGCGCGCGTGACGAACTGGACACTGGAGTGCTCGGCGTGCGACCCCGTCCGCACGCGTGACTTGAGCGGCTTCCCCGGCGTGTGCGAGGTCTGCGGATCTCCGTATCTGGTGCGCTATGCGACGCTGCCCTCTCCCGAAGCGAAAACTCAGTTGCGGGGGCAGCGCTGGACAATGTGGCGCTATGACGGGTGGCTGCCCCTGCGCGACGGAGAGCACCCCGTCACACTCGGCGAGGGCGGCACGCCGCTGCTCAAAGTGGAGCGAGTCGCGGCGCGCCAAGGTTTCGACCAACTCTGGGTCAAGGACGAAGGCACGAACCCAACGGGATCGTTCAAGGCCCGAGGACTGGCCGCCGCGGTCACGCGTGCTGTGCAGTCGGGCGCCAAAGAATTCGTGGTACCGACTGCGGGCAATGCGGGCGTCGCGCTCGCAGCCTACGCGACCCGCGCGGGTGCGTCAGCGCGGGTGTACGCACCTGCCACGACGCCGCGCCCCATCCTGGATCAGATCCGCGCGTTTGGCGGAGATCTGATGCTCCTCGATGGTCACATCGGCGACTGTGGTATTGCGGCTCGGCTGCACGCCACGAGTACCGGCGCCATCGACGTCTCCACGCTGAGAGAGCCGTATCGCATCGAGGGCAAGAAGACCCTCGGCCTCGAGTTGGCCGAGCAGTTTGGGTGGACGCTTCCTGACGCGATTATCTATCCGACGGGTGGCGGCACGGGCCTGATCGGGATGTGGAAGGCGTTCCAGGAGCTGCGCCAAAGCGGCTGGCTGCGGGGGCCGCTGCCCCGCATGTACGCAGTGCAGGCGAGCGGGTGCGCGCCGGTCGTGCAGGCGTTCGAATCGGGCGCCGAGCGGTGCACGCCGTGGCCCGATCCAAAGACCGTGGCGGCTGGTTTGCGCGTGCCCGCGCCGCTGGGGGACCGGCTAATGCTGCGGGCGCTGCGCGACAGCGGGGGCGGCGCTGTCGCCGTGAGCGACGAAGCTCTGGCGGCGGCCGCGCACGAGCTGCAAGTCGCTGAGGGGATTGACGCCTCGCCAGAAGGTGGGGCGGCCTTGTCAGGTGCCGTCGCGCTCAAGAACCGAGGCGTGCTGCGTCCCGAGCAGCGCGTCGTGCTCTTCAACACTGGTGCCGGGTGGCTCTACAGAGCCTAAGCCATTTATATTTCAAGACTTCGCCCCATGCGCATCGCCATTCTCGATCCAGCTGCCGGCATCAGCGGCGACATGACTCTGGGTGCTCTGTTGTCACTCGGTGTGCCAGTTTCCTGGCTCGAAGAGCTTCCCAAACGCCTCGGCTTGGACGGCGTGGCTGTTACGGTTCGAGACGTGCGTCGGACTGGAATCATGTGCAAGCAGGTCGAATTCGCGATTCCGGACCAGCCGCATGGCCGCCACGTCGGTGCGCTTGTCAAGCTCGTCGAGCAGGCCCCCGTATCGGATTGGGTGAAGCAGCGGGCTGTTCGCGCGTTCGAGCTCGTCGGTGAGGCGGAGGGCCGGGTGCACGCCGTCGCGCCCGAACAGGTCCATCTCCACGAAGTCGGCGCTGTGGACGCGGTCCTGGATATTGTCGGCGGCATCGAGGGATTCGAGAAGCTGGGAGTCGAAGCGGTGTATCATTTGCCGGTCGCCGTCGGTCAGGGGTGGGTCGAGACGGCTCACGGACAGCTGCCGGTTCCCGCGCCGGCGACCGCGATCCTGCTCGAAGGACTGGAGATCGCCGCGGACGGTCCCGTCATCGGCGAGGCGACCACGCCAACGGGAGCGGCACTATTGCGGGTGCTGTCGAGCGGCGCGCCTCCTGAGCGTTGGCGCATGGTGGGAAGTGGCTGGGGAGCGGGTCGGCGCGACCCCGAGGCGTATCCCAACGCATTGCGGATTCTCGTCGCCGAGTCGGCGAGCGAAGCCGGTCGCGTCGTGCTGCTCGCGACGGACGTCGATGACATGAGTCCGGAGTACGTCGAGCCGCTGCGCCAGGCGCTCGTCGCCGCCGGTGCGCTGGACGTCCAGACCTGGCCGGTGCAAATGAAGAAGGGGCGGCTGGGGTTTCGGGTGGAAGTGATGGCGCCGGAGTCGCTCGCCGAGGCGGTGACGGCGGAGTTGTTCCGTCACAGTACGACAGCCGGCGTGCGTCGCTGGGTCGCCGAGCGCGCGACGCTACCGCGTCATCAACTGACCGTCCGGTTGGACGGCGTGGCTGTGCGGGTGAGGGTATTGGACGGCGGGAGCGTGCGGGTGAAGCCGGAATACGACGATGTGCTGGCGGCGGCGCAGGCATTGGGCCGGCCGCCACTCGAGGTGGCGCGCGCCGTCGAGCGCGACGCCGAGACCATGATCGCTAAAACGAAGGAGTAAAACGGTGCGAACGTTCCGCGGTGCTGTTCCGTTGTTGGTCACCTCGCTCATCGGGGTTTCGCAGCTCGCTGCGCAGGGGTCAGGGGCAGCTGCGGCAGCACAGACGAACCGTTGGGCAGAGGCCAGGTGCGATATCAAGCCCGGGCATTACCTGGTCAATAGCGGGCTGTTGTATTTGAAAAGCGCCACTGAGACGCGCTTCGCCGAGCAGAAACAGAAGGATCTGCGCGATGCTCAGCGGGTGCTGACTCAGGCGCTGACTTCGGGGAATCAGGACAAGAATCCCGCCGCGTGGTATTACCTCGGTCGCTACTACATCCTGACGAACGATGCGGTCGGTGCGGACTCGGCGTTCGCGCACGCGCAGACGTTAAAGCCCGAATGTAAGACCGACATCGACCTGTGGCGTCGCTACGTATGGGCGCCGACGTTCAACGCCGGTGTGGCTGCCTGGCAGGCCAACAACACCGATTCCGCGATCGCGTCCTTCAAACGGGCGAGCGCGTTGCTGCCGCAGGACCCGACCGCACCCAAGTACATCGCGACGCTGTACTACAACACCGGACAGGCTGACTCGGCGATCGTGTATTTCCGCCGCGCGGCCGATGTCGCGGCAAAAGATCCGAAGCTCGCGCAGGATCGGAAGGACGCCCTCTACAATTTGGGCCGGATCCAGCAGAGCCAGCAGCACCCGGCCGAGGCAGAGGCGACGTACCGCGAGTACCTCGCGCAGTTCCCCAACGATCCGGAGATCCTCGCGCCGCTGGGCTCGCTCCTGATGCAACGCGGTAGCAAGGACAGCGCGTTCGCGATCTACCGGCAGATCATCGCCAAGGGCGACTCGATGGGTTACGTCGCGCTGGTGCGGGCGGGCGTGGAAATCTCGCAGAGCGTGCCCGATGAGCCTGATACCGTAGCGGCCGGCAGCAGCTGCCGGAACGCTGCCAAGCCGGCGATCAGCGGAACCGGAGCCGCCGCGGCACGCAGTCGCGCCGCCGCATTGGCGCGGATTCGTGTGCACTGCGATTCGGTCAACAAGGCAGTGATGAAGGAGCATCTGGACAACTCGCGGGGGGCGTACACGCTGGCCGCTCAGGCGCTCGATGCGAGCCTCAAGCTCAATCCGTACTACCGGGAAACGCTGATCTACCGAGCCAACGTGGCGGAACAGTTGCGCGACTCGGCGACGGCGCTCGCGATGTCGCGGCGCCTGCTCGCGGTTGACCCGATGAGCCGCACGTCGATTCGCATGATGGCGTTTGCGCAGCAGCAGAACGGTAAAATCGATTCGACGGTGCATTACCTGCGACTCGGAGACTCGTTGCTGGTAGGAGATGTGTCGATTACGCAGTTCGATTCGACCGACACCGGGCGCGAGCTGAAGGGGAACGTCAAGAATCCGCGTTCGACGGCGAACACCCCGTTCAAGCTCGTCTTCGAGTTCGTGAACTTGAAGGGTGAAGTCGTCGCGACGGACACCGTAAACGTGCCCGCGATCCAGCCCAATCAAAGCTATGAATTCGACCTGAAGCCGGCCGGTGCGTCTATCGCGGCGTGGCGGTATCGCAAGGAGTGAACGATTGACAGTGGGCGGGATGTGCGCGCACATTCCGCCCTCATCGCGGGCGTAATTCAGGGGTAGAATGCCAGCTTCCCAAGCTGGACGTCACGGGTTCGAATCCCGTCGCCCGCTCTGACACATAACACCATGCCGTCACGTCACCTGCTGCTAGCCTGCGCCGCGTTGAGCCTGGCGGCGTCGCTTCGTCCGCTTGGAGCCCAAGCTCCTCGTGAGTGGGTCCCCCCGCAGCCGCCCTGCGACATCAAGGCCGGACATTTCCGCGTCAACAGCGCGATCGTCGATCTGCAGTCGGCAGCTGCCAAACCGTTGACGCGCGATCGGATGCTTTCGGAAACAAAGGACATCCTGACCCGCGCCATCACGATCGACAAGCAGGACAAGAATCCCGCCGTCTGGTACTACTTCGGCCGCTACTACGTGGAGGTGGGGGACGCCGCGGGCGCCGACACCGCCTTCCAGAAGGCCGCGGCGCTCGCGCCGCAGTGCAAAGAAGACGTCGATCGATATCGCACACGCCTCTGGGCTGACGTGCTCAACGCCGGTCTCAGAAACTGGCAGGAAAACCGTCCCGACTCGGCAAAGCTCTTGTTGCGCCAGGCGGCCTCGCTGCGACCGGTGCATCCGCGTGCGTTCCTCGCGCTGGGTCAGCTCTATGAGTCAGAAAACAAGGCCGATTCGGCCGCCGCATTCCTCAGTCAGGCCGCTGCAGCGGCGGGCAACGACACCGCTTTCGCCCAGCAAAAGAAAGAAGCACTCGGTGAGGCGGCGCGTATCTACGCCCGCCGGCTGCAAGCCGACCCCGCAGTCCAGAAGTGGCAGCACACACGGTTCTCCCGAGATTCGATGCAGCGCCTTCTCGCGGCTGATTCTGCGGTGCTGGCCCGAGTCCAAGCATCGTCTGCCTCGCGCAGGGCGCGCGGCGCTCGACTCGCGCCCGCGGACCAGCAGGCCTTTAGCCGCGACTCCGCCGCGCGCGCAAAAGCCGTAGCGGACCGCCGAGCCACCCTCGCGAGTGGCGCGGCAGCCGTCGCTGTCGACAGTAGCGCCGCGGCACCGGTGTTTAACCCCGTCATCCAGGCTTACCGCGCCTACCTCCAGGCGTATCCGGAGGGGACCGACGTCGTCCCGGGCCTGGCGAATCTGTACGTTCAAAGCGGTCGCTTGGCGGACGCCACTGCGGCCTTCGATGCCATCTATCCGGCTGATCGCCGGTTCGCTCCCGACGTGCTGATCGAAGCGGGGCAGGGTGCGCTGCGCGGGAATGCCTTCGCGGTGAGCGCGAAGCTGCTCGAGCGTGGACTCAAGCAGTCGCCATATAGCCGAGACGCGCTGGTGGACCTGGCGAATGCCTACCAGGCTCTGCGCGACTCGGCGAACCTGCTTCCCGTCGCCCAACGGCTGGCGGCCGTCGATCCCCTGAACCGCACGACATTGCGGCTCGTTGCCGCCGGCTGGGACCTGCGCGGCCGGCGCGACTCGGCCCAGAAGTACCGCGATCTCGCCGAAGGTGGCCTTCAGGTCGACGTCGCGATCAGCACATTCCAGCAGGATTCCACGGGTTATAGCGTTACCGGCGTGGCGACCAACTCCGGAAGTACCGGATCCGCCGTGCAGCGGCTGACATTCGAGTTTCTGGATGCGATGGGCCACGTGCAGGTGACACAAGCGATTGAAATCCCTCCCCTCCCTCCGCAAGGCTCGCACGCGATCGAGCTGCACGTTCCCGGAACGGCGCTCGTTGCCTGGCGTTACAGGTCCTCCTAAGCGATATTAGCAGTTGAAGTTGCGTCGTTAGCTTCAGAAACTCCTTGAACCTCTAGGCGGCGGCAGTGATTCGCGTCCAGGCGGTCGCTCCCGACACTTTGGGAGCCGCTCTCCAACTTGTCCCAGGAACCGAGCTGCTCGCGGTCAACGGCCGCGCACTCGAGGATTTTCTTGACTGGGAATTCCTGACCGCGGACGACCAGTTCGTGCTCCAAGCCCGCCTCCCGACGGGGCAGGAGGTCGAATACGACGTCGAGCGCCCTGAGGGGCTCCCGATGGGCGTGACGCTCGAAGCGCCCCGCATCCGCCGCTGCGCGAATCATTGCGACTTCTGCTTCGTGGACGGCAATCCGGAAGGGATGCGGCAGGTGCTGTACATCCGCGACGACGACTATCGGCTGTCGTTCCGCTACGGCAACTTCGCCACGCTGACCAATCTCAAGTCGTGGGACCTCGCGCGAATCGTGGAATACCGGCTCTCGCCGCTCTACGTCTCCGTCCATGCGACCGATCCCGTGGTGCGCCGCTGGCTGCTCCGCAACCCCGAAGCGACGGACGTGATTCCGCAGCTCCAGTGGTTCATCGAGCGCGGCATCTCGTTTCATACGCAGGTCGTACTCGTTCCGGGCGTGAACGACGGCGCTCAGTTGGTGCGCACCTTGAGCGATCTGTACGGGCTCGGCGGGTCGGTTCTGTCCGTGTCGGTGGTGCCGGTGGCTTTGACCGAGTTCAGCAAGCACTCGTTGGTGCGCCAGCCGACACGCGACGAATGCCGCGCCGCGTTGGTCACCGTAGACGACTGCGCGGCGCGAGCGGTGGCAGACCGGGGCATCCCGTGGTGCTACGGCGCCGACGACCTCTACCTCCAGGCCGACGTTCCGTTGCCGCCGGCGGAGTGGTACGGCGATTTCGAGCAGCGCGAGAACGGCGTTGGGTCGGTGCGTTACCTCCAGACGCGAATTCAGAATGCGCGCGCAGCGCTCGAGCGTGAAAACTGGCGGGGAAAACGCATCGGAGTCGTGACTGGGACCGCGATGGGACCGCTGCTGCCGCAGGTGACCGCCGAATTATCCGAAGCGACAGGTGCTCACTTCGAGATCCTGGCGCTCGAGAACACGCTGTTCGGATCGTCCGTGACCTCGGCCGGATTGCTGCCCGCCGCGGCCGTGCTGTCGGTGTTACGCGATCGCGATGATCTCGACCTCGCGCTGTTGCCCGCCGAGGCGGTCAATGACGACCTGCTGTTTATGGACGACGTGGAGGCTCACGACCTCGCCGCGCAGCTTCCGATGCCAGTCAAGCTGTCGTATGACTTCGCCGACGCGCTTGTGAACCAAGAGATCACGGTATGACCGTTCCGACGGTAGCCATCATCGGCCGACCGAACGTCGGGAAGTCGACGTTGTTCAACCGGATCATCGGTCGGCGCCAGGCGATCGTGGATGCGCAGCCGGGGGTGACGCGCGATCGACACTTTGCGCCTGCGGAATGGAATGGACGGCGCTTTTGGCTCGTCGATACCGGCGGACTGGTGCCGGGGTCGACCGATCCCCTCAATCGAGCGATTCGCGGACAGGTCGAGCAGGCAATCGCCGATAGCGACGTCCTGCTGTTCGTCGTGGATATCGAATCCGGCATCCACCCGATGGACCTGGAAATCGCGCAGTCGCTGCGCAAGGCTCATCGACCTGTCTTGCTCGTCGTGAACAAAGCCGACAACCTGCCGGACGAGACGCGCCAACTCGCGTTCTACGAGCTGGGGCTGGGCGATCCGTTTCCAGTGTCCGCGGCCGTCGGCAAGAGCAGCGGCGATCTGCTGGACCGTGTGGTGTCGTTGCTCCCCGAGTCTCCGGCAGTGGACGAAGACGAAGCGATTCACGTTGCGGTCGTCGGCCGTCCGAACGTGGGCAAGTCGAGCCTCGTCAATCGGCTGCTCGGCCAGGATCGATTGATCGTCGCCGCCGAGCCGGGAACCACGCGCGACGCGATCGATACGCCGCTCGAATTCCAGGGCCGACGCCTTGTCTTCATCGATACGGCGGGTCTGCGCAAGCGTAGCAAGGTCGAGGAGGACCTCGAGTTCTACTCGACGCTCCGCACGTCGCGCGCGATGGAGCGGGCGGACGTCTGTCTGTTGGTCGTGGACGCGAAGGACGGCATGCACGTCCAGGACCTCAAGATCGCCAACGACGCCTGGGATCGGGGCGCCGGCGTCATCATCGCCGTGAACAAGTGGGACCTGATTGAGGAGAAAGTGACCAACACGGCGAGAGACGGCGAGCGCGACATCAAGGCCCGCGCGCCGTTCCTCGAATTCATTCCATTTTTCTACGTCTCCGCGAAGACCGGCCAACGCGTGCCCAAGCTGCTCGAGGCGATTATCACCGTGGCTGAGGAACGGAAGAAGCGCGTGCCGACGGCGGAGGTCAATCGCGTGCTGGAGGAGCTGCTCGCCCGGCAACAGCCGCCGCAGCCCGTCGGGGAGTCGGTGCGGCTCTTCTACGCGACTCAAGTGGGAACAGCGCCACCGCGCTTCGCCGTCGTCGCCAACCGGCCGGAGGCGATCCCGGAGTCGTACACGCGCTACCTGCACAACGGCTTTCGCGAAGCGTGGGAATTCACCGGCGCGCCGCTGACGATCAAGTTTCGCCGCAAGCGAGGCCGCCGCTGACCACGATCCTGGCAATTGTCGCCGCCTATCTCCTCGGCGCGACACCGACCAGCTACATCGCGGGCAAGCTGGGGCGGGGGATCGATCTCCGCGAGCATGGCTCCAAGAACCTCGGCGCGACCAACGTCTACCGCATTCTCGGATGGAAGTACGCGATCCCCGTGGCGCTCTTCGATATCGCCAAGGGCGCGATTTCCGTGTTGCTGTTTCCGAGGTTGCTCGGGAACGGTGAAACGTGGCTCCCGGTCGTTCTGGGCGGCGCCGCGGTCCTGGGGCACATGTATTCGCCCTACGTCACGTTCAAAGGCGGGAAGGGCGTGGCGACCGCTGCGGGCATGTTCCTGGCGCTCGCGCCAGTCGCCGTGGTGATCGCGATGGTGGTCTGGGCCCTCTGCCTGTGGCTGACGGGATATGTCTCGTTGAGCTCGATCATCGCCGTGGGGAGCGTACCCGTGTGGGTCGCGCTGCTGCAGCCAAGCGCTTCGTACGTGTTCTGGGCGAGCCTTGCCCTGGTGGCTTTGATCATCTTCGCGCATCGCCGCAACATCGCTCGTCTCCTTGCCGGCACCGAGAACCGGTTCCGCACCAAGAAGGCTGGGCTCGGGTGACCCGCATTGCGGTCGTGGGTGGCGGTGCCTGGGGCACGGCACTCGCGGATCTGCTTGCACGCAAAGGCGAGCAGGTGACGCTGTGGGCGCGCGAGCCGGAAGTCGTGGAAAGCGTGAACCAGCGACATGTGAACGACATGTTTCTGCCCGGCGCGCCGCTCGGTCCGAGCCTCGGCGCGGCGCGAGACATCCGCGCGGTCGTGCGCGATGCGGAAGTGATCGTCTCCGCTGCGCCATCACACGCGGTTCGGCCTGTGATGACTCAGGTGGCGGGATCCCTGAAGGGCAAACCGCTCGTCGTCAGCGCATCGAAGGGACTCGATCCCGAAAAACTGGAGCGGCCGTCAGCCGTGTTGGTCGAAGTCCTGCCGGCGGGGACACCGGTGGCGGTGCTATCCGGTCCCTCATTCGCGCTTGAGGTCTACCAACGTCAGCCGACGGCGGTCGTCGCCGCGGCCGCTGAGCACGAAGTCGCCGAGCGCGTCCAACGCATTTTCTCGACCGGGTATTTCCGGGTGTATTCGCACACCGATGTCATCGGCGTCGAGCTGGGTGGTGCCTTGAAGAATGTGATCGCGCTCGCGGCCGGGATCCTCGAGGGGCTGGGCCTGGGGTTCAACACACGAGCCGCTCTCATCACGCGAGGCCTAGCGGAGATAACCCGGCTCGGAGTGGCGCTGGGCGCGCAACCGATGACCTTTGCGGGATTGGCCGGTCTCGGCGATCTGATTCTCACGGCGACGGGGGCGCTATCACGCAACCGCGGCTTGGGGGTGGCGCTGGGGCAGGGGCAATCGGTCGCGCAGGCCCTCGCGCGTACGCAGGCGGTCGTCGAAGGGGTCAACACGGCTCGCACCGCCGTCGCTCTGGGAGAGCGCCACGGCGTCGAGCTGCCTATCTCACGCGAAGTCGCCAACGTGCTGTTTCAGAACAAAGCCCCACGCCAGGCGGTCGCGGACCTGATGGAGCGTGAGCTGAAGGCGGAACAGTGGCAATGACCACCGGTGGCACACCGATCCAACCGGTTCAGGAGTTTTTTTCGATCGGGGAAGTGTGCCAGCTGACCGACCTGAAGCCGCACGTGCTGCGCTACTGGGAAAGCCAGTTTCGCTTCCTGAATCCCGCCAAGAACCGCTCCGGGAATCGTGTGTACCAGCGTCGCGAGATCGAGCTGATCATGCTCGTCAAGCATTTGCTCTACACCGAGAAATACACGATCGAGGGCGCGAGGCAGAAGATCGAGCACTACCGGCGTTCCGGCGAGCTCAAGCCGGAGACGCGGCGGGCGCTCGCCACCGAAACCGTCAAGGAGCTCCGCGCCGAGCTGAAGTCGGTACTCGGCATTCTCGAGGGGCACTCGTCATCGAATGTCCCGCCCAGTTCCCGCTGACCCCTGGGTGGCCGTCGTGATTCCTGCCTATCAGGCGGCGAGTACGATTGGCTCGGTCATTTTTCGGACGCGGCTAGCGCTCCCGAATGCCCAGGTGATTGTGGTAGACGATGGCTCCACTGACGGGACGCTCGACGCAGCCAATCAATCGGTCCTTCGCCATCGGAGAAACCTTGGCAAGGGCGCGGCGCTGAGAACGGGCATCGAGGAAGCCATCACCAACGATGCGGATATCATCGTTACGGTGGATGCTGACGGACAACATGCGCCCGAGGAGATCCCGCGCTTGCTTGCGCCGATTGTCGAAGGGCAAGCGGACTTAGTGCTCGGGTCGCGCGACCGCAGTGAGACGATGCCGTTCGGGAGACGATTGACGAACTGGCTGTCGGCACGGCTCACGACCCGCATCGGAGGCCAGTGTGTATCCGATGCGCAGACCGGGTTCCGCGCGTTCACCCGAGACGTGGCGGAGCGCGTACGGCCGACCGGCGACCGATACGAATACGAGACCGCTTTTCTCCTCGATGCGTTGCGGGCCGGATATCAAGTCGCCTCCGTAACGGTCCCCACCATCTACGGTCCGCGCAGTCATTTTCGGACGTTGTCCGACACGTGGCGCCTGGCGCGTGTCTTCGCCCGTCATGCGAGCCGAATCACGGCGGGCCCAGGCGCAACGTGAGCCTCCGGATTCTCGTCTCGAACGATGATGGCGTGCTGGCGCCCGGAATCGCGCTGCTCGCTGAGGTCTGCGCAAAAGTAGGCCACGTGACCGTCGTGGCGCCCGATCGTGAGCAGAGCGGCACATCTCACTCCCTGACGCTCCATCGACCGCTGCGTGCCCACCGGCGCAGCGATGGGGCCTTCCAGGTAGACGGCACGCCGACCGACTGCGTGCTGCTCGCCCTCGGCGCACTCATGCCGGAAGGCCCCAACTGGGTGATGTCAGGCGTGAATCACGGGCCGAACATGGGCGAGGATGTGTTGTATTCGGGCACGGTATCCGCGGCGATGGAGGGACTGGCCGCCGGGATTCCGAGCATCGCCATTTCGTACGGCAGCTTCGACCTCGAGCATCTCGAGAGTCATCGCAACGGGCTCGAACGCCTGGTCCAGAGCATTGTCCGCGTCGAGAATTTTCCCGGCGAAACGCTGCTCAATATCAACCTGCCGCCCATTCCAGCGGATCAGGTGAAGGGCGTGAAGGTCACGAACCTCGGCAGCCGCGTCTTTCACGAAGAGATCGCGACGATGAAGGACCCCTGGGGCCGCGAGGTCTTCTGGATCGGCGGGGGACGCGTAACGTGGTCCGGAGGCGCCGACTCCGATTTCCAGGCACTGAAGGACGGGTACATATCCGTCACGCCACTGCACGTGGACCTGACGAATTACAAACTGCTCGAGGTCGTCAGGAAGTGGAATCTCGGAGGGAAGAAAAAGTGACGGGAGGGAGCCGCGATACCTATGGTGGCTATCGCGTGCGGCTCGTCGAGCAACTTCGAGCGCAGGGCATTCGCGATCTCGCGGTCTTGCGGGCCTTTGCCGCGACGCCGAGACACCTCTTCGTGCCGGAGGCAGTGCGCCATCGGGCGTATGAAGACGCCGCGCTGCCGATCGGGACCGGCCAGACGATCTCGCAACCCTTCACCCAGGCGCGATATCTGGAGACGCTCGGCTTAAAGGGCGAAGAGCGCGTGCTCGAAATTGGCACGGGATCAGGCTACCAGACTGCATTACTCGCGGCGCTCGCGGCTCAAGTGTTCACGGTCGAGCGCGTGCGCGGTCTCGCGGAGAAGGCTCAGGCGGCGTTAAAGGCGGCGGGTGTGACGAACGTCTCGCTCCTGGTCGGCGACGGGACGCTGGGATGGAGCGCGTACGCCCCGTATCATGCCATTCTGGTGGCCGCCGGCGGACCGGAAATTCCGCCGCCGCTCGTCGAGCAGCTCGCGCCGGGAGGGGGGCGCATGATCATTCCACTGGGCGCGAAAGGCGCGCAGACGCTGACGCTCGTCCGCCGCACCGACGCCGGAATTCGCGCGACGCCCATCGGAGACGCCCGGTTCGTCCCACTCGTCGGCGAGCACGGCTTCGATGCTTGAACGGTTCATCGACTGGCTGCTCCGGACGCTCCTCGATCTCGGCTATCCGGGCATCATCGCATTGATGGCGATGGAATCGTCGATCCTCCCGGTCCCGAGCGAGCTGGTCATGCCTCCGGCTGGATACTGGGCCGCCAAGGGACAGATGAGCTTTCCGGTGGCTCTGATCTGCGGCGTGCTCGGCAGTATCATCGGGGCGCTGGCTAATTATTTCGGGGCTCAGCTGATCGGCCGGCCGCTGTTACAGCGCTATGGCAGGTACGTGTTGTTGAGTGAAAAGAATCTCCAGCGCTCGGAGCGCTTCTTTGCCCAGCACGGCGAGATCAGCACGCTCATCGGCCGCCTGTTTCCGGTGATTCGCCATCTCATTTCGATTCCCGCTGGGCTGCATCGCATGCCGCTGCCAAAGTTCGTGCTGTACACCGGCATTGGCGCCGCGGCATGGTGCGCCATTCTCACGTTCATCGGATACTTCCTCGGCCAGCATGAAGGCGTGCTGCGCAGCGAGGAGATCCACCGCTACGTCACGTGGGTGGTACTGGCGCTCATCCCGATCACCCTAATCGTGGTGTTGATCTACGTAAGACGCCGGCGCAGCCGCAGCACCATGCCGTCGTGACCAGGCGGCGCTGGATCGTGCGTGGCCGGGTGCAGGGCGTGGGGTTCAGGTGGTTTGTCATGCGTGAAGCCGAGCGGCTCGAGCTGGGAGGCTTCGTGCGGAATCTTCCTGATGGAGCAGTTGAAGTAGTTTCTCAGGGTCCTGAGACCGCGCTCGACACATTGGAGCACAAGCTCCGTCAGGGCCCGCCGCACGCACACGTCGCTGACGTCGAACGTCTTCAAGTTCCAGTTGAGCTGCATCTTCCTACGTCGTTTGACATCAGGTAATTCCCGGGGCGGGGGAGGGGAAGACTCTCGTGGAAGACTTGAAGCGCGCAATCCGCGACGTCCGCAACTTCCCGAAGCCCGGGATCATCTTCCGTGACGTCACGCCGGTCTTGCTGGATCCCGAGCTGTTCGGTCAGGCGGTCAAGCAGATGGCCGATCCGTACCGCGGCGCGCGAATTACGCGGGTCGTGGCCATTGAATCACGAGGATTTCTATTCGGCGCGCCGATCGCTCTCGATCTCGGGGCGGGGCTCGTCCCGATCCGCAAACCAGGGAAGTTGCCTGCCGCCACCCAGCGAGTGGAATACGAGCTCGAGTACGGCACCGACGCGCTGGAGATGCATCACGACGCCGTCCAGCCGGGCGATCGGGTGCTGATCGTGGATGACGTGCTAGCAACGGGAGGGACGGCAAATGCGGCCGCGCAGCTCGTGGGCGCCACCGGCGGGGCGGTTGTGGGGTTCAGCTTTCTGATCGAGCTCGACTTCTTGAAGGGCCGGCAGCGGCTGCAGGGACGGCGCATCGAGGCCTTGCTGCACTACGCCTAACTCGCCTACATTTCGCCGCTTACGCCCCCGGATATGCCCCTGTAGCTCAGGTGGATAGAGCAGCGGTTTCCTAAACCGTTGGCCGGGTGTTCGAGTCACCCCAGGGGCATGCAACTACGAATGATCAATGATCAATAAACAATGATCAATGATCATTCGACATTGATGATTGAACATTGATCATTCCGACGAAGTCGGCATGGACATTCCGCGGAGCGGCGCGATGGCAACGCAAACGGCAAAACCGACAGCTAAAACCAGCTCCGCGGCCGCGGCGGCTCCAGCGACGCCAGCCGTCGCAGCGAAAACCCCAAGCGAGGGGTTCACGGATCGTGTCGTCGCATGGGTCAAGCGGCACAAGCAGCTGAGCTCGTGGATCGGCGCGGTCATCGTGATCGCGGCCGTACTGTTTGTCTGGCAGCTGTCCACCAAGCGCCGGGCCGAAGAGATCGCGAGCCGAGAGCTCCAAGGCGCGCGGTTCGCGTTCGAGAATCAGAACCTGCCGCTTGCCGCGAGCGAACTCGCCAAGGTGGTCGAGAACTACGACGGCACGAACGCCTCCGAAGAAGGCCGCCTCCTGCTGGCGAATGTGCGGCTGCTACAAGGACAGCCGCAGCAGGCGGTCACCGTCCTACAGGACTGGACATCGGGTGCGGGGCAGGCCTATCGCTCCCAGGCGTACAGCCTGCTTGGCGCAGCCTACGAGAACCTGGGACGCTTCAGAGACGCCGCAGACGCCTACGAGAAGGCCTCCAGCGCGGCCCGGCTGGACTTCCAGCGGGCTCAGCTACTGTCTGATGCCGGTCGGGCTTGGACCAGCGCCGCAGACACAGCCAGAGCCATTGCCGCCTATCGACGGATCGTGAAGGACTTCCCGAAAGAGTCGGCTGTGACCGAGGCGAAGGTGCGCCTCGGGGAGCTCACAAAGGGCTCTGTTTCGTAGCAGAGTACTTCGTATAATAGATGTTATGTTAAGTTGGCATGTGGGTGAATGTGGACAAGCGGGTTAAGTAATCACACCTCTGAACACCATTCTCCCCTCCCCAGCCAGCCAGACATCGTCGTAGGAGCCGTTGGAAGCCTTCGTGGCGCGGATCGTCAGCATCCGGCCGCTGCGGGTCTGGATGTCGATCGGTAGCGCTCCCAGTCCCCAATCCTGAATCGCGCAGGCGGCGGTTACAGCGCCGGTCCCACACGCCAGCGTCTCACCCTCGACGCCGCGCTCATACGTCCTCATCCGCCATGCCGGCTTCCCGTTGTGCGTCGGTCCATCGGCCGAAATGAAGTTGATGTTCGCACCTTCCGGTGCCAGCGACCGGTCGAACCGGAGCGCCCGGCCGCGATCCAGCAGTGAGACTCGATCGACGTCTTCCACGACGACGACGAGGTGCGGAACGCCGACGCGGCCGAGTGCGGCCCGATGTTCGCCAGCGGCAAGCGGGAGCCCGCGGACTGCGGCCGGCGCCTCGACCGGGGGGGGGGCCAACCGGAGCTCGGCACGTCCCGTCTCCGGCGCCGTCGCGCGGCTGCGGTAGGTCCCCGCATCCGTCTCGAGGTCCATGCCATCCGCGGATCCCAGCGCAAGGTGAGCGGCGAGCGTGGTGCTACAGAGGGCGGCGTTGCCGCACATCGCCGCGTGAGAGCCGTCGGCGTTGTAGTAGATCATGCGCGCTGTGCCCCGATGCGAGCCCGGCCCGATGAACACGATGCCGTCCGCGCCGATGCCGGTGCCCCGCGCGCAGACAGCTTGGATGTCCTCGGCATTCCAGTCGTCAGGCGAAGAGGTGCGCGCGTCGAGCACGACGAAATCATTTCCCGATCCCGTCATCTTGTAGATCGGCAGTCCGATCAGATGCGGCCGAACCACGCCATGAGCCGCAGCCGTGGGACCTTCCAGACCGCCTCGCGCACGATGGCTTTGTTCATCTTGCTCTGACCTTCGGTCCGGTCGACGAACACGATCGGGATTTCCCGGAGCTTGAACCCTTTTCGCCATGCGCGGACGCTCATCTCGATTTGAAAGGCGTACCCGTTGGAGCCGACCTGGGACAGGTCGATCGTCTCGAGGACGCGCCTGCGAAAACACTTGAACCCACCCGTCAGGTCCCAGATGCTGAGTCCCGTGAACCAGCGGGCGTAGATGTTGGCCAAATACGATAGCATCAGACGGCCCATCGGCCAATTGACGACCGTCACTCTTCCCTGCAGGTAGCGCGAGCCGAGCACGACATCGGCGTCCTGGATGGCCGTGAGAAACTCCGGGAGGTGCCGCGGATCGTGTGAGAAATCGGCGTCCATCTCGAAGATGTAGTCGTAGCCACGCTCCAGCGCCCACTTGAACCCGGATATGTACGCGGTCCCGAGTCCGAGCTTCCCCGCCCGATGCATCGTATGGACGCGAGGGTTGGTCCTGGCGGTCTCATCCGCAATGACCCCGGTACCATCCGGCGAGTTGTCGTCCACGACGAGGATCTCGAGCCGCGGATCCTGCGCGAGAACCTGCGGGACGAGCGTCGGCAGATTCGCCGCCTCGTTGTAGGTGGGGACAACGATCAGCGCCCGCTCAGACATTCCGTCGGCGCCTCAGCGCCGCCGGCACCAGCGCCAACGCCAAGAGCAACGCGAGCGATGCGAGGGAGATCGTCTTGCCGGTTTCGAAATCGCGCGAGCGGAAGCTGAGCTCTACCTGTTTTGCTCCTGCGGGCACAGGCACCGTGAGGAGTGCGTAGTCCCCGCGCAGCACCTGCGCGGAAGAGCCGTCGACGGTAGCGTGCCAATCGGGATACCAGTTCTCCGATACCAGCACGTAGCTCGGCTGTGGCGGTGCAGGATCGAGCGCGATCGTCATCGCGCCCGGCTTCCATCCTGTCACCGTGGCTCGCGCGGGGCTCGCCGGGGGCATCTGCCGGATCGGGACCGGCATGATCGGTTGGTCGGGCGTGAACAGCACGATCCGGCCGTAGTCGATGCGCGAATCGACCAGCAGCGGAATCACCTGGCTCGAGTCCTCGACCTCTAAGGCACCCGGAACGACGCGGACGTACGCTTGCGGCTCGATTCGCTCGAAGAGATTGGCCCAGGCGCCTGACGCGGTCGGCACCGAATCGAGGACGCGCCGGTAGCCGGGGATGCTGTCGACATTGCGAGCGCGCGCGTGGGTAATCGCGAAGCGGACGCTGAGCAAGTCCCACAGCTTGAGGAAGCCGAGGTTGCGCCACTCACCCTTGCCGCCGAGCAGCTCATCGTAGTACCGCAGTTCGTTGCCGTGATAGCCCAGGAGCTGAGGGATGTCGAACGCCATGAGGGCGTCCGCACCATAGACGTCCACGTCGAAGACGCGATATGGCGGGGTGGTTTGCTTGATGCGGTTCGTCACCGGATCGGGCCGAAACCAGTCCTGCTTGGGTTCCGGGGCGTAGATCCAGAACCCGTGGGCGTTGAGCCCGAGATCGCCGCTGACCACCAGTGCGAGCGCGAGCGCGCATGCTTGCGGTGTCAGGCGTCCGCGCACGTATGCCAACGCGATGGTCGCCGTGAGCGCCAGCGCGAGTCCGCTGCTGAAGGCTCCCCACATGATCGCCGAGGCGTTGGCGCGCGCCGCAGGCGCCAGCGCGCCGGCGAGGGCTTCCGCCATGGCGCCAAAGACTCCGCTCACGGCGAGCAACACGGCGAGACCGGCCACGACAAACCACGGCACGAATGCCTTCCCTGCTTCTTTCCGTTCGATGCGTTCCACGCCCAACCCGGCGAAGCACGCGACGACGAACGCGACCGCGAAGAACGCCATGCCCGGCGCTCGCGTCTTCTTCACCATGGGCATGATCGCCCAAAAGACGCGATAGAACGGCGTTCCCGCGCCCAGCGCGATCAACAAAAACAGCAGCCCGATGCCGCCGAGCCAGAGCACCAGTCTGCGCCGATCCTTGGCGAACGCGCCCAGTGTCGCGAGCGCGATGACCGGAAGTCCCAGGTATTCCGAGTGGTACTTCAGACCGTTCGGTCCCCAATATGTTTCTCGGGACCCAGCGAAGTTCTTGACGAAGAACTCCGGTACGTGGACCCACGGGATTGCATAAGACGTGGACCCCTCGAACCCGTGGTAGCCCTGTGCTCGCGGCGAAAACGGTATGTACTGGATGAAAGGCAGCAGCTGAATTGCCGCGAGACCAAATCCGAGGATCACCGCCCCGAACGCGAACACAAGACGCAGGAACCGTTGCGCGCCAGGCTCGCTCGTGTTTTCCGTAAACGTCAGATACAACGCAAACAAGCCCGCCGCGATGAGCAGGTAGTAGGCGATTTGGAAATGTCCCAGCAGACTCATGGCGACGGCGACGGCGAGCACCGCGTAGCCTTCCCAGCGCTTGTCGCGCAGGGCCATGACGAGCGCGAGAAACGCGAGTGGCAGCGCGGCCGACGCGAACAGCTTGCCGTCGTGTCCAGGCGACGGATACGACGCGATCAGTCCCGACAGCTCGTAGGCCAGTGCACCGATGACTGATCCCGTCCATGACACCTGCAGCCGTCGGAGCAACCAGTAGGTGAACAGCCCCGCCAGGATATAATGAACAACGAAGCCGAGATTTATGACGGTCGCGACAGGCAAGACGAGGCGTAGGAAGGACGTCGGATAGAAGATGTCGCCGTGCCCAGCCGCAACGTAGGGCATGCCGCCGAACAACTCGGGTTCCCAGAGGGGCACATGTCCCAGGCGATGCCACCACTCGGCGCCCCACGTCCGGGAAGCATAGCCCGCCGGGTTCTGGTCCCCTCCGGGAGCGCCGAGCCACTTCCCCGCGAGCATTGGCAGAGACAGGATTGCCACCCACACGGTGCACAGCGCCGTGGCCGCGAGTGTCGGCCGTTTAGGTTCGTACACCCACGTCCTCCTTCGATCGTCCCGTGATCAGCACGACGCCGAGCGGGGCGACGACCTCGCACAGGGTTAACAGGACCCGCGAGCCGAGCGTCAGCGCGACCGCCCCGCCGCTCCCAAGCGCTGGGGTGAGAAGCCCGATGAAGACGAGCTCGCGAACGCCTACTCCGCCGGGAGCAAACAGCGCGAGCAGGCCCAAAATGTAGCCCAGCGCAAACACGCCCGTAGCCGTCGTGATCGGTACGGTGGTCGGCAGCCCTAGGCCAAGAGCGAGGAGCCAGAACGCCACGCCGTAGGTCAGCCAGCTGACGAGCGACAGGCTGGCGCTCTCCGCGACGGCACCGAGCGGCAGCGGCCGAAACCGCTCTGCCAGCCCCACCGCCGCCGCAAGCCAGCGAGCCCCGCGGTTCCAGCCAAGAAAACCGATGGTTCCCGCAGCGGCGAGCGCGGCCAGGCCCAAACGTAATGGCGATTCCGCGGCAGGAGTTAGCGCGGCGACCACCGCGACTGCCGTCCCCAGGCCGATCGCTTGCATGGCCACGGCCGACGCGCCCGCCGCCCATGCGTCGACGCCCGCGCGCTGCGCCAGCACGACGAGGCCGGCCACGCTCCACACCTTGCCCGGGACATATCTGCCCAGGTTCACAAAGAGCCAGATGCGTGCGGCGCGACCGTAGGCCAGCTGCTGGCCCCACCCTGCGAGGATGCGGCGCCACGACGCGATCTGGATTGCGTACGTCGCAAACACAGCCAGCACGGACAGCGCAATCCACCCCGGTCTGATAGCCAGCGACACGTGCAGCGAGCGAAATTCACTCCAGTTCCGCACAATCGCGGCCCAAACCATCCGGGCGACGACGCCCGCGATGGCGACCTGGAGCGCCCACCAGAGCCAGCGGCGCGTCGCGGCGCTCAAGCCTTCACGAACCGGTAGACAATCGACCGGGCGAGGAGGGAGACCATGGGGATCGGCGGATGTAGGTAGGTGCCACCCACGCGCTCCAGTCGGAACCCGTTCACCTCCGCTAGCTTCGTCATCGTCTGGCGCGTCCAGGCATAAAAGTGTCCCTGGCGGTCAGGTACCCTGAACACGTTCCAGATGATTTCCTTGAAATGGTATGGGTTAGGGACAGAAAGGACGAGCACGCCGCCCCGCTTGAGCACGCGATGAATTTCCGAGAGCGTAGCGAAGGGGTTGGGCAGGTGCTCCAGGACTTCCAGGCAGAACACAAAGTCGTAGCTGTCGGGAGAGAACGGGATGCCCTGCGATATGTCATGAATGACGACATCGGGCGCGGCATACGCCGGGTCGATTTCGAGCCCCTGATACCGGATTGCCTCCGGAAGCGAGCGCAGGAGGCCGCGATCTCGCGCGCCGATGTCGAGGACGGCGGCCCCCGCGGGCACCCGCGCCAGCGCCGCTGCTTTGCGGAAGCGCATCTGTTCCTCCGCAGGGGAGTGCCAATCCGTGCGGGCGATGTAGAAGTTCGCGAGGTCGCGGGAGCGTTGGGTCAAGGCTATTGTCGAGGTAGTTTGCCGAAATCTAAGAGGGCCCGAACTGCGCGGGAGGTACTGCATGGCGAAGGTGTATTACGTCGGCGATTGGGGAGTGGGCCTCGGTCCGCTGTTCGTGGAGACGCCCTTCAATTATGCCTGGAAGGGCCTCGACATGTACTACTATGGCAGGTGGCTGAAGGAAGCCCTGGAGTCGAGCGGTCGTCATGAGGTTGCCGATGTCCCGACCTGGGAGTTCTACAATCTGCCCCCCGGCGCCTACGAGAAGATTCTCGCGACATACGACGTTTTGATCTTCAGCGATGTCGAGGCGAAGAACTTCCAACTCCATCCGCAGTTCTTCGATCGCACCAAGCTCGGCACGCGGGTCCTGACGTTTCCGGACCGCATTCGTTTGACCATCGAGGCCGTGACTGCGGGCAAACGGGCCATGTTTCTGGGCGGCTGGTTGTCCTTCACGGGGGAGCTGGGCAAGGGCGGATGGAATCGGACTCGGTTGAAGGAGATTCTTCCCGTACAATGCCTCGATCACGACGACCTGGTTGAAAGCACCGAGGGCTTTACGGCCGAGCCCACACCAGGCCGCGCATTCAGCGGCGTCGATCTCGCCAGTTTCCCTCCGATTCTGGGTTACAACAAGGTCCTGCCGCGTGACCGGTGCGACGTACTCCTGCGAGTGAAGGAAACCGGCGATCCGCTCGTCACGGTCGGGACGTTCGGGAAGGGCAAGACGCTCGCCTACATGTCTGACCCCGCGCCGCACTGGGGCTGCAACTTCGTTTGCTGGCAGCACTACGGAGCGTTCTGGCTCAAGTGCTTGGACGCGATCCTGTAGCGACGCGCTCGTAGAGCGCCGCAAAGAACTCGGCGACCGTGGCGGGCTCGAGTCGCTGCCGCAGGGCAGCTCCCTCTGCCGCCGCGAACCGGCGCGCGTCGGGATCGCTGACCACCTCCTCGATTGCGCGAGCGATCGCCCGGGGTTCCGGGGTCACGATGCGCCCCGCCCCGCTCTTGGGAACGATGTCGCACACACCGCCGCCATCATGACTGGCGATCACGGGAACGCCGAGGAGCAACGCCTCGGCGGCTGCAAGACCGAACCCCTCGCCGAGCGCCGGAAAAGCGAAGACGTCGGCGTCTGCGATAGCCTCGGGGATGCGTGCGGGTGGCAGTTCACCCAGGAAGCGAACTTGGTCGCCGAGATGCAGTTCGGCGACGCGTCGTTCGAGCGCCGGTCGCTCCGGGCCATCGCCTACGATCGTGAACGGCAGCGTTCGTCCGGCCGCGCGGAGCAAGACGAGCGCCTGCAGGACGAGGTCGAGCCGTTTGCGTGGCATGAGGCGGCCGACGGTGACGACGCCACCACCGCCCCGGCTGGTGCGCGTGAACCGCGCGGCCTCGATCGGCATCGGTTGGACGACGATACGCTCGCGATCGAGTCCCATTGCGCGCGCCGCGCGGTCGGCCAAGTCTGAGGAGACTGCGGTCACGGCTGCGGCGCCGCGCAGCACGCGCTGCGCGAGGGACCGGATCATCGCCGAGCGCTCGAGCAGGACGACATCCATGCCGTGGAGCGTCACGATGTACGGGCGCCCGGCGAGCCATGCGCTGACACCTCCCGGGACCCACCAGTGCGCGTGCACGACGTCGAGCCGTTCCTCTGCCCACAGGCGTCGGATGAGCCGCGATTGACGCCACACGAGCCTGGCGAACCGGACGAGCCCCGCCGGTGAGCTCGTGCCGGCGATCATCGATCCGCGGTAGGCGAGCGTCTCCGCACGTGGAGCGGCGTAGCGCACGCGAGTGATGGGAACCCCGTGGCGGAGCTCTCGTCCTCCCTTCCCGAGGTCGGCTGGCGCGATGACATGCACGTTGTGGCCGCGCGCCATGAGCGCGACGCTGAGTCGCTCCAGAAACGCGCCCGCCACGTCGCCATCCCAGCGAGGATATGCGTGCGCGACAAACGCGACGTTCAAATCTTCACTGCGGCCCCGGCCACAGGGCGGCGATCTCGCGTAACTGGGCGAACTGCACTGGTGCCTGCGCGTCGTGACACGCGCGGACCAACGCTGTCAGGTTCGCCTTCACACTGTCTCCGCTGTAGAGCGTGGTGCGATTGGGCAGGAACTCGTCCGCATGGCACTGTGTCGAGAAGACGAGCGGTTCACCGTTCGCGCGACGCAGCGCGGTCCGCAGTTGCGACACCAACGGTGCGAAAAGAGCGGGCCGTGCGGTGACATTGATGTTGTACGTCGGCCGGCGAATCGCGTCCCACAGCTGTGCGGGATCCCGCTTCTTACGGGCCAGCTGGAGGCTGCTCACGAGCGCCCACGGAATCGATCTGGACACGAAGCCTGGAACCTCCAGCACGCGGAACGAGCTCTCGCCGGGGCTCGCGGGCCGCCGGTAATCGGTGCGCGACGGCCAGAAGGGCCGGCGCGGGCTCGGACGCCAATCGAACGAATTCTCGCTTCTGGTCGGGGGCTTGCCCCGGAAGGTTCGATAGCCGGGAAGCGCCGAGCAATCGACCGTCACTCCGAGCTCCTCCAGCGCTCCGTACGTACGATTGTTGTGATATGCCCAGCCCATGCGCACGCTCTTGGGTGGGCCGGAAAAGCTGCTGACGAGCTGACGATGTGCCTCCCGCAACATCTCCACCTGCCAGTCGATGTCTTCCACCTCTTGAAACCAGCGACCGGTCTCGCCTTCGCGACGCCAGAAGTGCGGATGCCAGCCGAGCTCGTCGCCGCTCTGCTGCAGGGCGCGAAGGAAAGGCTCGTGCGTGTGAAGGACCCACGCGTACTCGCCGTGCACTCGCCGTACCTGATCGTCCGCACGCAGCAGCCAGGTGAGCACGGGCTCACGGCCGCGGCTGTCGGTCACGCCGTGCAGGAGGTCCTTCAGAGCGGGGATTCCCTCGGTCATTCCCCGCCAGGTCAAGCCGTCAGACGGAGTTCCATTGAGGAAGCCGGGGCGATCCGGGTCCGTGTCGCAGCTCACGACGATGTAAACGGTGTGCTCTGCAATCACCACAGATTATCGAGGTCTGAGTCGAAAAAGGTGACGCGGACCCGCCCCTCGACGCCAGCCGCCAGCACGACCGGGTACGGACGGACCACATACATCCCGGTGGACCGGAATTCGGGCGCGTCCATGGTCGAGCCCAGGCCAACGATCCCATATGTGCCGGGCGCATCGTGACGGGCGAACCGCATGGCCTCGGCGAACATGTCGCGCCTGGCGGGGGCGGATCCGACGAAGTCACAGATCTTGACCAAATCCATGTCTCGCACGTGGTGCTTGGCGCGACGATAGACGATATATCCGTCGATCGCTCCGTCCATATCACGGTGAAGGAACGCGAAGTACTTGCGATCCGGCTGGGTCAGCTTGTAGTTCAGGAATTCGGCGTCTCGCTTTCCATACCCGTCGTACTGCTGTTTCATCAAACCGTCCCAGACGGGATCCCAGTCGGAGCGGAAGTGCGTGATCGCCTCCAATGTGCCAAACCGGACTCGGGTTCTGGCAGGTCGAACCAGATTGGCGAGGGTCACGAGCGGAGCGAGCGCAGGCGATTTCTTCCAGTAGGCCAGGGCCTTTCCGGGTTGGAAGAACCTCGCGTAGTAGTTGTCGGCGTCGCGCTTGATCTGATGGCCGCGACGCAGATAAGCCGGCTCGATCGCCGGGACCACCCCGACGGCAGCGTACTTCAGGCCAGCGGAATCTTCGCAGGCCTTGAGCAGGCCACGACCGGCGGCTTTGCGGACTTCAACGTCGGACATGTCGAGCACGAGCGTAATTCCCCAACCGAGCTGCACGGGTGGGCGGCCATTCGCGTAACGGAACTCATGCGCGATCTGCCCGATGTGCCCGACGACCCTCCCGCGGTTAAGGGCCAGAAACCTGGCGCAGCGCTGCCAATCGTAGAGGGATTTTTCGCCGAGCTCCGGGTGGTCGGGGCTCCACGTGCGCATCAACGTCAGGGTTTCTGTGAGGTACTTGGGGTCGAACGGAATGATCTCGACATCCATGCGCGGCCGTCTCCCAGGAAGCGACGCCTAAAGCTACGCCCGCGCTGGTCCCGAGGCTACGACGCGCCGCTTACTTCACGAAGTCGACCCAGCCCGCCTCGTTTGCAATGACGGCGAGGGTTCCTGCGTGATTGAAGGCGATACGTCGGGGGGTGCCACCAGTCCGAATGGTTCGACGGAGTGCGCGTGTGGACCGATCGAACACTTGTACCTGACCCGCCGTATACTGGCCGACCCAGATCATGGTGCCGTCGGGACTCAGTTGCACATCGAACGGCTGTCCCGGCAGGACGATCGAAGTAACGGCAGCGCTCGAAAGGCTCACGATTTTGAGTTGATATCCTGCCTGATCCGCCACGTATAGCTCGCTGCCATCTGGAGCGATGGCCAAGCCCTGTGCCTCCGAACCGATGGGCAACGTGCGCAGCACCGAGTCGCGTTTGAAATTGATCTCCTTCACGGTTCCATCGATAACGCTCGCATACAGCAATGAATCGTTGGTCGGATGGAACACGATCCCGTTCGAGGCTCTCGGGAATGTGAAGGAATGCACAATGCTGTGTGTGCTCAGGTCGATCGCGTACAGGCCACCCGCGTTGGTCGTGACCCAGAGGAGCGTGCCATCGGGACTCGCCCGAACGATGAACGGATTGCCGATGAGAGAGAGTGTGGTGGACTGCGTGTTGGTTGCGACGGTAATGATCCCGACATCACTGCTGCCCTGGTTAGCGACGAAGGCCGTCGTCCCGTTGGGCGAAAACGCATCGGACGTTGGAACCGACCCCACCGTGACGTGTGCCGAGATTGCCGGCGACGGCAGGTCGAAACGCGCGAGACTGTCGGCGTTGAGTCTGGTGACATACACGATCCCACCCGAGTTGGCTGCGGCGCCGAAGGGGCGACCGGGAACGGTGACGCTGGCGACGATGGTCGAGTCCAGCACCCGGATGCGCGCTGCCGCCTGGAACGTGCCGTATGATGCGGTGAGCACGACGCCGCCAAGCGGTCCACGCGATGTCACGAGGCCGCCAGCCGAGACGCCCGCGGTGCTCGAGTCGCTCGACGCGAACGAAGCCGGCACTTCCACCACAGGGCGGCCCGCGGCGTCGACAAGGAAGGCATGGAGTTGAATGCTGGCGCGCATTGAAAGCGTCGTGTCGGGCGGTCGCACAATGAGCCCGGTGACATAGACGGCCTGCGTGGGCCCCTTGCTGCACCCCATTGCGAGTGCGGCAAGCGCGCACAGCGATGCCAGGTAAACTGCTCGGATCTTCATGTGGCCAGTCGGATCGCTTGGGATGGGGATTTATACCGACCGCCCATTGCAACGTTCCGGTGCCTTATCCCTTATCCTTTACCCGTCCGACCTCTCTTTCCAGCGCGCGAATTTCCTCTCGCATCCCCGCCAGCATCTCGCCGACGAAGCCGAAGCCAAATAGCACCACGCCGGAAATCACGAGGACCATGATCAGATCGAGGAGCGGCCGGAACCCAATGTGTGGTGGACCGAACCGGAGATAGAGCGCCACTATCCCCACCAGCAGGCCGATCAGGAAGAGGATCGCGCCCGCCAGTCCAAAGAACAGCATCGGCTTGCGGCCGAAGCGCAGCTGGAACCAGACGGACACAAGATCGAGCACGCCGACCGGAATACGCCCGATCCCGAACTTTGACGCCCCCGCGCGCCGCGGATACAGCGGTACAGGTTGCTCCGCGAGCCGGAACCCCTGGGACGCCGCAATCACCACCATGAAGCGATGCCAGTCGGGGCGGGTCGGCAAGCTATCCATCACTTCCCGGCGGTACGCCTTGACCCCGTTGAGGTCGCTCACCCGCACACCGAAGAGCCAGCGACTCAGCGCGTTGTACATCCCGGACACGAAGCGCTTCTCGTACTGCCCACGCTTCGTCCCTGTGACGATGTCCGCCTGTCCCGCCAGAATCGGTGCGACGAGCGAAGGAATGTCTGCCGGCATGTACTGGAGATCCGCGGGGTAGAAGACCAGCACCCTGCCCCGCGCGACATCGGCGCCTGACTTCAGCGCATCCGCGATGCCGCGCTGGGTGCGGTGCGTGACGACTTTAACAAATGGGTGCTTGGCGGTGAGCTCCTCGAGCACCTTGGGCGTGCCGTCGTGACTGCCGTCGTTCACGATCACGAGCTCGACCGCGTACGGCAGCGGCAGCATCGCCTCGCGCGTCAGCCGCACGAATTCGGCGAGGTTGTCGGCTTCATCCTTGGCCGGGACGAGGACGCTGACGTCCGGGGGCGTCGAGTTGGTCGCGAGACTCATAGCCGCTTGCGCATGCGCGCCGGCAGAATGCCGAGCTGATCGCGGTACTTGGCGACCGTGCGACGCGCGATGCGGACGCCTTTGCGCTCGAACATCTCGACGATCTGTTGATCGGTCAGCGGGTTTTTGGGCGGCTCGTCGTCGACGAGCTTCTGGATCTGTGCCTTGATCGACCGGGCGCTCGCGTCCTCGCCCGTGGTGGTCGACAGACCGCTCGAGAAGAAAAATTTGAGCGGCAACAGGCCGCGCGGTGTCTGCACGTACTTCTCGTTGGTCACCCGGCTGACGGTGCTCTCGTGCATGCTGATGACGTCAGCGACCTCGCGCAGCGTCAGCGGCTTCAGGTGATCGATGCCCTTCTCGAAGAACTCCCGCTGCCGGTCGACGATGAAATTCATCACCTTCAGCATCGTCTGACGGCGCTGCTCGATCGCCTGAATCATCCAGTGCGCGCTGTTCAGGCGCTGGTTGATGAATTCCTTGCTTTCGCCGTCGTACTTCTTCTTGTCGCGCGCGATCTCCTGATACGTCTTGGAAATCCGCAAGCGTGGCAAGCCGCTGTCGTTCAGGAAGACGTGATACTTGTCGTCGATCTTCTCGACGATGAGATCGGGAATGATGTAGGCGTCGTTGGCGGCGGAATGCTGGAGTCCAGGCTTGGGATCGAGCCGCGCCAGCTCGTCGGCGGCGCGCTGCACTTCGTCCGGCGCCAGACCGAACCGCTTGCCGAGATCGCTCCAGCGATGCGCGATGAGATCCTCGAACGCGTCCTTCACGAGGCGATACACGAGTGAATCGGTGCGCTTCAGGCTCTCCAGCTGCAGCAACAGGCACTCGCGCAGATTGCGCGCGCCGATGCCGGGTGGATCGAGCTGCTGAACGATCCGCAGCACCGCTTCGGCTTCCGCGGGCGTGAAGGGCTCGACGTTCAGCTCGATCTCCGATTCAGCCTCGTGCTCCTCCAGCAGCTGATTCGCGCCTTTCACGATCTGCTCGAGGTCGGCCTGGAGGTAACCGTCCTCGCCGATGTTGCCGAGGAACTCTTCGACGAGGAGCTGCTGCCGCGGGGTGAGGTCGAGCATCCGCGTTTGCTCGCGCAGATAGTCGATTAGGTCCTTGCCCTCGACCGTCACCGGCTCCACATATTCGCGCGCGTCGCTGTAGGTGCCGCTCGGCACGCCGTGCTCGGTGCGATCCTCGAGGAGGATACTCTCCCAGTCGGGCCCGTCCTCAGCCTTCGCTTCTTTCTCGGGTTTGTTCTGCTGCTCCGCGGCGGACGCCTGGACTTCCTCCTCCGGCTCGATCAGCTCGAGAAACGGATTGCCCAGGAGCTCCTGCTTCAGGTGCTGCTCCAGGTCCAGCAGCGGCATGTACAGGAGATCCATCGCCTGATACAGGCGCGGATTGATCCGCAGGTCCTGCCGCAGCGCGGTGTGTTGATGCAGGCCGGTCTTCATGCCGCGGGGGACAGCCGCGCCCGCAAGCGCGTGGTGAGCGTGGGACCGAGATAGAGGGACGCGACGCGGTCGTCGAAGACGAGCTGCCGTACGGTGCCGGCAACCTGCACCTGGCCCTCGAACATGATGTATGCGCGGTCCACGATGTCGAGCGTCTGCTCGACGTTGTGGTCGGTGATCAGCACGCCGATGCCGCGGTGCCTGAGTCCCGCGACAATCGTCTGAATGTCGTTGACCGCGATCGGGTCGACGCCCGCGAACGGCTCGTCGAGCAGCAGGAACTTCGGCTCGGTCACGAGCGCGCGCGTGATCTCGAGCCGCCGCCGCTCGCCACCCGAGAGCTGGTAGGCTTTCTGACGACGCAGATGTTTGATGGCGAGCTCGTCGAGCAGCGTTTCGAGTCGTTGCTTCCGTTCGAGGTCGTCGAGATGCAACGTCTCGAGGATGGCGAGCACGTTCTCCTCGACCGTCAGCTTGCGAAAAATCGATGGCTCCTGAGCCAGATAGCCGATTCCCGACCGCGCCCGCTGATACATGGGAAGCGCGGTGATGTCGCGGTTGTCGAGGAGAATTCTGCCCTCATCCGGCCGGATCAGCCCGGTGATCATGTAAAAGGACGTGGTCTTCCCCGCCCCATTCGGTCCGAGCAAGCCGACGATTTCCCCCTGCGCGAGATCCAGCGACACGTTGTTGACCACACGCCGTCCCTTATATGCCTTCACCAGGTGTTGCGCTTCGAGGCGGCTGCCGCCGCGCACGATCGGATGCTCGCCGCTCACCGATTCGCTGCGAGCGACCGTTTCCTCGGCCAGCTCGAGGAAATGTGCGGAGGCGGAGGCGCGGTCGCTGGGCATGCTGGCCCAGGCGTCGGGCGCAAAGGCGACGGGCACGTCGCCCCAAAGGGCGCCCATCGGCAGGACGATCAGCTTGAGCATCGCGAGACGCGGCAGCACGGACGTGGCGAGATAGGCGCGCGCGTCGTCGACCGACAGACTGCCTGCGTCCTGCGCCTCACCCTTCGCGTGCGCCCGCAGCTTCAGGAATTCCTCACGGTAGGCGACCGCCAGGTCGCCGAACGTCGCGCGCCCGCTGTCGTCGGCAATGCGTGTCAACGCCGCAGCCGCCAACGCGAGCGACGAGTCACGCGTGGCAAACAGATCGGCGAACCTGTCCAGGCCGGTCATGGGGTCGTCGAGGCCGGCGAGGTCCGGAGCGTGTCTGTCCGCGCGCGTTTCACGCTATCCGCAACGATCGGCGGCCGCGGTTCGAGATGCACGCCATCGGCCCGGCCGGCGACCTCCACGTGATCGATGCGATCGCGGAACATGGCGATGGTGATGCGATCGCCGCGGGAATAGTTGATCGAGGGACCCGCTTTCGTGGTGTCCTTCGGGTCGGAATGATGCGTCAACGCCCGCGCCGATCCGCGCGCCAGGATGATCCGCAGTCGCGACCGCTGGCGGTTCGTCGTCGAGTCGAGCTCCTGGACGAAGCGCGCCGTCAACGAGTCCCCGGTGATCCAGTCGGTTTGGGACGACGGCGTCGTGGAGTCGCGCTTCGCGGTGGAGAACGCGTGGCGAAACGACCGCGATTCCGTCAGCACCTCGCCGGGGGAATCGATGGCCATCGAGTCGGACTGGATCGTGTACAGCGCCGACAGGGCGTGAGGACGGCTCGAGTCGCCCCAGGCGAACGTCTGCTGGAGCAGCTTGTTGGCAATCACGAGTTGGATCGTGTCAGCGGTGAGCGTCCAGTCGGCCCCCGTCGCCTTGCCATGTCCCAGCGCTTTGACGCCGCGGATGTCGCGCTGCTGGAGGGCCAGCTCGATGCGCGTGCCGACCAGCGTGTAGCTCTTGCCCGCTTCGCCCGTGGCGGCTCGTCCCTTCCCCTCGACGCGCGGTGTGCCCACGAGGACGCCGAACCCCTGCGTCTGGTCCATCATCATGGAGTCGGAACGCGAAGCGAAGTCGCTGCGATCGATCGTGACCCTGCCACCGGCCCACATGCGGTCGTCGCCTTTAAAGCGGATGCGGTCGGCGATGATGATGTACGGTTCTTGGGCCGCAGAGTCACCGGTCGTACCTTGTCGATATTCGACGGTAGGCCGCGAGGTGGCGTACATCTCCACGGTGTCACGGATGCCCTTCGCCGCGCGCCAGTACTTCAGGTTGGGCCCGCGCAAGACCGACCCGGTGCGCCGGTTCACCGCGATCACGTTATTGTGCGCCTCGAGCCGCTCGTCGCGCAGGAAGTACGACGCGAGATGCGAATCGAGGGCCAACCCCGTATCGCGGATCTGCACCTTGCCGATGAGGTCGAGCCTGCCGAGCGCGCCGTAGTGCGCAAAGCTGTCGGCGGCAATCGTCGTACGGGTCCCGTCGCAGTGCGCCCGCACGCCGCCGCCGCCGTTGGAAACTTTGTCGCCGGCCGCATTCGTGGTCTCGTGATAATGCCCCATCGAGTCCACGGCGACTCGGCAGGGCCGTCCGGCTGTTGTGTCACCGGAGGCAGGCTGCTGGACCAGAAGAACCGCGGCGAACAACGGCATCATTGATTGGGAAGGATGAACTGTCCGCCGGTGCCGTGCGGACGCTTGGCCGTGATGTTCTTGAACTCAGGATCTGAAGTGAATCCTTCGCCCCGGACATGCCGATCGGGTGCATCGAAGACGAACGGCTTGTCGGAGCTGACCTGGTTCCTTGCCTGATTGTAGTCCATCGCCTCGGTGCGCATCGTGCCGCCATCCTTGTCGCGGATGACGATGACGTTGCCACGCGCCTGCATGTCACCCGTCCGCCAATGATGCGTGCCTTCCTTGGATGTCAGCGTCGACGTCGCCCTTCCGGTGGGATCGTAGAACGTGACGTGCACGTTGCGCAGCTCGGCGCGCTGCGTGCCGGAGTAGAAATACGCCGTGTCGGCCTGGACCCGCGCGCGCAGAATCCCTTCTTGCGTGACGTAGTGCGTCATGCCGATCAGCACCTGATCGGCGCTATCGAGGGCGGCCTGCGTCGCCGTCACTACTGTCCCGTTTTTGCACGCCGCGGAGAGAACCAGCGCCAGCAGTAGCAAGCGTCTCATACTGCGCCAGCTTTCATCAAATCGTGAAGGTGCACGATTCCCACGACGTTCTTGTCTCCGTCGAGTACCGGCAGAGCCATGATGCCGTGACGTTCCATCACACTCACCGCGGTAGCCGCGAGCTCCTCGGGTGTCGTCGCTTTGGGGGTCTTGGTCATGACGTCGCCGACGGGGATGTCGAGAAATCGGTCCGTTCGCTCCATCAGCCGTGTCAGGTCACCGGCCGTTACCACGCCCACGAGCTTACCAGTGCCGTCTCGCTCGACGATTGCCACCGTGCCGCGCTTTTCGGCGAGCAGCATCACGCATTCGCGCATCGGCCGATCCGGCGTGAGCGTCGGCAGATGCTCAGTCAGCATCACGTCGGCGACGCGCAGCAGCAGTTTGCGACCGAGGACGCCGCCGGGATGCAGCGCGGCGAAGTCTTCGCGCCGGAATCCCTTGACTTCGAGTAATGTCACGGCGAGTGCATCGCCCAACGCCAGCGCCACAGTCGTGCTGGCGGTTGGCGCGAGCGTCTCGGGGCACGCCTCCTCGGTTACCGATGCATCGAGGGCCACCGTGGCTTGCCGGCCGAGTGGCGAGTCGGCGCCGCCCGTGAGCGCGATGATGGGTACGCCTAACCGCTTCAGTTGACTCACCAGGCCGAACAGCTCGTCGGAGGCACCACTCTTCGACAGGACGACGGCGACATCGTCACGGCTCACGATGCCGAGGTCGCCGTGCAGCGAGTCGACGGGATGCAGGAACATTGCGGGCGTGCCGGTCGATGTGAACGTCGCCGCGATCTTGCGGGCGATGAGTCCCGACTTGCCGACACCCGAAACGATGACGCGACCCTTGGCGGCGGCCAGGATTTCCACCGCGCGGGCGAACGCGACATCGAGATTGTCGGCGACCTGCCGGACGGCTGCCGCCTCCAGCGCGAGGACGCGCTTGCCGCGCTCGACCAATCGTTCGGAGGCCGGTGCCAGCTTACGCACGCACGGTCTCCTTCCCGCGCGCGCGCTGCCAGACCTCGACCGCGAGGCCGACAATGCCGGCGAGCTGGTCGAGCGGCACCATGTTGGGGCCGTCGGACGGCGCGTGCGCCGGATCAGGATGCGTCTCGAGGAAGAAGCCGTCGGCTCCCGCGGCCGCCGCGGCGTACAGCAGCGTGGGAATGAAGCGGCGCTGTCCGCCGCTCGAGCCATCGGCGCCCTGCCCCGGCTGCTGGACGGAATGCGTGGCGTCAAAGATGACGGGCGTTTTACACGCCTCCTGCAGCCGCGCGAAACTCCGCATGTCGACGACGAGATCGCCGTAGCCGAAGAACGTGCCGCGCTCCGTGACGGCGACTTCGGGTGGCCGCCCCCCGGCGGTGCGCACCTTCTCGACCGCGCCGCGCATATCCTCGGGCGCCATCCACTGCCCCTTCTTGATGTTCACAGGCCGGCCGGCTTTGCCAGCGGCGAGCAAGAGATCTGTTTGGCGACAAAGGAAGGCGGGAATCTGGAGGACGTCGGCCACTCGGGCGGCAATGGGCACCTGCGACGGCTCGTGCACGTCCGTGAGAATCGGCAGTCCCGTGGCGCTGCGCACGCGCTCCAGCGCGCGGAGCCCAGCCTCTAGGCCCGGGCCGCGCGGCGCGTTCAGCCGCGAGCGGTTGGCCTTGTCGTACGACGCCTTGTAGATGACCGCAATGCCGAGCTTGAGGGCAAGCTCCGCCAGCGCCTCGCCGACTCTGACATTGAGGTCATCCGATTCGACAACGCAGGGGCCCGCGATGAGAAACGGGCTACTGTCAGCAGCGAACCGCGGTGGCATATCAGTCGGTGAGCTCCGCGAGCTCGCGGGAGACTGCATCGTGTGGACGCAGCTTCCGATGGTCGAGCGCGGCCCCTATGAATCCCGCGAACAACGGATGCGGGCGCATCGGCCGCGATTTCAGCTCCGGATGGAACTGGCAGCCGATGAACCAGGGATGGTCGGGCAATTCGATCATCTCGACCAGCGAGCCGTCCGGCGACAGTCCCGACGCGCGCAGACCGTACTCCGCCAACACGTCGCGGTAGGCGTTCGACACCTCGTACCGGTGGCGATGGCGCTCGCTTACCTCCGTCGCGTTGTAGGCCTGCGCGACATGCGAACCCGGACGGAGCCGGCAGGGATAGGCACCGAGACGCATCGTGCCGCCCATCTCCTGGATGCCTTCCTGTGACCGCATCAGGGCGATCACCGGGTTCTCGCACTCCGGGGCGAACTCGCTCGAGTTCGTGTCGGGGATCTTGCAGACGTTACGAGCGAACTCGATGATCGCTGTCTGGAGACCGAGGCAGATCCCGAAGAACGGCAGCTTGTGCTCGCGCGCCCAGCGGATCGCCTCGAGCATTCCTTCCACGCCGCGCACGCCGAAGCCACCGGGCACGAGCAATGCATCGTACGGGGCGAGGAGCTCGCCGGCGGTTTCCTGATCGGTGAAGCGATCGGACGCGATCCACTCGATCCGTACGCCGGCCTCGTTGGCGATGCCGCCGTGCACCAACGCTTCATGAATGCTTTTGTAGCTGTCAGCCAGCTCCGTGTACTTGCCGACGACCGCGATGCGGACCTGCTTCGGTGGCTTGAGGGTTTTATCGACCATCGCCGCCCACGCGCGGAGGTCGGGCTCTTTCGTCTCGAGGTGCAACCGCGCGCATACTTCCTTATCGAGTCCCTGTTCGTGCAGCTTGAGCGGGATCTCGTAGATCGACTTCACGTCGGGACTCTCGACCACGCAGCCGAAGTCGACGTTGCAGAACTGCGCGATCTTGCGCTTCAGATCTTCAGAGAGCGGTCGCTCGGTGCGGCAAATGAGAATGTCCGGCTGGATTCCGATCTGCATGAGCTCGCGGACAGAGTGTTGCGTCGGTTTCGTCTTGAGCTCCGCCGTCGCGGCGATAAACGGGACCAGCGTGAGATGAATGAAGAGCGTATTGTCGCGGCCGACTTCCTGGCGGAATTGCCGAATCGCTTCGAGGAACGGCAGCGACTCGATGTCGCCGACGGTGCCGCCGATCTCGGTGATGACGACGTCGTGATCGGGAGCCAGCCGGCGGATCGCGCTCTTGATCTCGTCGGTGATGTGTGGGATCACCTGCACCGTCGAGCCGAGGTACTCGCCGCGGCGCTCTTTCGTGATGACGGAGAGGTAAATCCGCCCGGTCGTCACGTTGTTCACCTGCGACAGCGAGCGGTCGATGAACCGCTCGTAGTGACCGAGGTCGAGATCGGTCTCGGCGCCGTCGTCGGTCACGTAGACTTCGCCGTGCTGAAACGGCGACATCGTGCCGGGGTCGACGTTGATGTAGGGATCGAACTTCTGAATCGTGACCTTGAGCCCTCGCTCGGCGAGCAGCCGGCCGAGCGAGGCGGCTGCAATGCCTTTGCCGAGCGAGCTGACCACGCCGCCGGTCACGAAGATGTATTTCGTCGAGCTCACGGACTCACCTCCCTCATTTGGCGAGTAAACTCCGCTTCTGCCCACGAAAGGTCTGCCGGCGTATCGATTCCCGGGGCGGCCGGACCGTCGAACAACGTCACGCCGATGGGAATCCCGTGCAGCAAGGGCCGGAGCTGCTCGAGTCGTTCCCACTGCTCTTCAGGGACCGGCGCCAGCTGTACCCAGCGCTGCAGCGCTTCGCGCGTGTACGCGTAGACGCCCACATGCTGATGGTAGACGACTTGCCCGCTGTGATCGCGATCGAACGGGATCGGTGCTCGCGAGAAATACAGCGCCCGCCCATAGGCATCGACGACGACCTTCACGCGACTGGGATCCGCGGCGAGCGCGGGGTCGAGGTCGCCGGCGGCTGTTCCCAACGGGTCGCCGCGCTCGAGACACGCCAGCGCGCCGCGCACGGCGGCGGGAGCGACAAACGGCTCGTCACCCTGCACGTTCAGAATCGCATCGAAGCTGCTAAACGACGCTTTAGCAACAACTTCTGCGACTCGCTCCGTACCCGACGTGTGATCGGGAGATGTCAGCACGGCCTCGAACCCGGCGCGCTCCACAACGCTCGCGATTTCGCGCGCGTCGGTCGCGACGACAAGTCGATCGCAGACGTGAAGCTCGGCGATGCGGCGAGTGACGTGGAGGATCAGGGGATCGCCAGCCAGTGGCAGAAGTGGCTTGCGAGGGAGCCGGCTGGAGCCCAGCCGTGCAGGAATCACGCCAAGGACGGGCACGGAGGAAGATACAAAATCCGTGCCGTGCAGTCTAGGCCGAGGCCGCCACCGTGATCATGTGAGCACGCCGGTTGACCTTACGACGCGAAGGAAATTTTCGAGGATGCGCTTCCCGTGCTCCGTTCCGATCGATTCGGGATGGAATTGGACGCCGTAGGTCGGATGATCACGATGCTTCATTGCCATGATCTCCGACGCGTCTCCCGTGCCTTGACGGTCGGCGCTCATGGCGGTGACCACGAGCGCAGGGGGAAGCGAAGCGGGGTCGACAACCAGAGAGTGATAGCGCATCGCGGTGAACGGGCTGGGGATGCCCTCGAACAGCTCATCGTCGCTATGCACAATCGGACACGTCTTCCCATGCATGAGCCGCGGCGCACGCACGATCTTGCCGCCGAATGCCTCGCCGATCGCCTGATGACCGAGGCAGACGCCGAGGATAGGCACTTTTCCGGCGAGCGCGCGGACCAGGGGGACGAGGATGCCGGCTTGCGCGGGTGTTTTGGGCCCGGGAGACAACACCGCGGCGGTGGGTTTGAGGGCAAGCACGTCGGCGACGCTCAGCGCATCGTTCCGATAGACGACTGGCTCTTCCCCCAGTTCGCCGAGGTACTGAACCAGGTTGTAGGTGAACGAATCGTAGTTGTCGAGGACGAACAGCATGCCTCGAATCTACTCAGCTATAGGCGAACGCGCCCAGTCATCGCATGCGGTTCCTCGTGGTGGCTAAACCGCTGGACGCTCGGCGGCATCCTACAACAGACCGTTTGCAGATACCACCACAGTCGCAGGGAGGCGCCATGCTGAAATTCACGACGATCCTCGTCGCAGGATTAACTGCGATGGGCGGGTGGGCGGTAGTGACGGTGAAGGACGTGCCGGAGTATTTCGTCGCCGGTCAGCAGTACACGATCGAATTCCAGGTTCGACAACACGGGAGAACGCTGTTGAACGGCCTCCAGCCTGAATTGCTCCTGGGGGTTGGCAGCGGAAGGAAGGAGACCATCCCAGCCGTGCCTCAGCCGGCTGCGGGAACGTACGCCGCGACGTTCACAGCTCCGTCGACCGGGCCGATCTTGCTCACGATCAAGAGCGGTTGGGGAAGCAGCGAGTTGAATCTTTTGCCTCAGATCGTTGTGGTCGCCGGCACGACGCGGCCCGCTATGGCTATCGCCGACCGCGGGCGCATGTTGTTCGTGGCCAAGGGGTGCACGATTTGTCATGTGGGCGCGGATGCTACGGACGACAACAATCATCTCAAAGTCGGACCGGATCTGGGTGGGGGTCGACTCACACGCCAATCCGTGATGCAGAAGATCAAGAATCCCGCATCGCAGATCATGCCGGATCTGGGACTGAGCGATGCGGAAGCCACGGCGATCGCCGCCTTCCTGAGCGGCGAGCGCGCAGCGGCGACTGGTCGCTAATCAGGCGCGAGGGTGGTAGCTCTTGTGGACCGTGCGGAGGTATTCGCGGTCGACATGCGTGTAGAGTTGCGTCGTCGCGAGGTCGGCATGACCGAGCATCTCCTGCACCGCGCGGAGATCGGCGCCACCCTCGAGCAGATGGGTCGCAAACGTGTGTCGCAGCGTATGGGGTGTCACGCGTTTGGCCAACCCCGCCCGCTTGGCGGTCGCCTTGATGACGCCCCACGCGCCGACGCGTGACAACGGCGTTCCACGGGCGTTGAGAAAGAGAATCCCCCGCCCTTTGCCGCGGTCGAGCATGGGGCGGATTTCCCGTGCGTACAGCGACACGGCTCCCAGCGCTCTTCGTCCTACAGGGATCAGGCGTTCCTTGGCGCCCTTGCCGAAGACGCGCGCGATACCCTCTTCGAACATGATGTCCTGTAGCTTGAGCGCCACGAGCTCCGACACCCGTACCCCGGTCGCGTACGCGAACTCGAGCAGCGCGCGATCGCGGATGGCGCGAGGCTCATCCGTGTTCGGTGCCGCGAGCAGCTTATCGATTTCCGCGACCGTCAGGACAGCCGGCAGGGTGCGCCAGCGTTTGGGGGATTCCACCCGCTCGCTGGGATCGCGCGCGGCGATCCCCTCTCCCACCAGAAACTTGAAGTACGTGCGGATCGCTGAGATCTGCCGCCGAATCGTCGTCGGCGCGAGGCCCAGATCCTTGAGAAAGTAGATGAACTCGCGGAGCTGCGACGCCGAGAGCTGTTCCGGACGCGTCGTGCCCTGCGTGGCGGCGTATTCCGACAAACGACTGATGTCGCGAAGGTAACTGGAGACCGTATGTCCGCTGTTGCCCGCTTCGAGCGCGAGATAGTCGCGAAAGCGCTCGAGGTAAAACGCTCTCGCTAGATCCGACGACGTCGTAGGATGATCCATAGGACAATCAGTAGCACCACTCCTGCCGCGACGGGAGCTGCTCGAGAACCGCAATCAAGTCCGTCAGGTGATCGACAGTCCTCGCTCCGCCAGGGTGGCGACCGCCATGACCGCGATTCCCTCACCCTTACCGATCCACCCCATGCCCTCGTTCGTCTTGGCCTTCACCGAGACATGCGCCGGTCCGGCGAGCAGCGCCCCCGCGAGCCGTTCCTCCATGGCGTCGAGGTGGGGCGCCAGCGTGGGCTCCTCGACGATCACCGTCACGTCGGCGTGCACGAACTGGAAGCCCGCTTCGACCACCTTGAGGAAGGCTTTGTTCAGCAGATCGATCGAGTTGGCGTCTTTCCAGCGCGGGTCGCTGCTCGGAAACATGCGGCCAATGTCGCCTAAACCCGCGGCACCGAGGATCGCGTCGGTGACGGCGTGCGCTACGGCATCGGCGTCGGAATGACCCGCAAGCCCCTTGGCATGAGGAATCTCGACGCCACCGAGGATGAGCTTCCGCCCCTTGGCGAAGGGATGGGAGTCGTAGCCGATGCCGACGCGCACGTCAGGACGGGCCCTTCAGTATGCGAATCGCGAGGTGCGCCGCATTCTTGGCATTGTCGATGCCGACGGTGGCTACGGGAACGCCGGGCGGCAGCTGCACCGTCGCGAGCAGCGCGTCCAGGCCGTTCAGCGGACCCACGGCGAACGGGACGCCAATCACGGGCAAGTCGGTGAGGGAAGCCGCAAATCCGGGAAGCGCGGCAGAGAGTCCAGCGCCCGCGATGACGACCTTGAACCCCTTCTTGCGCGCCGTCTTGACTAGCTCGCCGGTCTGATCGGGCTGGCGATGCGCGGAGGAGGCGTGGAACTCGTACGAGAAACCGGCCTTAGTCAGGATCTCGAAAGCGGGCTCGATCCGCACCTTGTCGCTTTCCGAGCCGACGATGATCAGGACATCGGCCATTTCACGCGGCGTCTTCCAGGATGGTGTAGTCCTGTTTCCGTTTCTTCGGCGTGTAGCCGGCGTCGGCGATGAGCCGCTGCATCTCACTCAAAGTCGTGCGATACGTCGTACCCGCCGACGACACCACGTTCTCTTCCATCATCAGCGAGCCGAAATCGTTGGCGCCGAACCGCAGGGCAACCTGCCCGACTTTCATGCCCATCGTCACCCACGACGCCTGGATGTTGGGGACGTTCTCGAGCACGATGCGCGCGATCGCCTGCGTCTTCAGGTACGTGACGGCATCGGTCTTCGGAATGTGCGACAGCTCCGAGTTCTCCGGCTGCAGCGGCCAGCAGATGAAGGCCGTGAAGCCGCCCGTCGCGCGCTGTACCTCGCGTACGCGAAACAGATGCTCGATCCGATCTGCGAGCGCCTCGCCAATGCCGTACATCATCGTGACGGAGGTCTTCAGGCCGAGCCGGTGCGCGATCTCCATGACCTCGAGCCAGCGATCGGCTCCTGCTTTCTTGCGGGCGACCTGATCGCGGACGCTCTGCACCAGGATCTCGCCACCGCCGCCGGGGATCGAGTCGAGTCCCGCCGCCATCAACGCCTTGATGACTTCCTCGATCGTCATGCCGAAGCGGCCCGCGAAGAAATCGACTTCCGACGGCGAGAAACCGTGGATGTGAATCGGGTGGTGCCGCTTGATGTAGCGGAGCAGATCGAGATACCACTCGAACGGGATGTAGGGGTTATGACCGCCCTGCATGAGAATCTGCACGCCGCCGATCGATTTCAGCTCGTCGATCTTGCGGCCGATTGCTTCGTACGACAGCAGGTACCCCTCGGGGTGTTTCGGCCGCCGATAGAACGCGCAGAATTTGCAGTCCGCGACGCAGACGTTGGT
>WNFA01001933.1_pt1 | contig 43665 bp, 42 predicted proteins | sample 5400481 | NCBI WGS metagenome assembly WNFA01 (sample SAMN13153340, study PRJNA577476) | soil metagenome | isolation source: 120 cm saprolite under Douglas fir tree site 2 hole 1 replicate 2 | place: USA:California | collected 2015-04-18 | reverse complement strand
GACGTATTGCGTTTCGCGACCTGGCCAGGGTGTTTCACGTATGAGCAGCACGCCATGCACGAATTTGTTCAGCATGCTCCTCAAAGTGATGCCAGGTAGAGCCGGTTGTCCAGGCACGCACATAGCCATTCCACTGCTCCGGTGTGAGCGCAGATAATAGGCCGAAGAGATGATGGTGGGCAGTCTCGAACAGCTCGATGCTCCCTTGCAATGAAAGCGCCTGGAGCTCTGCCTGCCATTTGTCATTGTATGCGAGGGCATCTCTATAGTCCTCGGCAGGCTGTTCACCATGCACATGCCCTTGTAGGACATCGAAGCAGACGGATTCCCAACGCCCGATGTGGGCCATCAAGTCCTTCACAGACCACTTCCCTACAGCCCCTGCCGTGGTCAGATCGGCCTCGCTGAGACCATAGATGGCGGAGGTCAGTCCAACTCGCGACTTTATGATGTGAGCGAGGATCTCCTTTGGTTCGCGTGTATCTCTTGCCATAACCCCTCCTTTTGCTTGCCTCCTGGTATTGGCAAAACAATCTGATTATCTACCTCGCTCAGTCTAGCACCTGGAAGCAGGGCAGTGCAAGCAGCTTACAAACGGTCTCCGGTATGCTATAATATCTTATAAGCGCAATCACCAGGCAGCTACTGGAGCTTGATTGGTCACATTACATCTCATTTACAGAAAGGAGAAACATCCACAAAATACCAGGTCACCATTCCTACCGTTGTTGTATGACGTCTTTCGCCTCGATGAGGCGAGCTTGAAGCCATCCACGATGTCTTGTGGATGACGATGCATCCTACCTACTCAGCAGGCATCGATGCCTGCGACAAGCATATGCGTAAGGCTAACCCTATTGTTTGCCCAATCTGCACAACAGGTGTGCAGAAGTATTGCTAGTCTTTTAATGAAAGGTGGGAATCCTCATGGCTGATATCGCAGCTGAACGCGCAGTAGCTACTACTGCTAATCCCGCGCCTCTTGGCCTCAGTGCCTTTGCACTTACTACATTCGTCCTCAGTTCCGCTAATGCCGGTTGGTTCACCGGTGTCCCCGTCGTCGTTGGGCTTGCGCTATTCTACGGAGGTCTCGTGCAGCTCGTTGCGGGCATACACGAGTTTAGGACAGGCAACACCTTTGGTGCCACGGCCTTCTGCTCCTATGGTGGTTTCTGGCTTGCCCTCGGTTTCGACATCTGGCAGCCAAATCTGATACCTGGCCATGCAGCACTTGGTTTCTTCCTGCTAGGTTGGACCATCTTCACCGGCTGGATGTTCTTAGGCACACTTAGGACCAACCTGGCCCTCATGGCTGTTATCGGTCTCCTCTTCCTGACCTTCCTTGCCCTGACGCTTGGAGAGTTCGGAATTGGTGGCATGCATGTCTTAGGCGGCTACCTCGGTATCCTGACCGCTCTGGTGGCCTGGTACACCGCTCTGGCAGGCATCCTTTCTTCTGGCAAGCAGATGTTCACACTGCCGACGTGGCCAAGGAGTTAACAACGTTACTGGCAATCTAGTCGTACCTGAAATGGCCTCTGCCACTCTCAAGTGAGTAGGGGTAAGGAACGGCGGCATTTCTTCCCAGGCCCGAAGCCAGGGGAGGAATGCCGTGTTGTGACGAGGGTCTACATCCATTAGGGGAAATGGGCTAACGCGGGCATACCTGTCCCCCAGACAGGGTGCCACAAGGGTCCCCACCTGGGTTCCCGCGCTCCGCACCACCCTGCCCCTACGGAACATTCCTCCGCAAGGATGCAGACCCCGAAGGCTTTCAGGCATCTTGGAATGTGTAAGATGTGCTATAATAGCATATCCGCAGAGGCCACTCTTTTTCATGGGAGTGGCATTCTTCAGAACCAATGGTTCGGTGATCTCTATTGTTCACCCATATTTCCTAACGAGGTGCGTATTATGTCAAACGAACACTGGAGCCGGGCGATGCGCGCTATCTGGCTCCTGAACACGATTGAAGTGGAGTTGAGCCATCTCGGCATACCCCTGATGCGTGTTCCCCCAACGCTGCGTACCCTTGGCGATACACTCTCCAACATGAGTGAGCAAGACCGCCAACTGATTGAAGATGAACTGACTCGCGCTCATGCCTCACTCGCTCAAGCAGTAGGAGAACTGCAGGCAGGCATGACCGAAATTGAGTCCCTTCTACAGAGGTCCAGCTCACCCTTAACAACTACAAATGACGTACCGGAGCGCGAAAGGAGTGTAGTATAGTATGCCAGAAATCATGACCGCGCGCGAGGCGGTAGAACGATACATCCAGACTGGCACACAGGTGTGCTGGGGAGGCTTTAGCTACACGCGGCGTCCCTTCACCATTGCACGCGAGGTCATTCGCCAACGCGACCGCATTCAGCACCTCTACTGCACCATGAATGGTGGGGCCTCAATTGAAGAAGCCATGGCGGCTAATGATCTCATCTCTCGACTAGAAACGACGTATGTTGGCCTGGAAGGCATTCAGCCCGTAGCCTACAGCATTCGCCGCCGCGTCCAGGATGGTTCCATCCCGCTATTTGAAGACTACAGCAACTACGGCTACGCCACGCGCACCATTGCAGGTCGCTACGGCTGGCCCTTTGCCCCACTGATGGCCGAACTGGGCAGCAGCATACCGGAGTACGATACCTTCGGTAAGGCCGGTCTGCGCGGTAAAAAAGCCGATGGAAGCTGGATCGATCCGCGTATCCCACCCAAGAAATTTGCCGTCATCGATGATCCCTTCGACGGTTGGGGCCTGCGCCCACACGCCTTCGAGGGGGGCGATAGCACCGCTAACAAAACGAACAACCTCGAACGGATACGTGAGTCCGACAAATACACCGGCAACAAAGGTGTCAAGGTCATGCTTGTGCCACCAATCCTACCAGAGGTCACCGTCATTCGAGCACAACGTGTAGCTATCGACGGTACGGTACGCATGGAAGGCATCCTGGGTCCAGACGCAGAACAGGCCATGTGCGCTAAAACGCTCATCGTGGAATGCGAGCAAATTGTGCCATCCGATGAGCTACGTGCCGCCCCTGAACTCAATCATCTACCAGCCCATATCACCACGGCCATTGTGGAACAGCCCTTTGGCGGCTATCCCACGGCGGTGCCGAACTACTACGACTATGACTGGGACTGGTGGGTCAGCTACGGGCGGCTGAACCGCAAGACCAAGGAAGAAGTCAAAGCCTGGTGGACCCAGCAGGTCGTAGAGACGAAGGATGATTGGGATTATCTGCAGCGTATCGTAGGAATGAACCGCCTGTTCGAGCTACGCGCCACTCCTGGCTATGGATATCGCGCTGATCTCAAACGGCCCATGTAGTTACAAGCAACGAGAAGGTGAATAGGAGTATACTATGCAACAAGTTTCGGATGAAGCCTACGACGCTTATCTCAAGGAACGTGGCTTGACGCGCATGCAGTACACGACGATGGAACTTCTGGCAGTCGCGGCGGCACGTGAGGTGCCTGACGGCGCTTTTGTGTTTGCCGGCACGGGTCTTCCCCTGCTGGCCTCGATGCTGGCGCAGTTCACTGTGGCCCCGAACATGACGCTGATTATGGAAGCGGGTATCGTTGGGCCAAAGGTGGAACACCTGCCAATCTCGGTCTCTGACCCACGCGGATGCCTGAAGGGAAGTATGGTTTCCAACATGGCCGATACCTTCGGCACTACCGCGCTGCGTGGCTACTGCACCGTTGGTATGTTGGGCGGCGCTGAGTGCGACATGTACGGCAACCTGAACTCGACGATCATTGGCGGCTACTGGCCTGCTGGCGTCTCCGGCACTGGTCATGGACCACATGTGCGCTTCGCCGGTAGCGGCGGTGCCAATAACATTGCCTCGTTCGCCGACAAGGTGCTTGTGGTGATGGTCCAGGAGGAGCGGCGCTTCCCGGAGAGTGTCGAGTACGTGACCAGCGTAGCTGGATGGCGCGGCGCACGAGAGAAACGCGAATCGCGTTGGGACTACGGCCTGGGACGCGGCGGTGAGCTGGTGATGATCAGCGATCTGTGTATTATGCGCAGCAATCCTCAGACTGGCTTGCTGGAACTCGACACCGTCTTCCCCGGCATCAGCGTTGAGGATGTGGTGAACAATACCGGTTGGTCGCTGGATACGAGCAAGGCCGAAGAACTGCCACCTCCAACGGAAGACGAGCTAAAGGCGCTGCGCATGCTGGTCGATCCGAGCCGCATCTACCTGGGTCGCAAGAGCAAGCGCGAAGCCGCTGCTGCTCAGAAGTAGGGATAGTTGCCAGATCGGCGCGCCATCCTAAGGCCAGGCACCACCCCGCAGGGCGACCGCGAGGGTCGCCCCTGCCATACTACGGTTTCGCGTTCCCTGCGTATCGTGCTAAGGGCGACCCCTATCGCACAGGGCGACCGCGAGGGTCGCCCCTGCCATACTACGGTTTCGCTTTTCTACCTCCCTTCAAATTCTGCTTGAAATGGCGCGACAACCTCTTCTGCAAGAGTATGAACGATCCTCTCTAGATAAGGCGCTCTCAAATTCAAAATGATGTGGCTTGCCCCTGCCTCAATATACGGACGTATGTCATCGCGAACCTCGCCCATATTGTTATAATTGATCGGCCATTGGATAGATCGTTCAATGGTGCGAGGATCACGCCCAATAGCAGCACAATGCCCGTCAAGCACCTCATTTTTGTGGCGGAATGTCTCGACATCACCTCCAGCAAAGTTCCAGACACTTGCATACTGGGCCACTATGCGTAAGGTTAACTGCTCACCACCGCCCCCGATCACAAACGGCGGATAGGGCTTTTGAACGGGTTTTGGCTCACAGCGGGCATCCTCAAGGTGGTAATACTTCCCGTCGAAGTTTGCGACGGTTTGGGTCCATAAAAGTTTGATAACCTCACATGCTTCACCCAAACGCCTGATACGCTCACCCGTCGAATAAAGCTCTATACCGTACATACTGCACTCAAGCTCATTCCATCCGGCTCCTATGCCAAAATCCAATCGACCCCGTGAAATAATATCAACGGTAGTAGCGATGTTAGCAAGCACCGCAGGATGACGGTATATATTGCCTGTGACCATCAATCCAAGACGCACACGCTCTGTTCTGGCAGCTAATGCCCCCAAGAGCGTCCAGCCCTCGAGCTGAGGACCTGTTGGATCTGGGCCAAGTGGGATAAAATGGTCAAATGCCCATGCATGTTCAATGCTAGGAATGCCGTCCGCCTCTGTCCAGACGCGGAGAATGTCTTCGTACGTGGTAAACTGTTGCGCGGTTTTAATGCCAAAGCGAAGTCTCACTTAAAATCCTTTCTAATCTTCTTGCTTTCCCTGTGATGGACAAATCTCACTTTATGGTATCACACTATGCTATCATTCATCCCCTTGCGACCATATGTTACCATGTCTTAAAGATCGCTGCGGACCCCTATCCAGAAGGGATTGTGCATCGATTGGCGTAGGAAGTAGCAGATCCCTGGTCTATTGAGAGTATTCTTGCCCCACCCAAACGCTCATATGCCACGGTCCTTTAAGAAATGCATAGATGGCGAGAAACTACAAGAGCTTCGAGCCTTTTTGCGTTCATAGGGAGCTATCACGCCAGACACCGCTAGAGCGCAACTCCAACAATCTCCGCCACATCTCCTACTCCCTCCTTACGTAAAAACTCCTCGATCCCTTCTAAGATCTCCACACCCGCACGGGGATTGGCAAAATTGATGGTGCCGATCTGGATTGCTGAGGCGCCCGCCATGAGAAATTCCAGCGCATCATCGGTGGTACAGATACCACCGATCGCTATGATCGGCACGTGAGAGGACGATGAACGCAGTTCACGCGCCACTTCGTTTACCATACGGAGCGCAATCGGCTTTATTGCAGGGCCAGACAATCCCCCGGTACCGTTCGCCAGTATGGAGCGGCGCGCATGAATATCTATGCTCATCCCTGTAATCGTATTGATGAGGGAGATGACGTCCGCGCCTGACGAGGCAGCAGCCAGGGCTGTCGGGCGGACATCACCGGTATTGGGCGAGAGCTTTACGATCAGCGGCAGTGTTGTGGCACAGCGCACGGCAGCGGTCACAGCGGCAACAGCTTGTGGGCTATCGCCAAAGACGGCTCCCCCTGCACGCACATTAGGACAGGAGACGTTGAGTTCGATACCGGCGACTCCTGGCATGGCTTCAAGCTGCCCGGCAAGTTTGACAAATTCTTCAGTGGTCTCACCGGCGATGTTGACGATAACAGGCGTTTGCCATGTTGCCCAGATTGGTGCGTACTTTTCAATGACTATACGAATGCCGGGGTTTTCTAATCCGATGGCATTCAACATGCCCGATGCGGTCTCCACTGTGCGTGGGTGTGGATTGCCGCTGCGCGGGTGCAGCGTTGTGCCTTTACAGACTACTGCTCCTAAGCGCTGGACTTCCGCTATCTTCTCAAAATCATACCCGAAGGGACCAGATGCTATTATGACCGGATTGCGCAAGAGCAAACAACTTTTATGATGTGGCGCTAGTTGAGTCTGTAACTTTGGTTCTGCAAATGAATCTAAAATTGGATTCACTTCTTAACTACTTCTCACTTTGTTGATCTGATCACGCAATGACCGCGCCGCCTCTGCGGCAGCGGCAGGATAGCTGCTATCATGACCGGCATACAAAATTGCACGAGAAACGGCCATAATTGCACGCTCACCTTGTCTATCCACTCCTGCTGCCACTGAGGCTGCCAGGTCGCCACCCTGTGCGCCTACACCAGGGATGAGAATGGGCATATCAGGACATAACGAGCGGATGGTGTCTAGTTCCTGCGGGTAGGTTGCTCCAACGACGAGGCCACAGTTGCCTGCCCGATTCCACGATCGTACACGCAGCGCAACGACCTCATAGAATGGCCTCAGTTGATTATCCTCACTCTGTACCAATAGGTCCTGAAAATCGCGTGCACTGGGGTTGGAGGTGCGACAGAGCAGAAGAATGCCTTTCTCACGATAGGCAAGGAAAGGAGCAACACTGTCGTGACCCAGGTAGGGGTTAACGGTCGCGGCATCACAGCCGTACACGTCGAAGAGCATGGTGGCATAGTTGCGTGCTGTATTGCCTAGATCGCCACGTTTGGCGTCAGCAATTACGGGAATGTGTGCAGGGATAGCGCTGAGCACCTCTTGAAAGACTTGCATACCAGTCGGTCCTAGAACTTCGAAGAAGGCCAGGTTGGCTTTATACGCGCATACGTATGATGCAGTTGCTTCTATGATAGCGTGACAGAAGCGCACAACCGCGGTTGCTACAGGCATTGCGCGCAACTCGGCAGGAAAGCGACCTGGCTCCGGATCTAAACCTACACAAAGCAGGCTATTCTGCCGACGTGAGGCGGTGATGAGTTTTTCGAGAAAGTTCATGTATTGTTGCCTCGAGTGCCGGGTTTGACCACCGGTACCCCGCTGACACATAGCGGGCATTCTTTCGGCTCATAGGTGTGGGCGGAGACGGTGAGTAGTGCATGGCAAGGAACACCAAATTGATCGATTGCAGCGCCTCCGCTACGGTCAATCAGCACTTCAATACCAACCACTTCAGGCTGGTAACGCTCTACAGCACTCAGCGTCTCTCGTAGTGAGAGACCTGTGGTGAGTACATCATCTACGATGAGTATACGCTCGCCTGGGTGGAGGATAAATCCTCGACGCAGTTCACGTCCACCGCCTGAAGTAGGTTCGGCGAGGAGGCAGCGCGTGTCAAGTTGACGCGCCACCTCCTGGGCGAGCAATGCGCCGCCGGTCGTTGGGCCAGCAACAGCCTCAATTGCACGCTCTTTGTACCGAATCGCAATTGTTCGGCAGAGCTGTTCGGTGACACGCGGCCACTCCAGCAGGCGAAACTTCTCCCAATATTCGTCGCTGTGCCGTCCCGAACTGAGCACAAAGTGCCCGTTCGAGACGACGCCCAGTCGTTGAAAAAGGTCTAATAGCTCGTTGTCGGTCATATCTATCACTTATGGCATGTAGTGCACACTGTTACGTGGGTACTCGACACAGTTCAGACAACTCTCGCTGCCCGTGATGAACTGCACCAGGCGCTCGAAACCCATACCAAAGCCGGCATAGGGGATTGAGTCGTGTTCACGCAGTTGCAGGTACCACTCATAGTCTTCCGCGCTGCCACCTGCTGCCAGTAAATGTTTCATCGCTGAGGAGGTCATCAGGCGCTGGCGCAAGCGGATGGGGTCTTCCTCGCGTTCAGCACCCCCACACACTTCACCCACACCCGGTAGCAGGAGATCGGCAGCGTTGACGACACGCTCATCATCGCGATTCTGGCGCATGTTGAAGAATTTCAACTCCAGGGGATAGTGCGTGATGAATGTGGGGAACCGGGTCCAGTCGAGGAGCGCGATCTCACGTCTACGGTCGAGGTCATCACCCCAGGCGGTCGCGATGCCCATCTTGTTGAGTCGCTCTACGGCTTCGGTGTAGGTTATGCGACGGTATGGGGGCTTGATGGTCTGCAACATGACGATGTCTGCGCCCAGCATCTCCAGTTCCTCACGGCGGGTTTCCAGGGCAGTCTTGACGATGTAGCTTACGAGGCGCTCTTCAATATCCAGAAGTATTTGCAGGTTGCCAAAGCCTATCTCTGGCTCAACCAGCACAAACTCTGTGAGGTGGCGATGGTCAGCGCGAGGCTCGGCACGGTAGCTGTGGTTGATCGAGTAGACACGGCGCAATGCCCGGCTGTGTACCAGTGGTTCCAGGTGCAATTGGGCTGTCTGCGTCAAGAAAGCTCTATTGCCGAAGTAGTCGAGCGGAAAGAGTGTCGAAAAATCTTCACAAGCGCCGGTCAGGCTGGTGATTGTGGGTGTGGTTACTTCTACAAAGTCCTCGGACTCCATGAAGGCACGGATGGCCTTGAGTAGCGACCCGCGCAGACGGATCAAGGCTGCCATGTGCGGAGAACGTACGAGTATATGCCGGTTGCGTAGTTGATCCATGTCAAGCAGATCAGTAGTGTGCTCTCTCAAAGAGTTCACTTGCGTTGTCATGGGTAATCTCCTTTTTTTGTGTGTAGGTCAGAGAGTGTGCAGCATCCTCTGGCACTTAATGACGACAGGTTGATAGGTCATGCGTTTCTCTCCAGTTCACTCAACACCTGGGCCCAATTTATGTTGAGTGCCTGGAGAAGGCTTGCACATGACACCGTTATCAGGTGCAGGCAGTTAAAGGTCAAAAAAAATTCCTCATCCCCGAATCAACGGGATGAGGAAGAAAGATTCTTCTCTGAAAAGCCACCGGGCCCATCTAAGGGATGGAATAGGTGACAAATCTGCCGCATTAACAGTTTTGTCATCCTTATCCGGTGCATTACATTCATTAAGAAAACTCCACAGGACTATGCTATCAGGAATAGCTCTCAAATTGCTAGAAGTATACCTACTCATCTTCCAAAAGTCAAGGTTTTTTGGAACAAATTTTTCCGGCAATGATCGTTGTGGAAGAGTGATGATCGATGAACATCAATTCTTGGTGCATCATCCAAAATCACTCAGGCACAAAAAGGAATACATACCCTACGGAACAATGAATCGCGCATCTACACACATTAGGTGGGTTTGCGAGCACGGACGAAGGCACTGACGAATTTGCCTTCAATGTCGATGCGTTCGTCTGTTGAAAGTGAGGCAACAGCAGACCCGCCTCCACTTTCGGCTACGTCTTGCACAGAGTAACGTCGTGTGACCTCTATCTCTATATCGGTGAAGCCAGCTTCGGCCAGCAGACGCCGATAGGTATCTTCTTCTAGTGCGCCCGCGAGACAGCCTGCCCATGCCTCAAGGTCACTTCGGATGGCCTGAGGTATTTGGCCCTGGAAGACGATATCTGAGACGGCGAAGCGGCCTCCTGGGCTAAGCACACGGTAGGCTTCGCGCAGCACCTGGCCTTTGTCAGCAGACAGGTTGATTACGCAGTTCGAGATTACAACGTCAACACTTTGGTCAGGCAGGGGAATAGCTTCTATAACGCCTTTGAGGAAACGCACGTTTTCTATTTTCGACTCAATGCGATTGCGTTCGGCCAGTTCAAGCATAGCATCGGTCATGTCCAGGCCATAGGCAAAGCCTGTGGGGCCAACACGCCGCGCCGAAAGCAGGACATCGATACCACCACCACTGCCCAGATCGAGTACCTTCTCGCCAGGTTTTAATTCGGCTAATGCTGTGGGGTTGCCGCAGCCCAGTGAAGCGAGCGCGGCCGCCACTGGCAGCTCACCAAGTTCTACACCACTATACAGATCACTGGTAATAGCATCACCACAACTACTGCCGGTGGAGCAACAGCTACTACCTGGGCTACCACTACAGCAAGCATCAGCGCTGGATTCACCAGTGCCCAATACTTCTAATGCCACCCGCGCATAGCGTTCGCTCACGGCTGTGCGCAACTGCTGATCATCGTTCGGCACTTTGTTCATGAAGGGTATCCTTTCTGTTACTGTTCTTGACGGACGCCCCTAAACGTCCTTACATTTTACTCACTTCTAGAGACGGCGAGGAACCAAAAAGGACGCAAGATTAAATCATTCTGTCGCCGCCGCCGACAAGAAGTAGCTGCCCGGTGAGCCAGCGGGCTTGCTCTGAAGCCAGGAAGATAATGACATCTGCGATATCTTCCGGCTGGCCTACGCGGCCTAGCGGGGTATCTGCGGCGATTTGCTGCTCAAAGTCCGGTGTTATCCAGCCCGTTTGAATTGGTCCTGGAGACACAATATTGACTGTAATGCCGTACTTTCCCAACTCCAAAGCTGCGGCGCGGCTGTAGGACTCCATTGCGTACTTGCTTGCTCCATATGATATCTCACCTGGGAAGCCTGGCGATCCATCGGTGCTCACGTTGATGATACGGCCCCAACTCGCACTACGTTCGATGTGGCGACGTGCATACTCTGCTATCATTAAGGCAACAGCGCGGCTATTGACGGCGAAGTGTCGATCGTGGTTCTCCCAGGTGATTGTATTTGTACGATATCCATCTGGCGCGAGTGTGCCTGGTCCTATCTTGCTCGGTGGGATGAAGGTGTCTTGCTCGCAGTGATCTGCGTTATTGACGAGCACATCCACTGGGCCGAATGCAGATTTGGCCCGGTCAAACAGCAGCGGGATTGTAGCAGGGTCGGCCAAGTCAGCTTCCATGGCCTCGACCTGAACTCCCTGGTCACGAATGGCCTGGACGACGTCGTCAGCAGACATGGCCCGCTTCGAATCATATAGCGCCATGCCGGGAGTCGTGGGTTTGTCAGCTTGGATGGGGTTCCTGTCGGGAGTCGCTAGTGGAGGCATACGAAGGTAACTGATGAAGACTGCCGCGCCCTCGGAGGCAAAGGCTTTGGCGGTGGCAGCTCCGATGCCGTGGTTGGCTCCCGTGATGAGAACGACTTTGCCTTGTAGTCCAGTATTGATCATATTTCACCTTTTGTTCTTAGACTCTTGACCTGGCGGGCCATTGCGATTCTCTGCTCGGCCAGAAGATCAGCAGCACGATAGGTTGGGACCCTTTGTTCTTTGGCAAGCGTTAGCACTTTTTCCACCGCTTCGTAGATACGTGAGACGCTGTCCATCGCTCGTTGGCGGTTGAAGCCACCGGGGTTGAGGCTATCTATGCCAAAGATGGCACCGCCAGCGTTGACGATATAGTCGGGGGCATACAAGATGCCACGTTGTGCTAGCAGGTCGCCATGGCGGTCCTCGGCCAACTGGTTATTGGCTGAACCACAGACTATTTCGCAATGCAGCTCTGGCAAAGTCTGATCGTTGAGTACGGCACCCAGGGCGCAGGGACAGTATACATCGACAGGGAGACTGTGTATCTCTGCAGGATGTGTCAGTTTTACGTTGTACTGGGCGGCGATATGCTCGGCCCGCTCACGTTCGATGTCGGCGATGGTGACGATGGCACCAGCCTCGACGAGCAGTGCGACGGCATGTTCCCCTACGGAGCCGACTCCTTGAACCGCTACCGTTCGGCCTTGCAGATCAGGACTGCCGTAGGTTTCTTTGAGACAAGCTTGCATAGCCCGGATGACGCCAAAGGCTGTTGCTGGCGAGGGGTCTCCGGGGCCACCCCAGGATTCGGGGACGATGACGACGTATGGGGTCTCCATACGCATTAATTCCAGGTCGCGTAAGTTGGTGCCGACGTCGGGACCCGCCAGGAAGAGACCTCCGAGACGGTGCATGAAGCGACCTAACGCTCGGAACAAGCCTTCGGTCTTGTCCCGCTGTGGGTCGCCGATGATAACGCATTTGCCGCCACCCAGGTTAGCGCCTGCCGCGGCCCACTTATAGGTCATGCCACGGGCCAGGCGCAGGGCGTCGTTGATGGCATCTGCTTCGGTGTCATACGTCCACATGCGTATCCCACCTCCGGCTGGTCCCAGGGTGGTATCGTGAATGGCGAAGATGGCCTTCAGGCCGAGACTTTTTTCCTGGCAAAAGAAGAGGTTCTCATAGTCGTGTTGTTCCATGTGATCGAAGATAAAGCTCCGCATGCCCAACAGTTCCTTTCCATGAATAGAGATGGTTTGACATGCTTTTAGTGTAGGTTGCTAAGAGCCTCCTGGACAAGCGCCAAGTGTGCTTATTCAAGTGTTGCTTTGGCTTTCACGACGCAACTCTTAAATAGTGCGCCCAGTAACCCTGCCACAGACCATACTTATCTGCAATGTGCTGAAGTGCCTCTGGAGTAATCTCTTGACCTCGTCCGTAGGTTCGCGATGCGGCCTCTAGCAGTTTCTTCTCGGTGAGAGGTATGTGCTCTGTACGTCCAAGGCCACGTAGCAGGATGAATTGTGCAGACCATGCGCCAATGCCTTTGATGTTGAGCAGCCACGTTTCTACTTCATCATAAGTGGCCGTGCGCAGAAATGCTTCGTCCACTTCGCTAAAGGCTCTGGCGACGATGTTGAGTTGCTCGCCTTTCCGCGCATTGCGGATCACATCTGCCAGTTCGCCTTCGCTAACGATGGCCAGGGGTGCGGGTTCGGGAAATGCCCAATGGACAGTTCCATTTACGTTCAGACTGCCGCCGAAGCGCTCTAACAGAGCCTGTTTCATCTTCTGGGCGACGGTCAACAGGTTGCGCTGTGACAGTATAGCCCAGCAAGCGCTCTCAAAGGGTGTTGTGAATTTGACCTGGTGGTAGCCGTAAAGCTGCTCTATGATCGGTGTGAAATCGGGGTCGGTGCGACCTATGAGGTAAAGGGGCTCCAGGTCATCAGCCAGGCCCAAGAAGAAGATGATGCGGTCGATTGCTGCGTTACTGGTAAGGGTATCGATGGGCTGTTCGGAGAAGAGTGCGTACTCTAGTTGTGGCGCTTCGATAGTGCCTGTAGATGTTAGCTGAAAGACGATGATCTGGCCTTCGGCGTAGATTGCTTTGGTGAGGGTATGCGCTGAGAGCGTTTGTTCACGCTGCATTGGTGTGAAATGTCCCAGGAAGTGCAGCGATTTGGCGAAGTCGAATGGTGGGGTTGGGATGATATGTCCGGTTTCTGTGTGCAATTTCGACCTGCGATTTCTAAAGCTACATCTCGCCTTCCAGCCAACCAGGAAAGCGGGTTGGTCGTATACGGATGACGGCTCGCCGGACCTATCCAGGCCAGATGTAGCGCATCTTCGGTAGTGTCTGGCGAGGGGAAGCCCGGCGCATAGCAAACTCATATCATGTAATTCTCGTCACGAAAGCTCAGGAGCAGGGATGAGACGCCCTACCCCCTCGGTGATCACGATCAGGACCTGGTTGACCATCTGTTCTGTCGAGATGGTTTTCGCTCCATGAATCCATTGGGCTGCTGCCCCGAACATTGCCCAACTCATCACCGAGGCCACCGTTCCTACAGGGACCCGCCGTCCCATACCCGAGATTGGAACCTGCTTGAGCCAGCTCGCGAGGACCTCCGCGAGTTCCTCTTGCACGATTCGATCAAACATGGGGTCCAACTCTATGTCCGTTGGCCTATGCTCGTTCTGCGCCTTGCGGAGGAAGTCGAACACCGCCCCGATGAGTATTCGCAGGGTATTCACTCCCCATCTGGAACCAGAAGGGAGTTTGCTTGCCACCTCCTTCTGAAATTGTCCGCGGATAATGAAATCCAGCAGGCTATATTTGTCTTCAAAGTGCGCATAAAAGGTAGCTCGATTCACAGTTGCCCGCTCGGCGATATCGTGGACGGTAATGGACGCAAATCGCTTTTCTTGCATGAGCTCAAGCAAGGCCTGCTGCAAGAGCTGACGAGTCCGCCTGACGCGGGGGTCTACGCCATTCACATGTTCATTCATACGATCCTCTCATAACTGGCTCGCGTTTGCCCGAACCAGGTACATGGACACGCTACTGCTGGCTTGCCAGAAGGGATGACCACACAATCTCCCCTGGACTGCGTCTCTACCCTCCTGTTGAGTAATGATATCGATGGGATTATTGATCACGGTAGCACCTTTCTGTTTAAGATGTATTCCTAGCGCATGTGCAGGACGAGCACCCCCATTAGATCGAAGCCGCTCATCAGCAACGATAGGCCAAGACTCACCAGGATGATGTCACGCTGCCGGGGATTGCTCAGCAGTGATGACCATATCCCGGTACTCCTGATATCCGCAAGGGGCACCAGGCCTTCCCTATCACCAGTTGTGTGGGGCTGATGTGTGAGTGATCCACTGACGCGATTTGAGCATGCACTGATGGCCTCCATGCGGTCACTGATGGCCTGCTCGAGTTGCGAACTGGTAATCCAGCTCGGACACGTCAGCAGACACGTAGTGGGCATTTTGCTCGAAGGAGCCTGATGCTTGGAACATTGTCTGCAACCTCCTGATTTTGTATGCTTTCCGGTTATTTATTCTTGTTCTATTGGAACAAAGAGGCAGGGCATGTTATTCCCCCTGTTGCGTTACGAAGAAGTTGATTGCCTGGGGCAGTTCGGCGAAATTGTTGATGATATAGTGTGGTTGAACCCCCGGATAATACTTCTCTCCCTGATTAGAAGAGATGAAGATAGTTTTCATGTTCAGTTGCTGGGGGCCAAAGATGTCACGATGCATGTCGTTACCGATGAAGAGAGCCTGCTGCGGTTCGACTTGCAAGGCATCAAGGGCTTTCTGGAAGAGCTGGATGTCTGGTTTGCGATAGCCGTAGTCACCCGAAATGATGACTGGATTGAAGTATCCCAGCAGACCCACTGCATACAGTTCGGGAACGGCGTATGCGCTCTGAGCATCGGTCACTATTGCCATCGGGTAGTACGGGTGCAACTGGTCAAGTATTTCCCGCACCTGCGGATAGAGGCGCAGCCGTTTGCGGGCAATGCCGCGGTGCAGTTCGGCCAGAAATAGAGGGAGTTGTTGCAGCTTTTCCGGGGGCAGTGAGCGTGTGTAATCGCTGGCATTACGCTGCAGCATCTCTCGCCAGACCTCGACGGCATTCCATTCTGCGTGGGTCTCCTTGCTCGTCTCGCGCTGTTGTTGCATAAGCTGAAAATACAGGTCGCGTACTTCTCCACGGCGCATTGAAATGCCCTGGTAGGTGAGGAAATGTGCGATGGCACGGTAAATCTCCTCTAAGCCCTCATCGGTCTCAATATCGATGAGCGTCCCGTTAACATCGAAAAGCAATGCACGAATATCCATTAAAAAGTCCTCAGGGTGTTCTTTGCTTCCTCGATGAGGCGATGACGATAGTCAGGGCTGACCCAGGAGTTGCGGGCGATGCGCAGTAGAGTAAGACCCATCTGGAAGGCTATCCGCCCGGTAATGGAGCGAAAGGCACTATAGCGGTCGGGGAAGTGACAGGCATATTCCCATAGAAAGTGACCGATGAAAGGTTCGGCGGCATATTTGTTGCCGGTGGCCTGCAGGAAAAAGTGCTGGAGTTCCCCGGCGACACGCCCGATATCGAAAACCCGATCAGCTCGCTTCATGCGTTCCAGGTCGATGGCGATGACGCCCAGACCATAGCCAAAGAGGAAGTTGGATGGGGTAGCATCGCCATGAACCAGCACTTGCTGATCCTCCCACATACGCGGCTGTTCGCGCCAGCGATCACGCAACCAGTAGAATTCGTTCGCATCGTCCCAGTTGATGAATTGTTTCTTGTGGAGCTTTCGCACCAGGCGGTCAAGATAGGCGCAATCCTGGTTAAAATCAACGCCGTAGCCGTTGGCGGTGCGATTATGCAGGGTAGCCAGGAAGTAAGCCAGGGCAGTGAGCTTTGCAAAAAGTTCGTCTCGCTGCCCATGAGAGATGGCTGCTGTAATAACGTTGCTCAATGACCGTCCACTGCAATACTCCTCGACGAGTAGACCGTTAAGCCAGCTATTGCAGCCAAGGGGGCGTACGACATAGTGTGGATGACCGGCCAATCCGTAGCCGCGTAACAGGTGTAGGTTGTGAAATTCCTGCTCCATGCGCTGGTTAGCCGATTCTATATTGGAGTTACCATTTCCTGCAAAGAACTTTCCGACAATCTGCACCTGGCTATGTTTCTCTTCGTAGCAGTACACCTCGTTGCTGCCATGCATACGAAAGACACGAAAATTGGCTGGATAGTTGGTCTGCCCTACCTGCGGTAGTATATCATGTTGCAAGTAGTGATGGAGTGGGTCATGGGTGGACAGATGCCCAAGATAGTGCTTTGACATGGCGATCGGTACTCTCGCTCCGCTTTTCAATAAAGGATAAGCCAGTGTTAAAATTCTGTTAATGGAAAGTTAAATCATATCCCGTATGATAGGAGAGAGGGGGAGAATTGTCAAGCGAGCCAGGTTCCCACGCCCAATCAAAATTTAACGTGCACCCAGGTTACTTTTCGACAAAATATCGCATGATTGGTCGATGCTCTGACCTTCTGAGGACCTCGACGAATCCCGCTGCGATGAATGCAAAGGTGATACCGGTGAAGCTGGAGACGTCAGGCAGGTTGCTGTGTTTCGGTTCGACCGGGTAGCCTTCGACGATGTGTGCGCCATGCTCTCTGGCGTACTCAGTGGCAGCCTGTAGCAACTTGATCATGAGTCCCTGGCGCCTGAAGGGTTTGGCGATAAAGAAGCAGACGATCGACCAGACGGGTTTGTCATCAACTCTTTTGAGGGTGCGGGACCGTTCCAGCACTGGAAATGCCTCTCTGGGTGCTACGGAGCACCAAGCGATGGGCTGACCATAGGCATAAGCGAGAATGCCTGGGACCGCGCCAGAAGTGACGATGGTCTGCAGTGCTTGCTTCTTCTCCTGGCCTGTTTGCTTGTCAAATTCGGAGCGCGGCATTCTCCACCACATACACCAGCAGTTGCCATAGGCTCCACGTTTGCCAAACAATGTTTCGAGATCCTGCCAGCGTTCGGAGGTTGCTGGCTGAAATTCGAGATTGGGAAGTGATGCTGGTTGGGTAGACATGCGTTATCCCTTTCTAGAGCATTTAGGCCCGATCGGTCGGGATGAGGGCGAAGATGAGCGTGGTGCGCAGGGTACCATCCGGAGCGATCAGGTGGTTGCGCAAGCGCGCTTCCTGGACGAAGCCAAGGCGCTGTGCGACTGCAGCACTGCGCACGTTGCGTTCATCGCAGCGAATTTCGACGCGGGTGGCTGCGAGCGCTGAGAAGGCGTAGTCGGTCAGAAGCTGCACTGCTTCTGTGATGTATCCTTGGCCTGCGGCAGAGGCGCGTAGCCAGTAGCCGATTTCGAAATACCTGGTTTCCCAGTCGTGGGGATGGAGTCCGCTGCCACCGAGATAGCGGTTGGTGGCTGCTTCCCAGATGCCGACTATCAGGTCTTCGCGGAGCAACCAGTTGGCCTCCTGGTGGATGATCCAGTCTCGACTCTCCTCGACCGTCTGGTGCTCGTCGGCGAAAGGGAGCCAGGGGCGCAGGTGATCGCGTGATTCGGCTACAGCTTCGAAGAGTGATTGTGCATCGCTCTCGCGGTATGGTCGCACGATGATGCGTTCGCCGCGGAGTCCTTCAAATAACGGGATAAGGGTGCGATAAACGGTTGTGCGCATCGGTTCTCCTTATATGCTCAACTCTTCTTCAAGCCAGGCTTCTGCTCTTTGGTCCCCCACTGCACCCACCAGCGGACCGACAATGGGAATGGCGCTGGGCCGCCATGCTGATCGCGGTTTTCGCGGCGGTCTTGCCCAAGACAAGGGTACTCTAGAGCTGCCAGATTGTCAATGAGATTAGGGAGAAAGGGACGGAGACCCACTAGCGTAAGTCGTTCTGTTTAGCGTATGCTAATTCCATAGAGATAGAGCGTTTCCCATATGCAGCATACTTTACTTCCAATTCCTTATGCTGGCAAGGAGCAAGCAAAAGTTCACGTTTCAATGTGTTTTGAAAGGCAGGTTTAACTATGCCAGATGCTACGACCTCTGTGCTCACGCGGCACAATGACAACAATCGCACCGGCGCATACCTTCAGGAAACTCAACTCAATACCTCCAATGTGAACCAGCAGCAGTTCGGCAAGTTGTTCGCGTACCATGTGGATGGTCAAATTTATGCGCAGCCGTTATATGTGAGCAACATGAATATGGCCGACGGGGATACACACAACGTGGTGTACGTGGCTACAATGCACAATATGGTCTATGCCTTCGATGCCGATAACCCGGTCGCAGACAACTCACCGCTCTGGTCTAGGTCACTGGGGTCTTCGGCGCCTCTGCCTGATCCCAATATTGGCCCTGTTGGCCCACAGGGCCAATCTTTCTATCGCGATATCTCCGTCGAGGTGGGCATCATCAGTACGCCTGTCATCTCGCTCGACAAGAATGTCATCTACGTTGTTGCCTTCACTAAAGTCGGGAACACATACTCCCACCATTTACATGCCCTGGACCTGGTGACCGGGGAGGAACGCATGGGCGGACCGGTACAGATCGTGGGGAGTGTTCAGGGAAATGGCTATGACAGCAAGAATGGAACTATCACCTTCACCAGTAATCGCCAGATCCAGCGTGCAGCTTTGCTGCTGGCCAACAACGTTGTCTACATTGCCTTCGCAGCCTATGGTGATGCTCCCCCCTACCACGGCTGGGTGTTTACCTACAATGCCACAACGCTACAGAGAATGGCTGTGTACAACACCACGCCTAATGGTAGAGAAGGGGGCATCTGGCAAGCCGGGCAGGGGCTGGTCGCTGATGGTGACAACAACATTTACTTTATAACGGGCAATGGTACGTTTACCATCGATGCAAGAAATCTAGGTTGTGCCATTGTCAAACTCAAGCCCAACCTCTCACTTGCCGATTGGTTCGCTCCCCATAACTGTGTAGCGCTCACTAACGGGGATCAGGACCTTGGTTCCGCTGGAGCATTGCTGATACCCGGTACCAACTTGTTGCTTGGAGGCGGGAAAGAAAGTAAATTTTACCTCATACAGCGGGATCACATGAGTCATTTCAATGCTAACAATGACGATCAGATCGTGCAAAGTTTCTACGTCAATCTTCCGGGCAAGGATCACTATACCCACCATATTCATAGTGGGCCAGTCTACTGGAACGGCCCGAATGGGCCCTGGATCTACGTCTGGGCCGAAAACGACTACCTGAAGGCCTATCATTTCGACGGTGAGAAGTTCCAGGTGACCCCGGTTTCGACCTCTACCACGCGAGACCCACAAAACGTACCAGGGGGAAGCATCGGTATGCCGGGAGGATTTTTGTCGATCTCCGCTAATGGTAATACCCCTGGCACAGGCATTGTGTGGGCCTCGCACCCTTACGAGCAGAATGCTAATCAGGCGGTTGTGGATGGTATCATGCGTGCCTACGATGCTTCCGATCTGACAAAGGAGCTGTGGAACAGTAAACAGAACGCGAGTCGCGATGATATCGGGAAATTCGCGAAGTTCTGCCCACCCACGGTTGCAAACGGAAAGGTGTACGTGGCAAGCTTCTCAGGCGAGTTAACTGTGTATGGCCACTTGTGATCGTTAGATTGATCAGGTCAACTGCGGTAGACCAGCTCTGGTAATGCCTCGATGCCACTGTTCACGACTCGTACAGCATCTGCAACTGTGCCATGATCGGGCGACAGGTAGCACACAGGATCGGTGACCCCAGCGTCGCCTGTAAGCTGGAAGGCCTGGCAGCGGCAGCCGCCGAAGTCTATGGTCTGACGCGGGCAGCTCCGGCACGGCTCCGGCATCCAGTCGACGCCACGGAAGCGGTTGAACATGAGCGAGTCGTCCCAGATCCAGGCGAGCGAACGCTGCCGTACGTTCTCGACGGGCAATGCAGTAATCTGACCTGCTGCCGGGCAAGGAAGCACGTCGCCGTTGGGTGCTACCGTGAGTTGTTGACGTCCCCAACCACCCATACAAGGTTTGGGATAGCGGCTGTAGTAATCGGGAATGACGTAGATGATCTGCATCTGCTTTGCGAGACGAACTCGTGCCGCCTGCACGACTGATTCGGCTCGTTGCAACTGCTCCCAGGTGGGCAGCAGCGCGGTACGGTTGTGCAGGGCCCAGCCGTAGTACTGTGCGTTTGCCAGTTCGAGCCGCTCGACTGCCAGTTCCTCGGCCAGTGCCAGGATTGCTGCGACCTGGTCGATGTTGTGGCGATGCAGGACGACATTAAGGGTGAGGGGGAAACCAATCGCTTTGACCGTTCGTGCTACTGCAACCTTGCGGAGATAGGAGGGCGTACCAGCGATGCCGTCGGAGAGTACTGGGTCGGCGGCCTGGATGCTGATCTGTATGTGATCCAATCCTGCTCTCTTCAACTGCTCTGCCTTTGCCGCTGTGAGTGAGAGCGCACTGGTGATGAGGTTGGTATAGAAGCCAAGTTCGTGTGCCCTGGTCACGATGGCCAGCAGGTCACGGCGCTGCAAGGGCTCGCCTCCCGATAGGTGGAGTTGGAGTACTCCCAGGTCGTGCGCCTCGGTGAGCACACGCGACCACTCCTCAACGGTCAACTCATCGGAGTAGGCCGCCAGGTTCAGCGGATTAGAGCAATAGGGGCAATGCAGTGGGCAGCGATAGGTCAGCTCTGCAAGTAGCCCCATGGGTCTATTCCTGGTCATCACATTCCATCAGCCTCTTCTGTCTAAGGCGGTTAAGAAAGGTCAAGACATCCTGTTCGACGGCATGGTTGTATTGTGTATTCAACTCGGTGATGATAGCCGATACGCTGCGTTGTCCGTCGCACAGGGCCAGGATTGCCGCCGCCGTTGCGTTCAGCACCAGCACCCCTTCAGGACCCAGAAGCACTTGCTTCTCGCGTATAGCGTCCCACTGCAAGCGTGCCCAGCTTGCCAGGCGTGGTCGTGCAGTCAGTGGAATGTCACTCATCGTCACCCTTTCGTGTGGGCGTGATGGATGGCATCCAGCATGCTCCACAAGACATCACACTTGAACTCAAGGGCGGCAATGGCCCGTTCTTGCTGCTCACGTGTACGGCCGTACTGGGTTACCAGTTGTAGAGCGTTGCTGGCATCGCGAGGTGCCTGTGTCAGTCGCTTTTTGAGGTAGGTCAGGCCAGCGGGGTCAACCCAGGTGTAGTGGCGCCCGAAGGCCAGGATACGCTCTTGCATCAAGCCGGGTGCGAAGAGTTCGGTGAGTGAGGCTGCTACTCCTTCGATCCAGGGGCGCGTGCGAGCGAATGTAACATACGCATCTACAGCGAAGCGCACACCCGGAATAATGTGCCGCTCGTCGAGCACTTCCTCGCGACTCAGTCCTACAGATTCGGCAAAACGCAGCCAATCCTCGATACCGCCTTGCCCTTCCGCTGTACCATCATGGTCAATGATGCGTTGTATCCAGGCGCGACGTATAGCGGGATAAGGGCAGTTGGATACAATTGCGGCATCTTTGACCGGGATCATCGACTGGTAATAGTAGCGGTTGGCGACCCAGCTTTGAATCTGGGCGCGGTTCAGGTGGCCCGCATTCATCTGTATATGAAACGGGTGCTTATGGTGGTAGTTTTCCTCTTGCGCATTCAGGGCTGCCACGAATGCATCGTTGGTCAATGGTGCTCCATCTGATGCTGAAGCCTGCTTCTCTGGTGTGGTTTCCATTTTCTCACATCTCCCATTCCATACCGTCAAAGGCAACCTCGATGCCATGAGCCTCAACGGTTTGCCGCTGCGGTGAATTTTCGATCAATAGCGGATTCGTATTATTGATATGGATGTATATCGCGCGGTCAATATCTAATGCAGCTAACTGCTCTAGACTGCCATCATCGCCAGCGATAGGCAGGTGGCCCATATCCCGTGCAGTCTTGTTGCTAATGCCGAGTCGGACCAGTTCGTCATTATCCCAGCAGGTGCCGTCGACGAGGAGGCAGGAACAGTCTTGCAAGTGGCTTCGTACCTCAGCGTGCAGTTCCTGCATCGCCGGTAGGTAGACGAGGATGCGATCGGTTTGTATGTCGGTGATGCGGTAGCCAACGCTTGCCTCTGGGTGGCCTCCCGACTCGGCGGCGAAGACAACGGTTTTGCTGCTGAGTGTGGTGAATGCCTGGCAACGCAGTCCACTGTCCATGCCATCTGCCTGGTAGAAGGGCATGACTTCCTGAAGCCGTACTGGCTGCCACTCGACCGTGCAGTAGGCCTGCAAGGTGCGCAGGAGTGGATTCCACTGAGTAAGTGCGGTATAGACCCACTCGGTGGCGTAGATGCGCAAGTGACGTGCCTCACGTAGCGAGAGCAGCCCCAACGTATGATCGAGCTCCGCGTCAGAGAGTATGATGCCCTGGATGGGGGTATGACGGACGCCACTCTGGGGCCAGAGAGGTGGAAAAGCATTTACCTGGCTGCGAATATCAGGTGAAACGTTGAAAATAAACCAGTGTCGATGATCTGCGCTGACTGCAATGGATGATTGCGTACGCGGGCGACAGGGCAACGAGCCATCACGTGCAGCGCGACAGTTCGGGCAATAACAGTTCCACTGGGGAAAGCCGCCGCCAGCGGCTGATCCCAGGACGTGTATCCACATGCAGGCGCTCCGTTCTTGTGAGAAGGACGTAGCCACCTACCAATGAGCTGCGTAGGCGGTTACTTCAGCCTCAAGCTCATACTCTTCAAAGTCAGGTGTAATCCACTCCATACAATGCACCCCCTTTCTAAACTTTCCCGCCAATGGACATGAGAAGCCTATCTGCTGTATCTCTAGAAGGATAATACTCCAGGCAGACCAGCGTGTCAATGGATTTAGACTCTTGACAACAAGATGCTCTTGTGTCAAATAGCACCTAACAGGCTGAGTTCAAAGTCGAGAGCTATTCATAGAAAGAGGAGTGATGAGTGGGAAACGTGGTGGTCTGTCAAGCCTCCTGCGGGACGTCAAAGCCTTTCCTGCGTAGAAAATCCTCAAACCAAACAAGCGGGGCGCTATCCTTCGATACCGTCTGATTGTCGCAGCGGAAGAAACGTATGTAGAGTGGCAATAAGGGACCAAGGCTGGTGACAAGGCGCTGTGCTCGTGCCTCGGCCTCATCCCACTTGCCGCGCAGCGCCCCCAGACGCCAGCTGTTGTAGGCTTCGTCGTGCAGTTCGATGACGTCTAAAAGGGTAGGGTCGTGGATGTAGCGTTCAGCGAACTTGCGGGCGATGAAGGCGTGGTGATTCTCGCCGATCTTAGGTTTTGATAGGTCAACACGGTATTTGAAGGCGTCGTGGACCAGGGCGGTCAGCCTGAGGGCACGACGCTCTTCTTCAGTGGTGGCATGTCGGTCGACGTTCGCCAAGACGTCGGCAATGTGGTACATGACTGGGCCTTCGAGGTGGCCGGTGCGTGGTTTGCCCCAGATGATGCCTTGCTGCCACTCGGGGTCTGCACAGATCTTTTTTTCTAGTTCGTTCTCGGTATTAAATGGTAGCTCCACTACGTTGTTTCTTTCAAGAGGTGTGCTTTGATGAACTCCAGCGTTGCTCTAATGATCTCACGCGAGCGCGCGTCATCGTTTAATATGTCAAAGGCGTGCAAACCTTCAGGATGATTCATGAGATCGATGGATATGTTGTGAGCCAGCGCCTCGCGTACAAACTGGTCAACAGACTGGTTAAGTGCGAGGTAATCAAGGCCTGCCCTGGCAATGAAGATGGGTGCGATTTCCTTGGCTCTCGCCTTCAAATGATGTGTTGCCGAAAACTCTTCAAGGTCTTCATTGCTAAGTATGGGTGAACTTTGCTGAGGTTTGTCCGTAGGCTCCATAAACGTATCGTAGTGGGCTTTGAGGTCGGTAAACCCGTAGTAGGAGACAATACATTGTACAAATCCGGACGCTTCGCGCATTGCTGCTCGCAGACCAAATGGCCCCCCGGCTGAACCAACCCAGATGCAGATGGAGTCTTCATCTATATGTAACGCTTCTGCATGGTTGCGAACATAGTTTATGAGGTCATCGATATCACTTGCAACCTCGTATACTTTGGTAAATTCTTCTGTAGACCGATGATTAAAGGTAATCGCAATAAGGCCGGAGGCTGCAGTCAGTTGCCCCCAGGAAATGTACTGGCCCCAGTCCTTAGCATCTTTTAGAAACTCCGGTGGAGCATCCCCATGAACAAAAATGACGGCAGGACGCCGAGAACTCCTCTGAAGGTCTATTGGGTGGTAGACATCCATCTGTAGCTCAACACCATCGGCGGTTTTGTAGGTGACGTTTTTCTGGACAGGGACCTGTTCCATATTGGGGATTGCGTATACTAGTCGCTTCTTTAAGGTCCAGCCCTGTCATGCTGAGCGCAGCGAAGCATCTCTCTGCCTATCGAGACAGACCCTTCGCTGCGCGGAGGCGTGACACGGTGTGACTGTTCAAACTGTCAAGTACTTTTCTTCAAATTGAACCTTGCCTTAGCTTTGAAGGATTGTTTTGGTTGTCTTGAAATGCACCTATCATTGTCTGCAGGTCTTTCTCTGCCATCATGATCCCCTTAGCATGTCATCGTGCTATAAAATATGCCTTCGTAAACTCTAGCATTGCAGTCTCGCATGACCGTAGATCGTCATCGCGGATGAAGCTGTTCTTTACATATGTACAGGTTACCGCAATTTTAAGGTCTTGTCACTATTTGACCGAAGCAAAAATCTGGAAAGATGAAAACCGTGACTATTGCTAAGCAGTACAAGAGATGGTAGCATGTGAGATGCTATGAGCAACCATTCTACATAGGTCAGTGACCCATCCCGCTTTCTGGGGATGGGCTTGCGTGGAGGGCTAGCGCATCGCAAGCACTGACTAGCGGGCTTGGCGCGTCTAGGCAATCCTACCGCTCATGCAGCAGCGTCTCTGGCTAAGGAAAGTACGTTCGAGCGCCGCCCTAACTTGAACCACTACCTGCCGCGCCCAAGCAGACGACCGGAGGGGTCTATGCCGGAGATGCCATCGCGAAGGGTTATCTTACCCAGGCTTTGACCTGGCGGGCCGTAATCGGCCAGGGTTTCGCCGTTCCCACAAAAACGGCGTCCCGCAAGGGAGTCCCGGATGCGTCCGGCCTTTTTTCCTCCCACCGCCTGAAGGCGGGTGGGTATCCAAAATGGAGATGTTTATGAGGAAGAGTAATGGCAATAGAGCAAGAGCGGAGGCGTGAAGCCTACAAACTACCTTTGCAAGAACTGCGCAACCTGGCACCAGATATGCTCTGGAGAGACACGCCCACTATCTCCCCTGACCTTTCACCAATTGAGGTATGTCAAATTGTTGGTGACTGGTATATAGCCAACAGTAGCGATGCCCGACGCCGTGAGGCGGGACAATTCTTTACTCCCCCCATCGTTGCTCGCTATATGGCAAATTTGGCTGGGACGCTCAACAACCAGGTTCATGTGCTTGATCCAGGTGCAGGTGTCGGCATACTATCCTGCGCTATCTGTGAGTCTGCTGTGGTACAACGGCTGTCTGCCCTCACCATCGTCGCCTATGAGTCTGACTCTGTACTGCATGCACTCTGTCTCTTTACACTCAACTATGCCCGCGACATCTTACATGAGCATGGCATTGAGCTATCTATCGAACTGTACCAGCAGGATTTTATTGAGGCCATGTCCGAACAGATGACGCAAACATCCCTCTGGTCGAACAGCCTGAGACCTGAACATCCCTTCGATCTCGCTATCCTCAATCCTCCTTACTTCAAGGTAAATCAGAACGACCTTCGAGCCAGGCTCGTCAAGGGCATTGTACATGGACGTACAAATATGTACACCATGTTCATGTCTCTAGCTGCCTCTTCTTTACGAGCAGGAGGACGCTATGTGTCAATTACTCCCCGCTCTTTCGCATCCGGCGCATATTTTAGCCATTTTCGTCGTCAGTTTTTTGATATGATGACGCCTGAGGTAATTCACCTATTTGATTCGAGACGTGCTGCTTTTGAAGATGCACAGGTGCTGCAAGAAAATATCATTCTGACCGGCGTCAAAAAGGGAGTGACTTCAGTAGACCCGCCGTCTGTCACCATCTCGCGCAGTAGAGGACTAGACGATCTGGCTCACCCATTGATCCAACAAGCACCACGCCGCTTTATCATCGATGACAAGCAGAAAGACCCTACCCTGCACCTTCCAGTAAGCGATATCGATACCCATCTTTTACAAGCATTCAGGCGCTGGAATACCTCTTTGGCAACCTACGGATTGGAAATATCGACAGGCCCTGTGGTACCTTTCCGCTCTTCTGACATGCTAACATCTATTGAGCAGGTCAAGCGAGGTGAGGCTGTCCCGCTCTTATGGTTACAGGCGCTTCAGTGCTAAAGAAGAGCCACGCCGTATTACGGCAGCAGTTTTGCCAGATAGTGCATTTGGCACAGACCTGATTGCTTTAGAAAATCATCTGAATTATGTGTATCGTCCTGGTGGAACACTCTCTTATGAAGAGGCTATGGGAATTGCAGCTTTTCTTAATAGCACGCTTGTTGATCGCCACTTCCGCATCACCAACGGCAATACTCAAGTCAATGCTACTGAACTGCGGAAACTTCCTTTGCCACCTTGGGAACGACTCACTCGCATAGGCGAACGAGTGGCTAGCTTGGAAGATAAACAGGATTTTGATGCAACAGAACGTATCATAATGGAGGAACTTGCAGAAGATTTAATTGTGGGCAATGAGGAAGATGACTTACAGCTCCCAATACTGAAGGATTCGAGGATATCAATGGGCAAAATCCAGGAAGTACAGCGTATTTTGCGCGACCTTGGTCTGCCACCCGCACAACAAAACGAGATCAGCGCTCTCACGCTGCTTGCACTATGTAATTTGAATGAAACTACTCCTTGGACGCAAGCCTCAAAACAACCTATCACTGTCCATAATATGATGGGCTTTATGGGACGACACTACGGTAGAACCTATGCGGAAAATACACGCGAGGTCGTGCGCCGCCAGGTAATTCACCAGTTTGAACAGGCCCGCATAGTAGATCGTAACCCGGATGACCCTACTCGCCCGACTAACAGTCCCAATACTTGTTATGCATTGACAGAGGATGTCCTTCAGGTGCTTACTCAATTTGGTACACAAGCCTGGGAAGATGCTGTCACACACTTTCTGGAACAGCACGGTGCCCTCTGGGAACACTATCAGCGAAGCCGCCAAACTATGACCCTACCGCTAAAATTAGCTGACGGCAACCAACTTTATCTAACACCGGGGAAGCACAACGAGTTACAAATTGCTGTTATCGAAAATTTCGGCCCACGCTATGCCGCAGATGCCACCGTACTCTATCTCGGTGATGCTGCCAACAAGTCTGTGATTTATGGGCGGGAGCGGTTAGAGCAGCTAGGTGTGCCAATCACTACCCACGATAAGCTACCTGATATCATCCTCTACCACAAAGAAAAGAACTGGCTTTACCTCATTGAAGCAGTAACATCACATGGGCCTGTATCCCACAAACGCCGGTACGAGTTGGAGAAACTATTAAAGCAGTGTACAGCACAACGAGTGTATGTATCAGCTTTCCTCAACTTCGCAGAATTTAGGCGACATACACCCCAGATTGCATGGGAGACCGAGGTCTGGATAGCAGAAATTCCTGAGCATATGATTCATTACAATGGCGAACGCTTCTTAGGTCCTCATGAGCAATATCCACAATAACCCTGTCGCCTGGCGAAAGTCAGCTTTCTCTTGCCAAACCTCTGCCCACATGCTATCCTGGTACACATGATCTAGCATGTACCTGGGATCATGAGGGGGATTTTTGCTATGCTGCAGGAGAACCTTGGCGACACAAGCGATGCCTCGCCTCACCCGTTACCACAACAAGGGGCACTGCTGCGCCGCGCACACGAACTGTTGGAGAACGCTGGACAACCTCTGGCTGAAGAGCTGCTCATTAAACACCTGTTTGGAGTTGTTGGGAAGGCAGGCAAAAATGCTGTCTGGAAGACGTTGCTGCGCCAGATGCTGGGAAGCTCTACATTATTTGAGCAGCTTGATGAACACGAGTGGGCACTTGCGGTTTGGCGTGTCACACGTCAGCAGCTCGACGAGGTCGAGTTTGTCGTGCTCGATACGGAGACGACTGGATTGCGCCCCGGCCCTGATCGTGTGATTGAGCTTGCAGGTATCCGACTGCGTGGGGGCGAGGCGATTGACTCGTTTCAAAGCCTGGTGAATCCTGGACGGCGTCTGCCACCGTTTATCGTGCAGTTTACGGGTATCACCCAGGAGATGCTTTTAGATGCGCCGGAGGCCGCAGTTGTGCTGCCCGGTTTTCTGCGTTTCATCGATGGGGCAACGCTGGTTGGGCATAATCTGGGTTTTGATATCGGCTTCCTGACCTATGAGGCACAACTGCTCGGATATAGCTTTCCGATAGATGGTCTAGATACCATTCTGCTGGCGCGACGTTTTCTGCCTGGTCTGCGCCGCTTCAAGCTCGATCTGGTGGCGGAACACCTGGGCATTGCGGTAGCGAACCGTCACCGTGCGCTGGGTGATGCCAGGGTGACGGCTGCTGTTTTTGCAAAGTTGCTCGAAAGGGCCCACGAGCAGGGAATCCACACACTCGGACATCTGCGCCGCCGCCTGCAGTTGCCGGTCGCGTGGAGCGGAGATATTACACAGGCTTCGATTCCTAAACAAGGCCAGTTATTGCGCGCAGACGGCAAACTCTCCTCGCGCTCTGCGCTCATTCCGCGTCCGACGGGGAGCCTCTTTCTCAATCCGGCCTGGAAACGCGACTTTCCAGCCAAACCGGGTGTGTATCTAATGAAGGATGAGCATGGGCAGGTAATTTATGTTGGTAAGGCGAAGTCGCTGAAGGACCGGCTGGCTTCGTACTATACTCAACCGCTGGGTTACACACGCAAAATGGATGGGTTGTTGCAGGAAGTGAAGGAGATCGAGATTCGCGTGCTTGGCTCTGAGTTGGAGGCGTTGCTGGTGGAGTCGCAACTAATTAAACAGTTGCAGCCTGCCTATAATGTGCAGTTGCGTAACTACGAGCTGTACCCTTTTATCAAGATCGATGTGCAACATCCGTTTCCGCGTGTCTTCGCAACGCGAGAGGTAGCAGCTGATGGGGCACGCTACTTCGGTCCGTTTCGCAGCAGGCGTATCGTTGATCTGACGATTGAACTGGTGCACAAGGTCTTTCCTGTGCGCACCTGTACGCGTTCACTACCGCCGCAGGCCAAACCATCTGAACCCTGCCTTCGCCTGCACCTGGGGCGCTGTCCCGGTCCTTGCAGGGGAGGAACTGATGCACAGGAGTATTATAAGACCATAGAGCAGGTATGCGCCTTTTTAGGGGGTGAACGTGAGGACTTGCTTGACCGTTTGCGTCGTGAAATGCTGGAAGCGTCGCAGCAGATGAACTACGAGCGGGCTGCGTGGTTGCGTGATACGATACGGAGCGCAGATGAGGTGTTGATTGGCCAACGCTTGATTACAGGAGCGGTCGAAGCAAATAATCTGTTCATCGTTTACCCGTCTGCGCAAGAGGAGTCCAACGAGCTGTTCCTGATTCGTCACGGTCGCCTGGTTGAGCAGCGCTGTATCCCGCATGAACCGGAGAGGATGAAGCTTGCAATACATGAGCTGCTGGCACAAGCTGCTGAGCTGGGAGACGCGCCGAGCATTGTGGGTAAGGCGGAGGTGGATCAAATCAATATTATTAGCCGTTGGATACACCGCCACAGCGATGAACGAGCTTTCTTTCCTTTCCAGCATGCCCTGAAAGAAGAGGATGAGGCGCGGCTGCTGGCTCAACGCATGTGGGTTGAGGTAGATGCTGCCCGTAAACTATCGGTACCAGTGGGGATTGCATCTGATGAGATAGAGGATATACTTATAATATGATGATCCTCTCACGACACGCTTTGCTGGCTTAGCTTCTGTCAAGCACCCCACGGCTAAAGCCGGGGGCTTGTAGCTAGGCGCGTCCTACTACAATAGGTTGCTTGACGGCAACCCTAGAGATATTGATAGCGGCGTTCCGATCAGCGTTATCGGTATAGCCGCAATTAACACAACAGAAGGAGGCTTGGCTCTTGCGGTTCTCTTTTGCACAATGCCCACAGACATGGCACGTCCGGGACGTGTTGCGTGGGTCTACCGTGTGCAACGGGACGCCAGCAAGAGCAGCCTTGTAGGAAAGGAATTGACGGAGTTGCCCGAATGACCAACTGGAATGCTTTGAACGCTGAGACTTCTTTAACCGTGCTTCCGTACGCGTACGGATGTGCCTTAAGTCTTCCATCGCTATTCCTTGTCCGGTGGTTTTCGCCTTTTGAACAATCCGTTTGGAGATGACATGATTGGTGTTTTTCTTAAATCTGGCTTCCTTGCCAGAGAGCTTCTTAAGATGCCTTTTAGCAGATTTCGTCCCACGTTTCTGCAAGCGTTGCCTGAGTGCATGATGCCGCTTCCGGTTGCGTTCGACAGCTTCACCACTGAAGGACTCACCAGTGCTATCAGTCGCCAGGTTGACGATGCCGAGATCAACACCGAGCGTTCCTTGCGGCTCACCTGGCACAGGTTCAGGCACGTCCAGCGTTACCGCAAGATAAAAGATACCATTGCGATAGAGCAAGTCTGCTTGTCCCTTGATAGCATCCAAACGGGACGCTTGATACTTGCCAATCAGGAAGGGGACAAGCACGCGGCCCGCAAGCGTCAAGAGGGAGACGGTAGTCAAGCCCTTAAAGCTCATGACTCGTTCGTCATAGACAATCGCTCCTTCAGGTCTGAACGTGGGTTGAATGCTCTTATCACGCTTGTAGGCTTCGCTCGCCTTGCTAATACACCTGATAGCCAATTGCGAAGGAAGCTTGTGGGTTGTGCGCAATTCGCCATACACAAGCTTTTGCAACTCAAATTTGTTGGCCGTCTTTTCAGCGAATGCTACGGAAGCCACATAGCTGGCCGCTTCGTTAAAGGCGTGCATCGTCTCAAGCAAGGCTTGATGCTGTTCGGTTGTGGGTGCAAGCTTCAAGAGCATCGTTTGTTTCATACCCCTAGGATACTATCATTGAGAGAAGTTGTCAATGGGCAAGGGGGTACCCAACCCAAGCCCCAAATAAGGAACGCCGCATTCCTCCCCGTGGCTAGAAGCCAGGGGCATCCTGCGGCGGTTTTGGTGAGGAATAGAGTTGTGGATCATCAAGAAGGGTAGATCCTATGGCAAATCAGCACCATGTCAATCTTCTCAAGAAGGGATCACGTACCTGGAATACCTGGAGAGATAGACATTTTGATATACAACCTGATGTGAGCGGTGGACACCTGAGGGGGGTGAACCTGGAAGCAGTCAATCTGAGCGAGGCAATCCTGAGCGGGACGAACCTGAGCGAAGCAAACCTCTACCGGGCGAACTTTTACAGAGCAAACCTCTACGCAGTCAACCTGTGCAAGACCTACCTCAGAGAAGCGAACTTCTACGGGGCATACCTTTATGAAGCGAAGCTGAGTGGGGCAGACCTGAGCCAGGTGGACCTGAATGGGATGAACCTGTGTCAGGCAGACCTGAGCAGAGCAATTCTGAACGGAGTGAACCTGAGCAGAGCGGACCTGTTTAGGGCCAACCTGATGCAGGCAGACCTGAGCGGAGCAGACCTGAGTAGAGCACGTCTCCGGGGAGCGAACCTGTATAGAGCCAACCTGATGCAGGCGGACCTGAGCGGAGCAGACTTGAGCGGGGCACTCCTAAGTGGAGCCAACCTGAGCGGGGCAAAGCTCAACGGGGTGAATCTGAACGGCGGGAACTTGAGCGGGGTGAACCTGAGTGGGGCAGACCTCAGAGGAGGAGATTTGAGGAAAGCATGCCTGAGCGAGGCAGACCTCACCGAGGCAGACCTCAGAGGTGCAGACCTGAGCGGGGCAGATTTCAGGAAGGCATGCTTGAGCGAGGCACATCTCAACGGAGCGGATCTCAGCGAGACAAATTTCAGCGAGGCAGACCTCAATGAGGCGAAGCTCTATGGGGCAAACCTCTATGCAGTCAACCTGAGCGGAACGGACCTCAGGCGGACACAACTGAGTGGAGCACACTTCAATGGGGTGCCTTTGCGAAAGGTGAACATGCAGGGGAAAACTTTCAGTGAGGCGCGCCTGAGTAGGAGAGACCTGCATGTGGCACAGCTCAACGGGATAGACCTGAGTGGGGCAGATCTGAGAGGGGTTAATTTGAGCGATGCAGACTTGAGTGGGGCCAATCTGGGCGAGGTCAATTTGAGCGAGGTCAACCTCAGCGGGGCGCATCTTAGCGCAGCATATCTGAGTGGGGCAGACCTTAGCAGGGCAAACCTGAGTGGAGCAGATATCAGCAAAGCCGATCTGTACATGGCGAATCTGAGTGAGGCGAACTTGAATGAGGCGAACTTAAGTGATGCAGATCTGAGAGGGGTCAACTTCAGCAGGGCCAGCCTGAGAGGGGCTAACTTCAGTGGGGCCAACGTGGGCGGTGCGTTAATAGACGAAACAGACCCTGTTGATATAAGCAATGGAACAGCTTCGTAAGGAGACCGCACGAGATGTTACTTTCTGACAAGCGGATTGTTGAAGAGGTAGAGCGAGGCAATATTGTCATCGAACCATTCGACCAACGGCATTTAGGTACCAACTCCTATGATTGCAGGCTTGGAGAGTATTACTTCGTAGGAGATGCCAATGTAGAGGTGATGCATTTGGATAACCCGGAGGAGATCCGGCGTTACTGGGGCGAGCCACGCAAAGCCAAAGATGGGAAGATTGCTATTCGTCCCGGTACGACTATTCTGGCGCATACACAGGAAATCATTGGTGGTCACAATGGGTACCTGGCGAAGATGTATTCACGCAGTACGGTGGCACGTTCGGGCTTATCGGTATGCCGTTGTGCAGGTGTCGGTGATGTCGGCTACATCAGCCGTTGGACGATGGAGATAAGCAATCATACCCAGACTACTATTTGGGTGCCCGTGGGGTTCCGCATCTGCCAGATGACGTTTGAGTATGTTGGTGAGACGCTCAAAGAGTATCATGGGAAATATGGCAAGGTTGAGCAGATCTGGACGCCGGAGGATATGTTGCCCAAACCGCAGTTTGATTGGGATTACGATGTGTATCGTACCGACGGCGGAGGTGGATTGTGGACCCAGGACGTCTGATTTCATTTGAAGGGCTTGATGGTGCCGGCAAGACGACACAGATAGAGTTGCTGGGTGGCTGGTTGGACTCGCAGCATATTCAATATCTGCGCACACGCGAGCCAGGAGGAACGCCGCTAGGGATTGAGATACGGCAACTACTGCTCAATCGTCCTGAACTGGAGATCACGCCTTTGGCAGAGGCATTTCTTTTCCAGGCCGACCGCGCACAACATTTTGCGAGCGTGGTGCTGCCTGCGCTTAAGGCTGGGACGCTTGTTATCACGGACCGCTGTTTGGATGCCAGTATTGCCTACCAGGGCTATGCACGCGGGGTTGGCGTCGAACTTGTGGAGCGACTCTCGCTGCTGGCAACGCAGGGACGCGTGCCGGACCTGACTATTTTGCTTGACCTCGATCCCAGACAAGTCTATGTGCGGACCAACACTGCCCTTGATCAACGCGGTTTGCGTGAAGAGCAGACTCGCTTTGATATGGAAGCAGAACCCTTTCATCGCCGTGTACAGGAAGGTTTTCGCTTGCTTGCTCGCGCGCATCCCGATCGTATTAAGGTAGTGGATGCTTCGCACTCACTACAGCAGGTTCACCAGGAGATTGTGCAGCTGGTGGAACCGCTGATACGGGGCTAGCTCTCAGGGCTTACCTGTCCCCCAGATAGGGTTTCACAAGGGCCCGCCCCGCCACACGCCGCATCCCTTGCCCCTACCCGATACGGATTCGCTTTCGTACCACCTGCACATCGGGTTAGCTGTAGTTACTGTTGCATTGGTGGCAACTCTTCCTCTGGATAGGAGACCTGCGGCTGCTCGTACTCTGGCTGAGGTCGCTGGTATTGGGATTGCTGCTCGCCTTCTTGATATGTCATTGGCATAGGCTGGTATCCTTGCTGGTACGGCTGGTAAGGCTGTTGGTATGGCTCCTCATGTGGTTGTGGTTGCTGGTTTGCCATCGGTACTCCATACTGATTGCCTACGCCAGTTGACGCTGCAAAGATGGCTTGCATGATGATGCCGAGAAACACAAGGATCCCTATGCTGATCATAAACCCAACCCAGGAATGGGTGAAGAAGAGGATAATAAAGAACAGCATCCAGGGGAAACCTCTTGCGCCCCAACGGTTTCGTCGATTTCGGTATTGCATCCTATGTTCCTCCTTCAGGAACGGGTAAGGACTAAGGCGTTCTTAACTATGTCTCATACTTATAGCTATTTGTTATTCACAATATAACAGATAGCTATTTGCTTGTCAAGCCCAAAATGACTTATAGCACTTCGAAAAGAGAAGCGCAAGGAAGTGAAGTCGGTCTGTGTCGTATACTTATTCATCAACGTCAACAAAATAACCCGGACATCATGAACGGGGACAGTACGTCCGTAGGGGCCGATTCATCGTGCCCACAGGTGGTGGCCAATGGCTTCGCAGCGAAAACGGCGACGACAGTACGTCCGTAGGGGCCGATTCATCGTGCCCACCGCCGATTTATCGGCCCCCGGAAACCCACCCTATAACCGGATTAATATGTTAACTTCATCAATCAGTGAGGAGAAGAGAATGCAGCAAGACCATGATGTGATCGATGCCCTGCGTGCGGACCTATCAGAGTTGACAGCTCTACATGCTCCTTCCGGCTCAGAGCAGCCAGTGATTGCGCGGTTGCGTGATCTTTTCACTCCACTGGTCGATGAGGTGGCCGTAGATCATATGGGCAACCTGGCGGCTACACGCGAGGGAGCACAAGGTACGCCACACGTGGTGGTCTCAGCGCATGCCGATGAGATTGGGGCAATCGTGGCAAGCGTAGAGCCTGAGGGGTTCCTGCGGCTGTTGCCGCTTGGTGGAGTACAGTCGCGGCTGCTGGAGGGACGCGCTGTATGGGTCAACGGACGCCCTGGAGTGATCGGTGCTCGCTCTGGTCACCTGACAGCGCAATCGGAGCATGGCCGGGGTACCTCTATGGCGGACCTGTACGTTGATCTCGGAGTTGACGATGCAGCAGAGGTGGAGGCGCTCGGTGTCCGTATCGGTGACCCGGTGGTAGTCATCTCCGAACTGCGGAATCTGGCCGGGACTCGCGTGGTCGGCAAAGCTATCGATAATCGTGCCAGTTGCGTCGTGCTCCTGCACCTCTTGCGTCGCCTGCGTGAGCGTACTCTTCCCTGTCGCCTCACGGCACTGGTGGCGGTACAAGAAGAGGTCGGCCTGCGCGGAGCAACAGCGGCCTTCGCACGCTTGAAGCCAGACGTGGCGATTGTAGTTGATACGTTCCCGGCCGCTGGCACTCCAGATACGCGCAATATGGCTTATGCAGCTCGCATTGGGCATGGAGCACTCATAACCCCTTCATCAGAGTCAGGAAGTGGAGGCTTCTTGCTACCACGGGCTGCTCGCGAGGTCATAATTGCAGCAGCTCAGCGAGCTGGTGTGCCATACCAACTTGCAGTTACGGGCGGAGGTGTAACCGATGCGGCGGCTGCACACCTGGCTGCCGGTGGCATCGCCACGCTGGAAGTGAAGATTCCACGCCGTTACTCCCACTCGCCCGTCGAGATGCTTGACCTGCGCGATCTAGCTGCTGTTCTGTCTTTAGTCGAGGAACTCGTACTCCACCCACCAAATGAGGAGGAGCTTTCCTTTTTGGGTGATTGATGTGGTTTGACAGGTTAACTGGATTTCACCAAAACCGCCGCAGGATGCCCCTGGCTTCAGCCACGAGGAGGAATGCGGCGTTCCTTATCTGGGGTAAGGGATGGGTATCCGCATACTCATTGACAAGACACACAACACATAGTACACTCGTTCCATGAAACAAACGATGCTCTTGAAGCTTGTTCCCACAACCGAACAGCATCAAGCCCTGCTTGAGACGATGCACGCGTTTAATGCGGCGTGCAACTATGTCGCAGGCATTGCTTACGCGCAGAAAACAGCCAACAAGTTTGCACTGCAAAAAGTGGTGTATGGCGAGTTGCGTACCACCTACACACTTGCGGCTCAATTGGCGATCCGCGCCATCAGCAAGGCAGTCGAGGCCTACAAGCGCGATAAGAGCATCCAACCCACGTTCAAGCCAGAGGGGGCCATCGTCTATGACGAACGCGTCATGAGCTTTAAGGGCCTGCTTTCTGTCTCCCTCTTGACGCTCTCTGGTCGTGTGCTGGTTCCTTTCCAGGTCGGTGGCTATCAAGCGGCTCGCATGGATGCCATCAAGGGGCAAGCCGATTTGCTCTATCGGAAAGGCACGTTCTACCTGGCTGTGACACTTGAGGTGCCTGAACCCACACCCGATATGCCCGAAAGCGGGACCTTGGGTGTAGATCTGGGCATTGTCAACCTTGCCACGGACTCGGAAGGTGAAACCTTCAGTGGTGAGCAGGTTGAGCACACCCGCAAGCGGATGCATGCCCTGCGTCAACGCTTGCAGAAGCGTGGGACGAAGAGCGCAAAACGGCACCTCAAACAGCTTTCCGGCAAAGAACGTCGGTTCAGAACCAACTCTAATCATATGATCTCCAAACGAATTGTCCAGAAAGCGAAGACCAACCATCAAGCTATAGCGATTGAAGAGCTTAGGCACATTCGGAAACGTACCGATAGCACGGTTAGACGCTCGCAGCGCAATCGCCATAGCAGTTGGGCCTTTGGACAACTCCGTTCGTTCCTTTCCTACAAAGCCGCTCTTGCGGGTGTCCCGTTGCATACGGTCGACCCGCGCAATACGTCTCGTACGTGCCAGCAGTGTGGGCATTGCGAGAAGGCCAATCGCAAGAGTCAGGCTGAGTTCAAATGCATCCGGTGCGGGTTCGCTGCCCCTGCTGATTGGAACGCTGCGATCAACATATCCAGGGCTTCGGTCATGGAGCCTATTGTCGCAGGACGCGCCTAGTGACAAGCCCCGGCTTTAGCTGTGGGGTTCATGACGGTAGCACATGACAAACGCACCTAGATAGTGACATCTGCCTGTGCTACACTCTGTACGGACTTGGGGATAGGTGTTGTTTGATGCTGTCGACGTGAACTTATCTTCCCGTTCAAGATAGGTTGACAGGTTCGTCATGAAGAGAGAAAGCGCTGTCCTATGATCCATATGGCTACATCGGATCTGTCACATTTCCTGACGACGTACGGCTATTGGGCGGTCCTGCTCTTCGTCGCCATCGAGAGCACGGGCATTCCATTCCCGGGCGAGACCATGCTGCTGGTCGCCGCGATTTATAGCGGGACGACGCACCGGCTGTCTATTCCCCTGGTCATTGCAGCAGCCGCCAGCGGGGCGATCCTGGGCGATAATCTCGGCTACTGGGTGGGCCGCGAGGGCGGGTTCCGTCTGCTGCGCCGCTACGGGCGCTACATTCGCCTCAATGAGCGCAAGCTGAAACTGGGGCTGTACCTCTTCCGCAAGCATGGCGGCAAGATCGTCTTCTTCGGGCGCTTCGTCGCCGTGCTGCGTGCCTGGGCAGCCTTCCTGGCAGGGACCAACCGCATGCCCTGGCCTTCCTTTCTGCTCTTCAACGCTCTGGGGGGCATCACATGGGCTACGGTGTACGGGTTGGGAGGCTACTTCCTGGGCGAGAATATCCACCGTCTGGCAGGACCGGTCGGCACGATCACCATCGTGCTGGCCACCCTCATCATCATCGCGTCGCTGGTCCTCGTGTGGCGTAACGAGCAGAAACTGGAAGAGAAGGCGGAGAAAGCCCTGCCTGGGCCCCTTGACGCCTACTAGCCCTGGGGAGTTTATTGCCAGGAGCACCCCTACGAGGTATTATAGCACTACACACCCATCTCAGCAGGTGGAGGCACGACCGCCGAGAATTGCATTCCTGCATGCCGCCAGTGTAATATGCGCAAGGGAGCCGATAATCCAAACAAGCAGTAGTGGGTGTTCGTCGCTGTCTCTTCGCCATTGTTTCTCGACCATGTGTCAGGATATCATGTCAAATTACAATTGAGGAGATACCCATGAGCAATTTCGATCTCACCGAACGCGCACGGCGCGTCATTCCTGGAGGTGTCAACTCTTCGCACCGGGCAGTGTCGTGGCCACTGGCAGTCAGAGAAGCATCAGGGGCTTACTTTACCGATGCCGATGGGAAGCGCTACCTGGACTATAATGCTGCCTTTGGGCCGCTGATCCTGGGCCACAATCATCCCCGCGTCAATGCTGCCGTACGCACAGTGATGGAGCGACTGGATATTACCGGCGCGGGCGTTACCGGCATCGAGGTTGAACTTGCCGAGACATTGGTGCGCCATGTCCCCTCGGCTGAACGCGTGCTGCTCACCACATCTGGCTCGGACGCGACCTATAACGCGATCCGTTTGGCGCGGGCTGTCACCGGCCGGAACACGATCATCAAGTTTCAGGGAAGCTATCATGGCTGGCACGACGCGGTTTTCATGAATGTGGCCAGCCCGGCAGAAAAGATTGGCCAGCATGATCCATTGTCCCTGGGTATGCTGCCCGAGGTGATCAAGCAGACAATTGTGTTGCCCTTCAATAATATCGAGTCGGTTGCTGAGGTACTTAGACAACGGGGTAACGAAATTGCTGCGATTCTGGTTGAGGTGATCCCGCACAACATCGGTTGTGTCTTGCCACGCCCAGAGTTCCTTAGCGCCCTGCGCGATCTGAGCCGTGCATATGGCGCTGTGTTGATCTTCGACGAGGTGATCACGGGGTTTCGCCACGGGCTCGGGGGATACCAGCAAATTTGTAACGTGACGCCCGATTTGAGCACCTTTGCCAAGGCTATGGCGAATGGGTATCCCATTGCTGCACTGGTCGGCAAGGGTGAGTTCATGGACCGCTTTGGGCCAGGTGGTGGTGTAGTCTTCGCCGGAACCTACAACGGCCATCCTATGGGAGTTGCGGCGGCGTTGGCAACGATTGCAGAACTTGAGGATGGCTCGGTCCACAAGCACTGTTTCGCCCTCGCCCGCCAAGTCGGCTATGGCTTGCAGCAAATTGGCGATGAGCTTGGTATTCCTCTGAACGTAGTTGTATTCGGGTCTGTTTTTGTGCCATACTTCATGCAAGGACCGGTTGAAAGCTACACCGACCTCTTGAGCAATGACACCAGACGTGATGTGTGGTTTCGCCGCACAATGTGTGAGCATGGTATCTTCATGATCCCGACACCATTGAGGCGGAGCCATGTAAGCGCCGCTCATACGCACGACGATATCGAGCGGACGCTGGAGACGGCCCGGCGGGTGCTCAAATCTATGCCGAAGACGTTATAGCGTAACTTTTCCCCATATTTTCTGGTATCATGTTAAGAAAGCACAACTAATCTGCTGGAGCATTTGAAAGGAGAAGCGACGCTATTCACCAACAGTATTGTGCGTCGCGTAAACATTGCAGTTATGAACGATATTACAGGTCCAATCGCTGATATCAAGGATGAAGCTGCCCGCATTATTGAAGCTGCCAATGCGGAAGGCATTCCTCTGCGCCTGCTTGGCGGATTGGCGATCTATTTCCAATGCCCTGGTGCCAAATCTGATGAACGATTGCAGCGCACATACCATGATATGGATTTTGTCACCCTCTCTAAATGGGGTGGGAAAACCAAGATTTTGTTAACGAAGCTTGGGTATACAGGGAACAAGACGTTTAATGCGCTCCATGGACATCAACGCCTGCTCTTTTGGGATGAGCAACACGAACGGCAGATTGACATTTTTATCGATCGTATGCAAATGTGCCATATCATCGATTTTCGAAATCGCCTCTCTATAGACCAGCGCACAATACCGCTCGCTGATCTCGTACTGACAAAATTGCAGATCGTCGAGATCAACGAAAAAGATATCATAGACGCGATCACCCTCTTTCACGACCATGATGTTACGGACAACGAGCAGGGCATTAATGCCAACTATATCTCGGGGTTGATTGCCAATGATTGGGGATTGCAAAAGACGCTCGAACTGAATTTGAAAAAGGTGCAGGCGTTTGCGCTTGAGCGTGGCTTCCCTGCTCACGTCTCTGAACGTATCGATGCATTAGTTGCCGCTATGGAAGCACGCCCCAAATCGTTGGGGTGGAAGGCACGTGCAATGATAGGCGAGCGTGTGCGCTGGTATGAGCTTCCAGAAGAAGCCCGGCAATAAAGGACGAGGTGAGATCATGGCAAAATACCTTCGCTGCTACATGTGTTCCGATCTGCATGCCGCAAACCGTACGTATCGTAAACTGCTCAATGCTATCAAGATGAACGTGTACGATGCGAACATTGTCTTGATTGCGGGCGACCTGACAGGCAAGGCGATCGTGCCCATCATCGCACAGGGCAATGGACGCTACTCCGCAACGTTTTTGGACCAGCAATACGCCATTGAAACCGAGACCGAGTTACTCAATCTTCAGCAGAATATCTCCGACATCGGTTACTACCCCCATGTGACGGATCAAGAAGAGGTGGATGCACTGCGGGCAGATGCTGCGAAGATGAAGGAGTTGTTTCGCCAGAAAATGATCCAGCGGGTGAGAGAATGGGTAGCGTTGGCCGAGGAACGCATTGGCAAGAGCGGTGTACAATTTTACATGATGCCTGGCAATGACGACGACACAGGTGTTGATGCCATGATTGCACAATCAAGCTACGTCATCAATCCGGTTGGCAAGACGGTGCAACTGGACGAATACCATGAGATGATTAGCTTTGATTATGCCAATCCAACCCCCTGGCACACCCCGCGTGAATGGAGCGAGGATGAATACTATGAACGTATTAAAGCGAGCGCAAGCAAGCTGAAAAACGTTGGTCGCTCGGTCTTTCTAATTCATGTTCCACCCTATGATAGCGGTTTAGATACTGCTCCCGAACTTGACAAAAATTTGCGACCCAAAGTGACTATGGGCGATGTTTTACGTATCCCCGTGGGAAGTACAGGAGTGCGACGTGCCTTGCAGGAACTTCAGCCTCTGGTGAGTGTACATGGCCATGTACATGAAGCCCCTGGTCAGAGCAAGATAGGTCGAACTACCTGTTTCAACGCTGGAAGCGAGGCCAACCAGGGCATCCTGCGCGGCTTTGTCTTTGATCTTGGTAAGGACAAACTGGAACGATCTTTTCGTGTCCAGGGCTAGCGGCGACCGCAGTAGGGTGCCGATTTATCGAGCACTGCCGTAGGCAGCCGATTTATCGAGCACGTGTCGCCAGACCAGAAAGGGAGTTCGCATCTATGGAAAAATCCGTCTCACCAAGCGGATTGTTCGTCAGGCAGGCGTCGGGGTTGGTGCGCGATGTCAGTATGGCTAACGCGCTCTTTTTCAACATCGCCGCCTTTGTAGGCACTTCCGTAGGCTGGGCAGTTGTCTTCTACGCGCTTTTTCCAGAATGGCAGGGGTTAGGCATCTCGGCATACGCCTGGATGGCTATCCTCACAGGTATTGCCTGCTATTTCCTGGGGATGATCTTCGCCAGCCTCACCACCGCCATGCCGCGTAGTGGTGGTGATTACGTCTTCACATCTCGCATCATCAGCCCATTCTTGGGCTGGCTGGAGAGTTGGACGCTCGTTGGATCGGCACTCACTATCATCGGTTTTGAAATCATTGTCGCTGTACACAATATCCAACTCACAGGCATCTTATTGGGTGTAGCCTTTCCCGGCAGTGTCTTTGCGAATGCACAGAACTGGCTTCAGGACAACTTCAGCAAAGCAATTACCGGGGTTATCATCCTGCTTGTCATCGCCGGTATCTCGATACTGCGCACACGCACCTTCCATAAGGTTGTGACCGGCCTGACCATCTTCGCTATCATCTCAGTAGCAATCAGTTTCTTTGGTGCATTCACGATTGATCCTGCATCGATGAATGCTGCCCTACCCGCCCTCGGCACCTCATCCCACGCAATTCTGCAAGCGGCCACAAAAGCAGGCTATGCGCCTGGTACCCCTGATTTCACATTACCTGGATTGGTTGCCCTGGCAGGCCTGGTGAGCATTGTGCTCTTCCAGTTCATTGGCTTCCAATTCTCCTCATACATCGCCGGTGAGGTCAAGGGCAATGTGAGGCGCTCGGTCTTCTTCGCCGTCATGGGGGCTCTCGTCTTTGCAGTGTTCATGAACACGCTCTACATCGATGTACTGGGCAACCACTTCGGATTTAATCTGACGAATGCCTGGGGATACCTCTACTGGTTCACCAGCAACGCACCGCTCAATGGCCAACCACCATTCACTCCTGTGATGGCGACAGCAGTTCATCCAGGAGCCTGGCCGCTGTGGCTGATCGTGGCGCTGGGCAACATTACGCTGAACGTGTTGCTCTGCCCCGTATACGCGATCTTCCTCTCACGTATTGTACTGGCATGGGCCCTCGACCGCCAGGTACCAGAGTGGTTCAGCGTGGTAAACGAGCGCACAAACGCACCGCTCCGTGTGATTATTCTCGCGGTGCTGCTGGGAGCAGTCTTCTATGTACTGACATTCTTTGGCTTAACGCTGGCAAGCACCACCTTCTTTGGAGTTTTGCTGGCAGCACTCACCTGGATCATGCCAGGGCTCAACGCCATATTGATACCGTATCGTCGTCCCGATTTGTTTCAGTTAACCAACAACACAGGCAAGTTCCTGGGCCTTCCTCGCCTCGTCTGGTACGGGATAGTCTGGCTGATCTTTATCATACCGGTCTACCTGGCAGCTTTCGTCTGGCCGGTTATCCAGGCAATTCAGGCGTCGAAAGGTGCCAGCGACTTCGTGTCTTTCTCTAACACTTCTGGTATTAGCTGGGCGATCGGGATCATCGTGATAGCCATTGCCATCTACTTCGTGATGAAGTCGGTGAACAACAGCCGCGGCATCAATACCAAGATGATCTACCAGGTGCTACCACCCGATTAGACATCCCGGCTTCTTTTCATTATCGGGGACACCCTGAATTCTGGCAGGAGGCAGAGCCTCCTGCACCACAATGATGAACTTTAACAAAGTAGCCGGAACACCACGAACGACGAAGGCACGCCTGTAGGGGCCGATTTATCGTGCCCACTGCCGATTTATCGGCCTCCGCAAACCAGCCCCATATCCAGGTTAA
>WNFA01000231.1_pt1 | contig 43693 bp, 44 predicted proteins | sample 5400481 | NCBI WGS metagenome assembly WNFA01 (sample SAMN13153340, study PRJNA577476) | soil metagenome | isolation source: 120 cm saprolite under Douglas fir tree site 2 hole 1 replicate 2 | place: USA:California | collected 2015-04-18 | reverse complement strand
AGGATGTCGGGCCATCCGTCGTTGTTGTAATCGAGAATCGCGACACCGAGTCCTTTCGACGTTGGATCGTAGAGTCCGGCTTTCTGTGTAGCGTCTTCGAACTTGCCGTTACCCAGGTTATGCCAGAGGCGGGCCGACGTTCCCTTATACGATTCGGGCGTGCAGTAAGACTTGTGCGAGCCATCGAGTGTGCAATAGAGATCGGTTTGCTCGGACCACTGCACATAGTTCGCGACAACGAGATCAAGTTTGCCGTCGCGATCGTAATCGACCCAAGCCGCGCCGGTGGAGAACTCGTTCGGGCCCCAGAGTCCCGCGGACTTGGTCACGTCGGTGAAAGTGCCATTGCCATTGTTGTGGAAGAGATGGCTCTGGCCGACAGCGGTAATGAAAATGTCGTCGAAGCCGTCGTTGTCGTAGTCGCCGACGGCGACGCCGAGCCCGAAGAGCGAAATGCCAAGACCGGACTTGCGCGTCACGTCGGTGAAAGTGCCGTCATGGTTGTTGTGGTAGAGCTTCAACGTGGTCGCGCCGTTCTTGGTGTGGCCGGGCCAGTCTTGGCCGTTGACGAGCAGGATGTCGGGAAAGCCGTCGTTGTCATAATCGATGAACGCGCAGCCGGGGCCCATGGTTTCTGGCAGCCATTTCTTTCCGAAAGCTCCGTTGTTGTGGGTGAAGTGGATGCCCGCTTGGGCGGTGATGTCGCGGAAGGTGATGTGCTCCTGCGCGTGCGCGAGGCTTGCCACGACTAGCAGTAACGGCAAGACCCACCACAGAGACACAGAGGCACAGAGCAATGCTGACAAGAAATTCTTCTTGAAAGTGTGCATTTATCTTTGGGCCCCGGAAGTCGCGGTGGCGCGGGCTGCTGCCGGGCTTTGCCCGGCTGGACGGCCGAGGGCGGCCGTCGCTACGTGGATCGTGGTTGCGGCGTGAATCGTCGTAGCGCGGGCTGCTAGGCGCTTGGCTGGTGCGTTGTTCAAAATCGGCAGTGGGACGGATACGTGCTCGTGGATACTTTGCCGTTCGTTGTTGTCTTCGGGATTGAGCTGACGATAAGGGCCGGTGATGGCCTGCGAAGCTTCGTCAGCTTTGAAGCGAAGATAGCGAGCTTGATGTTCTTTAGCCATCTTTTCGTCACCGAGACCGTTGTAGCAAAGCATAAGGTTGTAGTGCGCCTGCAAGTCTTCGGGATCGACGGCGAGCGCGTGCTGCAGGATTTTCACGGCGTCCGCGTACTTCCTCTGCAGGAACAGAATGCGCCCAAGATTGTTCAGCGCCACTCGATCATGCGGATACTGCGCAAGCACAATTTGGAAATGCGACGCAGCCTGATCGTAGTCTCCGGTGGACTTCATCAGCGATCCGTAGAAGAAATTAGTACGCGCCAGCTTCGGGTTGAGCGCCAGCGCTTTCTCGAGAACGGTGCGAGCGCGGGGCAGGTCGCCTTCCTGCAGGGCGGCGCGACCGATGTTCACCCAGCCATCGGGATTCTGCGGATCGACCTCCGTGACCTTTTCAAAGGCAACCTGTGCCGCTTTCAGATCGCCTTGCAGCAACAGACCGATGCCGTAATCGTTCCAGCGCTGCCAGTCTTCTTTCGCAAGCTGGGTTTTGGGCTGAGGCGTAGGGGCGTTCGCAGGCAGGACGTCGAGGGCTACTTCGTTTTGAGCAACCGTCACGATCGGGAGATCGGGAATTTTCTCCTCCTTCGCGGAAACTCCGCGGAGCGATTGGGTAAACGCATATTTTGTATCGTCGTAGTCGGCGGTAACGGCCGCGGGCGTATCGGCGCCAGGCGCGACCCCAGGTTTCAATTGACTCTTATCGCGCTCACCAGCAAACGCAAACTGTGTTCCCCACCAGGCGAACTTGCGGTAGCAGAGTCGCGCGGTTAAGGTAATTTTGCTGCCCGTTTTTTCCGGAACTTTCATGCGGAAATGCACCGTGTCGGCGGCGCCGGGCGGAATCAGACGCACGTACACGACGGCGCGCGTAGCCCAGGCGTTGCGCTTGTTGATCGGATTGCCGTGTGCGTCTACCTGGAGCGAGCGGTAGAAGTGCGCGCCCTTTTCGACCGGGCCTTTGCCGTCGTCCTCGACCATGCCGCTCCAGAAAATCGTCTGTCCCTTGTCGTCGACACCTTTGAGTTCGAGCCAGGTATCGTAGGCATCGACGGTGCCTCCGGGGAAGAAATGGCCGACGCGCTTGGTGCGAACCACAACATCGACGCGAACGGTGTCGCCGCGACGAACGGCGGGCCGCACCCGGTTGAGAGGCGCAGTGACGGGAGCGGCCTCAGTGGCAGAGCCGGGCGTGATTTTCGCTTCTGCTTCCTCTCCCACGGCGAAAGTGGTTGCGAGTTCGTGTTGCGCGATTGCTCCTGGCTTTAGCGCAGCGCTTGCCGGCGAGAGCGCAAAAATATCAACTGTAAGAGCTCCGCTGGTCAGGAAATCTTCGGTGGCCTTCAACTGCGCGGCATCTTCGTTGGCAATGGGCAGCGCGGTGTTGGCACCGGGGAACCGGTGGGAGTGCACTTTGCCGGCAACGTTCCCCATATCGTTGGAGCGCTCGAGCGGCATGTGGCAATCGGCGCATTGCTGCGGCTTCGCCGGGTAGTAGAACGAGCGCGCGCCCTCTCCGGAGACGCCGCTCGCCTGCCAGTTGTCGTACTCGTTGAAACCGCGAATCCAGCGGTAGTGATTGACTGGCACGTCGAGGTGAACCTTGTGGCAAGACGAACAGAACTCCGCGGTTTGTTGCTTCATGAACGGCTTGAGGAACACACGGCGGTGCGGCTCCGGATTCAGCTTGATCATGAAGTCGTGCAGCTCGCGAATCAGGGGATTCTTGCTGGCCGCGAGCTGATGCAGCTTGGGATACTCAAGGTAGAAATCGCCCTGGCCCATCGTGCTTTTTACGTCGGCGATGGAGTGGCACATCATGCAGCCAAGTCCGGCTTGCGCTTCGGGCGTGTGAACGATCTGTTTGATGGGCGTGTCCATCTTCCCGGCGTAGAGCACCGCGGGGTCATGACATCCGCCACACCATTTTGATGGCTTGGTGCCTATCGTGTCCTGCATGTACTCGATCGACTTGCGATACCACTGATTGTTGAACGATGAAAAATGGTGAGCCGAGCTGTTCCACTGGTTGTAGATATCCTCGTGGCAGCGCTTGCAGGAATCTGACTCCATGAAGAACTTGCTGGGAATTTTTTGTCCGCCGTAGACCTGCGCGGAACTGGGGAAAAATGGGCCGGTGGGGCCGTCGCCTTCGCCATCCATGCTGACGGGCGGAAGGGTGGGATTTTCAATGCGTCCGTGCTGGTTCCAGCGGGCTTCGCGGAGATAGCGAGCGACGGGCGCCAGCACCGCCAGCACGGCGAGTACGGCGGCAACGCGAAGAACGGCATGGCGGGGCAGCCATCCATGAGCCCCTAACCAGGCCGCGGCGAACAGGCCGGCACCGAGAAAACTCACGCCGATATGGATGTAGACGAGCGTCCAATGCGTGCGCAGGGCTCCTGTGTAAATCAGCGCCAGGCCTGGGATTGCGCCGAGGAACAGCAAGATCATTCCGACGCGAACCAGCGGCTCACCCTGAACCACAAACAAAGACCGGACCAGCCAGAGCAGCAACAAGACTGATACCACCACTCCGGCGACGGCGTGCAGCAGCACCACTCCGGCATAAAAAACATTCGCTTGTGGGAACGCGTAAAGGTAAATCGCGGACACAACAAGGAAGCCGATCAGCAGCGGCAGCACTCGATTGACGGAAATTCCCGTGGAAGACATGACAAAATCCAGCGACGCACATGAGAACCTGCAGCGCTGGGCTGCATCAGATTATCGCCTTGCGGGAAGCGGTGTCGAGAGTGATTGCAAAAAACGCGCTGCTTTTCTCTTTCAGCTAATACTTTTCAATTATTTTTTGGCGATATTTCGTCGCGTTGTTGTCTCTCCGCCAGTACGGTCCATGTGGTTGACGGCGGGGTTATATCGGATAAAGATAGTCGTCGTGCGCGCAGCCGTTCCCGCAATTGTCAAAACGCTGGTGTTTACCGTGGTCGTGCCCGGGACGGTCTCTGGCTATGTACCGTGGCGGTTAAGGCAGGGTGCGGCACCGGTGACCGGCGCTGAAGAATGGGCGGCGTTTACCGTCATCGCCATCGGGATTGCCATCTATCTACACACCGCATTCTGGGGCTTCGCTCTGATTGGCGGCGGAACACCCGCGCCGATCGCGCCAACCAAAATCCTCGTCGTCAAAGGTCTGCACCGCTTCGTGCGCAACCCGATGTACCTCGGTGTCGCGCTCGTCATTGGAGGACAAGCCTGGTTGTTCCACTCATTGCACATCGCGATCTACATGGTCTGCATGCTGCTGACTGCTCATGTGTTCGTCCTCTTCTATGAGGAACCGACGCTGCACAGGCAGTTTGGGGAAGAATACGATCGCTATCGTGCATCGGTGCCGCGCTGGATTCCGAAGGTCAGGCCTTAGTCGACCGCGGGAAAGGCCCGGCCCCGCTAGCCTCGGTTTGGACGGGCGAGGGCACCCGTCTCTCCATGACCAGGCTCGCGTTGCTGACTTCCCTGCCGCTCTGCTACTTTGATTAGTTTCCCGTTCTCTGTCTGCTGACTTTGTGGGGTGAGACGTAATGCCAGCCATCAAATTCCGTGGTGTGGATTTCATCGGCTTCGATGCGTTGCTGAATGACGATGAGCGCCTGGTGCGCGACACGGCGCGCAGCTTCATCGAAGACAATCTCGTGCCGATCATTGAGGAGTGCAACCGCGCCGGGCGCTTCCCGCGCGAACTGGTGAAGCCCATGGCCGATCTGGGATTCTTCGGCGCCTCGTTGAATGGCTACGGCTGCGCCGGCATGTCGAACGTCGAATACGGACTGGTCACGCAGGAACTCGAACGCGGAGATTCCGGCGTGCGCTCGTTTGTCAGCGTGCAGTCGGCATTGGTGATGTATCCGATTTATACCTTCGGCAACGACGAGCAGAAAAACGCCTGGCTGCCCGCGATGCAGAAGGGCGAAAAGCTCGGTTGCTTCGGACTGACCGAACCGGACTTCGGATCGAATCCGGGCGGCATGCGAACGCGCGCGAAGAAAGTTGGCAAAGAGTATGTCCTGAACGGCGAAAAGATGTGGATCACCTCCGGCACAATCGCCGACGTGGCGGTGATCTGGGCTAAGGTGGAAGATGAAGAAGATAAAGTGCGCGGATTTTTGGTGGAAACCGACCGTCCCGGCTTTAAAGCCGCCGACATTCATGGGAAGTGGTCGCTGCGCGCTTCCGTGACGTCCGGTTTGTCGCTGCAGGATGTGCGAATCCCCGAGTCGAATCTGCTGCCGGGATCGGATGGGTTGAAATCTCCTCTGATGTGCTTGAACCAGGCGCGCTATGGAATCGCATGGGGTGCAATCGGCGCGGCAATGTCGTGTTACGACTGCGCGCTGCAGTATTCGTTGTTGCGGAAACAGTTCCGCGATCAGCCCATCGCCTCGCATCAACTGGTGCAGGAGAAACTGGCCTGGATGATCAGTGAAATCACCAAGGCGCAGTTACTCGTGCTCCAAGTGGGCCGATTGAAAGATGCCGGAAAAGTACAGCACCAGCACATCTCGATGGCGAAGAGAAACAACGTCTGGATGGCGCTCGAGTGCGCGCGGCTATCACGAGATATCCTGGGAGCGAACGGCGTGGCCGACGACTACCCCATCATGCGGCATCTGATGAATCTGGAATCGGTGAAGACGTACGAGGGCACGCATGATATCCACACGCTGATTATCGGGGCGAGCGTGACGGGGATTGACGCGTTCTAGTGGCAATGCCTTCCGACGCATCTTCCGCTAGCGCCTCCCGTAGCAGCATCTTGATATAGGTCTGGTAGCCCAAACCCTTGCGGGCCGCCAATCGGCGCGCGGTTTCCAGGTCCTCCTTGGGAATGCGCAGCGTTATTGGCTGCGAGGGCTTCGCTCCCCGGAACAAACTGCCTAGCGTCAACGGCCGCTTCTGCTTCATCCGCTGCCGGATTTCCGCTTCGATTTCGGAACGATGAGCGTCCCACCACGCCGCTTCTTCGGCCTCACTGGAAAACTTCGGAATCACCGCCTGTTTCATTTTTGCTTTTGCCATGTTTATTCCAGTCCCCACTGTACGAGGTATAGGTCCGCCGTCTCTTTGTCCGCAGCCCAGCCCGTTATTGGACGCATCGCCTCGCCCCGGACTGCAAATACGATGTCCAATATGCGACCGGTGCGAGTCGCACCGACGGCCATCCAGCGTTGTTCGTTCCCTTCCATTTGGTATTCCAAAAGGATGTGAGTTCCGGACAACACGTCTTCCGCGTCGGAACGACTGATACCATGATTCGCGAGATGCCTTTCGTTCTGTTCGTCCCAATCGAACTCGGGGGCGTCGCGCACTGGATATAGTGTACATTAATTGTACATACACTGCGATGAATTTCTTAAGTGCTTGTATCAAATGGCTTTGCCGTTGGAGTCGAAAAAATGGACTTCACTCCGTTGCAAACTGAGCGGCTGACGCTGCGCCTCCACGCTCGCTCGGATATTCCAGCGCTTATGCCACTCATCGGCGCCCGCGAAGTGGCGGCGACCACGCTGCGCATTCCGCATCCCTACACCGAGGCCGACGCTCAGGACTTTATCGCCGGCACGCAGGAGGAACTCTTGAACGGCAGTGGCTTGCGCCTGGGCATTGTGCTGCGTGAGAGTGGCACGCTGTGCGGCGGTGTGGGACTGCGAGTCGAACCCGATCATCGTCGCGCCGAACTCGGCTACTGGATCGGGGTGCCTCATTGGGGGAGGGGCTATGCCACGGAAGCGGCCAGAGCGATGGTGAAATATGGATTCGAGACTCTTGGACTGCACCGGATTTTTGCGAGCCATTTCGCTCACAACCTTGCGTCGGCAAGAGTCTTGAGAAAAATCGGTATGCGCCACGAAGGCTGCCAGCGTGCCCACATCTTGAAGTGGGGAGAGTTCCTCGACATCGAGATGTACGGAATGGTGACATCCGATGTTGAGTGCGCGCTGCATACCGCTCAGATCGCACAGGAACTCTGTGGATGCCCTGCAAGCCATCTTGCTGCACGCAGTTCGCGGGCGAGGGCGCCCGCGCCACACGAACTTGCCACACGAAAATTCCCACACGAAATCTGTCACACCAACCGGCACTTCCATCTCTGCTCCGAAGGGGATATATTCCTAGGTCGCATTTTATGCAGGAGGTTTTCATGCCAACCGAAGGCCGTCCCGAACCGCATGCGAAGAATTTCGGGGAAAATATTGAGAGCGATCTGGCGCTGGAATTTTTGCGCGTGGTGGAGAACGCGGCCGTCGAGTCGGCGCGCACCATGGGCCAAGGCGACCGTCCGCTAAGCGATCAAGCGGCCACCGAGTCGATGCGCAAGACGATGGACACTGTGCCGATGCACGGCACGATTGTGATCGGCGAGGGCGAGCGCGATGACGCACCCATGCTTTATATCGGAGAACAGGTGGGCGGTCCGTATCTGGACGGGCGTGCGGTTCCGCATGTTGATATCGCCGTCGATCCGCTGGAGGGTACTAATCTTTGCGCTACTGGCGCGCCGGGGGCGATCACGGTCCTGGCGGCTTCGGAAAAAGGCGGATTGCTGCATGCTCCCGACTGCTACATGGAAAAGATCGTGGTGGGACCATCGTGCAAGAACGCGGTGGATCTCGACGCTCCCGTGGCCGTCAACCTGAAAAATATCGCGCGGCGGATGCAGCGCGGCGTTGACGATCTAGTGGTGGTCGTGCTCGACCGTCCGCGGCACGAGAAGCTGATCGCCGATATCCGGAAGGCGGGCGCGCGCATCAAGCTGATCGGCGACGGCGACCTCTCGGCGGGCATTGCTGCAGCGGTGATGGGGACCGGCGTGCACGCGGTCATGGGATCGGGCGGCGCTCCAGAAGGCGTGATTACGGCGGCTGCCATCCGCTGCCTGAACGGATACATGCTGGGACGGCTGGTCGTTGACAAGCCCGAGTTGGAAGAACGCATTGCGAAGATGGGAATCAAAGACAAGAAGAAAATCTACGAAGCGGAAGACCTGGCTCCGGGGAAACAGATGATCTTCGCCGCGACCGGAGTGACCGAAGGCGCGCTGTTGAAAGGCGTCCGATTCTTTGGCGAAGGGACGCGGGTTTCTTCAGTGATTCTGACTTTGAAGACGGGGCGCGTGCGGTTTATTGAGAGCATACATTTGGATAAGGGGCCGGATGTGAAGGTTCGGTTCTCGTAGGGCAGGTCTCAGGTCTAAGGTCTCAGGAAAACCTGAGGCTCAGGAGGCACCTCGCTTCTTCTTGCGCTAGCACCGCTTCTATTCTTCTCTTTCTTCTCGATGTGTCCTCCTCCCCATCGCCCGACGTTAATTTCTAATTTCTCCTGCTACAATCGCTAGCTCCATGATTCAAGGGAACTTCCTGTCTTACACTAACGTACTTCTCCTGTGCTGTTGAGGGTGGGACGACGGTTCGAACCCGGCGGTGGTTTGGGAGCTGCTGAAAGAGTCTTGATTCACGCCGATTTCTGAAACAATGCCTTGAGTTGTATTGGTGCTGGCGGCGGAGCCGAGCCTTTCTCGGCTTGGACGGGCGGGGACGCCCGTCCCCACACGAAGGAGTTCTGGTTTGGAAGAAGCCCAAGTTGTCGGATTGCTGGTCCGTCGCTGCGTTTCGGGCGATGCCGCGGCTTGGGAAGAGATTGTGCAGCGCTATCACCGGCGGATATACAACGTCTGCTACCGGTTTGCTGGGGATTCTGACAACGCGCAGGACCTCACCCAAGAGGTCTTTATCAAGATGTACCGGACTCTCAATACATATGATTCGGGCAAGGGCGCGTTCATGACCTGGGTCACTACCATCACGCGCAACCTGCTGGTCGATCATTTCCGCAAAAGTAAGGGCGACCGGATCACGGATTCGCTGGATTCGGCTCCCTCCGAACATGAAGATGCGCAACCACTTAGTGAGCAGATCGCGGACCGGGGGGTGCCTCCGGATGCCGCCGTGCAGAGCCGGGAAACTCGGGAAATGGTGCATTTGGCGCTGCAAAAACTGTCTCCGGAGCTGCGGGAGGCGGTGATTTTGAGGGATTTAGAGGATATGGACTACCGGGAAATCGCTACGGCTCTGAGGGTTCCGGAGGGGACCGTCAAGTCAAGAATTAACCGGGGACGAGCGGAACTTGCGCGCCTCCTACAACGTACATATAGGCAGGTGATCTGATGCCAGGTGAAACAAAACACGGGATCGAATGCACCGAGTTCGAAGCGCTGCTCTTCGACGCCCTGGATGGTGACGGGCAGTTGAGTCTGGCGCGGAAGGAGAGTTTCGACGCCCATCGGCGCGTTTGCGAGATTTGCGGTCCGCTATTTGCGCAGGTGCAGGCTGGGCGGCAGTTGCTGCGGTCGTTGGCATTGGAGCCGGTCGAGCCTCCGGCGCATCTGGTGCACAACATTCTTGCGGCCACTAGTGGAGTCGTGAGCACGCGGCCGCTGGCAGTGAGGCCCGATGGCAGGACGACTCCGTTCGGAGAGCGGGCGCGGGAGTGGTGGGATTCCTTCTTTGCGCCGAGCATGGCCTTTGTGCGGCAGCCGCGGTTTGTGATGTCGTTTGGGATGATCTTCTTCTCGTTCTCGATGGTGGCAACGCTGGCTGGCGTGAAGCCGTCGGACGTGGCGAAGGTTGACTTGCGGCCGTCAGCATTGCGGCATGCGTATAATGACGCGCAAATCAAGGTTGTGAAGTACTACGACAATATTCGGTTTGTGTACGAGATCGAATCGAAGGTGCGCGAACTGAAGCGGGCCAACACTCCCGCCGAGCCCGCGCCGAAAGAACAGAAAGAAAATCGCAAGAACAACACCAGTGGACAACCAGACCATGTTTCGCCAGATCAGAGACAGGATCGTAACTACTCCCAGGAATACAACCAGCCGGTTTTAGCCGCGCTGCGGGATGCTCCACCTGCCGTGGCGGTGTCGTTTAACGCGACTATGAATCGGAGGTTTGTATGAACTGCGCCAATCATGCTGATGCGTCAGCAGTGGCCTATTGCCGCACTTGCGGGAAGGCACTGTGCGCGAACTGTACACGTCCCGTGCGGGGCGTGATCTATTGCGAGGATTGCCTGGGAGCAAGGATGGAGGCGGGAGGCGCTCCGACAGGGACGGCTGGATTCGTTTCCCCTACATTCTCTCCGGGAGCATCGGGGAACGTTCCTCCACCGCCTCCTCCGGGAAGTGGCAGTGGACCCAATCCGACCGTGGCGGGAATTCTCGCCGGATTCTTTCCTTTCGGCGTGGGCGCTGTGTATACCGGCCAATATGCGAAGGGACTGGCGCATCTGGCCATTTTTGCCATCCTTTTCGCTGGCGCGCACTCCGCGCACAGCGATGCTCTCCAGGCAATCTGCGTTCTGAGCTTATTGTTCTTTTGGGTTTACCAAATCATTGATGCGGTGCGTTCGGCCAAGGCGATCCAGACGGCGCAACCGATTCCAGACCCATTTGGCTTGGCAGCAACGTTTAGCGGCGGCACGAAGATTGAGACTAGCAAGATCCCGATGGGAGCGATCGTGCTCATTTTGCTGGGTACGCTCTTCCTGTTGAATACAGCTGGTCTTGATCTGAACCTCCATCGTTTCTGGGGTTTGATTCCCATTCTGATCGGGGCATGGTTATTCGCGACGCGCTGGGGATTGATTGGTACCTCTAGGGGCTGCACTTGCGAACGTTGCCGCGCTCAATGCCTTATGGGACCGGCAATTCTCGTTACAGTGGGTGTGATTGGAATCATCGATAGTTTCCACAACGTTGGGTTTTTCGGCTACGCGGGCGGCATTCTGCTGGTAATCGGCGCGGTCAAACTGTTTCAAGGGACCGCATCGTCGGAAGGACATATTTGGCCGCCGGCGACGAGCATGGCTCCGCCGGGAGGCCCGATTCCTCCCCCGCCGCCGGTTCCACCCGTTCCGCCCGTTCCGCCAACCAGTGAGGTGAACCGTGGCTAGCCCAATGATGACTCCGACTCCGCGTCCTCCGCACCGTTCGATCGCCGGGCCCGTCGTGCTGATCCTGCTGGGAGTGGTGTTCTTGATGGGGACCCTGGGCGTACTGAACTGGCATTCGCTCTTCCACTTGTTCGAACGCTACTGGGGCGCGCTGTTCATCCTGTGGGGCGTGCTGAAGCTGATCGAATACGAACAGGCCAAGCGCCTGGGCCAGCCGGCGCGCGGCATTGGGGTCGGTGGCGTTTTCCTGATGCTGTTCCTGATTGGCATCGGACTGATTGCAACTCAGGCAGCGCGTGTGGACTGGAAGAGCCTCGGGGAGCACATCCAACTGGGCGATGATCAAGGACTGGACGAGATTTTTGGCGGGTCCACCTACGACTACAGCGACGAACTGAGCCAGGAAATTCCGGCCGGCAGCATACTGCACGTGAATGACGAGCGCGGCACGATAACGGTCAATGTCGGAGACGGCAAGACGGTAAAAGTTTCCGTCCGCAAGAAGGTCCGCGCGGAAAAAGAACAGGACGCCGAGAGCTACAACAGCAAGACCAAGCCACAGATCACCGTCGGCGACAAGGTCGTCACGATTAACGCCAACACGCAGGGGGCGGGCGACAAGGGCGTGACCACCGACATGGATATTTATGTGCCCGGCAATTCCGCGCTTGTGATCACATCGGGCAGAGGCGAGGTAACCATCGCGGGGATGTCGAGCAATGTTGAGGTCAATCATCATCGTGGCGAAGTCAATATTAACGACCACACGGGAAACGTCTCGCTGAACCTGGACGGCAGTTCCGTACGGTTGGCGCACGTGAAAGGCGACGTGACTATTCAAGGTAAGGCGAACGAAGTCGCTGTCGAAGATGTGGATGGCACGGTTCACCTGAATGGAGAGTTTCAGGAGAGCGTACGGTTGGTGCGAGTCAGCAAGACGGTGAGTTTCCGGTCGTCGCGCACAGAGATGGAATTTGCGCGCCTGGATGGCAGGCTCGATCTGGATTCCGGCGACCTGCGCGCCGATTCGCTAACAGGACCGATGCGCCTGACGACACGGTCGAAGGACATCGCGCTCGAAGGCTTGTCTGGGGATCTGCGATTGGAAGATGAAAACGGGACGGTCGAGGTCGGGCTGCACAAGCCGGGAAATATCCAAATTGATAACCATAAGGGTGACGTGCAGATTTCGATTCCGCCCAATACGCCGATCAGGGTTGAGGCGCGCACGCGCGAGGGAGAGATCGAGAGCGACTTCGAAGAAATCAAGGTTGACAATCGCAACAATCAATCGAGTGCCAGCGGTTCGATCGGAACGAACGGCCCGCGCCTCGTGATGAACTGCGAAAAAGGAAGGATTGAGATCCGCAAAGGGACGGTCGCAGTGGTTTCTCCGGCTCCGCCGATTCCTCCCGCCACGCCAGCGAAATCGGGCAAGCCGGCGAAAGCGCTGCCGGCGCCGAGGGCGAAGCCGGTGGAGAGCGAGAATTAGGAGGGCGGCTCTTGGCTGTTAGCTTTTGGCTGTTAGCTTTTTACGGTCAGCTTTTAGCTGCGGGGCTCTCCAGTGAAATCGCCTGACTATAGCGGCTTTCGCATCCAGTAACCGGAACGGACGACGCATTAACGGATGTCACTCCTGCAACCGTTCAAAGGTACAATGTATCTCGATTATGCGCACAGTCTTCGACATCTTCGCGCAAATCTTCCGCAACCTTTGGGCACATAAGCTGCGCTCGTTCCTGACCATGTTCGGGATTGCCTGGGGCGTGGGATCTCTACTGCTGCTGGTGGGCGTGGGCGAAGGCTTCCGCTCGGGTAACAAGCGCGAATTGGCGGAGTTCGGCAAGGACATCATGTTTATCTTTCCCGGTCGCGCTCCAGCGATAGCGGGCAGCATGAACTCCGCGCGTTCGTATCTGCTCACCTACCAGGACTACATGGAGATTCGTACCCAAGCCCCACACGTCGGCAATGCCTGCCCTTTGCTTTCTCGCAACGACCTGCACGAGGTGAGCGAATTCGCTAGTGCAGGGACCGAAATCCTGGGCGTGGAGCCTCAACTGAACGAGATCAGTTTTCTTCCCCTCAAGGAGGGACGCTGGCTCAATGAAATGGACGACACGCAGAAACGCAATGTGATCGTCCTGGGCAACGAACTGCTGAAAACATTGTTCCCCGGGCGCCCGGCGGTGGGCGCGATCGTCCTGCTGAACGGCATCCGGTTCGAAGTCATAGGCAGCATGCCGCACCTCGGCCGCGGCGACAACACCTGGCTGAACATGCGTGGCTATATCCCTTTCCAGGTAATGGCCGCGAATTTCCCGGTCAAGGGAGAGAACCACCAGAACGCCATTTCTTATATTGAATATCAGCCGCGCGTGACCGCGGAGCACCTGCTTGCGCAGGATGATGTCCACAAGATCGTTGCGCGCAATCACGGACTCGACGTCAGCGATGAAAACGCGTTTGACGGCTGGGATACGATCAAGGAATCGAAGATGGTGGGAACCATTTTCGACGTCATGAACATGTTCCTCGGAGCGGTAGGAATGGTCACGCTGGCTCTGGGTGCCATCGGCGTGATCAATATCATGCTGGTCGCAGTCAGTGAACGCACCCATGAGATCGGGCTGCGGAAGGCTCTGGGCGCCACCAACCGCAACATTCTTTTTCATTTCTTTCTGGAAGGGTTGCTCCTTACACTCGGTAGCGGCCTGATCGGCATGTGCCTGGCGGGAGGCTTGATGGCGATGGCCGGAAATGTGCACGGCCCCGGCGGATTTGATCCGCCGAAGCTGGTGCCGATGTCGGCCCTGCTGGCAATTGGAAGCCTGACGCTGGCGGGAGTGGTGGCGGGCCTTTATCCCGCGCGCAAGGCAGCGATGCTGCAGCCGGTGGAAGCCCTGCGGCAGGAGTAAGGAGGATTTGTAATTTCCAATTTGTAATTGCAATTGGGTTTCGAAGACTTGAAATTGCAAATCACAAATTACAAATCACAAATTCACAAATTCACAAATTCACAAATTCTATGATGCGCGACCTGCTCCGCGAATCCTATAACGCGATGCGTCACAATCGCCGTCGCACGGCGCTCACCATGCTGGGCATGGCCTGGGGCATCGCTACGGTGGTCATGCTGCTCGCATATGGCGATGGATTTGGACGGGCCTGCGCCAACATCTTTGCAAATTTCGGAACCAAGCTTGTGATCGTCGTGCCGGGCCGTACTTCCATGCAGGCCGGTGGTCAGAAGGCGGGAAACCTCATCCGCTTTACTCAGGATGATATAGAGACGCTTACCACCAACCTTCCCCAAATCACCCACATCACGCCGGAGGCCAGCAAGCAGGCAAGCATCCAGTACGACACCAGGGTTTTCACATGGGCTGTCACCGGCAACGATCCGGACGTGCTTTCCATCCGCGCCCTCAAGCTGGAGCAGGGCCGCTTCTACAACATGGAAGACCAGATCCAGCGCGCCCGCGTAGCGGTGATCGGTTCGGAGGCGAAGGAAAAACTGTTTTCCGGACGCAACGCGCTGGGTGAGCGCATCCGGGTTGACGGTCTCAGCTTCGAAGTCATCGGCATCCTGAGCGCCAAAATGCAGGAGGGAAATGACGACATCAATCGCGTCGTATACGTCCCCTTCAGCACCATGAGCGATTTGAAGGATACCCATTACCTGGACTCGATCTGGTTCACCTACCTGACTCCTGAGTACGAGGAGCTGGGACAATCGGTCCGCACCATCATGGCGACGCAGCACAAGTTCAACCAGACCGACCACCAGGCGGTGGAAGTGTTCAACCTCATGACTCAGCTCCATCAGTTCGAAATCATCACTCTCGGGTTGAAGGTCCTGATGGGCTTCATTGGTACGCTTACACTCGGCATCGGCGGCGTCGGCCTGATGAATATCATGCTGGTTTCGGTCACACAGCGCACTCGCGAAATTGGCGTGCAAAAGGCGCTGGGCGCGCAACGCCGGCACATCCTCACGCAGTTCCTTGCGGAGGCCCTCACCATTACCTTTATCGGCGGAGTGCTGGGAGTGATACTGGCCTACGCGGTTGCGCTCTCCGTGGGAAGGCTGACCTTGTACAGCGCCTTTGCCAAGAATGGGGAAGCCGGCGACATCCGCCTGATCATCGCTCCTACGACGCTGATCGCGTCCACGCTCATTCTCGGCGCTGTGGGATTGGTTAGCGGCATGGTTCCGGCCTTGCGGGCGTCGCGGCTGGATCCGATCGAGGCTTTGCGACACGAGTAGAGCTGGTTAAAGACCTACCCCCCGAATCGGACCGCTTGGCAACAAGGGCAAAAGTAATGTGGACGGCTCGAAAGCTGAGGTTTAGTCTTCAAGTGGAACATGCCACTCGGAACTCCAAAGCATCGCGCAACTTTATGGGTTCTTGCGAACGCTGCATGGATTGCGGTCTCGCCTGCTGCTGCTCTGTACTTTGACCGCCAACAGCGTAATGGAGCGTATCCGGTGGACGCTGACTCAATCGGTCTCCCAATTATGGGTATCGCTGTGTGGGTGATCGTACTTCTACTCCCATTGAACTTTGTTTGGTGGTTCTTGCTTAGAAGGTATCCGGGAAGAGTTTCTCTTCGCACCTCCGGCAAAGGCTTGGGATCTGGGAAGCGGCTTATCGGTGTGGTTGGACTGATTTTCGCTATATCGTGCTCGGCCGCAGCAGTCTGGGCACTAAGGGAGGATGCAGGAGAGGTCAGCCCCGTGTTCTTTACTTGGTCCTACATCACGCTTGCCATGCGCGCTGCGTATTTGGTCGCGATCCGGGAAACCGGGCAAGCCAGCGAAAGCGCTGCCTGCTCCGAAAGCGAAGCCGGTGGAGACTGATAACTAGGAAGTTGACTCTGGGATGCCTGGGACATTCGGCCGTCTCCTTGACTTCCCCTGGCAGCAGCTATAATGGATGTCTCAGATTATCTGGGACGGATTTTGTGCGTTTTTGTATCAGTCGCGCTGCGATCACACCACGCTTGATCCTCGTGGTCGCTTCACTGGTGGCGTTGCTCACCTTCACTGGGTGTGGATCTCGAAGTGGGCAGGCGGGTGCGGGCTTACCACCTCCGATACCCGCGGCAGAACCTGTGCTTCTTTTCAACGGAACAGGCACTTCGTCCTCGGATGTCGCGGCGGTCGAAGCGGTTCTCGGCACTCTGGGCGTTGGCTATAAAACTGCCGACTCAAGTCAACTGAATGCAATGAGCGAGCAACAGCTGGCGGGATACAAGCTGATGATCGTCCCCGGCGGGAACTCGATCACGATCGGTGGGAATCTCACTGGAGAGACCGCATCGATGATCCGAGGTGCGGTCGAAGATTATGGCCTGCATTACCTCGGAATTTGTGCCGGAGCTTTCTTCGGGGGATATTCCATTTACAACGGAGTGGATCTCACGGCAGGCGTGTCGTTCGACTTTTACGCCGATGAATATAAGGGAATTCATGTGGAGCCGGTCGAAATCTCCTTTCCCGGTAGTGCTCCGCTGGATGTGTACTGGCAGGACGGTCCCCAGCTTTCAGGGTGGGGCGCGGTTGTCGCCAAATTCCCCGATGGCACGCCGGCGATCGCCGAAGGCCAATCCGGCAAGGGATTCGTAATCTTCACCGGCGTCCATCTGGAGGCTCCGGAGAGCTGGCGAGGGTCAATGATCTTCACTACCCCGGTATCGGTGGACTTGGCGTACGCGGGTACTGTGATCCAAGCCACCCTGAATGGGACCTTGTTACCTCACTTCTAGAACTGGTCCGGCTGAGGTAGGACCTAGCTCTCGGATGTCAACTCTCAGTTCCCACACCATTAAGGTCGTTAGCGCAATCTGCTTACGTCAACAATCAGTTTGTCTCCGTTTCTTTCTGCCGGGCGTACACTGTGAATCTTCGACCGTCTGAAGCTCACACCAACTATGCCGCCACCAGCACCTCGCTTGCGCGTCCGGGTGTACTTGTGGCTCGATCGCTTGCTCCAGGGATGGGTGCGGCTGCTCGGCATCCTGCACGAGTGTTTCTGGCTCGGCTGTCTCGACCCCGAAGACTTGACCGCCATAACGATCCGAAGCTATCAGCAGAGCCGCATGTACAACGGCCGGGAACATAACCAGTCCGGTCTTTTCCCCTGGGAGCGGGAGACCATCGACCGTTTCTTCCGGCCAAGCTCGAGGATTCTGGTTGCCGCTTCCGGAGGTGGCAGGGAACTTATCGCCCTGCATAGGCTTGGCTTCCATGCCGATGGCTTTGACTGCACTCCACGCCTTGTCGAAACTAGCCGACGGCTCTTGCAGGAACTCGGCATCCCCTCAAACGTCATGCTCTGTCCACCGAATGATGTGCCACGGGAATTGACGCCGTGCGACGGACTCATCGTTGGGTGGACGGCGTACACACATATCTCCGGGAGCGACCGCCGGATCGCGTTTCTTCGAAAGCTCCACGCCTCGGTGCCGCCCGAGGCCCCCATCCTCGTCTCGTTCTGGGTCAGAGAGGGAGCGTCGCCCGATGAGGGCAGAGCCTTCCGGCTCGCGCAGTGGTTTCGATCTCTACGAGGCCGGCGCGCGGAGCCCTTGGAACCCGGCGACCATGTGACAGACCGCGGTTATCACCACTCTTTCGCCAAAGCAGAGATCGAAGCGGAGTTCAAGGCAGGTGGATTCCGGATGTGCCACTATTCCGAGACGGACCACCCTTATGCAGTGGGTGTCTCGGAGTAGGACGACACCAGTGGCGACCATACACAGTGCCGCCCTCGCCACTTCGGCCAGCGTCGCGGCGCTCTTCCTGCAAACAGCAGGTGCTTCGCTTCGCTCAGCATGACAATTTCTAAAGTTCTTCAACAAACTGTCGGCACCAAGAACTGAAAGCTGAGAGCTGAAAGCTGAGAGCTAAAAGCCAAGAGCCCTCCATGTTAGATTCGAATCATGCGATCCATTCTGCAAAAACGCTCGCTGCGATTTGTTTTTGCGGCGAATGTGATCTCCATGCTGGGCAGCGGGATGAACTCCGCCGCGGTGGCCTGGACGATCCTGCAGCGCACTCATTCCGAAATGGCTTTGGGCACGTTTGCCGCGCTGCAGACGATTCCGGCCATGCTGATGCTTCCCTTCACCGGCGTCATTATTGATCGCGAGGACCGGCGGCGGCTGGTGATGTGGCTGGATGCTTCGCGTGCGGTCGTCATCTTCGCCGTAATGGTGCTTGCCTTCCTTCACCGCGTGCAGGTATGGCAACTCTACTTGATGAACACGCTGGTGGCAGCGGGCTTCTGGATGTTCTGGCCGACGATCACGGCGCTGATTCAGGAACTGACGCCCGAGGGCGAGTTCGTGAAGTCCAATACATTTCTGCTGGCCGGGATCCAGGGCGGCTGGCTGATTGCCGGCGCGATTGTCGGATTTGTCTATGAACACATTGGACTCGGCGGTGTGCTGCTCATCGACGTGAGCACGTACGTTGTTTCTTTTTCGTGCTACTTTGCCGTGCGCCAGGGCCGGCGTGTGGTGCCGCGGGTCGTTGAACTTCGACACGATATAGAGGCGGCGGAAACCGCGGTCGGACGCTTCCTGCGCGAGATGCGCGAAGGGCTGGTTTTTCTGCGCGAGCATCGTAGTGTGGTTTTCCTGGGGACGAGTTGGGCATTATTTCTGGGCGCGATGATGACGGGAGTGGTGGTCACGGCGCCGCTCAGCGATCGCGTCTTCCACGCCGGCGCGACTGGCTATGGATGGTTGAACGGGGGATGGGGGGTGGGCGCGTTCCTGAGCGCTCTTTATGCTCCGGCGCTGATCGCGAGGATCGGGGCACGCATTTCGATTGCGCTTTCGATGCTGCTGCTGACTTTTACCATGGCGCTTTCGCCGTTTTCGCCGTGGCTGGCGATGGCGGTATTACTTTATGGGCTGATGGGATCGGCGCGCGGCATCAGCGGCGTGGCCATGAATACCAGCCTGATGGAGCAAGTGCCGCCGCAGTTTATGGGACGTGTCCAGAATACTTTTTATTTCTTTGGCACGTTTCTCCAGGTGGCACTGGGGCTGGCGGTGGGATGGATTGCATCGCGGATCAGCCTGGCGGCAGGGTTTGGCGTGATTGCAGCGGTGTACGCGGTTGCGTTTGGCAGCGCCTGCTGGCCGATGAAAGCTCGGCGGGCTGTGGCTGCGGTCGCGGACTAGCGAGACTATCGTTTGTGTGGAGCGGACACTCTTGTCCGCTGCCGTTGAAGTTGGTTTTGCAGTTGATTCTGAAGATCCAAATCAACCCCCAAGATCAAAAGCGGCGGACAAGAGTGTCCGCCCCACATAACTAAGGATGCTGTTATTCTTTTTCCCGAGGGAACTTCCATTCATGTTTGAGGACTTGAAAGGCCGGACAGCGGTCGTCTTCGGAGTGGCGAACAAGCGCTCGATCGCGTGGGCGATTGCGCAAGGACTGCACGCCGCGGGGGCTAACCTCGCCATCACCTATCAGAATGAGCGGATGGAGATGGAGGCAAAAGACCTGATTCTGTCGCTGCCGGGCGCGGAAGCTTTCATGTGCGATGTTTCGAAGGATGAAGAAATCGCACAGCTCTTCGAAAAACTGAAAGCTCGCTACGGGAAGCTGCACACGCTGGTGCACAGCGTGGCATTCGCTCCCGCCGAGGAACTGAAGGGCGACTTCGTGAATACTACGCGCGAGGGTTTTCGCGTGGCGCACGATGTGAGTGTGTATTCGCTGATCGCGGTGTGCCGAGCAGCAGCGCCGCTGATGGAAGATGGGGGCAGCGTCATTACTATGACTTACTACGGGGCGGAGAAAGTGGTACCGCACTATAACGTCATGGCCGTGGCCAAAGCGGCGCTCGAATGCACGGTCCGGTATCTGGCGCACGATCTGGGGCGACGGAAGATCCGCGTCAACGCGATCTCGGCGGGGCCGATCAAGACGCTGGCGGCGCGCGGCATCTCCGGCCTCGGAGACATGCTGCGTGCGCACGCCGAGCGCGCGCCGCTGCAATGCAATGTGGACGTCAGCGAGGTGGGCAGCACGGGGGTGTTCCTTGCTTCCGATGCGAGCTCGGGCATCACGGGCGAGATCATCCACGTGGATTGCGGATACAACATCATGGGATTCTGAAAGGCGGCAATTCTGAAAGATGGCGAACCCTGTTACGAGACTGGTTCCTCCTGCTCTTTTGACAATTTTTGGACGAGAATCCCCAGACAGCGAGAGTAACCTGAGGCTATGAAGTACCCGCGGATTCTCTGTCTGTTTGCGTCGGTGACGTTGTCGCTCACCCCCTGTTTTGCGCACCATATGGCGGTCGTGGTTAATAAGGACAACAAAGTTCAGAACGTCACATCCGCTCATTTGGCTAAGATTTTCAAAGGCGAAGTGAAGAAATGGGACGACGGCAGAAGCGTGGTGCTGGTGTTGCATGACTCTTCGCCGGACGAGATCACTACGCTGGAACATCTGAACAAGATGACCGGGGCGCAAGTGAAAGCGCTGCTCGCCCTGCACAAAGATTCGATCCGGACGGTAGGGTCGGATGCGGATGTGATTGATGCGGTGGCGTCCACTCCGGGCGCGATCGGGTTCGTGGAAGAACGATCAATCACCGATCGCGTGAGTGTCGTCAAAGTAGACGGTAAACTGCCGATGGAGTCTGGCTATTTGCCGCATTAGGCGCGATCATCCGCATTAAAACGGTTCCAGTAAAGCATCGAACCCAATCTGCCGATTACCTAGGCAGGTGCATACTCCTCGTCTTAGGTTCGCTTTACGGCAGAGTTTCGTTTTGCGCCAGAACTCCGCATTGCCGCGGATCTCGGTCTTCCCTCAGGCGCCTGGCACCCATGTTTCGGGAGCCGCGCTGTGACAGAGAGGGCTCATGTTGGGGAACTCAAGTTACCCGCGACTGGGTTCTGGCGCTCGCTGTTCAAGCTGGAAGAAGTTGCAGCGCCTCTCGCAGATCCGCTGCATTGCGATGCGCCGATGCTGCGTCACGCCGAGATTGCCGCCGTGTACAGCGGGCAGCGCGTGGCTGGCGATTTCTATGAATTCCTGAGGGTGGGGCCGTCGCGTATGCTGTTCGTGCTGCTCGATGTCGCCGGCCTGCGGGCGGACACGCGTGAAATCCTGATCGCGATGCAGAAGACGTTCCGAAGCCTGGCACCCGAGCTTCTCTCCGGAGAAGACTTCAACGAGACCACCGCCATGATCGAACTGTGCAACGAGATGAACCTAACCATTTTGCGCGGCGGTCTTCGCAGTTGTCCGGCGTTCATCGGTTGTTACAACGAAGTTTTGGGGACGGTGTGCTATGCCAATGCTGGCCACACGCCGGGGTTGCTTCGCGACAACACGGGAATCACGCTGCTCGAGGCAACCGGGCTGCCGCTGGGCTTGTTCTCGCACACGATGCAGAGCGCAGCTGCCTGTCACTTGGTGCCCGGCTCGGCACTTCTGGTTGTCTCACGCGGAATCGTCGAAGCGGACTATGTCGACGCGGATCACCAGGCTGCGGAATTCGGACTGGACGGGGTGAAGCAAAGCTTTCAGCACGCGACCGCACTCAACGCGAGCGAACTGTGCATCACCATCCTGCAAGCGGCTCGGGAGTTCACACCGACGACTCCTACACACAACGATCTAACGACGCTGGCGCTGGTTCGGAATGCGTCCGGCGATCGCGAGTCGGTCTGAAACCCCTGGTGGTGCCCGTCCCCAACCTGATCACCTAATGGTCTCTTCATGGTACCTTCCCCAACCTGCCTACAAGGATCGTCCTGAGGCCGCCATGTACCAGCCTTCCGCCAGGAATTGCTCCATGGGGCGCTCCAGAACCCCTTCCTGCACACGCAGCTCGTCGTTCAGAAAATGGTAGGAAAGGATTCCGGCGTCACGATTGACGGTATCGATGCGAATGCGATTGCCGTCGCGATCGGCACAGATTAAGCCCACTTCCAGATATTTCTCGGTAGCTTTCGTGATGGTTGCTTCGGTTCTCGGCGGCATCATTTCATTGGATGAAGAAAGACGCGATAAGGAACCGAGCGGCACGAACGCCTGATTCTGTGTCATCGGAAGGGATTCATCTCGACCCCGATGCGGAGAAGTTGAGCTCTTGCCAGATCGGTTGTCACGCGTCATGATACATAATGATGACGATGCGCTCCCGCACTCTGGTGTTTGCCTTCTTCGCGGCTGCGATGCTGTTCTCGGTGGTCCGGGAATGGAGCGCACCCTCAGCCTGCCCGCGGCTGCCGATGACCGCGAAGGTTCGTCTCCGGTAGCGTGCCGAGCCAGTTGTCGCGCGCTGCAATCGCTGCCCGGGATTAGCCGGGAGCCGAGTATCAAGAACGCTTGACAACTCATAGCTCCTTCCAATCGTTGCTGCAAACTCTTTCATCTTGGCCGAAGCTGCGCGGCAAACCACGCTGGATTCGACTGTCCCTCCCTTAAATTACCGCCAGAAAACCGTGTTTCTGCCCCTCCCGAGTGAGCACTCTTGCTCAGACGAATGGCCCGTGGAGTGCTAACTTCAAGGTGGGCTTCCAGAAGGTGAGCTTCCAGCCGAATCGCCGAGCAGCCCCGCTTGGCGCTTTGCAGAACCGAGTTATGGTGAAGCGAACTGCACCAATCCGGGTCATATCCTTTCTTCTAGTGGTTGCTTGCGCGGCGTTGTGCCAGAGCGAACCTCCTTCGCCTGATGTGCTTCAGGGGTTACACTTTGACGGGTCAAACTCGTCCGAAGCGCAGCGCCAGGAGATGCGTGCGTGGAAGTCCCTTCCCGATGCTCCGTCGTTCCAGCCTCCAACTCAAGCGGAGAAATTTCAAGCGTTCGTCGATGAAGCCCGCTCGCCTTTGATACTTGGCGCGGTTGGCGTCAACGCGGGGGTAATGCGCGAAACCGAAGCGGAACATTTCACTCCCGGACCGCAGCCCAGCTTTACCGCTCTTTATCAAGTGGCGCTTATTCAAAAAGAGTCCAGCGCCTTTTTTGGTAAGTACCTGTATCCGTCTTTGCTCAAGCAGGACCCACGTTATTACCCTTCGACCAGCGACAGCGTTATGGGACGGGCCACCTACGCAGCTTCGCGCATTTTTATCACGCGTGACGACTCCGGGCAGAGGCGGCTGAACACTTCGTATTTCCTCGGGGTGTTGACTTCGGTTGCCATCGCCACTGCTTACCGTCCATATTGGGCGCGCTCCACTTCGAGGGCATTCAACAATTTTGGGACGACGATTGGGAGCGACGCGGGGATCAACGTCCTCCACGAGTTTGGGCCTGGCATCCGGCAAATGGTGAAGGCCCATGCACCGAAGTTCGTGTCCAGAATCGAAGAGCGCATCACCCACGAGCAGTTCCCGAGCGACGTTGAGGCCCGCATCCCGGCGGGAAGATAGAAAAGCGCGAAACGGACCACCACCGCTGCGAAGCCAACGATTGACTATCCTCTGAGGCGCACCTACAGAACTCAAGGATGCTGGTTCAGACTGGGCAGAGGTGGATCCTGGGGTTCTGATTCGTCGTGAACCGGCCTGGTGTAATCCTCGGCATTCGTTACGTAGCAGGGCAATGGATTCTTGTGCCGCGACAGATTCAGGGGCGGCGCGGAGGCCGAGTATTTGAGTTGGGACTGATCCTGGCGCCAGTCTCCCGTCTGGCCAGTCGTGATCTGAGCCAGCGTCTCATCGCACTGCGGATCTCGCACCGCACGCATTTCATGCAAAGTGGAATAGTCGAGACCTTCGTCAGACAACCGCGGCTGGTAGGGAAGAAACATATAGACCAGCTTCACTAATCGCGTTTCGTCTTTGGCCAATTCCTTGTCAGCGACAAAGACTTCTTCACTCGCGGAAAAAGACGAACGCGGATGATTCCAGGCCAGGGCCACCAGGCGAATGCGCATCTCTTCCTTCTTTGGCGCCGGCCATGGCAGATTCCCGCTGGCGGTTTCCGATCCGCTCAGAATGCACGCCGCCGCCATCAGAACCATGCTCACAAATCTTACTCTGATCATTGTCGGAAGCCTCAGTCCAAGTGGTTTATTCTTTGATGCTAGTTGCTTAAGATGGGGAGCGTAAAGTCGCGGCAAAATCGGTAGGGCATTCCCCTTGCAATTATGTTAAGGAGTCTCGACCTAAACCAGAGTAAAGGAGAGCTTATGACTCGCGAAGCCAGAATGATGTCCGGGATCATCCTCATCACCGTGCCCACGATTCAGTACGGTGGATATTTTCTGCTGACCTCGCTGATGACCAAGGGCAGCGGCTACATGGACAACCCGCTGCGCCAGAATTTTTTTCGTGCCGGGCATGCGCACGCGGGCGTGATCGTGATTCTGTCGCTCATTTGCCAGGTGCTGGCGGATGCGGCCGTGCTGCCCGGTTCATTGCTTTGGGCAGTCCGAATCGGAGTGCCGCTGGCTGCGATTCTAATTTCGTCGGGCTTTTTCTTCTCGATGCTTCCGCCAAACGCTACCGAAGTCAGTGGAGCGGTCTCCCTGATCTACGCTGGAGCAGTGATTCTTGCCCTCGCGGTGGTCACGCTCGGGGTTGGATTGTTGCGGTCTCCGCAGGCGAGCTGACGGCGGAGGGTGCGATTCGCAAGTTCAAGCCCCCGGCGCAAACAAAGCTTGGATGGAGCACCCTTATGAGAAGGAACGGTTGGCGCGGGCCAGCCGTCCGCGGCGGGAATCCCACTCATCGCAAAATGCGCGATGAGTGGGGCACCCGACATAAGTTTTCGACAGGCTTAGAACGTATACCGCAACGCAAACTGGAAGGCACGCGGTCCGCCCGCCCCGAAGAACTTGCCAGCTGTTTCGAGCGGCTGATTGAAGGTTGGCGAGTCGATCGTATTACCGAATCCAGAGTAGTTCCGGTTGGTCGTGCCACGGATGTTAGTGATGTTGAAGAGATTGAACACTTCGGCAACCGCCTGCAACGAATGCGGCTCCTTGAAATGGAACGTCCTCGTGATCCGCATGTCAAACGAGTTGAAATCGTCGCCGAAATGGATTTTCTGGAAGTCGGCTTGGGACAGGGCGGGAGTCACCGCTCCTTCGTTGCATGGAACAATGCTTCCATCGGGCAGGCAGGCCGGCAGTGCATTGTAAGCAAGGATCGCGTTATAGAGCGCCGCCCCGTCTTTAATCTGCCGCCCGAGCCCATTCCGGGGAATGTTGGGGAGCCGCCCGCCATTCAGCGCTGCGCCAACGAAGGAGTCCATTGGAACATGCGAAGCCCACGTCCAGATGGGCGAAACAAAGAGCTTCCACGGTACTTCCATGTTCCCGGACAACACGAAGCGGTGTCGCTCATCGCCGGTGGAATAGCCCTTTTCGAACCTCAGATTATTAAAGTGCATGGCGACGATATTCGGATCCTCTGTTGAACCGCCGCTCGGGCTGACCTGATCGTCTGGTTGTTCGTCGAAAGTTTTCGACAGGGTGTAGCTGACATTAAATCCCGGCCGCCATGGTCCGCTTCCCGGGCGCTTCTTGAACGATATCAACAATCCGTCATACCATGTTCTTCCCACTGACATGAAGTCAGTAACCTGCTGGCACGTGGGGTCGGAGGGGCACCCCGTGGCCGCTGGCAGGCCCTCAACCGGATCAATGATTGTGCATGGATCCCTGCCATTGGGACAGTCAATGTAGGTGGGATCAGCTCCTGCCGGCAAGCTGCGCAGAAATCTTGGCACGAGCTGGCGGTAGCCGCGATCGTGAAGTCCATCCACTGACAGGACAAAGTTATTTCCAAACTGCTGCTGGACGCCCAGCGTGAACTGCTCCATGTAAGGCGTGTTGGAATTGTTATCGATGATATTCACACCAATTCCGAACGGGCTGAACCCGCCTGAGAATGGGCTGGCCAAGGTAGGAGTGCCGGTGTCGTAGATCGCTCCTGGTGAAAAACATCCGTTGAGTGTGCCGCCGCAAGTTGATCCGCCGAATGCTTTCAGCGGTAGCACCCGACCATTGAGTACCTCCTCCAATTCAGCCGGCTCGAGGATCACTCTGTCGTAGTAAATGCCATACCCGCCGCGCACCACGGTCTTTCCCTGACCGAATGGGTCCCACGCAAAGCCGACGCGCGGGCCGAAGTTGTGGTACTTGCCGTTGCCTTTGTGCGGTCCCAGGATGTTGCGAATGAACTCGCAGTTGGGATTTGAAGGATCAAGGGCGGTAAGCGACGGACACGGTTTGTCGCGATCGGTCTCGCCCAGGGAGTTGAAGTCGATATCCCACCGTAGTCCCAGGTTCAGCGTGAGCCTCGGTCTGACTTTCCAATCGTCCTGCACGAACATTCCCAGATAGTTGTTATGCACAAATGGCCCGGACGGAGAGCCAGGAGCGTCGCTTTTCAGCGCGATGGCAATCGGAATGTCCGTATCGTCACAGGGAGTGGCAACCGAACAGGGTGTGCCGGTAAATAAGTTTTGGCTGGGGAAGTCCTCGGTCATGTATGCGGTTCCGCTGCCGAACAGGTCAAAGAAGATGTCGGATCCGTAATGCTGATATTCAATTCCGAAGTTCAAGCTGTGCTTGCCTGCGGACCAATAGAACGTATCGCGGAACTGGTCGCGCGCCAGCCTGGTGCGTTGCGGGATGCGATAGTTGGCGCCGTCCTGAAGGTCAGGGAACCGGACTTCATTGCCTGCGGCCAGCCCCGCCGGATTGGTCAGAGGATCATTTGGCGAAAAGAAGGGAATAAAATTGATGAAGTAATTTTTTTGGTAGACGAAAGTGTTGACCTTATTGGACGAAATCGTTCTCGACCAGTTCGCGAGAAAGGAATTGTATCGGTTGAGCGACTGCTGACGATTGGCCGCGGAGCCGAACGGCCGCGTCAGAAAGCCGTTATCAACGTCCAGGGATCGCTGGAACGAGTAACGCAGAGCGATATGATCGTTTTTAGTCGGGAGCCAGTCGCCTTTGGATGTGATCCGCACATCGTGGACAAAAGCCAGCGCAGAACCACCGACCGGCAGAGGGGATAAACCTGTGCCGTCGGGATTGAATTCCCGAATGCCAATGGGAACCGCGTGGTCCTGATTGAGGTATTCCCCGGCGAAGAACCCAAAAAGCTTGTCGCGAACAAATGGCCCACCCAGGGAACCGCCGAACTGTTCACGGGCAAAGCGCGGGGTAGGTTGTCTGCGGTCGAAGGTCGCAGGCAATCCCTGCAGCGCCTTGTGGCGGAAAAAGATGTACTCCGACCCGTGTACGCTGTTGGTCCCGGACTTTGTGGCGATGTTGATGATGCCGGATTCGGAACGACCCACTTCCGCCGTATATTTGTTCGTCGCGATCTGAAACTCACCGATTCCATCTTCCGGGAAGTTCATCAAGGTCCCGCCTACCACTTCGTCGTTGTTGTCCGCGCCATCGACGATAATGTTGCCGCCTCGTCCGTACGCTCCCGCCGACGAAACCTCCAACGTGACCGTCTTGGTCGGGTCAAAGCGTGGTGCCGGCCGGTTGCCCGGAATCAGAAACGCCAGCTCTAGAAAGTTCCGTCCATTCAGGGGGAGGGCCTGCATTTCTTCAGACCCCACGACGCCCTGCACCTCCGACTGCGTAGTATTCACGGCAAGTTCGGACCCGGTCACTTCAATGACCTCGCCCGCCTTGGCGATCTTTAGCGAAACATCCAGCGTGGAGGCGCGGCCGACGTCGAGACGAACCCTTTTGAATTCGCTGGTGCCGAACCCTGGCGCACTCACGCGCACGGTGTAGTCGCCAGGAGTCAGGTCGGCGACTGCGAAACCACCGTCGCCGCCGGTGGCGGTTTCCTTGCTCAAGCCGGTTGCGTTGCTAGTGATCACAACTTGTGCACCCGCTACGGCTGCACCTTGCGGGTCAGTCACCGTGCCATTAAGGGTTGAGGTTGGAAGTTGCGCGGAAACGGCGATCGAGAGAACAACCACCAAAACAAGACCCAATACTGAACGCATAATCTCCTCCTTGCGTGAGAGCTGCGATCCGCTGGAATCTAACCTGTGAAGGGAGGTGGAGCCCCCTCCACGGTTCGAGGCGGTACCTCATTTTTGGACCTGCGGATAATGGCCCTTCGCACACCAATCTGTCAAGTGGGTTCTGGAGGGATGTTATGGAAGGCAGATATTATGGGACTTGACGACAGATCGCTAAGAAGCCTGGGCGGACGAATGCGTCCGCCCCACGTGGTCGCGAGTTATTTATAATCGCTTGCTTCCAGTCTTTAACTTTTCACTGGTCAAGGACACTCATTGGCACTCGACGAAAATATTTATGAAATCCGGCGCGAGAAGCTGAAGAAGATTGAGGCTCTCGGGCATCCGGCTTATCCGCGGAAGTACAACTACAGCCACACCGTGCCGCAGATTCTGGCTGAGTACAGCGGGCAGACTACGGAGGAACTGGAATCTCCGCGGGTGACGGTGCGGGTTGCGGGACGCATCATGGCGATCCGGTTGATGGGCAAGGCTGGGTTCGCGCACTTGCAGCAGGACGGACAGCGGCTGCAGATCTACGTCAAGAAAGACGCGATCGGCGATGCCGGCTATGAACTGTGGAAACTGCTCGACTTGGGCGATCACATCGGGGTTCGCGGATATCTGTTTCGCACGCGCACGGGCGAACTCAGCGTTCATGCCGAGGAATTGACGTTTCTGTCGAAAGATCTGCTGCCGCTGCCGGAAAAATTTCACGGGCTGACCGACGTTGAGTTGCGCTACCGCCAACGCTATGTGGATCTGGTGATGAATCCGGAAGTCCGCGAAGTGTTTTTGAAGCGCAGCAAGCTGACGCAGTCGCTGCGGCGGTATTTCGACGCGCAGGGATTCATGGAAGTCGAGACGCCGATGATGCATCCCATCGCCGGTGGGGCAGTGGCTCGTCCATTTAAGACGCATCACAACACTTTGGATATGGATCTGTTTCTGCGCATCGCTCCAGAACTTTATTTGAAACGGCTGACGGTGGGGGGATTCGACCGCGTGTATGAAATCAACCGCAACTTCCGCAACGAGGGCTTGGGGTGGAGATGGAATCCTGAGTTCACCATGCTCGAAGCGTACCAGGCGTACACGGATTATCTCGGCATCCTCGACACGACGCAGGGAGCGATCGAGCAGGCTGTGAAGGATGTAACTGGCGGGATGAAGACGAAGTGGGGCGAGCATGAGATTGACTGGTCGCACGCGAACTGGCGGCGGATGACGATGCGGGAGGCGATCGTGCACTTCTGGCCGGAGAAGGCTGGCGCAAAGCCCGAGCGCAGCGACTTCGCCGCGCGCGAGTCGGTCGAGGCGCTAGTCGAGCGAGTGCGCGGCGCGGGGATCAATTTGAAATATGACGCGGCGGCGCCGGTGGGCAAGACGATCGCTGCCATCTTTGAGGCGGTCGCGGAAGAACACTTGATGCAGCCGACGATTATTTATGAGTTTCCCACCGCGGTCTCGCCGCTATCAAAGCAGAAGCCGGATGAGCCGGAGTGGACCGAGCGCTTTGAGATATTCGCGGGGAAGATGGAAATCGCAAACGGCTTCAGCGAACTCAACGATCCCGAGGATCAGCGGCGGCGGTTCGAAGCGCAACTGAAAGAACGCGAGCGCGGAGACGAAGAAGCCCACCAGATGGACGAAAATTATATAAACGCGCTGAGTTATGGCATGCCTCCGGCGGGCGGGGTGGGCTTGGGAGTGGACCGACTGGCGATGCTGATCACCGACTCGCACACGATTCGGGATGTGATTCTGTTTCCGTTGCTGCGGCCGGAGAAAACTTCGAGCGTGGGCGACGCGGAGGAGAAGTAGGCTTGGCTCCGTCCGCACCTAAAGAATCACTTGAAGTCTTGTTGTTGACAACTCATGCTGCCAGTAGTTTGAACACGGGGCAGCGCTGCTGTAATGGCCACTTCGGGCGTTGGGTCGGCAGCGCTTTGCTCTTGTGCGATTTTGCGAATCCCCCCGGGGCGTCCTGGTCAAAGGCACCTGCCGAGCTGCGCTCGGCTTGGACCCTTCGACTTCGCTCAGGGCAGGCTCGCGGAAGCGCGCGTCCCCATATGAGAAACTAGTCAGCTGCGTTTCCGGACTTCTTTGCTGCGGGCTTCGTTGCGTCCTTGGCTGCGCCTTTTCCGGGACCAAAGTTTTTCGTCAGGTAAGTCAGCAAGGCATCGCGATCCGCGTCGGGGATAACGGCGCCCAGACCTTCCATTTTGTCGAGTTCGTCAGACCATTTCTTTCGGGTCATGTGCTGCTCGGTGATGCGGCTGGCGTTATGGCAGGAAGTGCAAGCGCCCTTCACTTTGGCTTGCATAGGTCCGGGAGGAAGCGGTTTGCCTGGGGCACTGGGCGCTTGCGCGCTCGCCGGAATAATGGATGCGAGCAGAAAGATTGCGGGAAAAACTCGTTGGATCAAGCAGGATCCCTTTCTCAGTTCTCAGTTCTCAGTTCTCAGTTCTCAGTTCTCAGTTCTCAGTTCTCAGTTCTCAGTTCTCAGTTCTCAGTTCTCAGTTCTCAGAATTGGATGTGTTTCGTGTTTTGTGGTTGCTATTTCTTCGCTTTAGCTTGCGAATATCGGGATGTTACGCCAACAAGCTATTTCCGTGGCATTATTGCTCTGTCGGACGAGAGGGTCGCTATGATCTACGGCGCGGTCAAGGCGCTTGCTGGAACCTTGTCCATTTGCCTGCTCTTCTCCGGCACCTTCTCATATGCCCGGTGCTCGGTTGATGTAGTCATTGTGAACGGTCGGGTTGAACTGCACCTCGCAAAGGCATCGTTCGGGTGCAGCTTGTTTATCCGAAACAGAAACAGCAGATGGGGGAATCTGGCGACGTGACCGTCGAAGGCGGATCCTTCCGCATCCAGATCCCTTTCCTCACCCAGAGTCGCGCACCTGGACTGCTTGGTGTCCGGGAGAAGTGCGACCGGAAGCCGGAAACGGTCGTCGTGACCCTGGTGGAAGCTGATCAGGAGCGCGACCACGAGTATGATCGCGTTTCCCTGGATCTAGCTAAGGACTTCAAAATGGCGGATCCAAGTCCTTACGCCTTGCGCTCTGAGATTCTGCTACATGGTCCGCGGAGTACACCTCCGATTCGATAGGGCGCGGATCGAGACTCTGGTCAACTCCTCGCGCCCTGCGACTGAGTTGCGCGTTCCCCCTCCCACCGTGGATACTGAAGATAGTCCATGAATACAAATCTCTCTTCCTCCGTTCCGTCTCAACTGGAAACCGATTGCCTGGTCGTAGTGGTCCTTGATCGAAGTGAAAAAGATCAAAGCGAAAAAGATCAAAGCAAGAAAGACAAGCCCGCCGTAACCGTCGAATCCAGCGAGGCTGCCGTGCGCGAAGCTGCCAGGGACGTGATTTCGAGCGGCGAAGTCACCGGCAAGACGTTCGAAACCACGCTGCTGCATCGCCCGGCAGGGTTGAAAGCGAAACGAATGCTCCTCGTCGGCGGCGGCAAGGCCAAGACTTTTTCGGCGGCGGAACTGCGCAAGCTCGCCGGCGCCGCGGTGCGAACGCTGAAAAGCAAAAGCATCCGCAGCTTCGCCTTCGTTGTTCCTGAGACGGCCATTCCGTCGAACCAAGGATTGCGCGCGATCGTCGAAGGCGCCTTCGTCGGCAACTTCGATCCTGGGTACTACAAAAGCGACCGCAACGAGAAGGACCAGAAGATCGACGCCCTCACCATCGTCGTGCATGGCGACGCGCACGATGCAAAGGCCATGGAAAGCGCGATGCAGACCGGACGCATCGTTGCCGAGTCGCAGAATTTCACCCGCGACCTGGTCAACGAACCCTCCAATCGCATGACTCCGACCATGATGGCCGAGCGCGCCAAGAAAATGGCGGCGGAAGTTGGCTTGAACTGTGAAACCTACGGCGCCGACAAGATCAAACAACTCAAGATGGGCGCTTTCTGGGGAGTGGCCCAGGGATCCGACGAGCCTCCCGCGCTCATCGTCCTGCGCTACGATCCTGTAGGCGCGGCTGACAAAGTTCATTTAGGTCTGGTCGGCAAAGCCGTGACCTTCGACACCGGCGGCATCTCCATCAAGCCCGCCGACGGCATGGAGAAAATGAAGTACGACATGGCCGGAGGCGCGACCATGATCGGCGTCATGCGCGCCATTGCTCTGCTGAAGCCCAAGGTCAAAGTTACCGCCGTCATCTGCGCCACCGAAAACATGCCTCCGGCAGGGCGCAAAAGCCGGGCGACGTGCAGATCGCTATGTCCGGCAAGTCGATCGAGATCATCAACACCGACGCCGAAGGACGCCTCGTCCTCGCCGACGGCCTCTGCTACGCCCGCCAACTCGGCTGCACTCATCTCGTGGACGCTGCCACCCTGACCGGCGCCGTAGTCGTAGCTCTCGGCTACGTGAATGCCGGAATTTTCGCCAGTGACGACCAGATGTATGAGCGCTTCGCGAATGCCAACAAACAAGCCGGCGAAAAGATGTGGCGCCTTCCGCTCGACGACGAATACAAGGAAACCCTCAAGTCCAACATCGCCGATATGGTCAATGCCGGCAGCCGTTGGGGCGGCGCCATCTTCGCCGCTATGTTCCTCAAGGAATTTGCCGAAGACACTCCGTGGATCCATCTCGACATTGCGGGCACCGCCTGGATGGAAGAGGCCAAACCGTGGATCGCCAAAGGCCCCTCGGGAATCGCCCTGCGCAGTCTGGTGGAATTCGTGAAGGGGTGGGAGTCGTAAAAGGCCGTCAACAACTTCCCCAAAATCGAATCAGCCCCGCGGTGGGCAGATGATCGGAATCATGTCCCGCCTATTCCGCCGATAGACGCGGAAATCGCTTTCATCGACTGTGAACACAGGCAGTCTTTCGTACAGTTCGCTCATTCGAATGAGGCACAGATCTGCAAGGTCGGGATTGCGATCTCGATAACGCTCAGCGAGATCCCGAACCTCACCAAGATTCCCTCGAAGATCAAAGGCAAGCTCTAGGAATCCCTCCTGCACCAGTCCTAGAACTGCGCACGCCGATCCCACCTGGAAAATGGTTTCCGCCAATACCGCTTCACATGTCAATAACGGCCCTGAAATTCGCATTGCGATTTCGTCAGCCCACCCGTGATGGCGGTCGGAGCGGTTTAGAAACGCCACCACAAAGCCAGTGTCCGCGATGCCCTTCATTTCTTGGAGAATCCTTTGCGCGAAGAGAGATCGGGAAGGCCATCGATCGAACCGGAAAAGCGCATGAAGGACTTAGTTCCGTTTTCCCGCTTCGCGCGCTCCAGTTCTTCACGCACCAAACGGCCAACTGGAACTCCCGTCTTACGCGCGGTGCTCTTAAGCCAGGCGGCAAGCTCTTCAGGAAGACGTATTGTGATTGTGTTACTCATGACATTATTGTAACACATTTCTGTACAACTGTTTTACATTAAACTAAACATAGCAGAAAATGGATCTCTCCCAGAAAATCCGCAGCTTGCCCGCTTCGGCTGGCGTGTACCTCTACAAGAACGCCGAAGGCGAGGTGATTTACGTTGGCAAGGCCAACAACCTGCGTTCGCGCGTCTCCTCCTACTTCCACGAGGGCCGTTGGGAAGACGCGAAAACCGGCACGCTCGTCCGCGAGGCGGTCGACGTCGACTACATCGTGGTCGCCAATAATAAAGAGGCGCTGGCCCTCGAGAACCACCTCATCAAGCAAAAACAACCGCGCTTCAATATCCTGCTGCGCGACGACAAGACGTATCCCTACGTGAAGCTCACTCTGGCCGAGCGCTTCCCCCGCGTATATGTAACCCGCCGCCTGCGCAAGGATGGCAGCGCATACTACGGCCCCTACTTCCCTGCCAATCTCGCCTATCGCATCGTCGACCTGATTCATCGCCACTTCATGGTCCCATCCTGCAAGGTGGATTTGACGCGCTACCATCCGCGTCCGTGTCTCCAGTACTACATCAAGCGCTGCCTCGGTCCGTGCGTGAAGGAACTGACCACGCCCGAGATCTACAGTGAAGCTGTCCGCGACGTAAAGCTCTTTCTCGAAGGCCGCCAAACCGACCTCGTCAAATCTCTGCGTGAGCGCATGTCGGAAGCTGCCGAAGCGCAAGAGTTCGAGCGCGCCGCCCGTTATCGCGACCTCATTTCAACCGTCGAGCAACTGCAGGAGAAGCAGCGCATCGCCGCCGTGGAAGGCGATGACGCCGACGTCTTTGGATATCACTACGAGAACCAGATGCTGGCCGTGAACCTGTTTCACATGCGCGGAGGAAAAGTCCTGGACCGCCGCGAATTTTTCTGGGAAGACCTCCCCGAATTCGGCACACAACCAAACGAACAAAACAATGGAGCGACGGGCGTCCCCGCCCGTCCCCCCGCCGATTCCTTCCATCCCAACGAATTCTTCTCCGCCCTACTCAAGCAGCTCTATCTAGCCCAGCCCTACGTCCCCAGAAACATCTACGTCCCCGTAGATTTCGAAGACCGCGAAGAACTAGAAGAAGCACTCAGCGAGCAACTCGCCGGCGAAGGCGGACGAGCCACGCGCGTCCACATCACCGTCCCGCAGCGCGGAGACAAGCGCGAGCTCATCGATCTCTCCGGCACCAACGCCAAGCAATCGTACGACCAGCGTTTTCGCGTGATGAAGCCGAACGCGCGCGCCATTCAAGAAGCCCTGCAAGACGCGCTCGCCCTCCCCGAGCTCCCGAAGCGCATCGAGTGTTTCGACATCTCGCACATTCAGGGAGCAGAAACGGTCGCATCGATGGTGGTATGGGAAGACGGCAAGATGAAAAAATCGGACTACCGGAAGTTCATTATCAAGACCGTTGCCGGCGTCGATGATTTCGCCTCGATGCGCGAAGTGGTCACGCGCCGTTACAAGCGCTTGTGCGAAGAAAAAAAGCCCATGCCCAGCCTGGTACTAATCGACGGCGGCCTCGGACAGCTCCACGCCGCCGCCCAGGCGCTCGAAGCCCTCGAAATCATCAACCAGCCGCTCGCTGCCATCGCAAAGCGAGAAGAGATCATTTACGTCAACGGACAGGAAGATGAGCCCGTCGTTCTCGACTATCATTCTCCCGTCCTGCATCTGGTGCAGATGATCCGCGACGAAGCGCATCGCTTTGCTGTAACCTTCCACCGCAAGCGTCGCCAGACGCGCGACCGCGCCACCGAGTTACGGGAAATTCCCGGCGTAGGCGAATCCACCACGCGTCGTCTGCTGGAACATTTCGGCAGCCTGCAAGCCGTAAAGCAAGCCGACGTAGCGGCACTGTCCGCAGTCGTAACGAGAACGCAGGCGCAGGCGATTCTGGAGCACTTCCGGAGCGCGCAATGAAAATATTTGGCAACAAAAAACCTGCTCCCGAGCTGGTCACGACCGGCCGCTTTGAACTGGAGCGCGACGGACACGTGGCTTCCCTACAATACACGATCGCCGGCCATGTGCTCGCGTTACTTCATTCCGAAATTCCCGAGGCACTTCGCGGGAGCGGCATAGCCTCAATCTTGGCACAGACCGCATTCGATTGGGCCCGAGCCAATCACATGAAGGTCGATGTGGTCTGTCCATTTGTCGCCGCATTTCTCGAAACCCACCCTGAATATTCAGATCTGGTCCTGCGCTGACGGGTGCTTCGCCCTTCATTTGGGAATTCTTTCGCTGACTCCAGAAAGGAAAAAGCCCCCGCCAATGCAGGGGCAGACCGAACCAAATCAACCGAACGAAGTCCTTTCACTTGCCAGACATGCCACCGGACTCGCCCTCGTGCGTATCGATCGAAATCAGAAAGGCGTTGCGGTCGGAGTAGGAGAATTTGTGTCCTTGTACATTGGCGCTGTGATCGAGGGAACGATACATTTCAAAACCGTCATTGTTCTGAGCCCCAAAATATTTTACGTTCTTCAATACGACGCCGTTGCCATCGGCGCCCGCCTCACGCTTCAGCTTCATGGAGGCCATTTCACCACCACCAAGCCTGGCGTTGACGATATCCCCAGCCCAACTGATCTCGATCGGAGCTTCCTGCACCTTCAGTTCGCCCCATTCCAGACCGTACGTCTTGAGAATCATGGGCGCGAGAGCGTCCCGTTGCTCTTTGTTCGTGGATGGATCGAACGATACCACCACCCATTCTCCTTTTTTGTTTGTGCCCCACTCGTCGCCAAGATCCCCAGTCAGCCAGTACTTGGCCCCCGCCAGGTTCGTGTTTCCCGAGTGCCCTTCGCGCACTTTGACCGCCATGTTGAACTCGCAGTGCGGGTGCTCGGCATGTTTGTTGAAATAGCAGGGACAAAACAGATGACAACTGCAAGCTTCCACGTAATCAGCTTTCATCTGCCATGCAGGTTTTCCGGGAGTCGAGGCCAACAGGATCAGCACACACAAGATGAGAAGGCCTATCTGCATCCAGCGTCTCATATCCACCTCCTTTTTTTTGAAATAAGTTTTCAAAGGGGCCTGACTTGCTTTGGTGAGCGAGAGGATTTTACTGCGCTTGAGCAAGTTTCGCTAGTGCAGCTTTCGCCGGGGCAGGTTTCGCCAGTGCATATCCGGTGGCGGCCCACTTCTAGGGTGAGGATTGACTTTGATCGTCTGGGGACGGTGTCCGACCCGCCGAAGCGACCGGGCGTCCACCCTTTGTTTCTTGAAGGAAGGGATTCCACGGTCATCTCCCGCTTGGGATTTTCGCTGACTCTGGAGCTGAACCCTCGCGCGGACAAGCGGGGTTTGTCGGCGTACAATTCCAAGCGTGGCTCGTGATCGCAATCGAGCGGGAGGCCCCCATGCCCGTGTATGACTATGTCTGCAACGACTGTCACAAAAGCTTCGAATTAATTCTCACACTGAAGGAACACGAAGTAGACGCGAAGTGTCCCGGGTGCGGCAGCAAGAACGTTGAGCAGGAAGCAACCGCTTTTTATGCCGTAACCGGGAAGAAGAGTTAGGCGAAAAGCTAGGCGCGAAAGGCTAAGCAAAAACGCCAGGCTGGGAATAATCACGCCGTTCTCTGTGGCGAAGTTGGGGGCTCGGTGCGCCCAGGGATCTCCCTGACGCGCATGGTCCTACATGAGATGTCATCCTTCGCGAAGTGGCCACTTCGCGAAACGAAGCAGCCACGAGAAATTCTAGGCGAGATCAGCGGAAGATATGGGTTCAAAATGCTCTCGGAGGAACGGAGCAATGAAATTCTATCGTCTGGCATTTGCGCTTTGCCTAATCAGTGTTGCGATGCTGACGGCAGGGTGTAGCTCGACTGAGAATAAGGCGGAGAGCAGCACGACCGAAAAGCCGGCCTCCGGCGCACCGCCGCCGAGTAAGGAACCCGTGCTTTACACCGGGCAGGAGGCATTCAATCGAATGATGGGTCTGGCAATGAAGTGGTCGCGGGATGCGCAGCCGGCTCGACTAGAATCCGTCCCCACCACGGAAACCACCGGCCAGAACGGAAAATCAGCCGTCTGGCGCGGATACTTTGCTTCGCCGAGTCGCCGGTCCACCAAGACCATCGTTTGCTCGGGAAGCCGTCGGCCGGATGCACCGCCCTTCGGAGTTTCAGCCGAGGGGAGTGAAGGCGCCTACAACGCCGACGCCGCCAATCTTGCCTTTTTGCCGTTGTTGGTCAAAACCGATACCGATAAGGCATTCGCCATCACCCTGCAACACGGAGGCCAGGCCATCCTCAAGAAGAATGCGCAGCAGCCAGTCACGTACCTGTTGCTCAAGGACCGGAAGCAGAACGTGCCGGTCTGGTACGTCATTTACGGCACTAGCGAGAAGGATAGGAAGGGCATCAGTGTGATTAACGCGACCACGGGTGCTTTCGTAAGCGCCGGCAAGTGAGCCTCTCGGAGCTCGGAAAATGGGGCTTTTCCTGAAGCCAGCCTAGCGCCCGTCAGTAATTTTTGTTGCCAGGAATGATTTCACCACAATCTGGTTCGGTTGCATGCCGACGGGGATGATGGTCAGCAAGGAATATTCCGACGGCTCCAGCTTTTTTGGCTGGCGTTTCTGAATGACGGCTAAGTCTCCGGAACCGGAGTCGAGCACGAGCAGATAGTTCTGATTCTGCGAAAGCGCCAGCGCATCCGGATGCGTTCCCACGGGAAGATATGCGATGACCTTGCCAAGGTCGATATCATAGACCGCGATGTTATTCGATCCGAAGTTAGAGACATACAAGCGGGAGTTATCGAGCGAAACCACGCCGCGGGTAGGCTGAGCGCCGATAAGATAGCTGCCCGAAACTTCATTGCCCGTGGTCTCGATGATGGAGAAGCTACCGGCGTCGAAGTTGAAGGCGACCAGTTCCCCGCCGTCCGGTTTCAGCGCGAGACTCACTGGAGATTTTCCGACATCGAGGAGCGCCAGCAGCTTGTCGTTCTTCAGATCAATACTGGCAACCTGCCCCGATCCCGAACAGGACACAAACGCCTTGCTGGAATCAGGCAGGATGGCGACGTCCTCGGGATGGATGCAGATGGTGATGGCGGAACGCACGGCGAGGCGCGCGGTGTCGATAATGGAGACGGAGTTGTCGGCGCGATTGGTGATGACTACGGTGGATCCGTCGGGCGAGACGCGAGCAAGTCCGGGACTTCCGCCGACGTGGAGCGTGGCAGCGACTGTACGACGGTCAAGATCAAGCACAGAAACATTGGCAGACCCGGAATTGGCGACGTAGGCGCGGTGGCCATCGGGAGAAACTTCGATGAAGAAGGGGCGTCCGTAGACGCCGATGGTGGCGACAACTTTATTCTGCTCCGCATCGATCACGCTCACGTTCGAGGAGCCGGTGTTGACGACGTAAACTTCATTCCGCTTTGGATTAGCCGTAACTCCGGTAGGATCGGCACCAACTTGTAACGTTCTTACCGGCCGAAAACTACGCAGGTCGATAACAGTAACCGTGTTGCTCTTGCCGTTCGTGATGTAAGCGTACTCGCGGTAAAGCGGTCCGTAGCCCGGAAGAGTGCGCTCGTGGAAGTAGTACCAGCCGGCGGCGAGGACGAGTGGGACGAGGACGGCGAGTAGCAGAAATTTTCTCAAGGACGAGTTGGCCTCGCTGCAGGCAAGAGATTATCAGATGTGGCCATCTCAATAGAGGCGGAAGTCTACTTCTACCTTGATTTCGGTCGCGATGGGTTTGCCGTCTTTGGTTGCCGGAGAGAATTTCCACTTCTTCACGGCATCGAGAGCTGCCTCGTCAAACTCGGGACTAAGCGGAAGGTCGACTTTGATGCCGTGGGGCAAGCCGTCAGTATCGACAACGAGATCCAATACAACTGTCCCTCGACGATGCGCTTTGCTCTCCTTCTTTGGGTACTTTGGATCGGGAGAGTAGGTCGCGTGTGGCGCCGTGATACAGCCTGGGGCATCGCTGTCGTTGCCGCGACAAATAGGGGGATGCTCCTTTCCTGACAGCGATATGGGGGCAGAATCTTGCGCAATGGCGGGGCCTAAGAAAAGCAGCGTGAGGAATAGAGTGTGCGCTGTCATAGCTCTTTTCTCCAGGTTAAGAGGTCGATTGCCTTGATGTGCCTGCCAAAACGGCGGGCTCGGCAACTTTGGGGACTGATCGTCCGGGAATTGATCGTCCCAGCACCGCCGCGATCTGCCTCACCTGCACCATGAGCGCGTCGAACTGATCGGGAAACAACGACTGCATTCCATCGGATAACGCGCGGTCAGGATCGTGGTGAACCTCGACGATCAGGCCATCGGCTCCGACCGCCACGGCGGCGCGGGAGAGCGGCGTGACTTTGTTGCGCTTGCCGGTGCCATGGCTTGGATCAACTACGATAGGCAGGTGGCTGAGACGCTGAACCGCGGGCACGATGCTGAGATCGAGCGTGTTGCGGGTGTGATCGGCGAAGGTGCGCACTCCGCGCTCGCATAGGACGATGTTGTAGTTGCCTTCGCTCATGATGTACTCGGCGGCCATGAGAAATTCTTCGAGCGTCGCCGAGATCCCCCGCTTCAGGAGGACAGGCTTGCGGGCGCGTCCTGCGCGCTTGAGCAACGAGAAGTTCTGCATATTGCGGGCGCCGATCTGGATGACATCGGCATACTGATCGACGAGGTCGAGCGATTCGTAATCGACGGCTTCGGTGACGATGAGCAGTCCGAAGCGGTCGCGGATTTCGGCCATGATCTTCAGACCCTCTTCACCCAGTCCCTGAAAAGAATAAGGAGAAGTGCGAGGTTTGTAGGCGCCGCCGCGGAAGAACTGGGCTCCGGCGCGGGCTACGCGCTCGGCGATTTTGAACGCCTGATCGCGAGTCTCGATGCCGCACGGGCCGGCGATAATGGCCAGATCGGGGCCTCCGATGGTTACGGGCGAACCTTTCAAGTGAGAATCTGAAAACTTGATGACGGTGTTGTCGGGCTTGGTATCGCGACTGACCAGCTTGTAGGGTTTGGTGACGCGGATGACTTCCTGCACGCCGGGCATTTCGTCCAGTGTCCCGGATTCGACCTCGCCCTGATTGCCGGTGATCCCGATCGCGGTGCGCTGCGCGCCGGGCATGGAGTGGGCGCGGTATCCAAGCGATTCGATTTTCTTGCAAACGGCGCGGACCTGCTCTTCGGTGGCCTGCGCTTGCATGACTACGAGCATAAGGAATACTCCGAGATATTAAGTTTAGCGGGTGGTGGGGAACAGGGCAAACGGTGGGCATCTCCCTTGTTCGCGACATTGTGAAAAGCCCTTCGCGAGAAACTGTTCATTCTCATGGTCCGTGCTGTAGTTTAGAATGACCTATCGTATTGCACTCCCAGGAGGATGTATGAAGCTCACTCCCGGCAAACTCGCCGGCATGAAGGCTGTATCGAATGAACGCGGTGTAATCGCCGCCGCTGCCATGGACCAGCGCGGCTCGCTGCAGAAGTCTCTCGCCAAGGAGAAGGGCTCGGCCGTTACCGACGAAATGATGGAAGAATTCAAAATTTTGGTGAGCGAGGTCCTGACGCCACATGCCAGCGCCATCCTGCTCGATCCCGAGTGGGGACTGCCGGCTTCGAAGCGCCGCGCGAAAAACGCCGGCCTTTTGCTGGCCTATGAAAAGACTGGATATGACAAGACTGGGCCGGGTCGCCTCGGCGATCTGCTCGACCACTGGTCCGCGAAACGCCTGAAAGAGGCGGGCGCCGACTGCGTCAAAATTCTGCTCTACTACACCCCCTACGATCCCAAGGACGTAAACGACAAGAAGCATGCCTGGGTCGAGCGCATCGGCGACGAGTGCCGCGCCAACGATATCCCCTACTTCCTCGAGTTTGTCGGCTACGAGGAAGGTGCCGACGAGAAGGGACTGGAGTACGCCAAAAAGAAACCGCACATCGTCACTGAGAGCATGCGGGAGTTCAGCAAACCGCGCTATGGTGTTGACGTGCTCAAAGTTGAAGTGCCTGTGAACATGAAATTCGTCGAGGGCACGAGATCGTTTGGCGGCGAGAAGGCCTACACGAAGAAGGAAGCGATCGACCTGTTTCATAAGGCGGCCAACGTGGCGACCAAACCATTCATTTATCTCTCGGCTGGGGTCAGCAACGCGGAATTCAGCGAGACGCTCGAACTGGCGGGAGAATCGGGCGTGAAGTTCAACGGTGTTCTCTGTGGACGTGCCACCTGGAAAGACGGTATCCCGATCTACGCCAAGCAGGGCGCCGCCGCGTTCCGCAAATGGCTGGAAACCGAGGGCGTGAAGAACATCCACAACGTCAACGACAAACTGAAGGCCGCAACCTCGTGGCACTCGATTTACGAAGTGGAACCCGCGCTGGTCTAGGCATTTCTGGTTCTAAACTTTAAGGCGGGTCCCGCTGATCCGCCTTTGTTTCCTCCCCTAATTACTAAATACTGATTGCTGAGTGCTGAGTGCTGAATGCCCCTTCCGGACCGTAAAACCGCTCTTATCACCGGCGCCTCATTCGGCATCGGACTGGAACTCGCTCGCATCTTCGCGCGCGAAGGCTACAACCTGGTTCTCGTCGCTCGCAGCGCGGACAAACTCCGGCAACTCGCCTCCGAACTGGAGAAGGCCCATGGCACTCGTTCGCTGATTCTGGCAACCGATCTAACCGAGCCTGGAGCGTCCGCGTATGTGCTCGATCAGACGACGCGCGCCGACATTCAGGTGGATGTTCTGGTCAACAACGCGGGATTCGGACAGTACGGTTTGTTTGCCGAGAACGATCTGGAAGAATGTCTGCGCCAGATCCAACTCAACGTCACGACTCTCACTCACCTTACGCGCCTGTATCTTCCGGCCATGATTGAGAGGGCCAAGGTTGAGACAACGACTGAGCGCACGAGCGGGGGCATCCTGAATGTGGCGTCCACCGCGGCGTTTCAGCCGGGCCCGCTGATGGCCGTTTATTTTGCGACGAAGGCCTACGTTCTGCACTTTTCAGAGGCGCTGGCCAATGAGCTCGACGGGTCGGGTGTCACCGTAACAGCCCTGTGCCCGGGCGCGACGGTGACGGAGTTCCACAAGCGCGCGAATGCAACCCGCATGAACCTTCTGAAGTTCGGTGCGATGGACGCACGCACCGTTGCCGAAGATGGTTATCGCGCATTGATGGCTGGAAAACCCGTGGTGATTTCGGGGTTCAAGAATTGGTTGCTGGCACAGTCGGTGCGCTTCTCCCCGAGACGGCTCGTGACGGCGATTGCGAGGAAAACGCAGGAGGAGTAGTCGCTTATCGCGTAAGATATCGATAAATCCCTGACGCTGCGCTATAGGTAAACCAACCTCCCACGATAAATATGATCATGCCAGCCGCACGGTTACCCAGTTTTATAATCGGAGCCAGACGCTTCGGGCCGGGATACATCCAGCGAGGAGTGGGCCCGCCGATGGCTTCTGTGAGTCTGACCCATCGTGCCGGCAAGAAACACATCAAGAATCCCCAGAGTCCGGCGAACAGCCCGATTAACAGCATTCCCAAAAGAATCAACATACAGTGCTTCTGCACGCAGTGAGACGCGGCAAGCCGCGTCTGTACGGGAATGTTACTTTGTCTTGCGGCTTTCTAATGCTGCCTGCACACGACTGTGTTTCCGGCTGTACGTGAAATACACCACCATCCCAATCACCAGCCAGATAATCAATCGCGCCCAGTTGACCCAGCCGAGTTTGTACATCATGTAGCCGTTGAACAGAATTCCCATGATCGGCACAAACGGTACCCATGGCGTCCGAAAAGGTCGAGGTTGTCCGGGGTTGGTGCGCCGCAGTGCGAGGATGGCGATGCAAACAATCACGAATGCCAGTAGCGTTCCGATATTCACCATCCGTCCGATATCGTCGATCGGGGTCAGGCTGCCGACGATCGCCGCCAGCAGGCCCACGAGAATTGTGTTCTTCCATGGCGTCCGGAAGCGCGGGTGGACATCAGCGAAGAATTTCTTGGGCAACAGGCCGTCGTTGGCCATTGAGTACAACACGCGGGTCTGCCCCAGCAGCATGACAAGCATCACGCTGGTGAGACCGGCCAACGCTCCGAGCGTGATGATGTGGGATGCGCCGGTAAGGCCACGATCCAGGAAGGCGCGCGCAATCGGCGCTTCGATGTTGACATCTTTCCACGGCACCATTCCGG
>WNFA01000946.1_pt1 | contig 43785 bp, 39 predicted proteins | sample 5400481 | NCBI WGS metagenome assembly WNFA01 (sample SAMN13153340, study PRJNA577476) | soil metagenome | isolation source: 120 cm saprolite under Douglas fir tree site 2 hole 1 replicate 2 | place: USA:California | collected 2015-04-18 | reverse complement strand
TGGAGACGCGACCGTGAAGCGCTTCGAGCGCGGCAACGGGCACGTGAAGCTCATCGCCGAAAACCCCGCCTACGAGCCGATCGTGACCAACAACGTGAGCCTCGTCGGCGTTGTGCGGGGAGTGATCAGGCTCTTCCGCTGAGCCGGGCGCGCGCGCCGCGCGCGGCTGTCGGGCGCCGCTCGGGCTTGATCGCGTAGGACTCGAACCGGCGCGCGGCGTGTATGGGCACCCAGCCGGAGGCGCGGGTTCCGCTTTCGACGTACTCGGTGCGCTCGACGCCACCGATTCGTCGCAGCTCGGCGAGCACAGCCTCCCGGCCATAAGGAACCAGGATCTCCAGCTTTTCGACATCGCCACGGCTGACCTTGTCGATAACTTCGAGCAACGCGGGGAAGCCCGACCTGGTTGACGCCGAGATCGCCACCGCGCCCGGATAACGGGCGCTGAGCGCAGCCACCGCGCGCCGCCGCGCCGACGGACCCAGCAGGTCGACCTTGTTGAGCGCGACCACACGCGGCTTGCCCGCCGCCTCGAGGTCGTGTAAGACCTCCTCGACTGTCTCCGCCTGCTCCTCGACCGAAGGTGAGCTCAGGTCAACCACCTGGATGATCACGTCGGCCTCGGTCACCTCTTCCAGGGTGGCGCGGAAAGCCGCCACCAGGTCGGTGGGCAGCTTCTGGATGAAACCCACGGTGTCGGTGAGAAGCAGCTCCCGTCCGGTCGGGAGGTCGAGCCGCCGCGTCGTGGGATCCAGGGTCGCGAACAGTCGCTGCTCGGCGTGCACCCGCGCTCCGGTCAGCGCGTTGAGCAGCGTTGACTTGCCCGCGTTGGTGTAGCCGACGATCGCTGCAGTCGCCAGCTCAGCTCGACGGCGGCCAGTCCGCTGCTGATGGCGCTGCGAGCGCACCTGCTCGATCTCGTGCTCGAGGTCGCGCATTCGCTTGCGGATGCGCCGCCGCTCGACCTCGATCTGCTGCTCGCCAAAACCACCACGTGCCCCCACCCCACCTCGCCGCCCACCGACCTGACGGTCGTATGCGTAGGCGCCGATGAGTCGCGGCAGCAGGTGGTGAAGCCGGGCGGCCTCTACTTGCAAGCGGCCTTCGTGCGTGCGCGCGTGCTGGGCGAAGATCTCGAGGATCACTTCGGTACGGTCGAGGACGCGCGTCTTGAGCTCCAGCTCCAGATTGCGCTGCTGCCGGGGGCTCAGGTCGTCGTTGCAGATGACCAGGTCGAATGCGCCCTCCAGCTTGAGTTCGCGAAGCGCATCGACTTTGCCCATGCCGATGAAGTGGGCGGGGTCGACCTGCGCTCGCCGCTGGATGTCGGAACCGACGACGTCCGCGCCCGCGGTCCGCGTGAGGTCGGCCAGCTCCGCCATCTGGTCGCGAACCAGCTCAAGGGTCGTTCCCGGCAGCAGCAACCCGACCAGGTATGCGCGCTCTCGCGGCGCTCGGGTGGTGATCAGAGCTTGAGCCGCCTCAATCGAGCCATCGCCTCTTCCAGGCGAGCGTCAGGAGCTGTGACCGAAAGCCGGAAGTAGCCTTCTCCGTGCGCGCCAAAGCCGACACCCGGCGTGATGTTCACCCCTACCTCGTCCAGCACGTGGCCGGCGAATCGGATCGAGTCGTAACCAGGCGGCACCGGCGCCCACACATAAAAGGTCGCGCGGGGCGGCTTGATCGACCAGCCCAGTCCATTCAGCGTGTCCGCGACCAGGCGGTGGCGCCGCGCGTACACCTCGCAGGCCGCGCGCGTCTCGTCCTCTCCCCCATTCAAGGCTTCGATCGCCGCCCACTGCACCGCCTGGAAGATGCCGGAGTCGATGTTGGTCTTCAGCTGTCCGATCAGGCGCACGAGGTCCGCGCGCCCGCACACCCAGCCTATGCGCCAGCCGGTCATGTTGTAGGTCTTCGACAGCGAGTGGAACTCGAGGCCGACATCCTTCGCGCCATCGATCTCGAACAGGCTGAGCGGCCGGTAGCCCCCAAACGCGATCTCCGAATAAGGAGCGTCATGGCACAGCACGATGCTGTGGCGGCGGCAGAAATCGACAGCGCGCTCCAGGAAGGCGCGATCGGCCACGGCCGCGGTTGGATTGTTCGGATAGTTCAGCCACATAAGCCGCGCGCGCTCCACGACCGCGTCTGGGATGGCGTCGAGGTCGGGGAGCCAGCCGTTCTGCGCCGTCAGCGGCATGATGTACGGCTCACCCGCGGCCATAAGCGCACCGGTGACGTAGACCGTGTAGCCGGGATCAGGGGCGAGCACCACATCACCAGGGTCGACCAGCGCAAGCGGCACGTGGCTGATCCCGTCCTTGGATCCGAGCGTGGGCAGGATCTCGGTTGTCGGGTCGAGCGTCACACCGAAGCGGTCGCGATACCAATGCGCGATCGCTTCGCGCAGCTCAGCCAGTCCGAAGTACGAGGGATAACGATGATTGGCCGGGTCCGCCGCAGCCTCCTGCAGCACGCTGACGATTCGCTTCGGTGTTGGCAGGTCCGGGTCGCCGATGCCAAGGGAGATCACGTCCACACCGGCCCTCTTCTTCTCCTGCACCTTGCGGTCGATCTCCGCAAACAGGTAGGGCGGGATGAGGCCCAAGCGCTCCGCGCCGGCGCTTGTCGTTCCCTTCATCCGGAGTCCTTTGAGTAGTTCTGCACGTAGTTGAGGATACCGGGCAACGGATCCGGCTCGATATCGAACCAGTGCACGCGTGGGTCTCGCCTCCACCAGCGCAGCTGGCGGCGCGCATACCGGCGGTTGGATTGCGCCATCGCCAAGGGCAGCTCTTCGAGCGTGAGCTCACCCCTGATGTGCGCAAGCGCCTCTGCGTAGCCGATCCCGGTCATCACTGGCGCGCTCGCGGGCACACCGGCATCAAGCGCGGTCTGCGTCTCCTCCACGAGACCACGCTCGACCTGCCGCATGCTGCGGTTCTCGAGTCGCCGGTCGATCGCTCCGAAAGGAGCCGTCAGGCCGATGCGCAGCGCTTTCCACGGCGGAGGAGTGCGCGTCCGGAGCCGCCGCAGCGGTGGCCCAGCAACCTGGAGAATCTCGATGGCGCGGATCATCCGCACCGGGTTCTGCAGGTCAACTCCCGGATCTGGATCGAGGGCGAGCAGCCTTTCGCGCAAGGCATCGACATCGAGCGGCTCCAGCTCCGCGCGAAGCTCAGCGTCGGGTGGAATGCCGGTCAGGGTGAATCCCTCGCACAGTGCGTCGACGTAGAGCATGGTGCCGCCTTCGATGATCGCAATGCATCCGCGAGCGGTGATGTCGGCGATCGCCGCCTGTGCGCCGTTGACGTACTGCGCGGCATTGAATGTGGTTGCGGGATCGACGAAGTCGATCATGTGGTAGCGCACTCGCCGTCTCATCTCGGGATCTGGTTTATTGGTCGCGATGTCCAGGCGTTGATAGACCTGTCGTGAATCCGCGACTATGACTTCGCCGTCCAGTTCTTGTGCGAGTCGAAACGCCAGGTCCGATTTCCCGATTCCGGTCGGTCCGACGATTACCGGAACAACGCTCAAGTGCGAAGCGCTGGGGCGGCGGTCCCTACTGTGCGGATTGGCGCCGCCGTACGGGCGAGTTGCGCTCTCCTCGACAGCGCCCGCAGTGATGAGAGCCACAGAATCAACGCGCCGAGCACCGCTGTCTCGGCGCCAAGCCGGCTGTAAGGCAGGCCCATGCCGAGGGCCAGGACGTTGGAGCACCAGAGATAGACGGGACCCATCAAGGTCCAGCTCACTGCTACCGCGGCCAGGCCACGCCAGTCAGCTGCACGAACGGCGGTCACCCCAACCACCAGGATCGGCAGCAGGTCGAGCGAGAGATGGCCCGGCCTGACGATAGCGAGGGCAAGGGGTGTCGCCGCCACGATGGCCGCCGCCTCGAGGACGCGACCCTCTCGATCGTTCAGCGGCGAGCGCAGGGCTCGGATTGTGAGGAACACGACCACGATCGTGATCGCATAACCGATGCCTCGCGTGATGGCGTCCGCGCCTGTTTCATAGCCGTACATGCTGCCCGGGTGAAGGAGGCGCGCCACGGTCGCGATCGGCGCGACGTTGAGAGCCGAGCCCGTGCCGGTGTTCAAGCCGGGAGCGACCTTGAGGAGATATTCCAACAGGTACTGCGGCGCTCCGAGGAACCACAGCAGCGTGAACGTAGCCGCGGCAACGACGCCCGCGCGAAGCTGCCTGCGCCACAGCGTTAACAAGAGCATCGGCGCCTGCACGACTTTGATGGCGATCGCCGCGCCTACCGCGCAGCCGCTCCACCACCGATCGCCGATCACATAGCCGGCAAACCAGACGCCACTCAGCGTCAGCAGGGCCACTTCGATGTTGCGGTTGACCATCTCGCCGATGAGCGGCGGAAAAGCCATGACAGCAAACGAAGCTGCGGCAATCGATTGCCAGCCGTACATGCGAAGGCCTCGCGACATGGTCCAGATGAAAATCGCGATGCATATCTGCACCACTACCAGTCCCCCGAAGCCGACCAGGCTGCGATCTAGATGTACGAAGGGCACGAAGAGCCACGAAACGAGTGGTGGATATGGCGATCCAGCAGTCGTGAGGTCTGACCAGCAGGCAGGGGACACGCAGGTCGAGTAGGGATCCAGGCCCGCGGCCAGCTTTCCGGCCGAGTACAGGTAGGTGTAATACAGGTCGGGCACGTCCGCGCCCGGAAACAGCCAGGGGCGGAAGAAGGTCGTCCACGCGTAACCGAGCGTGACCGGGACCCCGGTCACCGCGAGCAGCACGAGCTGGAAGCGCTGGTTCTTGAGTGCGAGACCCAGCCGCACGAGCAAACCGGGCCGCGAAGTGGTCATGGGAGTTGCGAGGGCCAAGGATACCTGCGCGAGCCTGGCTTTGATCCGAACTTGGGCTCAGTAGTTCCGGCGGAAGTGGCGCGTCAGCTCCTGCCACTCGACCAGCAAGCGGGTCGGGCGTCCGTGAGGGCACGTGACCGATTCCTCGGTCGCCTCCAGGTCGGCCAGGAGCCGTCGCTGCTCCGCGATTTCCAGCACATCGCCAAAACGGACCGCGGAATGGCATGCCAGCGCAGCAGCGGCCTTCTCCAGCGCGCCGTCGCCACGGCTTTCGGCGAGAGCCGCGAGGGTCTCCTGCACCGCGGCCGTCGCCCGCCCTGCAGGCATCTCCACCGGCACCGCTGTGATCCGCAGGCTTCGCGGTCCAAATTCCTCGTACTCGATGCCGAGGTTGGCGAGGTCCGCACGATGGTCCGCCGCCGCCGCGATCAGCGCGGGCTCGACGTCCACTGCCTGCGGAATGAGGAGCGGCTGGCTCATGCCGCGGCCGGAGCGAAGGCGCTCCAGCAGCCGGTTGTAGAGCACGCGCTCGTGGGCGGCATGCTGGTCGACCAGGACCAGGCCGTGCGGGCCTTCTGCCACCAGATACCCCGGGCCGGCCTGTCCGATCGGACGGAGCACGGTCGCCTCGACGCCAGAGGCGACAGACGGCTCGGCAGTCGCAAGTGCACTCGCCACCTCGTGAATCGACAGCTGGGGCGCGACCTGCCCGGGTTCACTTGACGGCGTCGAGCCCACAGGCCGGTAGCGAAATGGCTCGCTACCGTCGAGCGCGGAACGCACCGCGCGCTGCAGGGCCGCGAACACGGTGCCCTCGTCGCGGAATCGAATCTCCTTCTTCGCCGGGTGCACGTTGACATCGACCAGCTCGGGGTCGATGCCGATGTCGATCACAGCCACCGGATGGCGGCCGCGCTCGAGCCGTCCCTGGTAGCACTCCTCCAGCGCATAGACGAGCGCGCGCGCACTGATGGGACGGCCGTTGACGGCGAGCACGATCCCGTCGCGACTGCCTCGGCTCAGGCGCGGCTGGCTGACAGCGCCAGCGACCAGGGGCATGCCCACCAGCTCCAGCACCTCGGCGGCAACCTGCGCGCCGAAGACGGCCGCGATCGCACGTCGCCTGTCGCCATCGCCTGATGTGCTGACCGCAACCCGCGAGTCGACCGTGAGGTGGAAGCGCACATGCGGATGAAGCAAGGCGAATGCGCTGACGATGTCCTTGATCGCGGCGACCTCAGTCGCGTCGCTCTTCAAGAACTTCAATCGCGCCGGCACGTTGGCGAACAGATCTCTCACCTCAATCGTCACGCCCGGGAGCAACGGCCCCGATCTCTGCTCGACAAGCTCACCCGCCCGGACTCGAATGGTTGAGCCGCCGCTGGAGCAGTCGACGTCGGCCACCGCCGCGATGCTGGCGAGGGCCTCGCCACGGAACCCGAAGCTGACGATCGCGACGAGGTCGGATAGCGTCGCCACCTTGCTGGTGGTGTGCCGGACAAAGGCGAGGGCGAGCTCGTCCGCCACGATGCCGGCGCCGTCGTCGCTGACACGAATCGACGTCCTGCCCGCGCCGCGCACGTCGATGTTGATGCGCCGCGCGTCGGCATCAAGGGCGTTCTCGACCAGCTCTTTCACAACCGAGGCGGGCCGCTCGATCACCTCGCCTGCCGCGATCGCGTCCGCGATCTCAGGAGCCAGCAGATGAATCGCCTGGCTCATTCAATCAGCCTCGCGCGGAGCTCGTACAGCTTCTGAAGCGCCTCGAGCGGGCTCAGCGAATCAGGTTCTATGTCTTGCAGTTCCTTGCGCAGCGGGTCGGGAGCCAGCTCCATCGGCAGTCCGAGCTGCAGCGCGGGCGGCTCCAGAGGTCGCTGGCGCTCCAGATCGGCAAGCACCTGGCGCGCTCGAGCGATGACTCCCGATGGAAGCCCGGCGAGCGCCGCGACGTGGATACCATACGACCGGTCTGCGCCACCCGGGACCACCCGGTGCAGGAAGCGGACGGTCTCGCCGTCCTCGAGCACCTCGACCCGCTGGTTGCGCACCCGCGGGAATCGTTCCGCGAGCGCGGTCAGCTCGTGATAGTGCGTCGCGAACAACGTCCGGCACCCGAGCTTCGCTGATTCGTGAAGGTGCTCGACCACGGCTTGCGCGATCGACAGGCCGTCATAGGTTGACGTCCCCCTCCCCACCTCGTCGAGGATGACGAGCGACGATCGCGTTCCGTGGTTGAGGATGTTTGCCGTCTCGGTCATCTCCACCATGAAGGTCGACATGCCCGCGGTGATGTCGTCGTGCGCGCCGACTCGAGTGAAGATGCGGTCCGCCAGCCCCACGACGGCGCTCTCCGCCGGAACGAAGCTTCCACATTGCGCCAGCAGCACGATCACCGCGGCCTGGCGGAGGTATGTCGACTTGCCGGCCATGTTGGGGCCGGTGAGGATCACGATCTGGTCCTCGTCTGAGCTCAGCTCGAGGTCATTTGGAACGAAGGCTCCCGCGGGCAGGGCGCTCTCGACCAGCGGATGCCGGCCGCCCTTGATGCTCAACCGCAGGCCTGCGTTGACCTCGGGCCTGCGCCATCCATGCTCTGCCGCCGTCACCGCCAGGCTGAGCAGGGCGTCGATCATCCCGATGGCGTGAGCGCTGGAACGCAGAAGTGAAGCCGACTCCGCAACCGCTGCGCCAAGCTCTTGCAGGATCTCGAGCTCGCGCTGGGCGATCCGCTCCTGCGCTGTAAGGACGACCGCCTCCTTCTCCTTCAGCTCGGGCGTGAGGTAGCGTTCGGCGCGTGTCAGCGTTTGCTTCCGGATGTAGTCAGCGGGTATGGCTATCGCATTGGCGTTGCTCACCTCGATGTAGTAGCCGAACACCTTGTTGAACCCAACCTTCAGCGAGCGGATCCGTGTCCGGCGCCGCTCCGACGCCTCCAGAGCGGCGATCCACTCGCGCGCGCTGCGCGACGCCTCGGAGATGGCGTCGAGCTCGGAGTCGAAGCCGGCCCTGATCGCCCCGCCCTCGCGCGCGACGGCAGGTGGGTCCTCGACCAGGGCCGCTGACAGCTTCGCGGCGAGCTCAGGCGCAGAGCTGATCTGTCCCGCCAGCTCCCGGATGACCAAGGCTTCGCCGGCGCCCAGCGCGGCTTGCAGGGCCGGGATGGCTTCCAGCGAGCGGCGAAGCGCGACGAGCTCTCGCGCGTTCGCATGACCCTGGGCCGCGCGGGAGGCGAGTCGCTCGAGGTCGCCAACCGGCTTCAGGGCGGTCGCAAGCGCCTCGCGCAAATCGGCGGACGAGGCGAGCTCGGCGACCCCAGCGAGGCGCAGCTCGATCGACTCGGCATCTCGCATCGGCGCCCCCAGCCAGGCGCGGAGCCGCCTGGCTCCGATCGGCGTGCGCGTCCGATCGATCAGCTGGACCAGCGCCGGCAGCTCGAGGTTGCGCACGGTGGCCACGTCCAGCGGCATCGTCGAGTCCGGCGAGTAGGTGCGCACCGTAAACGAGCCCGGAGCAATGCGGTGCTGGTTCTGCTTCAGGTAGTCGAGCACCACGCCGGCGGCCCCGACGGCGAGGGGCGAATCCGCCGCGCCAATAGAGGCAGGGAAAGCTACGCCGAGCAGGTCGCGCAGGCGCTGCTGGCCCCGGACAGGATCGAACCGGTATTCCTCTACCTCCGGCGGCGTCAGCAGCTCGGCTGGCGCCAGCCGCCGCAGCTCGGAGTTGAGCTGCTCGCGGGGAAGCTGGCACAGGAGCAGCTCGCCGGTGGACACCTCGCAGGCGGCGAGGCCGGCCTCACTGCCGCGAGTCCACGCCGCGACGAGGTAGTTCGGGCGCGAAGGGTCGAGGTATGCGTCTTCCACGACGGTGCCCGGCGTCAGCACGCGAGTCACATCGCGGCGAACCACCTTGTGCTTTCCCGCCGGCTCCACCTGGTCGCAGACCACCACCTTGTGGCCGGCACGCAGCAGCTTGCCCACATATGACTGCCACGCGTGGTGCGGCACGCCGCACATCGGCGCGCGGCCGGTCTTGCCAAGGGGCCTCGACGTGAGCGTCACGCCCATCACTGGAGCTGCGATCTCGGCGTCCTCGAAGAAGATCTCGTAGAAGTCGCCGAGGCGAAACATCAGGATTCCGTCCGGATGCTGCTCCTTCGCCTCCCGGTACTGACGCATCACCGGGGTAAGAGCAGTCATTCCGGCAGTCACGCTGCCAACAGGGGCCCCCGCGAACTCAAGGCGAAGCCTGCGAGTTCGTGGGGCTTAGTCCCATGAGCTGGCCGGCGGTGGCCTGCAGGACGCGAACGTTGAGCAATTGCCCCGGTGCGATGTCACCACCTCTGAGGACGATGGCTCGCTTGCCCTGGCGGATTCGTCCGTAGGGCCGGTCGAGCTCGTCACGCCCCTCGATCAGCACCTCCACGTCGCGGCCGATCCATCGGGCGGTCTTTCGAGTCGCGATGCTCCGCTGCAACGCAAGCAGGTCGTTGAGCCTCCGCAGCTTCTCGTCGTGCGGGACGTCATCCTCCATCTTGCTGGCCGCGAAAGTCCCGGGGCGCGGCGAGTACATTGCGAGATGGACCACGTCGAACTCGATCTCCTCGAGCAGTGCACGGGTGTTGAGGAACGCAGCCTCCGACTCACCAGGAAAGCCGACGATCACATCGGTCACCAGGCCGAGGTCCGGCATGAGCTGCCGCGCACGGTCGACGATCGCGCGGTAATGGCGCATCTGATACCCGCGGGCCATCCGCTTGAGGATCGTGTCGTCACCCGACTGCACAGGCAGCTGTAGCTCCCGGCACACAACCTCGCTCGCAGCCATGACTTCGAGCAGCTCGGTCTCGAGGTCTTGCGGGTGCGAAGTGAGGAAGCGCAGCCGTTTCAGGCCGGCAATTTGCTCAACCGCGCGCACGAGCGCGGCCAGTCCCCCGCGGCCGGCTGGATCGCGATAGTCGTCCACGTTCTGGCCCAATAGGACGACCTCCATCGCGCCGTCGTGTACCGCCTGCCGGCATTCGTAGACAACCTCGTGCATCGGCACGTGCCGCTCGCGACCCCGAACCTTCGGCACGATGCAAAACGTGCAGTTGTGGTCGCAACCCTGGATGACGCGCACGTAATGGCTGATCCCAGTGCGCCCCGCCTGCGGCATCGCTTCTCCGCGCGAATAGTCGTACCGCGCTTCGAGCCTGGCGAGAAAGTCTTCGTACTCCCCGATTGGAACCACCGCGTCAAGCTGCGGAAATCTGTTCCGCAGCACGTCCCCTTCCTTCGCGACGATGCACCCCGTGACCGCGATCGTGCGCTCAGGTGTCTTCCAGGACTTGAGCTCGTGCAGTTTGGCGTACACACGGTCTTCTGAAGCCTGGCGCACGACGCAGGTGTTGAGGATCGCGACGTCAGCACGCTCGAGCGAATCCTCGACGTAGCCCGCCGCGAGCAGCCTGCGCGCCAGGCTTTCCGAGTCGGCGGTGTTCATCTGGCAACCGATCGTCCAGATGTTGAACGAGCGTGCCTGGCCCCGACTACTGGTCGTTATCGGCTCTCCACGAGCAGTCGGATTCCGGTGCGTTCCTCGCCGTCGATGGAGATGTCGATGAAAGCCGGTATGCACACCAGGTCCAGTCCCCCAGGCGCAACGTATCCGCGCGAGATCGCGATCGCCTTCACCGCCTGGTTGATTGCGCCCGCACCGATCGCCTGCACCTCAACCCGTCCTTTGCTCCGGATCACACCTGCTATGGCTCCGGCCACCGCAACCGGCTTGGAGGTGGCTGAGACTTTCAGCACCTCCACTGGAGCGCGCCCCTCCCCTGTCATTGCTGGAACCCCTTCAAGAATGTTCGCGATCGACTCGCTGGATCGACGTTGCCCGGCCGGTGGAAGCACTAATGGTAACCAGAACACCATTGAAAGTCACAATTCCAGACGCAACCACAAAACGGTTCGGGACCCCGGTCAGGAAGCGCTGCAGGACGATGTCCTTGTCCATCCCGATGCAGCCGTCGCGTGGTCCGACCATGCCGACGTCAGTGACGTAGGCCGTTCCCCGCGGCAGCACCCGGGCGTCGGCGGTCGGAATGTGGGTATGGGTGCCCACGACGGCACTCGCCCGCCCGTCCAGGTACCAACCCATAGCCGTCTTCTCGGATGTCGCCTCGGCGTGCATGTCGCAGAAAACGATCTTGATTTGGGGGTGGGCGGCCAGGATGGCGTCGGCGGTGCGGAACGGGTCATCCAGGGGATCGAGGAAGATCCGCCCGATCAGGTTCATGACGAGAATCTCCTGGTCCGCCGCGCGGAAGACGCACCAGCCTTTCCCTGGAGCTTGCGGCGGGTAATTGGCCGGCCGGATCACGTTCTCGAGCGAAGGCAGCTCGTTGACGAACTCCTTTTGCGCGTAGACGTGGTTGCCGGTTGTGATGACGTCCGCTCCGGCAGCCTTCAGCTCGGAGGCCAGCCTGGCCGTGAGCCCGAAACCGCCGGCAGCGTTCTCCCCGTTGAGGATCGTCACGTCAGCTTCCAGCTCGCGCTTCAAGCCCGGGAGGATGGCTTTGACCGCTTCTCGACCTGGCTGGCCGACCACATCGGCCACGAACAAGATGCGAAAGTCGTCAGAGCTCACGAAGGGATTGTCGGGCAAAAAGAAAGGGGAGCCTGACTCAGGCTCCCCTTTGGATGTTATTTCGCGTATTCGACGGCCCGCGTTTCGCGGACCACAGTGACCCGGATCTGACCGGGGAAGCTCAACTCCGTTTCGATGCGCTTGGCGATGTCCCGAGCCATCAGCTGAGCAGCCGTGTCATCGATCTGCTCCGGCTTGACCAGGATCCGGACCTCGCGGCCGGCCTGAATGGCGTAGGACTGCTGAACTCCCTGGAATGAATTGGCGATCTCTTCAAGCTTCTCCAGCCGCTTGACGTAGGCCTCCAATGACTCACGCCTCGCGCCCGGCCGCGCAGCCGAGATGGCATCCGCGGCGATTAGAAGGAGCGCCTCCATCGAGTGCGGCTCCTCGTCGTAGTGGTGAGCGCGCACCGCGTGTACGACCGGGGCGGGCACCCCGTGTCGCTGCAATAGATCTGCCCCGATCACGGCATGCGAGCCCTCGACCTCGTGGTCGATAGCCTTGCCGATGTCGTGCAGCAAGCCCGACATCTTGGAGATGCGAACGTCGGCGCCGATCTCGGACGCCATCATGGCGGCGAGATAGGCGACCTCTTTGGAATGGTTCAGCACCTGCTGGCCGTAGCTGGTACGGAAACGCAGGATGCCGAGATGACGGACGACTTCAGGGTGTAGACCCTGGAGCCCGACCTCCAGGACGGCCGCCTCTCCCTCCTCCTTGACCCTTTGCAGGACTTCCTGGCGGGATTTGGCGACGATCTCTTCGATGCGGGCCGGATGGATCCGGCCGTCCACGATGAGCTTGTTGAGCGCGACCCGCGCCACCTCGCGGCGGACGGGGTCGAACCCGCTGATGATCACGGCTTCCGGGGTGTCGTCGACGATCAGATCGATCCCGGTCGCCTGCTGCAGGGCCCGGATGTTGCGGCCCTCTTTGCCGATAATGCGGCCCTTGAGCTCGTCGGTCGGCAGCGGCAGCACCGAGACCGAGACCTCGGCGGTCTGGTCGGCGGCGATGCGCTGTATCGACTCGGTGACGATCTCCCGGGCGCGGCGGTCGCTCTCATCGCGAGCGGCGAGCTCGGCCTCCCGCACCTTGCGGGCGACCTCGTTTCGCAAATCCTGCTCGACCTGCCCCATCAGCACTCCCTGAGCCTCCTGACGCGTCATGTTGGCGACGCGCTGAAGCTCTTGTTCCTGCTGGCGGTAGGTGTCCTCGAGCTGGGCCTTGATCTCGTCCAACCCCTTCTCCTTGGCGCCGAGCTCACGCTCGCGCCGGTTGAGGTCCTCGCCCTCGCGGTCGAGGTTCTCTTCCTTTTGAAGAAGGCGTTTTTCGATTTGCTGTGACTGGACCCGGTACTCACGGGCCTCCTGTTCGGCGACGGTGCGGACCTTGACCGCCTCCTCCTTGGCTTCCAGCAGCTTCTCTTTAGCGGCGGTTTCCGCCTCCGAGAGCGTCTGCTGAGCCTTGGTCTCGAGGACGCTGGCCCCGTTGCCCTGCCGGTTCCTGAGGAGGACATAAGCCACCCCAAAGCCGGCAAGGAGTGCCACCACAGCCACCACCAATAGCCATACGTAGACGTAGACAGGCATGTGACATGCACCTCATTTATTCAATTGTCAAAGTGCGGATCCATCGCTGGCCAGTGAGGGGCCGGCGACTGGGTTAGCTCTATGACTGCGACGCAAAAAAGCGCCGCTCGTAGTGAAATTCTAGGCCGGTAGGGGCTTCGAGCGCCCTGCGAGTACGGATCGGCATGCGGCGCGCGCCACGGCCACCGAGAAGCCACGCCTGACCAGCTTGCTGCCGATCACGTCGAGGATCTCTCGGTGGCCAAGGGCGGGCTTGCGGGCGTACAGGCGTTCGGCGATCTGGGCGGCGGCGGCCAGCTGCTCGGCCTCGCCGAAGCCGGCCATGGCGGTGTCGACATGGGCCCGATCGACGCCTCGGGCGGCGAGCTCGGCCGACAGGGCCCGTGGGCCCCGCACAGAGCCGCGCCGCCGGACAAAAGAGGTCGCGAACGCCTGGTCGTCGAGGTAGCCGAGCTCCTCGAGCCGCCTCAGGGCAACCCTGATCTCGTCACCCTCGTACCCCCGCCGCGTCAGCTTCAGCAGCAGCTCGACGCGGGAGTGGGCGCGGCGCGCGAGCAGCCGCAACCCGGCATCGAGTGCGCTACCAGCGGGCGACGTTCGGCTAGAAGTCCTCGGCGCCACTGGGCGGCACAACCCCTGCGGCGCTGGAAGCTGCTCGCATCACCGACTGAGCTGTCCCTCCCGCCGCCTTGGCGCGCACCTTCGCCTCGATTTCGGATGAAAGCGTCGGGTTCTCGCGCAGATAGTTGCGCACGTTCTCGCGGCCTTGTCCCAAGCGCTGATCGCCATACGACATCCAGGTTCCGCTCTTCTCGAGGATCCCGTACTCGATCGCGGCGTCGATGAGAGAGCCTTCGCGCGAGATGCCCTCGTTGAACAAGATGTCGAACTCTGCCGATCGGAACGGTGGTGCGACCTTGTTCTTCACCACCTTGACCTTCACTCGAGCGCCAACAGAGTCGAGCCCTGACTTGATGACCTCCACTTTGCGGATGTCCAGACGCACCGAGGAGTAGAACTTGAGGGCTCGGCCGCCAGGCTGGGTCTCTGGGTTCCCGAACATGATCCCGACCTTCTCGCGCAGCTGGTTGAGGAAGATGACCGAGCAGTTCGACTTCGAGATGGCGGCCGTCAGCTTGCGCAGCGCTTGCGACATCAGCCGTGCCTGCAGCCCGACATGGGCGTCGCCCATCTCGCCTTCGATCTCTGCTTTCGGCACGAGCGCCGCCACCGAGTCGATGACGATCACGTCGACGGCTCCTGAGCGGACCAGGACCTCAACGATCTCGAGCGCCTGCTCGCCTGTGTCGGGCTGGCTGATCAGCAGGTCGTCGATCTTGACCCCGATCCGCGACGCGTAGAGCGGGTCCAGCGCATGCTCCGCGTCGACGAACGCCGCCACTCCACCCTGCTTCTGCGCTTCGGCGATGACGTGAAGCGCGAGGGTGGTCTTGCCCGCAGACTCAGGGCCATAGAGCTCGGTCACGCGGCCACGCGGGATCCCCCCCACGCCGAGCGCGAGGTCGAGCAGAAGCGCTCCGGTGGGGATCACGATGATCTCACCGCGCTGCGCGGCCTGCTCTCCCAATTTCATGATCGAGCCCTTGCCGTAGCTCTTGACGATGTGGGAGATCGCTGAGTCGAGGGACTTTTCTTTTTCCTTTTCCAATGTCTTTGGATGCCTCCTAGGTCGTTGCGGCGAGTGTTCTACGTCGTGGGGTTGAGGTCAACGTCGTCTTAACAGCAGGCCGTCGGCACATTATCGAACAAGTGTTCGTGGATCGTCAAGCCGGCTTCCTGTTTTCCCTGCGGGCGTTGGCGTGGACCTCCTCGATGAGCAACCGCAACGCCTGCGCGGCCGCCTGGCGCCGGTTGGACCAGCGGTCGCCCGTGAACATGTACTCCTCGCAGCGTCTTCCCCACTCCGATGCGATCGCGATGTAGGTGAGGCCGACCGGCTTGCCGGAGCCCTCAGAGTCGGGGCCTGCGATGCCGGTGGTCGAGGCGGCCAGCGCGGTGCCGAATCTATTGCGCGCCCCGTCCGCCATCGCCAGCGCGACCTCGCGGCTCACCGCGCCGAAACGGGTGAGCAGCGCCGCCGGGACACCCAGCTCGTCGCGCTTGACCTCGTCCGCGTAAGCGATCACGCCTCCCACAAAGTACGCGGAGCTGCCGGGCCGGTCGGTGATGAGGGTGCCGAGCAGCCCGCCGGTGCACGACTCGGCCACGGACACTGTGAGATGCTCGCGAACCAGCACATCACCAAGCTCCCTGGCCAGCGGGTCGACCGGTGAGTGCGATCCGGATCCGCCTCCACCAAGCCCGATCAGGTGCCTGAACCGCACGAGGTAGTCGATGCCGCTGAAGATCGTAAACAAGACAGCCACAGCGACCGCGATGTCTGCGAGCGGGACCAGCACCGGGTACGGCCTCTGCAGGATCAGCAGCGCGACCGCGCCCATCTGGGTGACGGTCTTCGTCTTGCCCAGGGGAGCCGCACCGATCACCTGACCCTGGCTCGCGCCCACCGAGCGGAGGATCGTGATGAGCAGCTCGCGCGAGAAGATCACCACCACGACCCAAGCGGCGACGAGTCCCTCTTGGACCAGAACGATCAGAACCGACAGCACCAACAGCTTGTCCGCGAGCGGGTCGAGAAACTTCCCGAGGTCGCTGACCATGCCCCGGCGTCGCGCGATCTGGCCGTCGAGCGTGTCGGTAAACGAGAACACGATGAAGAGAGCGGCCGCGAGCTGGTCGTGGCCGGGAAAGCGAACGAGCAGCAGCGCCATCAGGAGCGGGATCGCCGCCAGGCGGCTGAGCGTCAACAGGTTGGGGAGGTTCACGGTTTCCTACGAAGAAGTGTGCGACGACGGCGACGGCGGCGGCGTGGCTGGCGGGCTCGAGACCGCGGGCGTGGCGGGAGCCGTGACGATCGTGCCTCGCTGGTCCGATTCGATCTGGCGCCACGCATAAGCCGTGAACGCCCCCGCGAGCAGGAGCAGGCCCACCACCGCCGCCGCCGGACCCGTGAGAACGAAGCGCGGCCGTGTGGCGAGCGTGCCCAGGCCGAGGGTCTTTCTCGGATCCTGAACCGGGTTGGGCAGCTTCGCCGCCAGCGATTCCGCGTCCAGCCCCAGGTAGCGGGCATAGGTGCGCAGATAGCCGCGCGCATAAACGGGCGCGGAGATCAACTCAGGTTCGTCAGCCTCGAGTGCGATCAGGTGCTCGATCCGGATGTGCGTGGCCGATGCAGCCTGCTGGAGCGTGAGGCCGCGCTCGCCACGCTTGGCGGCGAGAAAGGCCCCAATGTTCACTCGAGTCCGATCCTCTCCAGGAGATCGTCGACGTCCGGCAGATTCATCAGCACCTCGCGCGACTTGGAGCCCTGGTAGCCGCCGATCACGCGATGGTCTGCCAGCTGATCGACGATGCGGCCCGCACGCGAGTAGCCGACGTTGAACTTGCGCTGTACGAGCGACACCGAAGCCCCGCCTTCGGCAGCGACGGCACGCGCGGCGCGAGCGAACAGTGGATCGAGCTTGCGCTCGATGGTCTGGCCTCCCTCCCACGTCGTGCCGGCCCCCTCTTCGAGGATCTCCTCCATGTATCGAGGGCCGCCCTGCGAACGCCAGAAATTCACCACCGACTCGACCTCTGGATCGCTGACGAATGCGCCCTGGATGCGCGTCGGCTTGCCGGCGTCGACCGGCTGGTAGAGCATGTCGCCACGACCCAGCAGCTTTTCCGCGCCGCCAGTGTCGAGGATCACGCGGCTGTCGACCTGCGAGCCGACCGCGAACGCGATGCGCGATGGGATGTTGGCCTTGATGAGACCGGTGATGATGTCGGTCGATGGGCGCTGCGTGGCGATCACGAGGTGGATGCCGACCGCGCGCGCGAGCTGTGCGATGCGGCAGATCAGCTCCTCGATCTCGCCTGCGGCGACCATCATCAGGTCCGCGAGCTCGTCGATCACGATGACGATGTAGGGAAGCTGGCGGGCCAAGCGCTGTGTGGCCTTTTCGTTGTAGGCGGCGATGTTGCGCACGCCCTCTGCCGAGAACATCTTGTAACGGCGGTCCATTTCCGCCACCGCCCAACGGAGCGCGGCCGCGGCCTGGTGCGACTCCACCAGCACCGGCAGCGCAAGATGCGGCAACCCGTTGTAGTTCGTGAGCTCGACGCGCTTGGGGTCGATCAGCAGCAGTCGCATGTGGTCGGGCGTGACCTGGAACAGCAGGCTCGTGATCAGCGCGTTGATGCACACGCTCTTGCCCTGGCCCGTGGCGCCGGCGATCAGCAGGTGGGGCATGCGTGTCAGATCGCCGACGATCGATTGACCCGACACGTCATTGCCGAGGGCGAGCGCCAAAGTGTGCGTGCCCTCGCGAAAAGCCGCCGTCTCCAGCACCTCGCGGATGGTGACCAGGCTTGCGAGCTTGTTGGGCACCTCTATCCCCACCGCCGATTTGCCCGGGATCGGCGCTTCGATGCGAAGCGGTGCCGCAGCTAGCGCGAGCGAGAGATCGTTTTGCAGCGCGGTGATCCGCTTCACCTGCACGCCCGGGCCCGGCTGCAGCTCGTATTGGGTCACCGCCGGGCCTGGGTTGACGCCGACCACCTTGCACGAGACTCCAAAAGTCTCGAGCGTGCTCTCGATGATCTTCACGTTGCGCTTGATCTCGTCCGCCATGCGCTCGCGCCGCGCCGTTACCGTATCGAGCAGGGCGATCGACGGCAGCTTCCACTCGATATCGGGCAGTTCGTCCTCGGCGTCGGCCACGACCCGCATCACCGGCTTCTCGTCGTCGGCCTCTGGCTCATCGTCACGGAGTTCCGGCTCGGCCGGCTGGAGTGTCAATCGCTCCAGCCTTCGCCGCTCGGCGTACGCGGCCTGGATCGCGTTGACGACAGCCGCAATCAGCGCGCCGGGGCTGAAGTGAATCGTCACGATGAGGCCGATCACGAGTCCCGCCACGAGCAGCGCCCACGCGCCCCATATCCCGGCAAGCCCGATGACGAGGCGATCGATCGCGCGCCCTGCGGACCCTCCCGCCTGCGCGGTGAGCCCGAAGATTCCCACGAGGGCAATCACAGCGACGACGCCCGCTAGCACGTCGAGCACACGCGGCCTCGGCGCCTGCGGCCACAGCATGTATGCGCCGAAGGCGATGGCCGCCACGACCGGCACGAACCACGCGCGTCCAAAGCTCGCCACCAGCCATTCCTGGAGCCCGGCGAGAATCGACCCGGCGTGGCTGGCGACAGCGAGCGCGCCGAGCAGGCCCGCGAGGATCAGCAGGACGCCAAAAATCTCTCGGACCTGGCGCTGAGAGAGGTGCGGACGCCTCGATCGCTTTGACCGAGTGGAACGCGGACGCGAAGACGACGCGCGTCGCGCGCCGTTCGCGTGTGATTTTGAGCTTCGTGAGTTAGTGCGACGCATGCTGGGATGCCGGATGATCCGGGCTCAGCGGATTCTACACCCCACCGAATCGGCTACCTTCTCCGCGTGGCTGTCGATCCGTTTGCGGACGCTGAGACCCGCTACTCACTACTGGTCGAAGAGCGCCGCACCGGCGGGCTTCAAGCCCGTGCGTTCCGGCTCGCCGTGCGCGACCTCGCAGTCCTCGACGGCGAGGGTAGGCGATGGATGCTCGGCCCCGAAGACGGCATTTGGTATCGTCGCGAGCGCGAGCGGTGGCTGCAGGCAGACCCACCGCGCCGCCTCATTTGCGCATCGTGCGGCCACCACAACCTCGGACGCCACAGCTACTGCGTCGAGTGCGGCCAGCGATTGAGTCGCTAAGCGAGTGTTTTCGCGGGCTCAGTCGTGTGGCGGTGTCAGATGCCTGGGCTCGTAGATTGAGAGCTCGCTCCCGCCCGGCAACGTGATCGAAGCCAGGCGACCCCACGGCTGGTCGTGGATGTGCGCCTTGATCTGGGCGCCCTTGCTCTTGAGCTGACCCAAGGTGGCCTCCAGGTCGGAGCACATCAGATAGAGCTCATGCCGCCCGTTGTCTCCCGGATGTATTGCCAGCTCGGCAGGCGGCAATGCGAAGATGAGCCAACCGTCGCCGGCGTCGAGCGAATCGAAGCCGAGCACGTCACGAAAAAAGGCTCGATCGGCATCCGCGTCGTTGCTTTCGATGATGGTATGTGCGCCAGTGATCAGTCGTTCCATCAATCCTCCGCCGCAGGTTATTTGATCGGGTGCGCCTGGGCCCACCAGATGCCGCCGATGAGCGCCCCCACCAGCGGCACGAGCGCCGCCACAAGCCACAGCCGCCACCAGATCGGGCGCTGCTCCCCACGCACGAGCTCGTGGCCGCAGAACCCGCAGTAACGATCGAACGGCCCGGCTATGCCTCGGCAGTTGCCGCATTGATGGAGTTGCAACCCACAGTGACCGCAGCGCGCTTCCTCCGAATGATCGAGGATCATCGCGGGCTGGTCGCAGCGCGGGCACAGGCTCGGCGCAATAAGCGCCAATGGCGGCAGTTTCATACCGTCACCACTAGCGTTGCGAGGGCGACCGGGTTTATCCCGGTCGCGACTTTGTCCATTCTGCTCACCACGCGTTGCCTGGAGTAAACATTTCGAAAATCACCTCGGCGGGAAAGAGAGCAGCCCGTCCGCTGGGGTCCCCGCGACGAAGTCGCGGGCGGGCGTGAGAGGGAACCGGCCGGATCCCTCTCATATCTCGGTGATCACGGGGATTACCATCGGGCGGCGGCGCGTCTGTTTGTAGATCGTCTTCAAGACTGCGTCGTGGATTGCCTCCGTGAACAGGTTGATGTCGGCGTGGGTCTGCGCAAACTTCGCGACGCTCTCCTTGGCGGCTCGCCTCGCGTCCGTCATGAGCTTGGCCGAAAGCTCCGGCTCGATGACTCCCCTCGAGACGAGGTCGGGACCTGCGCGCACGATTCCCGTGTCGCGGTCGAGGATGAGCGTGACGACCAGGATGCCATCCTCCGCAAGGTGGCGGCGATCGCGAAGCACGACCTGCTCCACGTCGCCGACGCCGAGCCCGTCAACGAAGACCAACCCGGTCTCGATCTTGTCACCACGCTTCATCGTCTCGTGGTCCAGCAAGACTGTATCGCCGTCTTCGACCACGAGGATCCGGTCGGAGTCGATACCGGCCTCGCGCGCCACGTCGGCGTGCTGGTAAAGCTGCCTGTACTCCCCATGAACCGGGATGAAGTAGCGCGGGCGAACCGCGTCGATCATTTCGCGCAGCTCGTCCCTCTGCGCGTGGCCGGTGACGTGAACATGCCCGACCTCGGAGTAGAACACGGTCGCCCCATGGCGGTAGAGGTTGTTGACGGTCTGATGGACCATGCGCTCGTTGCCGGGTATCGGTCGGGCGGAGATGACGACCCAATCGCCCTTCAGCACATTGACCGCCGGGTGGCGCTGGGCCGCGAATCGCGCGAGCGCGGACATCGGCTCGCCCTGGCTGCCGGCCGTCAGGAGCAGCAGCTTCGACGGAGGAACCTTGTCGACGGTCTCGAGCTGGACCGTCAGGCCTTCAGGGACCTTGAGGAACCCGAGCTCGCGGGCCGTCTTGAAGTTGGTCTGCAAGCTGCGCCCAACCACGGCGACCTTCCGATCGAACTGCACCGCCATGCGCACGAGGTGCTGGATGCGGTGGATGTTGGACGCGAAGTTGGCGACCACGATGCGACCGGGGGCCTGGCCGAAGATGCGCTCGAACGGCGCATGCAGGTCTCGCTCCGAACCCGAGCGACCCGCCCGTTCTGCATTGGTCGAATCGCTGAGCAACAGCTGCACGCCTTCGTCCCCCAGGCGCCGGAAGCGTTCCATGTCAGTCGGATATCCATCCGGCGGCGCTGGGTCGAGCTTGAAGTCGCTGGTGTAGACCACCCGGCCGACAGGGGTCTGGATCGCCAGCGCGACCGCGTCCGGAATCGAGTGGCACACCGCGACGGTCTCGACGCGAAACGGTCCCAGCTGCACGCTGTCGCCTACGCGAACCTCGCGCAGGTCCGACTCGCGCAGAATGCGGTGCTCCTTCAGCTTGGGCTTGACGAGCCCGAGCGTGAGCCGCGTCCCGTACACCGGGACGTTGAGCTTCTTGAGAACGAACGGGAGCCCGCCGATGTGGTCTTCGTGTCCGTGACTCAGAAAGATGCCGAGCACCTTGCGACCTTTCTCGAGCAGGTATGAAATGTCCGGAAGCACGAGGTCGATCCCGAGCATGTCCTCCTGGGGAAACATCAACCCGGCGTCGATGACCAGGACCTGGTTCTGCCACTCGAGCGCCCACATGTTGATACCGACCTCGCCGAGGCCGCCGAGCGGCAGATACCGAAGCCGCGACTCGCCAATAGGGGCCCCCGCGAACTCACGCCGAAGGCTCTGAGTTCGTGGGGCTTTCACAGCAGGTTGAGCTGCTCGGCTTCCGACTCCTCCCTCCCCCTTCCGGGGGGAGGGTCGGGGAGAGGGGCTTGAGGCGGAGGCGGCGCCAAAAGCTTGTCGAGGTATGCCTTGACGCGGTCGAAGTCGTATTCGAGGTCGGCGACCAGGGCGCCGTTGTGCAGCGCCGCCGCCGGGTGATAGAGCGGCACGTAAGCGACATCGCCGCGACGCACGAGACTGCCATGGATCCGCGATATCGACCCCTGACCTGGCAGCAGACGCTCGAGCGCATGCCGGCCGAGCACGAGTACCACTTTTGGCTTGATCATCGACAGCTGCCGGGCGAGGTATGGGGAGCATGACTCGACCTCGTTCGGCATCGGGTCGCGGTTTTGCGGCGGGCGGCACTTGAGAACGTTGGTGATATAAACATCGGCGCGGCCGAGGCCGATTCGCGCGAGGAGCGTGTCGAGCAGCTTGCCGGCGGCGCCGACGAAGGGCTCGCCCTGCCGGTCCTCATTGAAACCTGGCGCCTCGCCGACGATCATGATGTCGGCCGGACAAGGTCCAATACCCGGCACGGCCTGCGTTCGCGTCGCGTGGAGTCCGCACTTGACGCATGCACGGACCTCGGCGTGGAGCTGGTTCAGCTCCTCGGTAGGGCTAAGCGACTTTCACCCCTGTCTTGAAGGTGATCAGGTCCCCTGCGTCTCCGATCGTCTGCATCACGGACTTGAGCTGGTCCTCGGTCAGCGGAACCAGCGGCAGCCGGAATGGACCGGCCGGAAAACCCATCGCGGTCACGGCCGACTTGATCGGCACCGGGTTGGCCGCGGTGGTCATGAGCGTCTTGATCACCGGCAGCAGCCTCAGGTGGATCTCCATCGCGGTCTTGTTGTCCGCTTTGATGTAGGCCTCGATCATTTTCTTCATCGAGCGGCCGGCAATGTGCGAAACGACGCAGATGACGCCGTGGCCGCCGATTGCAAGCAGCGGGAGCGTCCAGCTGTCGTCCCCGCTCCACACCTTGAAGTCCTCCGGCTTGCCGGCGCACACGAGACCCATCTGATCCAGGTCACCGCTCGCCTCTTTGACTCCGATGATGCCCGGCAGCTGCGCGCATCGAAGCGTGGTTGCGGCCGTCATGTTGATCGCGGTGCGGCCCTGGATGTTGTACATGATCGTGGGGCCGACCTGGGAGATCGCTTTGAAGTGCTGGTACATGCCCTCCTGCGGAGGCTTGTTGTAGTAGGGCACGACAGCAAGCAACGCATCGGCGCCGGCTTTCATCGCGCGCTCTGAGAGCTTGACCGAGTGATGGGTGTCGTTGCTTCCAGTGCCTGCGACGACGGAGCGGCCCGGGATCGCCTTCTTGATCGCCTTGACGAGCTCGATCTTCTCGTCGTCGCTGAGCGCGGGCGACTCGCCGGTGGTCCCTGATACGACCACTCCGTCCGATCCATCGGCGACCAGCAGTGCCGCAAGCTTCTCCGCCGCCTCATAGTTCACCGAGCCGTCGGCCTTGAACGGGGTCATCATCGCGGTGATTAGACGTCCGATCTCAGTTGCCATAGTCAGCTAAAGCACCCCCATCTCGAGCGCGTGCTCGGCGATCTGAACCGCGTTGAGCGCGGCTCCCTTGCGCAAGTTGTCGGAGACCAGCCAGAGCATCAACCCGTGGCTGGATGAGATGTCTTCCCGGATGCGGCCAACATACACCTCGTCCTTGCCGGCGACGTGGTGCGGGGTCGGGTAGATCTTGGCGTGCGGATCGTCCTCGACGATCACGCCAGGGGCTTCGCCCAGGACCAAGCGCGCATCTTCTGCGCTGACCTTCTCGGTGGTCTCGATCAAAACCGCCTCGCTGTGGCCGATGGGCACCGGCACGCGCACACAGGTCGCCGCAATCGGCAGCTCCGGATCGTGGAGGATCTTGCGGGCCTCGTAGACCAGTTTCATCTCTTCCTCGTTGTAGCCGCCGGTGTCCGGCTTCCAGCCGCCCGGGATGACGTTGTAAGCAAGCTGGTGCGAGGTCGCAGCCACGCTGGGGGTCTTGCCGGCGGCGATGGCTTCCATCTGGTCTTCGAGCTCCTCCAGCAATGCCCGACCTGCGCCAGAAGCCGCCTGGTAGCTGGAGACTACGACACGGCGGACTCCGAACCGTTTGCGCAGGGGCTCGATCACCATGGTGAGAGGGATCGTCGTGCAGTTGGGGCTGGCGACGATGCCCTCGTTGTCGCGGATGTCTTCGGGGTTGACCTCCGGAACCACCAGCGGCACGTTGGCCTTCATGCGCCACGCCGAGCTCTTGTCGATCACAAGCGCCCCGGCCTCCGCGGCACTGGGTGCGTAAAGCAGCGAGACGTCGGCGCCCGCGGCGAACATGGCTATGTCGATGCCTTTGAATCCATTCTCGTCAGTGCGCCGCAGGGTGAGGTTCTCACCGTTGAAGGGCACCGTCGCGCCGACCGACCGCTCGGACGCAAAGCCGATCACGCTGGCCACGGGAAACTTGCGCTGGGCCAGGATCTGCAGCATCTGCCGGCCCACAAGCCCCGTTGCTCCGACGACGGCAACGTTTAGTCGCTTGGAGGTGGGCACGCGATCAGTTTAAGTCGATCCAGGCCGGGATGGCAAAAGTCGCGCTAGCTGCCGCGCTCGAGACCCAGCAGCTGGTCGAGGCCGCGGTAAAAGCGCGGTTCGGCGACAACTCTGCGGATTGCGAGCAGCACGCCCGGCACGTATGCCTCACGGCTGGTGGTGCGATGGGCGATGGTCAGCGTCTGACCAGGCAATCCAAAGATCACCTCCTGGTCGGCGACGAATCCTGGCAGCCGGATGCTGTGCACGGCGACGCTCCCCTCCTCCCCACCGCGAGTGCCTTCGAGCGTGACCTTCTCGGGCTTCTGATGGCTGAAGGGCTTGGTGCCGCGGCGCGCCGCCAGGCGCTTCGCGGTGGACAGCGCGGTGCCCGACGGCGCATCGAGCTTGGCCGCGTGGTGCATCTCGATGACCTCCGCGGCGTCGAAGTGCGGGGCGGCGATTTCCGCCAGGTGCATCATCAGCACCGCGCCGACCGCGAAGTTAGGGGCGACGATTCCGCCGACGTGCTTTTCTTTGCACGCCGCCTCGATACGGTCGACGCCGGCGGCGTCAATCCCTGTGGTGCCGACCACTGGCGCAGCGCCGGCAGCGATCGCCGCCAGCGCGTGGTGGAGTGCGACCGCCGGACGTGTGAAGTCGACGAGAGCCTGTGGCCGCTTCTCACGCAGGAATGCGCCCAGGTCATCGCCGGCGCCGACCCCGCCGACGTACTCGATGTCAGGCTCGGCGGCCAATGCCACGGCGAGGATCGATCCGACCTTGCCGCGGTGACCGGCGACCGCGACCTTGATCGGCCCGCTCATATGTTGTGTCCGGTCAGTCTCGGCGCGGTCCGCGGCCGCGGCCGCCGCCGTTGCGGCCTCCGCGGTCGCCGCCCCGGAACCCGCCCTCACGCGGCGGAGGCGGCGGTGACGCGAGTGCGGTCGCCATCGCCTCCTTGTCGATCTTCTCCTCGATCGGCTCCCCCTTGGCAGTCAGCTCGTCGATGGCCGCCTGCCGGCTCAGGTTGAGGCGGCCCTGACTGTCGATCTCGGTCGCCTTGACGACGATCTCGTCACCCACGTTGGCAACCTCCTCCACCCGATCGACCCGGTGGTCGGTGAGCTTGGAGATGTGCACGAGGCCGTCCTGGTTGGGGAGCACCTCGACAAACGCGCCGAAGGGCATGATGCGCACTACCTTGCCCTTGTAGATCTTGCCGACCTCGACCTCGTCGGTCAGGCCCTTGATCCAGTCGATTGCCTTCTGACCGGCCTCCTGGTCGACCGCGGCGATGAAGACTCGCCCATCGTCTTCGACGTCGATCTGGGCGCCGGTCTCCTCGGTGATCTTGCGAATCATCTTGCCTCCCGGGCCGATGATGTCGCGGATCTTGTCGGGGTTGATCTGAATCGTGGTGATGCGCGGCGCGTACAGGCTCATCTCGCTGCGCGGGCGCGGCAGCACCGCGAGCATCTTGTCGAGCACGAAGAGCCTCGCCTCGCGAGCCTGCTCCAGCGCCTGGCCCAGCATCGCGTGCGTGAGGCCCTTGATCTTGATGTCCATCTGCAGGGCGGTGATTCCTTCTTTGGTGCCCGCCACTTTGAAGTCCATGTCACCCAACGCATCCTCGATGCCCTGGATGTCGGTGAGGACCGCGTACTTGCCCTCGCGAGTCACCAACCCCATCGCGATGCCCGCCACGGGCGCCTTGATGGGAACGCCCGCATCCATGAGCGAAAGCGTCGAGCCACAGACCGCCGCCATCGACGTGGACCCGTTCGAGCTGAGGATCTCCGAGACCAACCGCATGGTGTAAGGCCACTCTTCGACCGACGGCACCACGGCGGCCAGCGCCCGCTCGGCGAGTGCTCCATGGCCGATGTCGCGACGGCCCGGACCGCGCAGCGGGCGCGCCTCGCCAACTGAGAACGGCGGGAAGTTGTAGTGGTGCATATAGCGCTTGAACTCGTCTGGGGAAAGGCCATCCAGCTTCTGCTGGTCGGACATGGAGCCCAGCGTTGCGATCGTCAGCGCCTGCGTTTGGCCGCGCGTGAAGAGCCCTGAGCCGTGGGTACGTGGCAGCACGCCCACCTCGACGGTGATCTTCCGAACATCTTTGAGGCCGCGTCCATCGGGGCGCACGCCCTCTTCGATGATCCGCTGGCGAACGCGGTCCTTGAGCTTTCCGTCGAACAGCTTGCCGAGGATGTCGGCGTGCTCGGGGAAGCGATCGCCGAGCTCCGAGATGGTGCGCTTCCTCAGCTGTTCGATGGCTTCGTCGCGGGCGGCCTTGTCGGGGTTGAAAGCTGCCTGGTCGAGCCGGAGGGCGAGGTACTCGCTCACGACCTCCACGATCTGGGGTGGAAACGGGGGCGGCGTGAATTCGAGCTTCTTCTTGCCGACCTCGCGCTGCAACTCGATCTGCGCCGCGCAAAGCGGCTTGATCGCTTCGTGCGCCATCTCGAGAGCCTCGACCACGACCTGCTCGGAAACGCCCTTGGCTCCCGCCTCCACCATGAGGATCGCGTCCGGCGTGCCGGCGACGACAAGATCGAGCTCAGACTCGCCCATGCGCGACATTGGCGGGTTCACCATGAGGCGACCGTCGAGGTGGCCCATGCGTACCGCCCCGACCGGGCCGGCGAACGGAATGTTGGAGATCATCAGCGCAGTCGACGCGCCGTTGATGCTCAGGATCGTCGGGTCGTTTTCCTGGTCGACCGAAAGCACGGTCGACACGACCTGCACGTCCAGCCGGAACCCGTCCGGGAACAGCGGCCGCAGCGGCCGGTCCGTCAGCCGTGAGGCGAGGATTGCAGCCTCGCTCGGCCTGCCCTCTCGGCGCATGAAAGCGCCAGGGATCTTGCCCGCCGCGTAGAGCTTCTCCTCGTAATCGCAGGTGAGCGGGAACCAGTCGATGCCTTCTCGAGGCTCCTTCGCCATCACCGCGGTGCTCAGGACGACGGAGTCGCCCTGGCGCAGCACCACCGCGCCATTCGCTTGCTCGGCCACCCGGCCGGTCTCGATTGAAAGCCGCTTGTCGGCGACCTCTACGTATTTCGTGACTATTGCCACGTACAAACCTCCATGTGGGAGGATGCCCTGGGGACGCAACCTGGGGTCAGGTTCCTAGCAGCTGCCGCTAAGACCATGGGTATTAGTGAGAGCTTCTAAGAGCTGACCCGCGCGACCCCGAGTCCTCCCGAACTAACTGACTATTTGACGGCTATCTCCTGATCCCGAGCTTGCCGACGAGAGCGCGATACCGCTCAACGTTGGTGTCCCTGAGGTAGTTCAGCAGACGCCGTTGCTTGCCAACAAGGAGGAGTAGGCCGCGGCGCGAGTGATGGTCCTTGGCGTGCGTCTTCAGGTGCTCGGTCAGCTCCCGGATGCGCGCCGTCGAGAGCGCGATCTGGACTTCGGGCGAGCCCGTATCCTTCTCAGCTCGCCTGTACTCGGCGATCACTTTGCTCTTGACTTCAGTCTCTTCTGCCAAACCGAAGACGAATTATACCGGCTCTTTGACGATCGCCCGATTCACACGAATTCCACGGACCCATCTGAGCGCGGAAGTTATGAGAGGGAACCGGCTCGGTTCCCTCTCATCGGGGCGCTCAACGGCCGCAGTTCAGCCCTCTTAAAAACGCTCACTAACTCGGCCGGATTCGCGCCCCTGCTCTCCTTCCCGGGATGCGATTTATTGAACTAGCACTCCTCGCCATGTTTGGCAGACGTCAATAACAAAGAGCGGCCGGGTTAAACCCGGCCGCCCAGGCCATGATGCGTAGACGGTCACGACACGAATTCCACGGACCCATCTGAGCGTGGATCAGCGCCTGCTCGCCACGCCCCCGGGCCGTCGATGACGATTGCCTGGGCGTGACCCAGCGAGTGGTGGCCGGGGGGCATCAGCTCGATCTTCAAGCCTGAGTGGTTGAGCTCACGCGCGTCGGGGTCGTCGGCCTCGACCGATATCACGTTGCCCCCCGCCTGTATGCGGACGCGTGGTCGAGCCACCGCTTCCTGAGGTTCCAACCTCCGGTCGACGAGGTTGATCAGGACCTGGGTCTGCAGCTGGGGCTGGCCTTCCCCTCCCATCGATCCGAAGACGATTGCCGGCCGGCCATCCCGCGACGCCATGGCTGGGATCAGCGTGTGCATGGTTCGCTTCTTCGGCTCCAGATGGTTGACGTGATCGCGGTCGAGCTTGAAGTAATCGCCGCGGTTCTGGAGAAGCATTCCCGTGCCCTCGGCCACAATCCCCGAGCCAAAGCCATACGCCACGCTCTGGATGAGCGATACCAGATTCCCGTGCTCATCGGCGGCGCAGAGATAGATGGTGTCGCCTCCCTCTTTGGCGTCGCTGGACCCGACCGCGACGTGGTGAGGGTCGAGAAACGGCTCCAGCGGCGCCGCCGCGAAGTCGGGGTCGGTGATGTAGCGATCGCGAAGCGGGTAGCACTCGTCGCGAATGCGCTTGAACTCGGTGACGAAGGCGACCCCCGGTTGCAGCTGATCGAGCGACACGCAATCCAGGCGGGCCAGCATCGCCAAAGCGGTCAGGCCTTGCGTCGGAGGCGGCAATTCGAAGACCGTCACGTCGCGATAGCGGACGCTCAGCGGCTCCACCCACTGCGATCGGTGCGATGCGAGGTCGCTCGCCGTCACCAATCCGTCGCGCCGCTTGATCGCGGCCACGATGGCGGCGGCGATTTCGCCGCGGTAGAACGTGCCGATGCCGTTGCGTCCAATGTCGCGCAGAACCGACGCAAGGTCGGGGTTGCGCAGCAGCATGCCGCCTTCCATCGGGGGGTAGAGCTCGTGTGCCGCGGGTTCTTTCGCGAGCAGTTCGGCGGACTCTCTGAGAAACATCGCGAGGCGGTCGGTGATGAGGTACCCGTCCTGCGCCAGCGCGGCAGCGGGCTCGACGACCGCGGCCATCCCAAGCGTGCCGAAGCGCTCGAGCAGCCGGCCCCACGCCTCGACGGTGCCAGGCACCGTCACACTCAACACTCCTCGCTCTGGCATGGTTTCATGGCCTCGTTCGTGCACCGCATCGATCGTGGCCAGCTCACCCGAGCGTCCTGCCCCGACCAGACCGACCGGCGCCGCAGCATCGGCAGGCCAGACGATCGCCATGAGGTCGCCTGCCACCGAGGTCATCTGCGGATAGACAACGCAAAGCACGGCGTCGGCGGCGATGGCAGCGTCGATCGCGTTGCCGCCGTCGCGAAGCACCTGCGCGCCGGCCTCGGACGCGAGCCGGTGCGGGCTGGCGATGACCCCCTTCGTCACGGGGTAATTATTGGGGTTACTTATCGAGGTGCGATGAACTCGATCGCTCCGGGCTGGATCTCGAAAAGCGCAGGCAGGAAGCCAGGTTCCTCGCCGTCCAGGTCGATGCGCACCTTCTCGGGTGAAGTGACAGAGATGCGCTTTCCGTACATCAACTGCATCTTCGGGTTGTGCTCGTCGAGGTGGGCTCCTCTGGTCATGGTGCCGATACCCTGGATGGTCTCGAGTTTTCCGGCATCACCGACGAGGATGACGTCGAATACCCCATCGGTCGGCGAGGCTGTGGGCGCCATGCGCATGCCGCCTCCGTAGTATTGGCAGTTGGCGATCACAACCTGCATGGCCTTGAGGTCGTGAGCGACACCGTCGACGATCACGTTCATCGGCTTGTTCTTCCAGTTCATGAGCGCCATGAACGACGCCACTTTGAAGGAAATAGCGCCCAGCCGCTTGCTGCCGTTGTTGACGCGATGCACGACCTCGCCGCCGAGGCCGGCGTCCGCGATGTTGATGAAGTGGCGGACTCCGGTGCTGCCATCTGGCGCCTGGTACGAGACACAGCCCGCATCGAGCCGTCGAAGAATTCCCGTCTGCAGGACCTGGAGCGCCGCCCTTGGGTCGAGCGGGATATTCAAGGTTCGGCGGAAGTCGCCACCGGTCCCAAGCGGCAGCATCGCGAGACGGCTAGTGGTCGGGATCGGGGCACCGTTGTGGAAGAAGCCGTTGACGACCTCGTTCAGCGTGCCATCGCCGCCCACGGCCACGATGACTGGCCGGGACTCCCGCACCGCACGCTCGGCCATCGCAGTCGCCTCGAGCGGCCCAGTGGTCAGCGCGGCGTCGTACTTGAAGCCCGTCGAAGGAAGCCACCCCTCGATCGCAGACCACTCGCGTCCGCAGCGCCCTGCGCCGGAGGCGGGGTTGACGATGAAAAGGACGTCCGCCGCCACGCTAGCGTGCGCCTCCAACAGCGCGCGGGTTCATGACCCCGGCAGGATCGATGGCCTCTTTGACCGCTCTCCAAACGCGCATCCACCCTCCCATCTCGTCAGCAACCCATCTGGCCCGAGCCTGCCCGGTGCCATGATGGTGGCTGATCGTAGCTCCGAGCTCCAGTGCAGAAGTCATCGCGCCCTCCCATGCTCGGTTGTACGCCGAACGAGCCTCGTCCTCGGTGTCCCTCGCGCCTGCGAACGAGAAATAGGCACAGCAGCCCTGCTCGTAGGCGTGGCTGAAATGGCATAACGCCAGCCCACCGACTGAAATTGCGGCTTTCACGTCCGTGTACAGCGTCGGCAGGATTGTCCATGCTGCGGCCAGCTCGATCGTGTCGACGTATGAGCCGGGCGGCTCGAGCAGCGATATGAGGCGCTCAGCGGAAAGATCGAACCGGTGACGCTGCCAGCGCTGCCACGGCTCCTCACCAAGATCGATGGCCGCTGCAGCCGTTCGTTTCACAGCGTCTGCCTCGGCTCTGGCCACGGCTTCGAGGCCCGCGGTCGCGACCACGAGCAGGCAACCGCCACCCTGCAGGTCATAGCCGTTGAAAGCCGCATCGTCCGGGTCGTAAAGCCGCATCACGAGCGGCCGGATCCCCGACTGCATCACCGCTCGCATTGCCTCCAGGCCGGCCGCGAGGTTTGCGAAACCGTATCCGCGCCCGACTATGGATTCCGGCAATCGATGCACGCGCAGGACTGCACCGAGAATCACCCCGAGCGCGCCTTCGGAACCCAGCCACAGCTCGTGGAGCGCCGGTCCGACCGCGGACCGGGGTCCGGGGCGTGGAGCTGCAAACGTTCCATCAGGCAGGACCACCGCCAACCCCATCACCATGTCTTCGATGCTGCCGTAGCGGCTCGATTCCTGGCCGGATGACCGGGTGGCGCATAGCCCGCCGACGGTCGTGCCGGGCAGGGAGCTTGGAAAGTGGCCGAGCGTGAGGCCGAGCTTGTTGAGGTGCTCCTCGACCGCCATTCCATTGACGCCGGATTCGCACCGGCAGGTCAAATTGGTTTCGTCGACCTCGAGGATGCGATCGAATGCGCCCATGTCGATCACGAGCTCGCCCGCTTCCGGAGCCAGCGCACCGCAAACGCCGCTGCCGCCTCCGAGGGGCGTCACCACAACTCCGCTCCCCGAGGCCCAGCGAAGTATTGCCGCCACCTGCTCGCGTTCAGAGGGTCGAGCCACCAGCACGCGCGCAGGTGCTTTGCCGGCACGTTCCTCCATGATCGACATGGGCCATAGGTCGCGCACCGGCCGCTCGTCGAGCGCCGCGGTGCCAACGATGGCCTCCAACTCTGTTCTCACGGTCGTGATTTCGCTGCCCAGCGACCGGCCAGCCAGCCGGTGAGGATCGGCACTCCGAATCCGCAAGCGCCGGCGTAGTCATATCCGCCCAAAACCGCCCCAGCCGCGTAGAGGTTTGTGAACGGCACCTGGCCCCCCTCGTCGAAGGGATGCAGCTCTTTGTCTGTGCGCAGGCCGCTTCGCAGCTCCCCGGCAGCGTCGATGTACTGCAGGTGTTGCAGGCGTGTCCCTGCCGCGCTCACAGCCTCGCCATCGTGAAAGACGCCGAGGTTCAACAGCGGCTCTTTGGTGATGCGGCCACCATCGAGCCCGCCGCCGATGTGGTGTCCGGTGGCGAGGATGAAGGAGTCGCCGCGCAGCGTACGGTCACCGGCCCGCATCGAGGTGATCCGCCCGCGAGCCGACTCGATGGACTGCACATTCCCTTTGATCGACCCGAGACCGATCGCCTGCTGGAGCCGCCAGCCGTGCGGCGATGGCGGCGTCGACAGCAGCTCGAACGAATCGGGCGGCAGGTTCGTGAACCCTGGCGGATACGCGGCCGTAGCTGCACGCGCCTTCGCGAGCACCGGTGCGCGACGGCCGTACAGATCGGTGAGTGCGGCAGACTGCGGCAGGTCGGCGATCGAGACTTGCTCGGCAAAGGCCTGGATTCCATGCAGCTCGGTAAGCGCCTGCGCCGTCGCGGCCGCATCGTAATCGCCCACCTCTGCCACGCCCACCACGGCCACCCTTCTGCCCGTGAGCGCTTGCAGCTCGCCGGGCGCCACTGTGGATGGCACGAGGTTGCCGGGCCGCGCGAGCCCGTGGATGTCGGCGTACGCACCGCGTGTGCGCCAGCTCCCTTCCACCTTCAGGCCGTCTCTTTCCAACGCCAGCAGAAGCGCCTGGATCGCCGCATCCAGCTCCGAGGCGAGGCGCACGGAGTCGAGGCCGAGCCGCGTGAACGGGTGGTGCGGCTGCGTGCTCAGGATCGAGTCCAGGTCGTCCACGACCTCCATCGCCCCCGCATACAGGGCACTCGCGCCCGGCGCGCGCGCAATCACCGTCACGTCCGCCCCTTCGCGACGCGCTCCCAATGCGGCGCAGTAGCTGGCGATGCCGCCTCCGATCACCACGACTCGGCTCAAAGCGGGGACCCCTTGGTCATGACCTGACGATCCGCCTCGTGTCGGCCACGTCGCGCTTCAGCTGCTGCACCAGATCGTCAACCGTCGGGAATGCGATGTCCGGGTGCAGGTAGCGAATGAATCGAAACTCGAGCCGCTGCTGATAGAGATCGCCTTCGAAATCAAGAAGGAAGCCTTCGACGCGGAGCTGCGTGCCTCCGAACGTGGGGCGGTAGCCGACGGAGAGCGCCGCGATGAAGTTGCCCTCTGGAGAAAATCCCCCCGATAACCCCACGAAGTCCGAGGCTGCGCCGTGACTTCGCGGGGACCCCTGACTCTGAGGCTGCGCCGTGAGTTCGCGGGGGCCCCTGATTAAGCGAGCCCTACCTGCATATGCGCCCAGGGCCGGGACCAACTTGTTCGGTTCGATCGCGATGTTGGCTGTAGGGAATCCGAGAGATCGGCCGACCTTGTCGCCCGCCTCGACTGGACCCGACATGGAGTACTCACGGCCCAACAGGCGGTTTGCGGTCTCCATGTCACCCAACGTGACGAGGCGCCGCACGTCCGAGCTGTGCAAAGCCTTTCCATCGACCATGAACGGCGGCACGACGTCGACCGCGTAGCCATGGTCTCGGAGCCAGTCTGCGTTGCCGCGGCGCTCGTGCCCAAATGCGAAATCGAAGCCGATGACCCAACGGCGGATGTCCATCACTGCGCGGAGCTGGTCGACGAACTCCTGCGGCGCAAGCGACGCGAGGGCGCGGTCGAACCGCAGCACAATCGCGTGCTCGACGCCATGCGACTCGATGAACGCCAGCTTCTCTTGCAGCGTGGTGATCGATTGCGGGCAGTTGGCGGGATCGAGCACGCAACGCGGGTGGGGCTCGAAAGTGATCAGGGCCGGCTCAGCTTTCTCGTCGCGGGCCGCCGCAACCGTCCTTTTGATCACATCCACGTGACCGAGGTGGACGCCGTCGAAGCTCCCGATGGTCAGCGCGACGGGGCCGATCGGACTCGCAGGGAGCCCGAAGTGCACCTTCAAAGCCCCTGTTTAATCAGTTGAGCACCTTTTCCGGCACAAACGTGCGGCGGAGCGGGTCGGTGTGGCCGAGGGCGACGAGGCGGCCGGCGGAGTCGTGGGCGCGGATGGTTCCCGGTCCGGGCTCTGGCAGCACGCGAACCGAGCGTCCCTGGCGGACCATCGCCTCCTGCTCGACGTTGAGCCTCACGCGCTCCATGTCCGGCAGTATGACTTCGGCCGGGAGCAACCGGCCCCGAACGTCCTCGGCGCTGGTTTCCTGCTCGAGCACCATCGCTGTTTCGACCGTCAACGGGCCGTAAGCGGTGCGAACCAGGCGCCCCAGGTAGCCCCCGACTCCCAACCGGTGGCCGAGGTCGCGCGCGATCGAGCGCAGGTAGGTTCCGCTCCCACACTTGATCTCCACGGTCGCGACGGCCAAGGGCCCAGAAGAAAAGTCCAGCAGACGGGCCTCATACACCTCTACCTCCCGCGCGGCCGGCTTCGGCGGCTCGCCGCCCTCGCGCGCGATCCGGTACGCGCGCTTGCCGTCGACCTTGACGGCCGAGAAAGCGGGCGGCTCCTGAAGGATGCGGCCGGTGAAATGCGCGAGCGCTGCGGCGACACCGTCCGCGGTGAGCGTGCTTGGATCGCTTTGCGGTTGCGGCTCGGCCTCTGCGTCGTCGGTTGCCGTCACAAAGCCCAGGTGGATGTCAGCGACGTACGTCTTTGGAAGCCGGTGGGCGAACTCCGCAAGGCGAGTCGCAGATTCGAAGAGGATCGGCAGCACACCGGTTGCGAGCGGATCCAGGGTGCCGGCGTGGCCGACGCGATGCGCCCCGGTCAGGTGCCGCAGCCGCCTTACGACCTGAAAGGAGGTCTCGCCCGCGGCCTTGTCGACGTTGAGGACGCCAGTCGGAAACGCTGACCCGTCAGGCTTTCGATGCGGCGGCACCGATCGCCTCCTTGGCCGCCTTGAGCACCAGCTGGACCGCCTCGTCCATGGGCCTGTCGATCTCCGCGCCCGCCGCGCGGATGTGGCCGCCGCCACCGAAGGTCGCGCACAGGGCCGCCGCGTCGACCCCTCCGCGGCTGCGCACGCTGATCTTGGTCAGATCGGACGACACTTCCTTGAAAAGGATCGCGAGCTCGAGTCCCGCGATGCTGTTGAGCGTGTCGATGATGCCTTCTGATTCAGCCATCACCGCGCCCGCTTCCCGCAGCATGCGGCGTGTCACCTTCGCCCACGCCAGCTTGCCCTGGAGCTCGATGCGCATCGTCGCGAGGGCAAGGCCGCTGAGCTTGAGAGTGGTTTCGGGCCGCATCTTGTATACCTGCGTGGCAATGCGGCCGGGGTCGGCTCCGAGCCGGGCCAGCCGCGCCGCGTCCTCGAGCGCTCGCGGGGTCGTGTTCTCGTGGCGGAAGCCGCCGGTATCGGTGAGAAGCGCCACGTAAAGGTTGGTGGCCATCGTGGGCGTGATCGGGTACTGGAGGTGGTCGAGCAGCTCCATCACCATCTGACCGACCGCGGATGCGTCGGGATCGATCACATTGATGTCGCCGAATCGCGAGTTCGACGGATGGTGGTCGATGTTCACGATCGTCGCGTGCGATGCGATCTGCTTGACGCTGCTCCCTGACCGCTCCAGGTTTCCGGAGTCGAAGAAGAACACCAGCTCCGGATCTGTGTCGGCAGGTGGTTCCTCTTCGATCTCGTCGAATCCCGGCAGGAACGCGTACGTCTCCGGCAGCGGCGGCGGTATGACCACCCACACGTGCTTGCCCGCTCGACGTAGCGCCTCGGCGAAGGCGAGGCTGCAGCCGAGCGTGTCGCCATCGGCGTCCTTGTGTCCGAAGATCAGGATCTCCTGGTTGGCCTCGATGAGCTCCCTGATCTCGTCGTAATGGTGACCTGACGTGGTCTTCGCGGTAGCTATGGCGTTTCCTCCTCTGAGGCAGGAAGAACTTCCTTGAGCAGCTCTGATATATGAACGCTGTACTCGATGGAAGGGTCGAGCTCAAAGCGTAGGTCGGGCGAGAATTTGAGGTTCTGGAGCCGGCGCCCAAGCTCGTGGCGGATGAGGCCCTTCGCCGAGTCAAGCCCTTTGATCGACGCCGTCTGCTCATCTGGATTGCCGAGCACGCTGACACGCACGCGCGCCTGGCGTAGGTCCGGCGACATGCGCACAGCGGTGATGCTGACGAAACCGATCCGCGGATCCTTCAGCTCGCGACGAATTATTGACATGATCTCCTCGCGTACCTGCTCTCCGACCTGATGGGCGCGGTAGCTCGTCATGGCGACCTCCGCAGTCGGCAAGTCACGCCTTGCCTCTCTGGTGTCTCTAAATTTCTTCCCGCTCGAGTCGGTACGTTTCCATCGTGTCCCCCGGCTGGAAATCCTCGAAGCCTTCGAGCCCGATACCGCACTCTTGTCCTGCCGGCATCTCCCGCACGTCCTCTTTGAAATGCTTCAGCGAGCTGATCCGGCCCTCGTGGACCAGCTCCTTCCCCCGGTACAGCTTGACCCAGCCGCCGCGGCTGACCTTGCCATCGACGACACGGCTACCTGCAATGATGCCCAACCGCGGGATCTTGATGGGCGTGATGACATCGACCCTGCCTTCGCGAATCTGGCGGTAGGTCGGCTCGCGCAGGCCCTTCGCGGCGCGCTCGACATCCTCGGTCAGCTTATAGATGACGTCGTAGTAGCGAACCTCGACCTTCGCCCGTTCCGCCGCTGCTTGCGCGGCCGGTGTGGGCTTGAGGTTGAAGCACACGATGATCGCGTTCGAAACGCCTGCGAGCAGCAAGTCTGAGTCGCTCACCGCGCCGACACCCTGGCCGACGATCTTGATCGCGACCACGGGGTCTTCGATCTTCTGCAATGCAGCCAGCACTGCTTCGAGGGTGCCCTGCGCGTCGGTCTTGACGACCAGGCTGAGCTCCTTGACCTCGCCTTCCTTGGCGCGGCGGGCGAGCTCTTCCAAAGTGATGCGCGGTGCCACGTCTTTCGCCGCCTCGATCGTGCGGCGCTCGGTCAGCTTGGTGAGCGCGATCTGGCGTGCCGCCTTCTCGGAGCCGACCACCTGGAAGATGTCGCCGGCCTGCGGCACCTCGCTCATACCGGACACCACCACGGGTGTGGCCGGGGGAGCTTCCGTCACACTCTCGCCGCGATCGTCCGTGAGGGCGCGCACGCGGCCGTAGATGTGGCCGCACACGAAGTCATCGCCAACCTTGAGCGTTCCAGCCTGAACGAGCACGGTCGCGACGGGTCCGCGGCCTCGCTCGAGGTGCGCGTCGACGACCGTACCGATCGCATTGCGGTCGGGATTGGCCTTGAGCTCGAGGATGTCCGACGACAGGACGATGGTCGTCAGCAGGTCATCTATGCCCTGGCCCGTCTTGGCGCTCAGGTGCACGCACTCCAGCTCGCCCCCGTAGTGACGTGTGACAAGACCCTGCGCCGCGAGCTCCTGGTGGACGCGCTCCGGGTTGGCGTTGTCCTTGTCGATCTTGTTGATCGCGACGATGATCGGGACCTTCGCCGCGCGTGCGTGATGGATGGCCTCGATCGTTTGCGGCATCACACCGTCGTCGGCGGCGACGACAAGCACCACGAGGTCGGTGACCTGCGCGCCTCGGGCGCGCATCGCGGTGAACGCTTCGTGGCCGGGGGTGTCGATGAAAACGACTTCGTGCCCGTCCGCGGTCTCGATCTTGTAGGCGCCGATGCGCTGGGTGATGCCACCTGCCTCACCGGCGGCGACACGCGTCTTGCGGATGGCGTCGAGGATCGAGGTCTTGCCATGGTCGACGTGACCGAGGACCGTGACGATCGGGGGTCGCTGGACGAGCTTGCTGGGGTCCTCGTTGGCGACCGAGAAGAGCTCCTCGCGCGAGGTGGTGATGACGTCCCCTGCGCCCTCCGCGGATTCGACGGCAACCACGTCCTCGCTCTTGACCGGCTCCACCGTGAAGCCGAACTCGTCCGCGACGATCTCGGCGGTGGAGAAGTCGATGACCTGGTTGATCGTGGCCAGGATCTTGGACGCCATCAGCTTCTTGATGACCTCGACGGGGCTGACCCCGAGCTTCTCGGCCAGGTCCTTGACCGACAGCGAGGGCGGCAGCACGGCCTTGCGCTCGCCGTTAGGCTCCACCTTGACCGCGACCGAGGCCGGCTTGAAGGCCGAACGGGCAGCCTCGATCGCGCCCGGCGCCAATGGCGCCGCAGCGTTGCGCGTCAGCCGTCGCTGCTGGAGAAAGTTCACCAGCTCCTTTTGGCTGATCCCGAGTTCGCGTGCGAGTTCGTGTGCCTTCATGCCCGAACGTATGATTATGCCGCCCAGGCCGAATTCGAAACTTGGGTGCGGCTCCGCTAGGAGCCCAGCTGGACCCACACCTCCGGGCCGACAGTCGCCCCGAGAGCCCGATCCAAAGCCTTCTTTTTTCGCGCGATTTCGACGCAGGCAGGGTCGCGATGGAGGTAGGCGCCCCGGCCGGGGGCGCGGCCGGTGCTGTCTAGCGCTGCCTGGCCGTTCGCGTCACGGACGACCCTCACCAGGGTCCTCTTCCCCGCCTCCTGCCGGCATGCCACGCAGGTCCGGATGGGATCACGGCGCGGGTTCGGCATCGCCTGGACCGTCGCCTTCGCCGGCTTTGATGTCGATTCGATAGCCAGTGAGCTTCGCCGCGAGACGGGCGTTTTGGCCGTCTCGCCCGATCGCCAGCGAGAGCTGCGCGCGGGGCACAAGGACGGTCGCGGTTCGCGTGGCTCGGTCGATGGTCACCGAGTCGGCCTTGGCCGGTCCGAGCGAGGCGGCGACGAACACCTCGGGATCGTCGGACCACGGCACGATGTCCACATGCTCGTTTGCGAGCTCGCTGAGGATGGCGCGGTGGCGGACGCCCTTGGGTCCGACGCATGCGCCGACCGGGTCGATCCCCGGCTCGGTGGCCGATACGGCAATCTTCGTCCGCAGCCCGGGCTCGCGCGCGATCGCGCGCACCTGCACCGTGCCGGACTTGATCTCCGGGACTTCCGCCTCCAGCAACCGATGTACGAACATGCGCGCCGCGCGCGAGACGCGCACCTGGGCCTGGCGCGGGTTGCGCTGCGCGTCGAGGATGACGACTAGCACCGGCTTGCCCGGATGCAGCTGCTCGCCGGGAATCTGCTCTTCCGGAGGCATGACGCCCTCGGCCCGTCCGAGGTCGACGTAAACCGTGCCCGCCTCGGAGCGGTCCACGACACCGGTGGCCAGCTCGCCTCGATGCTCGGCGACGTCGCGCAGCACCTTGTCGCGCTCGAGGTCGTGAATGTGCCGGAGTACCGCGTGCTTCGCGGTCTGAGCCGCCATCCGCTTGAAGTCTTCAGACGGGAGGGTCCGGACCACCTCGCTCCCGTCGGCGTTGATTACACGACCAGTCACCTCGAGCGCCCCGGTCTTGGTGTCCAGCTTTACGCGCACGTGGCCTGGGGGATTGAACGCGCGCACGTAGGCAACCGCGAGCGCGTCCTCGACAGTGTGCAGCATCTCCTCGAATGGGATGCCGACCTCCGCGCAGAGCGCCGTCAAGGCGTCTGCGAGGCTCTCCGTGGACGGTTCAGATTGCGACCGCGAGCCTGCCCGCGACAACGTCATCCCATCCAATGTGCACGATTACCGGAGCCCTCCCGCGCGCGCCGAGCGCGGAAACCGCGATGCCGGCGGAGTCGACCGCGACCAGCTGGCCTTCGACCACCGTCTCCGACGGTCCGTTGCGATAGCGGATGTTCACGCGCTTGCCGTTGAACCGCTCGTAGTCAGCGTGTGCTCGCAGCGGCCGTTCAGCGCCTGGAGACGACACCTCGAGGTCATACGGTCCGTCGATGAGGCGAGAGTGGTCGAGCAGCGGACCGGCGACGCGGCTCACGCGCTCACAGTCTTCGATGGTGATCGGCTCGCCGTGGTCGATCGAAACGCGCAGCGTACGACCCGAGTGACCCGATTGCTCGAGAGCGTAGAGCTCATAGCCCATGTGGTTGAGCGTGGGCTCGAGCAGTTCCTTGATCGACGTTATAGGCCATGTCGGCATGTTCGGGGTCTCAGATCACATTACCAGCCCGGTCTCTGAGGGCGCTTCATCAGCGTTTACCGCAGTGGTTGGAGCCTCCGCCAGACCACCAGCAGTGGCGCGGCATTGAAGATCGAGCTGTACGTGCCTGAGATGATGCCGATGAGTAGCGCGAGCGCAAAGCCCTTCAAGGTGTCGCCGCCCGCCGCCAATATCGCCACCAGTACGAGCACGACTGTGAAGCTGGTGATGATCGATCGCACGAGGGTCTGCATGATGCTGATGTTGACGACCTGTTCGAACGAGAGCCTCTGGCTGACGCGGAGGTTTTCACGGATACGGTCGAAGACCACGATGGTGTCGTGCACCGAGAATCCGACGACTGTAAGCACCGCGGTCACGAACAGGCTGTTGATCTCCCCGATCCTCAGATCGAAACCCTTGCCGAGGATGGCGAAGACGCCCGTGAGCAGGAAGACGTCGTGCAGCAGCGCGGCCAGCGCTGAGCCGCCGAACTGGAATCCCGCTCGCCAACCTCCAGGCACGTTGCGAAAACGGAACGTCAGCAAGGCGAGGATGGCCAGCGCGGCGAGAACCACGGACAGGAGAGCCAACTGGATCGTCTCCCCCGCGATGGTGCCTCCGACCTCGAGGACCTGCTGCAGGGTGTAGGGACCCAGCCTGGCGCGAAGGTCGTCCTCGACAACCTTTTGCTGGGCCGGCGTAAGCGGAAGCGTGCGGATGATGTAACCGCCGTTGCCCGTGGAGATGACCGAGCCGCCCGTGGTCTCGGCGGCCACGGCGCTCTCGACCTGCGCCTGCGTTGGATTGTTCGCAAAGGTGACCGTGAACTCCGTGCCGCCGGCGAAGTCGATGCCCAGCTTGAAACCGCTGTGGGCCATGAAATAGATGCCGGGGATGATGATCAGCAGCGAAAAAAAGAAGTACCAGTTGCGACGGCTGACGAAGTCGATCTTTCGCACACGTGGAGGCGTTGGAGGGGTCGCGGCGACCGGCGCCACGACGGCCATTTGCTGGGTGGGCGCCTCCTGCTCCTCTTCCGGTTCTTCCTCTACCTCTTCTTCGGCGTCCGGCGCCTCCGTCCGCAGCCTCCCGGCCTTCAGGTCTTCAGACTGATCGGACACGATCCACCCCCATCAGGGCCGGGCGCCGAAACGTGCTCCCCGCCATGACGATCGCCAGCAGGTTGTGCGTGACGACGATCGACGAAATGAGGCTGGCGACGACGCCGATGCCCAGCGTGATGGCGAAACCCTTGACGGGCCCGGGTCCGACAAACCCGAGGATCGTGCAAGTGATGAACGTCGCAAAGACCGCACCGGCGTAGAACAGCAACGCAAAGCTTGCGAGGAGGCCCGGCACCCGGTAGTAGACGATCATGAAGATGACCACGATCGACAGCCCGAGCAGAGCGGCTGCGATGCTCAGCTTCACCGACTCCGCGCCCAGCGTGGAGCCGACTTGAGTGACGTCGAGCACCTGCAGATCGACGGGTAGCGAGCCGGCGTTGATGCCGGTGGCCAGGTCCTGGGCAGCCGACTGCGTGAATCCGCCCGCACCACCGCTGATGACCGCGTTCCCGCCGAGGATCGCCTGCAGCGTCACTGCGTCCACCAGCAGCTTGGGGCAGATGGTGTCAGGTGTTGCGGTAGCAAGACACCCGGTGTCGTAGTTCTGAGACACCCTGCCCGCGTAAGTCGGGTCTTCCCAGTTGTCGATGTCCTTCTGCGTGAGGTCGAGCCACACAGCAAGGTGCCGCTCCGGACAGTTGGCGGTGGGGCTGCTGTTCGGATCGCCTGGACAGGCCGCGACGTTGTCGGTCGTCAACTTCGAGAAAAGGTCCGCCCCCCGTGAGGTGAACGACACGTTTACCACCCAGCCGATGCCCTGCTGGTCGATGGTGGCGTTGGCGCTCGCGATGTCGTCACCGGTCAGCCCGGTGAAGGCGGGTTTATACCCCGCATGGGGACCCGCGGTCACCTTCGTGTCCGGGACCCATTTCGTGTAGACAAGCTTGTTCACCGCGCCGATGACCTTCTGCGCCTGGGCGGCGGTCACTCCGGCGAGGTCGACTGTGATGCGGTCGTTGTTCGATCCCGCGCCGCGGATCTCCGGCTCGCTGACGCCAAGCGAGTTGACGCGCTTGGAGATGACGGTGATGGTCCGCTGCTGCACAGTTGCTTTTGACTGAGCAGGCGGGAAGTTCGTGAGCTGGTAGTCGATGTGCGTCCCTCCAGCCAGGTCCAGTCCTTTGTGGAAGTAGAGCTGCCAGCCGCCAAAGTTCGGCGGCATCCCGGGAACGCCGCCGGTGAGCGGGTAGTGGTTTGCGATCCGGTAGACATATCCCGCCCCATCGACGAAAAGGGAAAACAAGAGGATCCCGACGATGAGCAGCCGAACCGGCCAGCTGAGGACTAACTGCACAGCCGAAACAGTCTACGGAAGCGTGAAGGATGGCGCCGTTCTGCCGCTTCAGTTCGGTAGCCATGACTTGCATCACTGCAGTTTTCGCGGACCTGGGAGATGGTCTGGATAAACCAGACCATCCGGCGCCATCGTTCACTTCGGTCTGAAATCCGCACCCAGCCACCGCGATTTCAGACCGGAAAGGAATGGTCTTTTACGTAATCAGCAGCTTCCCAATGCGCTTCGCCGGCGCTTTACCGCCGCCTGAACAAGAGATTTAGGACCAGGGTGAGGATGACTGACAGGATGATGCTCGTCGCGATCGGGATGTAGACGGTCATGTTGCCACTTTTGAAAGTGATGTCGGCCGGCAGGTGAAAGCGGCCGAAGACCATCAGGGCTCCACCGACGATCACCATCAGCACCCCGACCACCAGGAGCAGGCGCCCGGCGTCCGCCACGCCCCCTATTTTGCATCCAAACCTTTCCCGGTCCGAAATGTCCGCTGGGGTCCCCGCGGCGGAGCCGCGGGAGGCCGGTTTCGGATCGAAGCCCGCTGAAGCGCCCGGGACCGGTTCACCCGGTCCCGGCTAGGACCGGATGCATTTCCGCGTGCCCTTACCCACAGAGTAGGTATAGAGAACTCAGCGCTTCACCGGGCGCAGTGTGCCTCTTTACAAAAGGCGAGGTTGCTGCGGACCTGGGTCAGGCAGCTGGATCCCCAGGTGGCGATAGGCGAGTTCCGTTGCGACCCGTCCTCTCGCCGTCCGGGCGAGGAAGCCGATCTGGATCAGGTATGGCTCGTGCACGTCCTCGATGGTCTCGGGTTCCTCCGACAGCGAGGTGGCGATGGTGTCGAGGCCGACCGGCCCGCCCTTGAACTTGGTGATCAGGGTCTCGAGCAGCTGGCGGTCGAGCGGCTCCAGCCCGAGCTGGTCGATGTCCAGCATTGCAAGCGCCTGCTTGGTCGCATCCGTCGTTGCGCGTCCGTCACCCCGCACCTGCGCGTAGTCGCGCACCCGCCGGAGCAGGCGGTTAGCAATTCGCGGCGTGCCGCGCGCCCGCCGCGAGATCTCCGCGACTGCGTCGTCATGAATCTCGATGTCGAGGATGCGTGCCGAACGCCGGACGATGCTCTCCAGCTCCGCCTTGCTGTAGAAGTCCAGCCGGTAGACGGCCCCGAAGCGGTCGCGAAGCGGGCCGCTGAGCAATCCCTGCCGCGTCGTAGCCCCGACGCAGGTGAAATGCGGTAGCGGCAACGTCGCCGCGCTCGCCCCCACTCCCTTCCCGAGGACCGCGTCGAATCGAAAGTCCTCGAGCGCTGGATAAAGCGACTCCTCGACCACGCTGTTGAGGCGGTGAATCTCGTCGATGAAGAAAACGTCGCGGGTCGTGAGGTTGAGTAGTATCGACCCGAGCGCTCCCTGGTGGTCGATAGCCGGCCCGGAAGAAACCTTGATGGCGACCCCGAGCTCGTTGGCGATGATGTGCGCGAGCGTGGTCTTGCCCAGGCC